>FWWM01013284.1_pt1 | contig 13377 bp, 9 predicted proteins | sample 2228351 | NCBI WGS metagenome assembly FWWM01 (sample SAMEA103939774, study PRJEB20133) | metagenome | reverse complement strand
GTGTCCGCTACCAGCTTCAAGCATCTGCCCAGAGTCCATGAGGTCACCGGCACGGGAATGCCATTAGAGGTCATCTCTAGGCTGCCGGCAGGCTAGCCCGGCGGGCAAGAGAGATCCTATACTCACTGTCCAACCAGCCTTTGAGCGAGAAAGGAGGATGATTGTCAGGAGGGGATCCAGCGACCGGCAATGGCGCCACCAATGTCTGGATCAGATGTGATGCAGCGCCGCATCCCGCGGCTAAGGAGGGAAGCATGAGGATTCGACCAGCGCTGGCCGTGACGATTGCGCTACTCCTTGTCCTACCAATGCTTGCTGGGCAGGTTCGTGTCGCCGCCCAGGATACTGAGCGACCGACGCTGCGCTATGGCCTCAACGCCGCTGATCTCGGCACACTCGACCCCCATTTCGCCAGCAGCACCAACGACCGCACAGTGGTCGATATGGTCTTCAACGGGCTCGTCCGGTACCAGCCCGGCAATAGCGCCGTGATCGAGCCCGACCTTGCCACCACGGTGCCAGAGCCGGAGACGACGGCCGATGGCAAGCAGACCTGGACGTTCCAGCTGCGCCAGGGGGTGATGTGCCATCCTGGCCCGCAGACGGAGTCGTACGAGCTGACCGCTGACGATGTTGTCTATTCCTTGCAAAAATCGGCAAACAAAGACCGGTCGGCCTTTGCCGGGGAATATACCGGCATGACCTTCGAAAAGGTGGACCAGTACACGGTACGGATCACGCTCGAACGCCCGCTCTCTCCCACCCTGTTCCTGCCGAAAGTCGCGGATTACGCGGGTGGGTTCATTGTCTGCGCCAAGGCCATCGAGGCCATGGGCGACGAGGCGTTCAAGACGCACCCGGTCGGCACCGGGCCATTCATGTTCCAGGAATACACGCCGCAAACCGCAATCAAGCTTGTGGCGTTTGACCAGTACTTCCGCGGCGCGCCGAAGCTCGCGGGTGTCGAGCTGCGGTTCATGCCGGATGTCTCCAGCCGTGAGCTCGGTCTGCAAGCGGGCGATCTTGACGTCGCGGAGGGATTGCCAGAAGCGCAGTGGGTCGAGCGCATCAACGCGACAGGCACTCTCAAGGCCGATGTCTTCGGTGTCGGCGAGGTGTCGTTTGTCAATATCAATGTCACAAAGCCTCCGTTTGATAACCTGCTCGTGCGACAGGCAATCGCTTACGCGATCAGCCGGGATAACCATGTGGCGCTCTTTGGCGCCCCCATCGCCGAGCCGGTCTACTCGGTCGTTCCGGCGCAGCTTTTGCCCGGCGGGCTGACTCGTGAGGAAGCCGAGGCCCGGGGTGTGCTCTATGAGCAGGATCTAGACAAGGCCAAGGCGCTCATGGCGGAGGCGGGGTACGCCGATGGGTTTAGCGTCGAGCTTATTACGTCTGAAATGCCGGTCTATCGCAAGAATTACGAGGTCTTGCAAGCAGAGCTTGCTGAGATCGGCATCGAGATTAAGCTCAACGTCGTGGCCCATGCGACGATGCACGAGCAGATCCGCAAGGATGTCAACCCGATCGTGATTTATGTGGCCTGGCGTCCCAATGCGGATGCATATCTCACTCGCTTCTTCCACTCAGATTCGATCGTCGTCACCGGAGCAAAGCCCGATACCAATTTCTCGCACTATGACAAGATTGACGATCTGATCGAGCAGGCGCGGTACGAGACGGATCCGGAGAAGCAGGTTGAGCTCTGGAAGCAAGCAAACGAGCAGATTCTCCGGGATGTCGCGGCCTACCCGATCCTGTTCACAAACCAGGTCTACGCGCGAACAACCGCCGTAGATTATGGGCATGAGCTCATTTCGAGCCTGGCACTGTATCCGCAGATCACGGAGCAGACGACGATTAGCCGGTCGTAAGCGCTCCAGGCCGGGGAGGCACTGCGCAGTCACCCTCCCCGGCCTACCGCGGTGTGAACGCGCTCCGGGGGCAGGGAACCCTGCTCTCGCTCAGCAGTGGGCTCCCTGCCCAGTGATGCGATAGTTCGGCGCCCCGAGCCCATTCCACGGACTACTTGGTCGCACCGGGGTTGCTGTCGCGCTCACAACGCTCCGGAGACTCAGGGACTCGGACACGGAACGTCCGGGCCGGCAGGCGCAATGCTGCTGGTAGCTTGAGCCCCTTCTCACTCACATCCTGCAGGCGGAAGATCGCTTATGATGCGCTACATTCTCAGACGGTTGCTTCTGGCAATTCCAACGTTGCTGGCAGTCCTGACGGTCATCTTCTTCATTGTCCGGGTTGCGCCAGGCGATCCGGCAACGGCAGCGCTTGGCGATTACGCTTCGGCAGAGGCGGTGGCGGCTCTCCGAGAGCGCATGGGGCTCAATGAGCCGCTCTGGAAACAATACCTGACGTTCCTGGCAGACCTGGCACGAGGCGATCTTGGCAAATCACTTATCACGGGGAAACCGATCAGCGGGCAGATCCGCTTCGTGCTGCCCGACACCATTGAGCTGACCGTGGCCGCGATCCTGGTTGGCCTGGCGCTTGGTGTGCCAATCGGAGTTGTTACGGCTGTTCGCCGCAATACGATCGTTGATGATCTTGGTCGCGTCTTCTCGCTGCTTGGCTTGTCCCTCCCAGCGTTTTATCTCGGGATCATTTTGATGTTCTTGTTCGCGGTCAAGCTTGGTCTTCTCCCGTCGGTGGGAGCCGCCGAGTTCTCCCAGCCGGGTCAGCATCTTCAGCATCTCATCCTACCGGCGCTCGCGCTCGGGCTCATCGAGACCGCGTACATGGCCCGCATGACCCGCTCGGTGATGATCGGCATGCTGAGCGACGATTTCATTCGGACTGCGCGGGCTAAAGGGCTCACCGAGCGGGTGGTGCTCGTCCGCCATGCGTTGCGCGCCGGTCTCATCCCGATTGTCTCCCTGATCGGAATCTTCGCGATTAGCCTGATTGGCAGCTCAGTCGTCGTCGAAGAAGTGTTCGCCCGGCCTGGATTGGGCAAGCTGATGGTGGGAGCAACAAAGCAGCGCGACTACACCGCATTGCAATCCATCATGGTTGTCTATGCGTTGATCATCATCATCATCAACTTGATCACGGATATCGTCTACACGCTTGTTGATCCACGGGTGAGGTTTCAGTGATGGTCCAGGCGGCCGCACCTGTGCAAACGCTGGCCGGTCCCCGGCTGATTTCGCAGCGAGAGCGTGCCTGGCGGACGTTCCGCCAGAACCGGACGGCGGTCGTGGGCCTCGTCATGGTCGTCCTGATCGTTGCCGTGGCCATCGCTGCCCCGTTGCTTGCCCCAGCAGATCCAACGAAGCAAAGCATCCGTCTCCGGCTCCAATCACCGAGCTGGGCGAATCCCTTCGGCCGCGATGATTACGGGCGGGACATCTTTTCGCGCGTCATTTATGGCACCCGCATCGCCTTGCAGGTTGGCGTGTTTGCCGTGGCCTTCGGCGGGATTCTCGGCACGGCGATCGGCGTTGCCGCCGGCTACTTTGGTGGCCGGATCGAAGCCGGTCTGATGAGACTGGTGGATATTCTGCTCTCGTTTCCAGACCTTATCACAGGACTCCTGGTGCTAGCGGTATTGGGGCCGGGGCTCTGGAAAATGATCTTGGCAATCGGTCTCACCATCGCTCCCCGTTTTGCCCGGCTAGCACATGGCCCCACCCTTTCGGTCAAAAGACGGGACTTCGTTGATGCAGCGCGTGCGCTGGGTGTGGGCAATGCCCGGATTTTGCGAGTGCATATCCTGCCCAACGTGCTTGGGGAGCTGATCGTCCTTGGCAGCCTCTGGACTGCTTCGGCCATCCGATTGGAAGCCAGCCTGAGCTTCATTGGGCTTGGCGTGCCCCCGCCAACGCCAACTTGGGGGCAGATGATCCGTGACGGAACGGTCTACTTGCAGGACGCACCGCTGTTCGCGCTTGGGCCAGGGCTGGCGCTCCTGCTCGCGGTGCTGGCATTCAATCTGGTCGGCGATGGCCTGCGTGATGCACTCGATCCGCGCTCACGGGCATGAACCGCTATCCATCGGTGAGTAATCCGCGCTCGAACGCCAGGCGCACCGCATCGGCCCGGTTCAACGCTCCAAGCTTGCCAATAATTTTCGCCACGTGAAAGCTCGCCGTTTTGACGCTGACGCGCAACTCCGTGGCGATCTCCTTGTCCGGCAAGCCACGCGCCAGCAGGGTGAGCACCTGCCGCTCACGGGCTGTCAATCGCTCCTGCGAGGCCAGCCCTTCGGTGAGCTTCCTGGCGATAAGCGGTGTGAGAAGGGTGCCACCCGCGTTGACGATTCGCACGGCTGTGGCGAGCTCCTCGGCACTGGCGTCCTTGAGCAGATATCCCCGCGCCCCGGCGCGCATGGCTTGCAGCACCAGCTCATCCTGCGCGAACGTTGTCACCGCAATGGCCTTGGTTGGCAGCCCCAATCTGCCCAAGCGGGCGATTGCCTCCACACCCCCGAGTTGAGGCATTCGCAAGTCAATCATCAGGATGTCGGGTTTGAGTGCCTCAGTGAGTCCGAGGGCCTCTTCGCCATTGGCCGCCGTGGCAACAACGGCAATGTCCGGCTGGCCGCTCAGGAGGGTGGCCAGCCCTGAGCGTGTGGCCGGGTGATCATCCGCAATAATGACCCGGATGACGGGGGCAGCGGTGGTTCCGGAACGCTCAAGCACCGGCACGCCCGGTATTGCATAAGGCACCGAAGCGATGATCCGTGTGCCACGCTGCGTCGCTGGATCGCTGAGGATGCGCAGCGTGCCGCCAACCTCGTGGATGCGTCTGGCCATCCCGGACAAGCCAAAGCCATGATCTGGTTGGTGCTGATACAGCGCTGCCGCATCCGGATGAAAGCCCGTCCCATCGTCAGCAATCGTTAGCGACACCGAGGCCGGGCCGTAATCCACCGTGAGCTCAGCCTGGCTGGCCCGGGCGTGCTTGCGGGCGTTAGCGAGCGCTTCCTGAGCAACGCGAAAGAGGGCAAACTGGGACTCGGCTGGCAGTGGCCGCGCTTGGCCCTCCACGATCAAGCGACCGGGGAGCCCTGCGCGCGCCGAAGCGGCCAGCTCACCCTGAAGAGCCTCGACGAGCGATCCCGATTCCAGCGACACAGGGCTGAGGTTCCAGACCGAGCGCCGCGCCTCTTCGAGCGCAAGACGCGCCCGCTCTTCAGCTTCGACCAACTCGGCCGTGGCCCGATCTGGAGATGTGATGACCAGTCCTCTGGCCACGCGCAACTGAAAAATCAGCGAGAGCAACGATTGGGCGAGGGTGTCATGAATTTCTGCGGCCAGCCGGTTACGCTCGGCGGCTGCGCCCAGATCCCGCGCGGTGGCATGGAGTCGCGCATTTTCGATCGCGACAGCAGCGTGTTTTGCAAGCAGGGTCAGCAGCTCAACGTCACGCTCATTGAAGCTCCGGCCTGGATCGCCCGCGCCAATACCGAAGGTGCCGATGATCTCATCTTGCCACCAGATGGGAACAGCGACCCAGGGTGAAAGCTCAGAAAACACCTGGTGCGGCAACGGGCGGTCAATCACGTCGTAGCGCCGGACGATGACTGGACCACGCGCCGCGATCACCTGCCCCATCAACCCGGCCCGAGCGGGGATATCTTCATGTCGCAAGCTTTCCGGAAGGTTGTAAGTTGCCGTGAGCCGGCGAGGCGCATCGAGGCTGGGACCCATCAAGCTGATAGCGCCGCCGTGGGCGCCCAGCAAGCGGACAGCACTTTCCACCACGGTCTCCAGCAATGTCCGCAGATCGAGCTGTGCGGCGATCTGGTCGGTGATGTCCTGCAACGCCTTCAACCGGCTCACCGCATCGGCAAGCTCGGCGTTGCGCACGGCCAGCCGCCGGGCCGTTTCCCCTTGCACCTGCATGACATCCTCACGCTCAAGGTGCGAGGCGACCATGCGGGCGAGCACGCGCAGGAGATCGACTTGCTCCGGTCCGAGGTCAAGGGAGCGGCGGTCATGCGCGCAGAGCGTGCCATAGGGACGGCCACTGCTCAGGACAATTGGCACGCCGATGTACGACTTCGTTCCGACCAGTTGCTTTCCGGGGAGATGCTGGTAGGGGTCCTGGTCCGCATCGAGCACGACCAGGGGAGCAAGGGTGGAGAGCACACCATCGCAAAACGTGGCCGTGCGCGGGACGGTCACCGGCGGGCGGATGCCAAGCCCCATCCGATCATGCATATGCGTCACGATAATGGACTCGCCCTCAAGGCGGTGCACCATCGCGAGCTGCGCGCCAGTCGCATCGCTAATGAGTTCGAGTGTCGCGTCAATCAGCTCATCGAAGGTGGCAAAGGGCTGAGCGGCAAACTGGGCCAGGGCGGCTAGGGTGGGATCGCCCCTGGTGGCGCCGGTGTTCCGTTGACTTGGCGGGAACCGTGAGGCCGTCGCCACGGCATGCTCCCATGTCACGAGAACCCTGTAGCTCGGCCATTCTACGACGAAATGATGGATGTGCGGTGCCCAGTTGCAGCCGGGTAAAGTCCTCCTGTTGTCGCAGAGCTAGCGGGCATGGATAGCATAGATTCGCCCGCACGGCTCAGACGCGGCCAGCGATCCTTGCGGCCCACCGCAAAGATCGGCGGCGTAGAGCGTGTCACGCGTGGATGCCAGGCTATCCAAATGGCCAACGACCGGGTCGTCGTTGGCAATGAACGCGAACACCTCATGACGCGCAGGATCGGCGTACACGAGCGGATTTTCCTCGTTCGCCAGCCCAGTCAGATCCCACTGACCGTGGAAGCCCGCGAACACGCCTGCATTGACACCAGGAGGAAAGGCCGGAGGCGCGATGGCCAGCGAGCTTGCCCCTTCATTTTCCAACCCGTTGATCGGCACAAAGGCGACTTCGGGCGGTATGCCCTCGCGGCCGACCATCGCACCGGTCGCACAGTCAATATAGGAGCGTGGGAAACCAAAGTCCTCCGGCGTTCCGCCGATCGCCGCTGCCGGAATGCGATTGAGCTCGTCCGCGCTCAGCGCCACCAGCTCATTGCCAGGAGTGTCTATCCCGTTGTCAACTAGAAGAAGATCGCCGCCGGGCGAAAAGACGATTGCCGAGGCGTTGCGCAAGCCCATTGCAATGCGCTCCGGTGGGGAGACGCTCAACCCGCTGGCCGTTTCTTCGACGATCACCCGGTAGATGCTGCTATCCGGGAGCTCCGCCTCGATGAGCCCGCTCGCGCGGGCAATGCCGCCGCTCGTGTCGTTGCCAGCAGATCCGACGTTAAAGATGAGCTCGTGCTGGCCCGGATGATCGCGCACAGGCCGCGCCGCTAGACCGTACGTCCGGTGAAGGAATTGCGGGAAGCTGAACCTTATGGCGCCAGCGAAAGAGAGCGGCGCGGCCCAAGACCGGCCACGGCGAAACATCAGGATCTGTTCCTGGTCGATCGCCGCGCTCGTGACGAAGATGAGCTTCCTGCTCCGCGCGACTGCGACGATCGTGCCACCGATGCCATCGGCCAGCACCTGCCCAGGGCCGTCAGCTACGCCATCGTCATCGCGGTCAACGAGCCGGATCAACGCTCCGGTCGACGCGAAAAACCCCCCGCCCACCGGAATGCTCGTGCCGACCAGGAGCGCCCCGTCCGGCAATGGCGTCATGCCCATTGGAAAATAAAGGCGATCTGCGAAGACGGTGATGCGAAACGCGGCCAGATCGACCGGCGCATCAGCCGCCAAGAGCAAAGGTGTCGAGGGTTGTGCGCTGGCGGTGACGACTTGGGCGGCGGCGAGCAGCAACGCCACGCACCACCAGCAATGACGCGTGCCTCTCATGACCTCCATTGTGCCATGGGCAGTCGCCGGCCACATGAGACAGGATCGCGCGCCCGAAGACCGCGCTCACGCCACAAACCCAGCTCAAGCCGGCTCTGCGCTACCCCAGATCTTCAGCCCCCGCACGAGACTCGGATGTGCTGAGCCTTGTCCCGGACGCAGTGGCCATGGCTCTCTGGGCCACCACCATGAGCATCACCGCGCGGAGTGGGGGGTTCGCGGGTTCTGATCACACGTGCCCGAGAGCGTTGCGTCCGCGCAACTTCCCGGCGCACGTGGTGAATCATTCGGGCTAAGCCAGCCACAGGCCGTGGATTATCCCGGCTGGTCCTCGGTGCTCTGCGCTTGGTTCCGGTGCTGCCGCCCAGTTGTATAGGCCGGCGGGTCGCTGGCCGGGAACGATGCCTCGGAAGCCTCTGTGACCAGGGAATCGTTCTCTGGCTCCTCGGGCGGCGCGCCCGCCGCAGCCGTCAGGATGGTAGGTTCGGCAGATTTCTTGCCGAGCACGGCCGTCAGCATGTCGTGAAATTGATCCCACGGCATCGCCGGCCAGAGCTCCGTTTGCGCGTGGCCTACGCCCCGCACGATCATCGCGGCGCGCGCTGCGACATCGGTATCTGGCGCTTCAAAAATGTCAACATAATCCCAGGGGCCGAAAGCCGCGTAGCTGGCGAGCCAGCGTGCTTGCGGGCAGTCGGCATGAAGCCGGCTGGACACCAGGCGGCCAAGCTGGGCGCGCTGCTCGGGATCAGAGGCTATCTCGGGGGATACGGTAGTCAGCAAGATAAACGTGGCCATGCCTGCATTCCTTGTGCTCAAGCGCGAGTCGTCCAGACGATCCGGTAACGAATCGACGACACGTGCCGGTGATTGCACAGGCGATGCCAGCAGCGCATGGGACATCGCAGCGCGTATGCTAGATCAACGATCGCTGGCAGCCAGCGGCTGCAAGGCGACAGCGTCAGGCCCATCCGGGTAACTGAGGAGTGACACGCATGAGCGCCAATGGTCCAACCGTTGCGGAAATCATGGGACCACCCAGTGCAACCGTTACGCCAGAGACACCAGCAGCCGTAGTCCGGCGGCGGCTTGAGGGGGAGACGCTGCGCTCGCTGATCGTAGCCGAGGGCAGGCGGCCGGTCGGCGTCGTCCGCTGGCGCGATCTTGGGCCAGAGGTCGAGGGGCGGATGGCAGGGGAGGTTATGACGACAAATCTGCCAGTTGTCCGGCCGGAGATGACCTTGGCAGAGGCGCGAGCGCTTGTTCCTGACGTTGATGTGGACCTGATCCCAGTGGTCAACGATCAGGGGGAGCTTGTAGGGGAGATCCACCGGGCACAATTGGTGCTTGTCGAGATTGAGCGCCCGGAGGCAGAAGGACCGGTTGCGACGTCGAGTCCAACCGATGAGGAGCCTATCATCCATGTCGTCAAGGGCATGGACGTCGTGGGGGCCGATGGCGACAAGATTGGCGAGGTTGACGAGGTGGCCCAGGATGAGCTTGGCCGGATCACGCACCTGGTCATCCGCCGTGGCCTGCTCTTCAAGCACCGGAAGCGCATCCCGGTCGATGAAATCGCCAGGGTCGAAACCGATCGCATCGTCTTGAGCATTACGGAAGACGATGTTGACCGCCTGCCCGATCTCGACGAATAGCGCACACGCCGGACACGGGACACGCGTCCGTGCCGGCGCTGCGCAGAGCGATGCCTCGCTGGTGTGATCAAAGTACTCCGGGATCTATCCGGGCGCTCGCGCGCAAGACCGGCGGTTCCGCGGGGCTGGCTGCCGCGCTCGGGATGACACTGGGATGCAGCAACGCGGACCCAACGATCCCTTGTGCCTGCGTTCTAACCACGATGGTGCACGGAACTTCCGCGCTAGCCTTGCGCGAGATTGCGCTCAGACGTCACGACCCGCGCTCTCGTTACAAACACGACTGAAGCCGGTTGTTCGACGGCATGCTCTGCCGCTTCCAGCAGAAGGTGACGCGCTGCGGATTATCCCGATTGGCTTTGCCCTGGGACCCCAGCAGGCTGTGGCGCAATCTCCCGCAGAGCGATGTCGCGTCGCCAGTGAGCACCCTCGAAGGAGATGCACTCCACGCCCGCGTACGCTCGCTCACGGGCACTGGCTAGGTCAGGCCCCACGCCGACCACTGTCAGGACGCGGCCACCAGCCGTCACGATCTGCCCGCTGGCGGTGCGCCGCGTGCCAGCATGAAACACCTGCAGATCTGGCGGCACCTGGTCTAACCCAAAGATAGGCAGCCCGGTGCGATACGGACCGGGATAGCCTCCGGAGGCGAGCACGACGCCAACCGCTGCCCGTACCGGCGGCGGCGGAGGAGCAACCTCCGCCAGCGTGCCCCGAGCCACCGCGTCAAGGAGGGTGACAAGATCCGCATCCAGAACCGGTAGCACCACTTGCGCCTCCGGATCACCAAAGCGCGCGTTGAACTCGAGGACTTTGGGGCCGCTCGCGGTCAGCATCAAGCCCGCGTAGAGCACGCCGCGCATCGGTGCGCCGCGCGCTGCCATCGCCCGGATCGTTGGCTCGAGAATCGTCGCCCGGATCGTCGCCATCAACGCCGAATCGACCGCTGGCGGCGGCGCATAGGCCCCCATACCGCCCGTGTTGGGACCACGATCGCCATCGTAGGCGCGCTTGTAATCGCAGGCAGGCGGCAACGGGATGATCGTCTCTCCGTCGGTGAGGGCCAGCACAGAGACTTCCTGCCCCTCCAGATATTCCTCGACGAGGACGGTGGTGCCGGCCTCGCCAAGCGCGCGCTCTTCAAGAAACGCCGATAGCACCTGATACGCCTCGTCCCGGGTGTTCGCGATCACCACGCCCTTACCAGCGGCCAGACCATCGGCCTTGATGACCACGGGCAAACCAAAGCGATCGAGGGCAGTCATTCCCCCGGCGAGGTCGTACACGACCATGGCGCGGGCAGTCGGCACGCCCGCGCCCGCCATCAGCTCCTTGGCCCATGCCTTGCTGCTTTCAATACGGGTTGCGCTGGCGGAAGGACCACAGACCGCCACACCTTCGGCTGTCAGGCGATCAGCCAGGCCAAGCGCCAGCGGCTCCTCCGGGCCTACGACGACAAGATCAATCTGATGCGCCTTCACGGCGGCAACGATCCCGTCGATGTCTGAAACACGCACGGGGAGATTCTCAGCGAGCGCCTCGGTGCCGGCATTGCCTGGCGCACAGAACAGCACACCGGCCCGCGGACTTTGCGCAAGCTTCCAGACAAGCGCATGCTCGCGCGCTCCACCACCAACGACCAGAATCCGCATACTCACCGCTGTCACTCCCCAGTCAACAGACACGACCCACGGACATGATACGCGCTGATGCCTCTGGCCGCCTCCAGGCATTGTCTGGCGGGCTGTACAATCAGAGAACCTCGTGGCACTGCTCAGGTGCCCACGCATCATGACCGGAGTCGCTCATGGACCGGCGATTTGTCTCTGCTGTCACATTTCCCCAAGGGGACGGTTCCGAGCCGGCCTGGTGGTTCATTTTTCGTGGCAGCGAGATCATGACACTCGATCAAGGACACGAGCAGGCAGCCTCGCTGCCGGTCCTCCCGCTCGCGTCTGACCTATCGGAGTGGGGCTTGACGGTGATCCGGCGCCACTACCTGGGCAGGCTGGAAGGCAGGCCGTGCGTGGCTGCCGAGATCCGGCCAGATGCAGAGCCGGCAGCGGGGCTCGCGTGCTGCGGGCCCTCTATAGCCGGGTGAGCGACGATCTCTTTGCCGTTGCCGGGCGAGCAGCGCAGATCATTGAGTGGGACCGGACCCACCAGTTCTGCGGCCGGTGCGGGGCGGCGACAGAGCTCGCGCCTGGCGAGCGGGCTAAGCGGTGCCCCCGATGTGGTCACCTCAGTTTCCCTCGTCTCTCTCCAGCCATTATTGTGCTGGTGGAGCGAGACGCGGAGGTGCTGCTGGCGCGCAGCCCGCACTTTGCGGAGGGGATGTACAGCACCCTCGCTGGATTCGTTGAGCCTGGCGAATCACTGGAAGACGCGGTGCACCGGGAGATTTTCGAGGAAGTGGGCATCTGTGTCACGGACCTTCAGTACTTTGGCAGCCAGCCATGGCCGTTTCCCCATTCGCTCATGATCGGGTTCACTGCCAGGTATGCCGCCGGGGAGATCACCATTGATACGAACGAGATCGAGGACGCGCGCTGGTTCTCCGCGCACAATCTTCCCCGCGTGCCGCAGAAGCTCAGCATCGCCCGCCGGCTGATCGATGCCTTCGTCGCCAAATATCGGGAACCGCTCGATCAGCCATGACCCTGCGGACCGTTTTTCCAATACCGTTCATTGGCGAACCTGTCCGGCACACGCACGTGCCCGGTCCAGTAACAACTGGCGCTCACGGGCGTTCCGCGTGAGTGCGGCCGCCTGCTCGAACGCTGTGCGCGCTTCGTCGAAGCGGCCGAGTTTAACGAGCAAATCGGCACGCACGCTGGGCAGATAGTGATACCCCTGCAGCGACGGCTCCGCAGTCAGCCTGTCAACAATGGCAAGACCGGCTGCCGGGCCGAAGGCCATGGCGACCGCCACCGCCTGGTTCAGCTCCACCACGGGCGATGGCATCACCTGGACGAGCGCGTCGTAGAGCGCAGCGATCTCCTGCCAGTCTGTCTCCTCTGCGGTGCGGGCCCGCGCGTGGCAAGCAGCGATCGCCGCCTGGAGGGTGTACGGGCCGAGGGCTCCGCCGAGCTGCTGGGCGCGTGCTAGCGCCGCGAGACCCCGCCGGATGAGCAACTGATCCCAGCGGGCACGGTTCTGATCGAGCAAGAGGACTGGCTCACCCGCCGGGCCGGTTCGGGCACGAAGACGCGAGGCGTGCAACTCCATGAGCGCGACCAGCCCATGCACCTCCGGCTCCTGCGGAACCAACCCAACCAGGATGCGGCCGAGCCGGAGCGCCTCGTCGCAGAGATCGGTTCGCACCCAGGTGTCTCCGGCGGTTGCGGTATAGCCCTCATTGAAGATGAGATAGATAACCTCCAGCACCGAGGACAGACGGGCATCCCGGTCGGGGCCACGAGGTACCTCGAACGGCACGCGCGCCGCGGACAGCGTCCGCTTCGCTCGGACGATGCGTTGAGCGAGCGTCGCTTCCGGAACCAGGAAGGCACGAGCGATCTCGGCGGTGGTGAGACCGCCCACGAGCCGGAGGGTGAGCGCCACGCGCGCCTCAGGTGAGAGCACTGGGTGGCAGGCGGTGAAGATGAGGCGCAAGAGGTCATCGCCAATTTCGTCGTCCATCGCAGCCTCCAGGTCCGGCGCGGCGAGCTCCTGCTCGAGTTGCAATTGCCTACCAAGCTGCACCTGTTTGCCCCGGAGCCGCGTATTCCGGCGAAAGAGATCGATCGCCCGGCGCTTGGCGGTGGCCATGAGCCACGCGCCAGGATTTTCCGGGATACCCGATCGGGGCCACTGCTCCAAGGCTGCCACCAGCGCATCCTGCGCTAAATCCTCCGCCACGCCGATATCTCGCACGATCCGCGCGAGGCCGGCGATGAGCCGGGCCGACTCGATGCCCCAGACAGCGGCGATGGCGC
>FWWM01013283.1_pt1 | contig 13378 bp, 10 predicted proteins | sample 2228351 | NCBI WGS metagenome assembly FWWM01 (sample SAMEA103939774, study PRJEB20133) | metagenome | reverse complement strand
ATCAAAGAACGAGAAAAAAGGCATAATCTCAAATGAATTAGGCCAAAACTATGCCTATATTTAAAAAATGTATTATTTCAGAACAACTCTTATTACAAAGTGGTCTTTGGCAGCTTTTGCTGTTGGTGAAACTTTTTTGAGGTCGTCAAAGCTGAGAACCCTGGTGCCTCTGCCTTTCATTTGCTCAAAATAGTTGCGGCTTTTTACATCACGCATAAAGAGGAGGCATTCCAAAGGTTTCACATCGGTGCCTGTGGCAATCATATCTACCGTAACAGCAATACGTGGATAGTAGTCGTTTCTGAATTGTGATAAAACGGATTTGGGGTCCTCGTCAGTTCTGTAAGTAACTTTTTTGCAAAAGCGATTTTCTTCGTTAAACTCTTCCCGGACAATTTGTATAATGTCGTCGGCGTGGCTGTCGGTCTTAGCAAAAATCAAGGTTTTGGGCACCTCGAAATTTCCGTTCTCATCGAATCGGTCGGGAAATATTGTGGGCAAATGTTCTTTAAAGGTTCGAATGATTAATCGAATTTGATTGGGATTTACAATATCTTTATCCAGTTGTTTTGCTGAGTATTCCTCGTCTTCATCTTGTAATTCCAATCGTTTTTTCCGGCTTAATTTATCTCTGTGTTCTACATACTGACCTTGCCAGAGTTTAGCTCCTTCTTTAGTTATTTTAGTATCAATCAGATATACATCGTAACCCACATTAACTCCATCGGCCACTGCCATTTCATGCGAATATTCAGAAACCAGATTTTGATGAAAATAAGCAATAGTACGGGCATCGGGGGTGGCAGTTAAGCCAATCTGAAAGGCATCGAAATAATCGAGCACCTGTTTCCAAAGATTGTAAATGCTTCTGTGACACTCGTCAATAAAAATAAAATCGAAAAACTCAATGGGGAGTTTTTCGTTGTATTCAACTGGGGGTACCTCTTTGGGTTGCCATCTTTCGTGAGGGTTTTCTTCTTCAGCACTTTCGTCGAGGTCTTGACCTTTCAGCACGGCGTACAAACGTTGAATGGTGCTGATATACACGTGGCTGTCTTCGGGAATGTATTTAGATTTCAATCGGTGAACACCGTATAATTCGGTAAACTTACGGTTGTCGTCCTGGGGCAGATAGCTCATAAATTCCTGTTCGGCTTGTTCGCCCAGGTTTTTGGTATCCACTAAAAATAAAATGCGTCTGACAATGTTGTTGTTATTATCGTCCTTCAGTTTAAGCAAGCGATACACAGAAGTTATGGCTGTAAATGTTTTCCCTGAACCGGTAGCCATTTGGATAAGAGCACGAGGTTTGTTTTGCTTGAAAGATTTCTCGAGGTTGGTAATGGCTGAAATCTGGCAATCACGTAAACCCTTAGTGGGCAAGTCCCCTAAATCTTGCAATGCAGTTCTTAACGATTTGGTTTTATGTAGCCAGTATTTTAGGGTTTCCGGGCGGTGGAAAGTAAATACTTCTCTTGCTCTTGGTTTAGGATCTCTGAAATCAGTAAAGGTGGTTATTTCGCCAGTGCTTAAATAAACGAAAGGTAACTTTTCGTTGTTAAGGTATTTCAGTTTAGATTTAGCATAATCTTCTGCCTGGTCTTCGTGAACAGTAATTTTATGGCCTTCTTCTTCACGCTTTTCTTCTATAATTCCAACAGGTTTTCCTTCTACAAAAAGTATATAGTCGGCTGGTCCAACCTCGGTTTGATATTCACGCACCGCAACGCCCAACCCAGCATTTAAATTTATTTTTGATTTAGACTGAACCAGCCAACCGCAGTTGGCTAGCTGTCTGTCAATATTATCTCTTGCTATTTGCTCCGGGTTTTGATTTGTCATTATTTACGGCTTTGTTGCATGAACCCTACGCTTTCTAACTACAGGCTCCCAATCAGCACATGGAGGCCACTTAGGAAGAACGACTTGATATTTTGAACGATTTAAGTAAAAAATAAGCCGGCAAGTGTGTACATTTGAGTTTTAAAATCAAAACGAACTCACCGGCTTATGGCAAAGGTAGACACTTTGACGAAACTGCACAAGCCTAAAGACCGCTATGAGGTAACAGACTGGTCGGAATACAACGCGCTGGACTAAAGCAGCGCGGAAGCCTGACGCTATAGCTTGATGAGCGGGCGGCCCAAAGTTGGCACCGCCATTGAGGCATGTGTAAAAATGCCTTTTTCCGTTGGAAAACTGTTGTGTGAAAAGGCACGTATATCCGGAAGATGGAGCACCAAAAAACCGAAGCCGCCATCAAGGCCGCTGCATTGAACCGGTTCGTTCAGATTGCAGCGCCCAAGGCCGCAAATACTGCCCGGCTTCTGATGAGAAAGGGGCGAGTGAAACTCAAACAGAAATTCATGCAGTAAAGCCGATATCCCGCAGAAAATCAAGCACTTAATAACATACTACACACACTATCACAACTGCTTGAACGGGTCTGAAAACCGCACATCGCCGCCCGAATGGAAGTCCGTCAGCATCTTGATGAACTGCAAGAGGTCTTGCTTATCCTGTGCCGAGAAATTCATCCGCTTGGGCGAGCCGTCTGCATTGCGCAGCAAAGGATGAAGGTTCGGGTGAGGCTGAATGCCCGTGCTGTAAAAGTCTATCACCTCAGCCATGGTCTTGAAGCGCCCGTCGTGCATAAAAGGCGCCGTAAGGCCGATATTGCGCAAAGGCAATGACTTAAACACGCCATTATCCTTCGGGTCGCCCGTTACCTTGCCCTTCCCTTGGTCTTTATATTCCACATCCAGCCCATTGCACGCCTCGAAAACCTCCTGGAAGCGGCGAATAGGCGAATGACACGGCGAGCAGTGCGTCGTAAACAGCTGCATCCCGCGAAACTCAGGAAGCGTGAAGCCCTTCGGCGGCGTAATGACAACATCAATAGGGCCATAATAGACAATGCGCACCGTATCCACTGTAGCTGTCGGATTACCCGCGTGCAGCTCCATGAGCTCGTCAAAACGCGTGCGCGGCGCACTCATGGCACTCACAAACTCTGCCAACGCCTCCAGCATCTCTGACTCCTTAGGCTCTGCATGGCCAAAAGCCTGCTGCCAGAGATGAAAATAGAAGTCCTTGCTCCGAATACGCTCCATCACCTCAGGCAAGCTCATGTTCATTTCCCGCGGGTTCGTAATAGCCATAGCCAGCACTTGCTCCAGAGAAGTAGCACGCCCATCCCACATCAGCCCGGGCGCTTTTTCCTTGCCCCAGGTGCTGTGGTGCTGCTTGAAGTTGACCGTATACGCCAGCGGGAGCGACTGCCGGCTCAGCACTTGCCTCCCCGTGCCCATACTGAAGCCCGCCGAGTCCGCAAAAGCGCGCATCTGCCGATGGCACGAAGCACACGAAACGTCGTTGTTCCGAGAAAGCGACTTGTCGTAAAACAACACCCGCCCCAGCGCCGCCTTCGCATTGTTCACCGCAGACGGCACTGCTCCCGTCTTCTGCAGATACTTAGGCAATGGCTGGGCGTAACTGTAGTCCAAGCGTCCTAAATGTTCCTGAGCACTCTTTGCCCACCGCGCAGGCAAATCTTCTGGCACTGCAACCTCCATAAAAGGAGCCTCCCGCTTACATGATAACAGGAGCAATGCCACCAACACCGTAAGTAAGCAAACCCTTTTCATGGCAGCACATCATTTTGAAAATAGTGAGAGGTTTGATTGTTATCGGCTGAAATATAACCATATTGCCATGCATTTTACAAGCACTAACTTTTAAAAATATCTGTTCCGCCTGTAAAACCGCCCCGCAGGCGTGTGAGACGCAAAAAAACCTCGTCAGGCCCACCACACCACTACCTTGCCCTCTTCCATTTTTTTGGAAAAAACGGTTACCGTCAGGCTCCAATCGCTCCAGCCCAGGTGCAGCCTGCACGTCTTCTGTTTGGCCCCATGAGCGTTTCCGGCCCGCGCTCGGCCCTTAATAATAGCGCAGCAGCAGCCTCTCCTCTCCGCATCAGCCACACTTGGCTGGTGTAATCTGCCATCGCCCCGACAACATCTTGTAGGGATTTGAAAGGGTACACATTTTCCGGTGAGGGCTGTTACCCAAACCACCCGCGCTGCGTCCGCTGCCACCTCCACTGCCCTTGCCGAGGTCGTTTTTTGGGAAAAACGGCTCCAGCGCTTCGGCTTGGCTTCTTCGCGCACCCGCACCTGCGGAGCTCCGGCTTGGGCCTGGCATGTGCCCGTCTCGCGCTGGGGTCTTAATAACGGCGTAAGCAGCACCGCAGAGTCGCCGTGCTTGCAGGCGCGGAGGCGGGAGGCCACTATTTCGCCATTATTAAGGCCCGAAAGCGGGACGAAAACACGCACAGGACCCAGCAGGAGCCACACACCCAGCCCCTACGCCCACAGCAGCTGCTCCGGAGCCGGTAGCTATTTTTTCACCCCAAAAAATGGAGGTGAGAAAGGCGGCGAGAAAGTGGCCAGCTCTACTCATCACTTTTCACTTTTCACTTCAAAATAGCAGGCTCCGAGAGCACTTTAGAAAATATCATTCATCATTCATCATTCATCTATTCATCATTCATCATTCATCATTCAGCCTTGCCACTGCGTATCATACCGCCATCTCTTGGTAAGCAATACAACACCCGAAGCCCCGTTGCTCGAAGTACTGCTTAATCTCGCTCGGCGTCAGCGGGCTGGCGGCCAGCGCGAAATCTCCTCCCCAGGCACCCAAGCTCTTGACCACTCCCGGAAAGTCCGCAAAGAGCACCTCCTGCACAGGCGACACCCCTAGGGCCGCACTGATGAGCTGCTCGTGCTGCCTCAACAATTGCGCGAAGACCTCCAACGAGGGCGCCAAAGCGCATTCGTGCGCTAAGGCCGAGACGGCATTAAGCCATTCCGGGGCAGGCGCCTCGCGTTGGCGAAAGCGGCGTATTTCGGCGCGGCTGTCCTGCTTTTTTTCCAAAAAAACAAAAAACAGGTGGTCAGCAAAGGGCGGATGGAAAGGTGCCGGCGTAGTGCGCGGCGTGCGGTCGAGGAGCTGATAAAAGATAGGCCCTTCGGCAAAGGCACAGGCGATGTCGTAGCCCGAGCCGCCGAGCGTTTCGAACAGGACGGCGTAAGGGTCGGCCCCTGCCCAGCGCCCCAAGGCAGCAATCAGCGTGCTGCTGCTGCCTAAGCCCCAGTGGAGCGGATAGTCAGCCTCCATGCGGACGGCCCAGCCGGTAGCGTCAGCCAGGAAATGCGGCTGCTGTCGCTGGCAAGCGCGCAAAAGGCTGCGTAGGCGCTCAGCCGTAGGCATGTCAGTAGCGTACAGCACCTCTAGGGTAGGCAAGGCCACAAAAGCTTCAAACCACACTTGGCCTTGGTGGTCGGTGCTAACCCAGTGTAATCGCGCAGGTGTTTCTGCGGGATAGGCGCGCAGCGTTTGGCCATAGCGCACAGGCAGGGCCAGGGCCTCAGCGCCGTCCAACACAGCGTATTCGCCCGTGATGAGCAGTTTTCCGTGAGCGCGAATAATGATGCTCATGCAGGAAGAGATTCGAAGATGAAGCCTGCTTGTTGTAGGTGTTCCCAAAAATGGGGGTACGACTTGCCCACAACATCCGGGTTTTCGATGTCAACCGGCCCCAGCAAAGCCAGTGGAGCAAAAGCCATCGCCATGCGGTGGTCGCCGTAGGTGGCTAAGCGCGGTGGAGCACCCCATTGCGCCTGGCCTTCAAGGCGATAGGTATGAGGCTGTTTCAAGTCGAAGACGCGAAAGGAGGCGCCCACCTTGTGCAGTTCCGCACTTAGGGCTGCGCAGCGGTCGGTCTCCTTGAGCGGCAGCGTCTCCAATCCGCCGAATATGGCAGGCACTCCTAAGGCCGCACACAGTACTGCAAAGGTCTGGACCAAGTCGGGGGTGCCCCGAAAGTCGAACAGTAAAGGCCCTTCGGGCTGTGCGGAGTGTTCTTTGCGCAGTTGGGCATAGGGCACCCCACCCTCTTGCCCGAAAGTTGTGCGAATGCCGAAGGAAGCAGCCCATTCAGCTACCACCCCGTCGCCCTGCCAGCTCTCCTCGTTCAGGCCGAGCAAGATGAGATGCGCTTCGTTGGCTAAAGCAGCCATAGCGTACCAGTATGAGGCCGCCGTCCAGTCCGCCTCGATGCGTAACGGGCGGGCAGAATACCCCCCTGGAGCCACAACGATGCGGCCGGGAGCGGGCATTTCCGTTTGAGCGCCGAAGTGGCGCATCACCTGCAGCGTCATAGTCAGGTATGGCTCAGACACTGGTGGCCCCTGGAGATAGAGAACAAGCCCTCCGGGCAAGCACGGGCCGACGAGCAATAGCGCCGACACAAACTGACTGCTGATGTGGGCCGCCACTTCTACATGCGCCGGTGCGGTCAAGCGGGCTGGGCCGCAAATCTGCAGCGGTGGGTAGCCTTCGCGCTTCAGGTATTGCACCTGAGCGCCCAACTGCCGCAGTGCCTCCACCAACGGCCCTATGGGACGCTCCTGCATGCGGGCAGACCCCGTGAAGATCCGGCATCCGCGCTGCACGACCGCATAAGCTGCCAAAAAGCGCAAGGTAGTGCCACCATCACCCGCATCACACACCGTAGGCCATTCACGAAGCAGGCGCAGCAGGGTCTGTGTGTCAGCCGCGGCGGAGAGGCCCTCCAGACACTCAGCAGGGTCGGCTCCGCGCAAAGCGTTGATGATGAGCGCCCTATTGCTGATGCTTTTGGAGCCGCCCAACACCACGCGCAGTGGCATCTCGGGTGTGCCTAAGCGCTTCGTGGGGTGCCAGAGTCGGATTGCCCTCATGCGGCAAAGGTACAGTCTCAGAGGGCGGCTGCGCTGCAAAGGCCTATCAACAGTAGTAGTGCCTCAGAAGAGACGCTACTCTTCCACTAAAAATAAGGCATGTTAGGCAAAAAGTTCGTACAATTGTAGGCATATCTCGCCAATCTCCAAACGCACATCTCATGGAGATACACCCACAACGCATTTACGGCCAATGGGAAGAAAGCTGGGCCTTGGACTTGCACACGACGGCTAGCCACCGCACCTTCACAGGCGGGTGGTTTACGGAGCGCCCTCCCATAGCGGAAGCGCTTTATCAGCTCAAATACGCTGGGCAAATGGGCTTTGCCCAGCCCATTGCAGAGGCTGCGGCGGCTTTTTTGCGCGAGCGCCTTCCTCTGTGGCGGTTGGAGGTCATCATACCGGTGCCGCCGTCTGACACCACCCGTTCTTTCCAGCCAGTGTACGAAATAGCCCGAAGGATAGGGCAACTGCTCAGTGTGCCGATCAACTTTTCAGTGTTGGAAAAGACTAAGCCTACTGGCCAGCTCAAGGATATTACCGACCCTGCTGAGCGGCGAGCCGTCCTATAAGGTGCCTTTCACGTGCGCCCTTTGGCCTTATATGGCCAGCGGGTGCTCCTTTTTGATGACCTTTACCGCTCAGGCGAAACACTCAATGCTGTTTGCAATGTAGTCCTGCACACAGGCCGAGCGGCTAAGATGTACGCCCTGACCATTACAAAAACGCGCACCAAACGATGAGAGACAAAGGGTTTCTGTGGTTTCGGTTGGTCAATGCTCCGGGCTTTGGCGCTAAGAGCGTGCATTATCTCTTCAAGAACATGCAAGCGCAAGGAATGCCCTTGGAGGCGCTCTTCGAGAGCGAGGAGCCGGAACTGCAACGCCTCTTCCCGGCCATTGGCCAGGGCAGGTTTGCCAAAGCCCAGTTTGCTCGCTTGCTCGATACCTCTTTGGAGGCGGAGCTCTGGGCCACTTACGAGCAGATGAAGGAACAAGGCGTTTATGTGCTCGGTATGGATGACTACCCCACTCTCGTGCACGCGCGATTGGGCGAGGAGGCGCCCCCGCTGCTCTATGCCAAGGGTGCTTTGTCCTTGCTATACCAGCGCAGCGTTGCCATTGCCGGAGCGCGCAACGTCTCGGAGAGCGAAGTGAGCCTCAGTGGGAAAGTGGGGAGGGCTGTGGCGCTTTCTGGCTTCAACGTCGTGTCCGGCTACGCCAAGGGGGTGGATACGGCTGCGCATCTCGGCGCCTTGGAGGCTGATGGCACGACGACCTGTGTGCTTAGTCTCGGACTTCAGCACCTTTCGCTCAAAGATGCCTTGGAGGCTGATGGCACGACGACCTGTGTGCTTAGTCTCGGACTTCAGCACCTTTCGCTCAAAGATGCCTTCGAGGAGCAGCGCTGGGAAAAAAACACGCTTTTCCTTTCCCAATTTGCGCCCTGGGAAAACTTCAGCGGTCGCAACGCGATGACGCGGAATCGCCTTATTTGCGCGCTATCTGAGGCGCTTATTGTCATTAAAGCCGGCCCGGAAAAAGACGAGAAAGGGCAAATGAGCGGCACCTTCCACGCCGGAAAGAACGCCTTGGAAATGGGCCTGCCCTTGTGGGTGTTAAACCCAGAGCGGCTCAGCTCGCCCGCTCCTGGAAACGAGGCCCTCATCGAGAAGGGCGGCCTGCCTTTCGGCTCAGACGAAGAACTCCAGGAAATGCTCAGGCGCCTAAACGAAAGACCACCCACGGAAGCCCCTTCGGCGCCTGGTCAGCAGGGGCTACTGTTCTGATGTGGGCCATCGGCTAATCTACTGGCTACGGGCAAGATACCGCGGTGAACGATGCGGGGCCGTCATTGGTCGCCGTCTTAGTTAAAGTAGTCGGAAGTCTTCAGGGTCTATTCAACCTGCAGTGCATCCGGCGCGTTGTAGAGCCATCCTTCAATCAGAGACACCCTGATGGTTATGAGACGACCCGTACTAATGGCGCTGCTGTTTTGGGCAGCGACTAACTCCTTATTTTCTCAAACGACGGTGGTAAGCGGCCGCATCAAAGATGCTGACAATGGCGAGACGCTTATCGGCGCCACGGTGGAAGCAGTAGGCTTGCAAAAAGGTAATGTAAGCAATGAATACGGTTTCTACTCTTTCTCCCTGCCAGCCACAAACGACTCTGTAACGTTGCGCTTCAGTTATCTGGGCTACGAAACGGCACTGCGCCGCGTCAAGGCGACGCCCGGCGCCATCACCCTCGATGTAGCCCTACGCCCGGTGGGTTCGGTGCTGGAAGAGGTGGTCATTGTTTCCAATCCCTTGGAAGACAAAATCAAAAGCACAGAAATGTCGGTCATGACCCTGAGCACGCGCGAGGCCAAGGCTATTCCGGTGCTTTTTGGCGAGGTGGATATTCTCAAGATACTCCAGCTCAAGCCCGGTATTACGTCGGGTACAGAGGGCACTACGGGCTTCTTTGTGCGCGGCGGCGGGGCCGACCAGAACCTCATTATCCTCGACGAAGCCATTGTGTACAATCCCAACCACCTGTTTGGCTTTTTTAGCACCTTCAACTCGGATGCTGTAAAGGATGTGCGGATTTACAAAGGTGGCTTTCCGGCCCAATACGGCGGTCGGCTCTCTTCTGTGATAGATGTGCGCATGCGCGAAGGCAACAACAAAGAATACGATGTAACAGGCGGTATCGGCCTGATAGCCAGCCGCCTGACGATAGAAGGCCCTATCCAGCGCGATAAGTCATCGTTTATTGTGAGTGGCCGCCGCACGTATGCAGACCTCATCACGCGCGGCATTAACCGCGCCAATGCGGATAACCCGGATTACAACCCCATTCCCGACTACTTTTTCTACGACCTGAATACGAAGGTGAACTTTACCCTCTCGGAGCGCGACCGCCTCTTCTTGAGTGGATATTTCGGCCGCGACGTGTTCAAATTCAACAACCAGACCTTCGATTTCCTCTTCGACTGGGGCAATGCTACCGGCACCGTACGCTGGAACCGCGTGTACGGGCCAAAGCTCTTCTCCAATACTACATTTACCTTTTCTGACTATCGCTACCGCATCCGCAACCAATTGCAGGGCTTCTCCTTCTCGCTGGGTTCCAATGTGATAGATGCCAATGCCAAGATGGATTTCTATTACCAGCCCAACAACCGCCACACCATCCGCTTCGGTGCAAATGCCACCTACCACGACTTTCGGGTGGCGCGCCTGAGGTTTGGCAGCGACGATGGCCGCATCAACTTCGAGTCAGGTCAGAACTTCAACGGCATGGAATACGCCCTGTATTACGCTGACGACTGGAGCGTGAGCGACCGCTTAAAGGTTAATTATGGCGGGCGGATCTCTGCCTGGCAAAACAGCCCGGCCTTTTACCTCAACTTCGAGCCGCGCATAGCAGCCAACTACTCACTCAGTGAGGAGCTGTCGGTCAAAGGCTCTTATGCGCGCATGAATCAGTACGTACACCTGTTGGCCAGCAGCGGCTTGTCATTGCCCACCGACATCTGGTATCCGAGCACCGAAGGCGTTCGTCCTCAAGTAAGCGATCAGATAGCGGCAGGCATTCAGTATCTGTACCGCGGTCGGTGGCTCATCACCTGGGAAGCTTGGTACAAGTGGTTGCAAAATCAGCTGGACTTTATTGATGGGGCTGAGCTATTTGGCAATAACAACCTAGAGGGTGAACTAACCGTGGGTAAAGGCTACGCCTACAGCCCATTGGAGCTTGAGATAGAAAAGCGCGATGGTCGCCTCACAGGCTGGATTGGCTACACACTCGCCTGGGTGCGCCGCGGCGAATTTGCCGATATCAACAACGGCGCCTACTTCCCGCCGCGCATTGACACGCGCCACAACCTGACTGTCGTGGCCCTCTATGAACTATCGCGCCGCTGGCAACTGACGGCTTCCTGGGTCTATACTTCGGGTATCATGGCTTGGCTCCCCTTAGGGCGCTTCACTTTCCAGGATGTGAGCGGTGCACCTTTTCAAGCTGTCGTACCGGTGTACGGCGACCGAAACACTTTCCGCTACCCCGCCTACATGCGCCTGGACTTGGGCATAGTGTACCGCTGGAAGACGCGCCGCAGCGAGCAAGACCTCACCATTGGCATCTACAACGCTACCGACCGGCGAAATCCCTTCTTTATCTTCCTCGAGCCTGAGCTGCAAAACCTCGGCGACGCCGGGCAGAGTATTCAGGTGCCCACGGCCATTCGAGCCAAACAAGTGTCGCTGTTTCCCATCCTTCCCTCCATTACCTGGAACTTCAAGTTTTAACACCTAACAGAGACGTCCCTCAACATGAGATACTCACTGCATATTCTGGCATTACTGACCATTTTGGCCGCCTCGGCCTGCAACTTAGAAAAAGAGATAGACCTCGAGCTCCCGGCTTACGACAGTCAGCCTGTCGTGGAATGCTATCTGGAGCCAGGCAAGCCGTTCCGACTGCTATTGACACGCAGCTACGGCTTCTTTGACCCCTTCGGCTTGGACTCTTCCTTCCTTGACCGCACGCTTATCAGCGGCGCAATGGTAACCATCGCCTATAATGGCCGCGTGGATACTTTGGAAAACAACCTCTCTGCCGATTTGGCGCCGCTGAAGATCTTCAACTACACAGGCAAAAATATCGTGCCATCCACTCCAGGCACTGAGTATGTGCTGCGCATTATACTGCCCGACGGCAAAGAAATCACGGGCCAGACCATTATGCTGCCGAAGGTAGTCATTGACAGCATACGCGTAGAATGGAGTCCACAGCGCGATACATTAGCTCGCGTACTTACCTACATCACCGACGACCGCACGCAGGCAAATTTCTACCGTCGCATGCTTAATTATGCCACCTTGGATAGCCTACCCAGACAGGACTTCCTCACTACAGACCGCACTGCCCAAACCGAAATCATCGCCTTCGGAACGGGCTACGAACTGAAAGAAGGCGATACAGTGATAAATACCCTATACCACATCACCAAAGACTACTACGACTATCTGGAAAGCGTCCGGTTGGCAGTGTTTGGCAATCAGAACCCATTTGCTCAGCCTGCCCGAATCAAGAGCAATGTCAGAGGCTCGGCCAACCCACTGGGCATTTTCACGTGTCTGATCTACGACCGCGATACTACTATTATCCGACGATAGAAAGGGCTTATCATATCGGCATTGATTAAAGTCGTTTTCACAGGTCCCGAAAGTACAGGCAAAACAGTACTCACAGAGGCACTCGCCCAGCAAATGCACTTGCCTTGGGTGCCTGAGTTTGCTCGCGACTATGTGGCCTGTCTGGGGCGCCCCTATCAGCGACATGACCTGGTGGCTATCGGACGCGGCCAATGGGCCTGGGAGCAGTGGTACGCCCGGCAAAATCCGCCCGTGCTCTTGTGCGACACCGACTGGACAGTACTTCACATCTGGGAACACTACCGCTACGGCCCTCCGCCCGACGAGGCATGGCAATGGCAACGCGGATACTCAAACGCCGCCGTTGCTGATATGTATTTCTTATGTGCTCCCGACTTTCCTTGGCAGCCCGACCCGTTGCGTGAAAACCCTGACGAACGCGAAGCGCTCTTTGAATGGTATGAGCAGCTCCTCAGGACGCATGCTGCTGCTTACACCGTGCTCGCCGGCCCATTCGAGCAAAGGTTGACCATAGCCTACCGGGAGGTAGAGCGATTACTTCGTATGTGCGCAGATGCTTGAGAAAAGTTTAAAAGCAGGAAAAGCAAAAGACGTCTTGGCTCCCACCGGCAGCGCAGACGTCTTTGCTTCTTCGCGTGTTCCTTGGGCCTAATCCCGCATCTTGACCAACCGCTGCCGATGCAGCACCCGACCGGGCCGTTCGGCGTCCATCAGGAGCACAGAATACATGCCCGGCGCAAGACCCGACAGGTCGAACACGCCCGACTGCAGGCGAACCTCGCGCACCAAGCGGCCGTCCATGCTGTGCACCATAGCCATCAGCGGGCCTTCGTGCGCGCCAGTGTAGCGCACTATGCTCTGAAATGGATTGGGTGAGAGCACAGAAGTCTCTCGCTCGCTACCTAAGTCGAATACCAACGTAGATACCGGATCGCCATCCGCAGAAATCTTGTGGAGGGATATCTTCGGCCCACCATCAGGCAGATAACATCGGATAATCACACCGCCGTCATCAGTACCTATGATTTGCATGGGGTATACGCGTGACTCATCATCCACAGCGAACTCTTTCGACCATATCAACTGCATCTCAGGAGTGTATTTCTGTACCAGAAATTTCCTTTGACTTTGATGGAGCGCTTGGAAGTAAATGCTCCCATCTTTCCCTTTGGCAAAAGGCATGTTGCCTGTAGACATATAGTCGCACTCGTAGATAGCAAAACGATGTAGGATATTAAAGTCCATATCACGAACATCAATAGAGTTGTTCTGAAATAAGACATTTTTTAAATATAGGCATAGTTTTGGCCTAATTCATTTGAGATTATGCCTTTTTTCTCGTTCTTTGATAGAAATTGACTAAACCACAGCAGGTAAGCATTATCGCATCCTCAAAATTCTCTCTGCGGTTTCTATAGGTGTC
>FWWM01003571.1_pt1 | contig 13378 bp, 14 predicted proteins | sample 2228351 | NCBI WGS metagenome assembly FWWM01 (sample SAMEA103939774, study PRJEB20133) | metagenome | reverse complement strand
CTTGCAATAAGAGTTATCGGCATGCCATTCGCAGCAGTCACATTTGTAATAAGAGGATTTTTCGACGCAATAGGAAAACCAACTGAACATCTCAAATTCAACGTCTACTCAACCATATTCTGCATAATCGCATCATATCTTTTCATATTCGGTGTATTATTCCCGAGAATGGAACTTTACGGTTTTGCTCTTGCATCATCACTATCTTCAATAGTAGCCACGATATATGGTGGAGCATATATCAAAAAATACATACAGGAACACTTTTCGCTCTCAGAGATGATGGGAGAAAGCTACAGAAAAGATATGATCAGATTTGCGCTGAAAAATATTGTTATATCACTTCCAGCTCTTGGAGCGGAATTAATCGCGGCAGTAAGTTTCCTGTTTTTTATGTGGATCGCAGGACTTGAAGGTCCTGAGCATCAAGCTATAACTTTTATCCTTGTCAACATAATAGGGGTCGCAATATTACCTACAATGGCAGTGGGAGCATCTTTAGGCGGACTTGTGGGAAGACTAATAGGAAAAGGTAAAATAGAAAGAGGGAAGAGAGCACTTAATGATACAACAGTGGTCGTGGCGATCACATCCCTCATAATATCAACTATACTCACACTATTCCCAAAAGAAATGATTGGGATTTTCTCTGACCAACAAGTACTCATAGAGGAGGGCAGAAAAACTATGATTGTATTCGCACCGTCTTTCTTCTTCGTCACAGTAGGTATGCTACTTATCAATACAATGATATGCCTTGGAGATACGAGATTTATAATACTGATGGAGATTTTTTTACATCTTCTTCTCTTCATACCCGCAATGATCATCATAGGTTTTGCTCTAAAAGCAGGATCTACAGCCATATGGTTATTGGTATCAATATACTTTATTCTTGCTTGCTTAATAATGCTAATCAGGGTGAAGAAAGGAAGTTGGGTGAAAAAATGGCATATTTGACAGAAGGGTAAAAATGATTAAAAATATTAATATTAAAAACAAAATAATGGAATTAAATTTAAAAGTAATAGAAGATAAAGTATTAGATATATTGGAGGAGATAGCTGGGAGAAGAAAAGGAATTTTACCCAAGCTTATTGAAAATATCTTACCTCCCATCTTCATCTTACTAAAGGGCGGAAATCTGAAAAGCTATTTCATGACACGTGAAATATTTGATATGAGCTCATCTTTTGTGAAGTTCGCAACTCTTTCAGGAGCATACAAGACAGGAATTCTGCACGAACTCATGAATGGATGGAAAACCCCCAAAGAGATATCAGATAAACTCAGACTTGACAACACAAGACTTGAAAATTTACTTGATGCACTTGTAGCATTTGGCTTCGTCATCAGAGAAGAGGAGAAATTGAAATATTCAGAGGGCAAAAGAACTAACAGAAAATATAGAATTAAAAGGGAGCTTGAAGATTTCATAAAAAAATGGGAGGGTTATCAAGAATTCATGTGGTCAGGAATATCTGCGTTCACTGAACTACCGAATATAATAAGGTATGGTAAACCGTCAGATAAACTGAACATATATGATCTGAACAGTGATTACGCTTCTTTGCTCTTTGGTGTGAATGAATACCTATATCGCGTGACACGTGAGCTTATGAGAAAATACAGGTTCGGAAACATAAATAAAATCATGATAGGCTCAATGGGAATATCGTTCGCTAAAAATATACAGAGAGAATTTCTCGATGTCAAAATACACATAGGTTGTTATCCGCACCTCATAAAGGAGGTTCCAAGACTCATAAAAAGGTATAGGTTGCCCGAAAAAAACATATTGAGCATAAAAGAACACAAAGGCAACCCAGATGAAGATATATGGGGAGATGAAAAGGGAGGATATGATCTTGTATTCCTTACAAAAAAGCTGACATTAAGACCCCTTGATGAGTTCGGAGAAAAATTTTTAAGTAAAGCATATAGGGTTCTCAAAGATGGCGGATATGTGGTAATATGGGAGTCCATAGTGGGGGACGATGGAGTAAGCGGGCCAGTTGAAGAGAGTGTTCTCGATCTCCTTGTGAGTTTTACAGGTATAAGGTGGACAGAAACGGACATAAAAAATTATGTTATCAAAAAGGGTTTCTCAAAAGTGGACATTGCAAAGTGCTTCGCAGGACGAGCAGTATTCTGTGTCGGAAAGAAGTGATTTTAACTTTCTCCAATTTTACCCCTATTCTATCATATTAAGTTTTTTCACAATGTTCAAAATATCATCCGCAAGTCTTCCTGAGAAAATAGGAGAAAAATGTCCCATATAATCATACTCTATTTTCTCCGTTCCATCAATAAATGAGCTCTGATAAGGGAGCGTTAGCTGGTCATATAAGGAAGATATGCATAAATAAACCGATGGATTTTTGACCTGCTTCAGACTTTCAACAAAATTTGACCAAGGTCTCATATCAAGCGCTGATTTGCCAAAGCCAAAAAAAGCCATACGCGTTCCCATGTGAGGTGTGCAAACCGTAATACATTTTAGAACCTTGAAATCTCCCCTCTCAGTTATATATTTCGCAACAAGCCCACCAAGCGAATGACCAACAAGCACTATACCAGCCCCATCGGCCACCCCCCCTAAGTCCTCAAATACAGACCTTATCTTCTCAATACAGTTTAAAGATATGTCCTCAATACTACCTGTAAATGGTGATGCATCAAGAAGGAATATGTTCTCAAAACCCCTATTTTTCAACATATAAAAAAGAGGATATAAAGCAGATTTTGTCAGAAAATATCCCGGAATTATAAACACCGGAGCTTTTATCCCTTTTTTTCTTGGCACATAAGATTCAAGTGAAAAAAAACCTAAAACCCATGTTGAAATAAGATATACATAGGAAAGAAACTCCTTTATATATGCAATAAAAAAACCTCTTTTCTCAAATTTGACATAACCGTCTTTAAAAACAGAATCACCTTTGATAATTTTCTCTCCATTCCCACCTATTGCTTCTTTCTGAATTCCTTCTTGAACGCCTCCTTGAACCTCTTCTCGCTGAACCTCTCTCTGAAACCCTTCCTGTATCCCCTCCCCTACCTGGTTTTCATTGGCTGATCTCTCATCATCTTCTCTTTTTGCTGTCTTCCTCCCCCGACCATTTAAATTTGAAAGCCTATCGTATGCGAGTATTATAAATGGTATCGTAACGAGCACAAAAGATATAAAAAGTATGAGTTTTAGAATAAAATACAACATAAGTTGAATTCCTCATTCACTCGTTATTTATATTAAAAATTGCTGCTACAAAATTTTATAACAAAATTTCAGTTAATAATAAATCTCTTACAATAAGAGAGCAAAAGTCACACAAACACAAAAAGTAAATACGTCGTTTTTCATCATAAATATAACACCATAAATAAAAATAAGTAAAAATTTCTTATGCTGTATTCGTATAAAAAGCAAGTATACCTCTGAGTTCCTACGAAACGCTCAACTTACCGCCAACATAGAACTTAACAAAAATATAGCTCAACAGAAACTCCTTCAGAAGAAAATCGGTGAAATCTTCAAAGGTAGCCTCAAAAAAACCTGAATCCTTGATCTTATCAATTCCATGAGAACTCCAACCTGAGAATCCACAAAACCCACCTCCTTTGAAAAGGATAAAAAGAAAAATACCCCAAAAGATAAAATCGATCACCTAAATTTCAACTGAATTTACATCGGAGGGCTCATGTTTATGTTTATGGTTTATGTATTTTCTCTTGACTTTTCGTAATGTATACGCACTACAAAATTTGAGGGCAAGAGCGCCTGTATAGAGTGGATCAGGGTTAGCAAGTTAGGGTTAGGCAAGTCGGAGTTGGGCAAGTTAGGTTTAGGCAAGTTGGAGTTGGCAAGTTTGGAGTGGCCGGATAGGAGACAGGCGGATAGGAGATAGACGGGAGATAGGCGTATGGAAGATAGACGGGGGATAGGCGTATAGGAGATAGACAGGAGATAGGCGTATAGGAGATAGACGGGAGATAGGCGTATGGGAGATAAGCGAGCATGGGATAGAAAATGTCGGGGAGAAACTTAGGCGAGCAGGGGAGGCGAGTTGGGGATATGCAAGTGAGAATTCCTTGAAGGAGTTGGGGATATACAAGTGAGGATTCCCTGATGGAGTTGTGGATATGCAAGTGAGAATTCCCTGATGGAGTTGGGGATATACAAGTGAGAATTCCTTGATGGAGTTGATGATATGATTGTGGGGAGATAAGCGAGCGTGAGATAAGTGAGAGGTGGACGAGCGTGAGATAGGGAGAGAAATTTATACAATTTCCTTGACTTAAAAATGGGTAAAAATTGAGGCGATCAATTATCACAGCATTGTTTTAGGGAATTTTTGGAAGCTGAGGATTTTATATGGAAGCTGAAGGGGGTTCAGATAGGAGCTGATGGTTTTAGTAGAATCTAAGGGTTTTAGAGGAAGATAAGGGTTTCAGATGGAAGCTGGGGGTTTCGGATGGAAGTTGAGGGTTTCGAATAGAAGCCGAGGGTTTTCAGATGGAAGCTGAGGGTTTTCGGATAGAAGTTGAGGGTTTTAGAAGAAGTTTTTGAGAAGGAGATGGGAGCTGTGGGAATTGAAATCACAACACCTAAGGCTTGAAATAACCAGATAGATAAATAAATTCCGAACCGAAAAAACGACTAAAAATTATCCTTTGCTACTTTCAGTCTTTTTTGGGTTCGCAGCTGACATAAGAGAGACCCAGTTTGCTGCTCTGACAGCATATTCCTCAATGAGAGCAACGAGGTTGTTTGCTCTTGATGACACTACAGCAAAAAGAATAACTCCCATGATTGCGACTATAAGTCCGAAAGCGGTAGAGTGCATGACTATTGCTATTGACCTCGATAGGTATATCTGCCTCTGGGCTGGATCAAGTGCTGCAACCCCTGAGAAAGCTTCGATAAGACCTATGACCGCCCCGAGCAGTCCGAGAAGAACAGCAGTGTTCGCAAATATATGGATAAGCGGAACACGTCTTTGAATTTTTGGAATAAACCTGAGATATTCCTCCTCAACAGCAGCATTTACTAACTCCTTGAGTTCCTTTTCATCTATTTCCGACCTGTTGTTTGTTTCTTTAACTACCCTCAGAGCAGAAAGCATTATAGCACCCATGGGAAGGTTCGAGAACTGCTCAGCAACTTCCATAGCCCTACTAATTCCACCCTCTTCAAAAGCACTTCTGATTTCTCTAAATAACTTAGCTGGATCCTTTCCATAGACAAAATAAATAACTATCGCTCTTTCAATAGAGAGAGCAAGTATAACTATGAACATAAGGAGTATAAAATGCATAGGCCAGTCTCCCAACTTGTAAGCATGTATGAGCTTAGCAAAAATACCCTCCTTTTCCTTCCCCTCCTCACCTGCTTTCTCTTCTTCCACCTTATCTCCCTCACCCGTCCCCTCCGCACCTGTCACCACACCGGCTTCCGTGCCTCCGGCAGGAGTCACCGCCTCTCCTACTCCCGTTGGTTGTCCTTCCATCTCTCCTTCCGTTTGTCCCACTACTCCCTGCTCCTGAGCAAATGCGAAAGGAGTATAAGCTCCGGTTCCCACATTTTCTGCCTCAAACGATCCAGAAAAGAATAACATCAAGCCAAAAACAAAAGCCAAACAAAGGTAAGATAATAATGTCCCTCTTACCAATTCCCTATTCATAGCAAGAAAAACCTCCTTTTTGAAAAAATAAGCATAAGGAGAAAAAATTTGAATTTTTATCAAAAAATTCTCAGATGGTGGTCTTTATAACTGGTGGCATAGGTAGCGGAAAAAGCGCCTTTGCTCTCAAGTTAGCAGAACAATTCCCATGGTCAAAATTCAAAAAAATATTTATAGCGACCGCACAACCCATAGACGACGAGATGAGAAAGAAAATAATAAAACACAAAAAAGAAAGGGAAGGTATGGGCTGGAAAACATATGAAGAACCGATAAAAATAACCGATGTGATAAGGAGAGAAGGACAGGAAAAGGGAGTAACAATACTTGAATGTATAACAACATGGCTCACAAACTTATATGTTACGATAGAGGATAAGAACAGAATTAAAGAAATAATTGAAGAATTCATCTATGAGGTCGGCAAAATAAAAAATATGGTTATTATTATAGTATCTAACGAAGTGAATATGGGAATAATACCGATGGGGGGCGACACAAGACAATGGATTGAGGACATAACAGAAATAAACAGAAAAATAGTACAGATTTCTGATATGGTATTCCTGATGGTATCTGGAATAGGTGTAAGGATAAAGTGAAATTCATCCGACTATATAAGGCTCCCACTCAGGATAGAACTTGATGTCTATCTCCCTTGCGTAAAGTATGTTTATGGAGGGGATACGGGGTTCTCTGATAAGCGTCATACCGGCAGCTTTAGGAGTTCTATCTCCTTTTTTACTGTTGCACGGCATACAGCTTGTTACGACATTTGTCCACTCCGTCTTTCCTCCTTTTGACTTTGGTATAACATGGTCTATTGTTAGGTTTTTATAAGATAGTTTTTTCCCACAGTACTGGCATCTGAAACCATCTCTTATAAAAATCCCGAGGCGTGAGACCTTCGGACGGTTCATACGCGGTCCCACATCTGTATTTACGATAATTATTCGCGGAACCCTTATCTTCCTTGATACAGTAAAGATATACTCATTATCATAATCAACATCATAATTAACACCATCATCACCGCCATCGTTCATATAATCTCCATTGCGCCCATTACCCTTATATTCCTCGGTAGCATCAGAAAACTCAATCCACTCCCATATGGTATATGTATTAAGATCAGAATCAAGAACGTAAGCAGATTCTCTGAAAAGAAGAGAAAAGGCATGTTTCAAACCGGTTATATAACAGGGAACATAATTTCTGTTGAGAGCAAGAACCGCACGCCTTATAAGCTTTTTTCTCCTTATATCGCTATGAGGCGCAGAACTCCCCTCCTCCCCGACCGAGCCTTGTGTTCCGATATCTTTACACAAATCTAACCTCTTTGCTCCTTCCTCGCCCCAAACGAAGATTCAACACCTCCTTTCTTCCCTATCTTCCTAAATCAAATTAACTCAAATACCCTTGATTTCAATTTTAATCCGCAGTAATATAGAAGCAAAAATTTAAAAAAAATTCTCCTATAAATTTTTCTTCCTTTTATATCTCTATATCCATCATTTTTTACTGTTTTTAATGAGCTCAATCACATAACTCTCAAGTTTTTTACTACTCAATGGCCCATATATTACTTTCATTATCCGTGCATCAGAACCAACTATTATAGTTTGTGGTATTGAACTTATACCAAGTTTTTTAGAAAATTTCCCATCATCCATAACGACCGGATAGCTTACCCCAAGTCCCCTGATGAAATTATCAAGCTTCTCTTTCTCATCATTCACCGCAACACCGATAACTGATATATCTTGGTGTTCCCTTGAGAATTTGATAAGCTCGGGAATCTCGTCTTTGCAAGGTTCACACCAAGAGGCAAAAAAGTTTATAACTGAAAACCTACCAAGTTCTATATACAAACTTGGCGGTGGAGAGAAGTCAAAAATACTTCTCCCGACTATACTCCTTTCCGGCATAAACATGATAAATATACCAAGCCCAACGATAAAAAATAAAACAAGAAATCTCCAGAATCTTCCTTTTGGCTTCTGTCTAAGGCTTTCCCTCTCTCTGTTTATCTCTTGTATATGCTTCAAAAATTTTTCACTCCTTGAAATTTTTTCTTCGGTTTTTCTTTTCCCAAGTTCGTAAAGCTCTGGAATTTGCAATAATCCCCCATCACTGCGGTCATCCGCTTTTCCATTTCCATTCATCATTAACAATAAATTTAATCATAAACAGACAATTAAAGCATATTGTATATTTTTTAGATGGTTCGTGAGGAAAAGTTGATGAAACTTGCTTTTCATCTTGCGCAATTGAATGCAGGGAAGACAGCCCCAAATCCGTGGGTAGGTGCGGTCATAGTAAAAAACAGCAAGGTCATAGGTAAAGGCTTCCACAGGGGTGCGGGATATAAGCATGCAGAAGTAGAAGCAATAGAGGACGCAAAAACAAAAGGATATGATTTGAGAAGCTCTGAAATATTCGTATCACTCCAACCTTGCAACTCACATGGCAGAACACCTCCATGCACACTCCAAATAGAAAAACATGGGATAAAAAAAGTCTTCTTTTCAGTCCATGACCCAAACATAAAAGGAAATTACAAAATAAATGGTGCGAAAGTTAAAGGGGGAATACTTGAGAAAGAGGGCAGAAGAATTCTCCTACCATACATAAAATTCATCACAGAAAAAAGACCATACATAATATTGAAAGTAGCACAAACCCTTGATGGGAAAATAGCTGACAGAAATGGAAGGTCAAAATACATAACAACTGAAAAATCCCTTCAACTCGTCCACAAGCTGAGATCGAAAATAAACTTTATACTCGTCGGAAGAAAAACAGTTGATTTAGATAATCCTTCCCTTGATGTGCGCAAATTCACAAAATACCACATAAGCATAAAGAGACAGATAGGGGGAAATTATCCATCACCAGTAAAACTGATAATGGGTGTCCCAAACATAGAAGGAAAAAAGATATGTGAAGGGAACAACACAATATTGATAGCAGATAAAAAGAAAGGAACTGAATTAATAAAAGAAATAACGGAAAGAAATCTGCAATCTGTATCATACATAACATATGAAAACAAACCAAATCCCGAAGATGTTATAAAACTGGTGTATGAACTTGGCGGTATGTCTTTACTCGTTGAAGGCGGAGGAGAAACACACTGGCAGTTCATAAAAAAAGAACTTTATGATGAAATTTGGTTCTTCATAGCTCCAAAAATTTTAGGAGGCGGGAAAAGCATAGGAATTGAAAAAAGCATAGGAAATGAAAAAAATAAAAAAACAGAAATCGAAGGAGAAATCGAAGAGGGGATGGAAATTGGAAGGGAGATAAAAACAAATATAAGAGAAATACGCAGATTAGGCGAGGACGTTCTTCTTATATGCTCTAAATCAGAAGAAACGTGGCTAATCTAAAGAAATCGTTCTTAAAATATTTTGCTTTTCATCCTCATAAGATTATTTTAAAATTAATTTAATTTATGGCTAAACTTTATTTTCCCCCAATTAAACACTCCATCAAACCTATCTTATCCGTTTTCTTCTTCCTAATTTTGCTTTCGGCTAAATCTTTTTCTATGAAAGTTGGAGACACATTACCAAAGTTTGAGGCAATAACAACAGATGGTAAAATAAACTCAGACGAGCTCAAAGGTAGGTGGGTTGTTATATTTTTCTATCCAAAGGCTTTTACACCGGGATGCACAAAACAAGTATGTAGCGTTCAGTCAGGATACAGAAAGCTTATAGAAAAATTCAATGTGAGAATAATAGGAGTAAGCCGTGACAAACTTGAAAAGCAGAAAAAATTTAAGGAGAAATACAAGCTTGAATATGAACTTATAGCGGATGAAGATGGCAAAATAGTTGAAATGTTCGGCGTGAAAGGTATGTTAGGCATGGCAAAAAGAAAGACATTCATAATATCCCCGGAAGGCAAAATAGTATACATATTTGATGAAGTGAATGTGAAAGAACATCATAAGGAGATAGAAGATGCTTTGAATAAGCTCGCCTCAAAAGGCGAATAGCATCAATATGATCATTACACATAGCTCAACTTAAAGCAAACTTTTTATCTTATTTATGTCATCATCGTTGAAAATTTCGGTTGCACAGAATATAGATACTTGAGGGTCAAAACCTACAATCTTTGAGTATTCATATACATCAAGAAAATTGGGTATAACCCTGCTCAGTCTGACAGGTGGGAGGATACCAAGCTCAAAAAATTTATCTTCATCAACAGAATAAGATGGAAACTCTTTGAAATATTGGGCAGAGGGGAAGATAGGTTTAAATCTTTCTCCAATAGAATTTGCGTTCTTATGGGATAAAGATGCTATTTTGAACAAACCTTCAGCTCCATAATATTTCATAAAGGCTGTTGCTCTGACCGCAAGAAGAACCGAAGAAGTGCATATATTTGATGTGGCTTTCTCCCTCCGTATGTGCTGTTCGCGAGTCTGTAAAATCATAGCATAGCAGGTTTTACCGTCTACATCCTCGGTCTCTCCGATTATCCTCCCCGGCATACTCCTCATAAAATCTTTCTTTGTAAGAAATATTCCAAGCTTAGCACCACCAAAATATGGGTAGTTTCCAAGCGGCTGACCCTCGCTCACTACTACATCAGCTCCAAAATCTCCGGGCGGTGGTAAATAAGCCATATCAACAGGGTCAGGAACCGCAACAATGAAAAACTTCTTCGCCATATCACGCAGAAACTTCAGGTCCTCCACAACCCCCAAAAAATTTGGATACTGGACAACAAGAACATCAACGGAACGCTGAATGTCGGTCCTCCCCTGGTCAAGTGGGATCAATTCAAAATCAAGACCAGAACTATCAAGATATGTCCTGACAACTTCAAGCCAGATCGGATTAACCCCGGCAGATATATGTATTTTTTTCACACCGGTTATTCTTGCTGACATGAGACAAGCTTCAGCAAGAGCAGATGCGCCTCCATACATACCCGCATTTGATACATCCATGGCAAAAAGCTCAGCAACAAGAGATTGAAAATCAAAAAGAACTTTCATTATCCCTTGGCTCATCTCAGCTTGATATGGAGTGTAAGAAGTGAAAAAACCAGGCAAAGATGAAACGAAATCACATATGGCAGGAACATAATGATAATAAACACCAAGACCTGCTAAGGAAAGAAAAAAAGGTTTGTTCTCAGACGAAATAGCTAACGCTTTTCTGAAAATTTCCATCTCAGTCATACCTTCTCCTATCCCTACTTTTTCAACTTTGAACTCATCCGGTATGTCATCGAAAAGCTCATCAAAAGATGAGATACCCAGAAACCTCATCATCTCTTTAATATCTTTCTCAGTGTGAGGGACAAAATCCATAGAGAAACAGTAGTCACAAAATAGACCTAAGTAATTTTTTCCAATCTTCCAAAAAGCGTTCCATGCAAAATTCTTTCATTACCTTCTCCCTTCCGCACATTCCCATTTCCCTAAGATTGTCTTTCATCTGGCAAACAAGTCTGAGCTTTTCTGCGAGAGATTGAGCATCATTTGCTTTGTATATGATAGAATCATTTCCATCTGATAGAACCTCAGATATTCCGGCATTATCTGGGGCCACAACCGGGATACCACAAGCAAGAGCTTCAAGCCCAACAAGACCAAAAGCTTCCCACTTGGAAGTTATAACAAGAACATCAAAAGCATTGTAAATAAGATGTATATCCTTCCTGAAACCAGTAAGAAATGTTACGGACATCCCCATAGATTTTCTCAAAAGCTCTCCCAAATATAGATGGTCTCCTACAGGACCAACGAAAACCACACGAATTCTCTTTTCAAGTCCTGCTTCCTTTATCGCGTCAAGAATGATGCCTTGCCCTTTACCTCTCTCTATTCTTGCAACAACACCTGCAACGAACTCCTCTTGTGAGATGCCCATCTCATTCCTTACTTGATCCCTCATATGAGGAACAGGAGAAAAAATATCACAAGGAACACCATGGTATATTGTTCTGACCTTTTCCGGTGAAACACCCCATTTTTCTATAATAAGTTCGCGTATCTTTTTGCTTATTGCAACAAATGATGAAGCTTTGGAATAAATAAATTTATGGTAAGGATCCCTCTTCTTCCCTTCCATCGTAACCTGCTGATGGAAAATGAGTTTCGGACGAGTATGAAATCCAGAAAGAATCCAAGGTAAAAAAGTATGTTTCATCAGATAACCCCTATTTACTATTATGAAATCAGCTTCTTTCAACTTGCGGAAAAGAGAGAAGAAGTTTTTGAAGTCCCTATCTTTGTCGCTTATGTTCTCAACTTCAAATTCATCGTCCATATATCTTTTGAACCTCTCAGCAAAAACCTCAACTCCACCCTGTCCAGATGAAGTGAGGTTCAAAATCTTTTTCACGCTATCTTTTGATTTCATTTTTTAGCTTCTTTCCGCTTCTGGTTCATCTTCACACCCTTTCTCTCCCCTTCCATTTCCTCCTCCCTTTCCATCTCCTTTCCCTTTCCATCTCCTCCTTTCACATTCTCCCTATCCCCCCTCTCCTGTCCCACCACTTCCTTTCCTGTCCCGCCCCTTCCTTCTACTGTCCCATCTCTTCCCTACACTTCCCCACTTTTCAGACCGCTTTCCCGCATTCCCGCCATTATTCCTCCCCTTTTTCTTCTTTGATTTCATTTATGTTTTCCCCCTCTTCTGTTTTTCCCACTCCTCTGCTTTCCCGTTCCTCTATTTTTCCTGTTCCCCTGTTTTTCTCGTTTTCCATGTTGTTCCACTCCCAAACAAGTGAGTATCTTATTACTCTATCCATCATAGCTGAGTATGATATTATAAGTCCTCGCATACCATCTTTCCATCCGCCCTTTATAACAAGGTGTCTGAAGAACTCCCAGAAAGGTGAGAACATAAGCTTCACCCTATAGAATTTTTCCCCATCTTTTAATTTTTTCAAAGCACTTTTTTTTCCATAAAAAAGAGTTTTTGCAAAGTGTTCTTCACACGATGAGTAAGCCATATGGACTATATCTCCCTTGAGCTTACCAATTTTACCATAGACCTCAATTCTCTCATGCACTATTTCTCCCTTCAAAAACGCTTTAGATTTTCTGAAAAGGCGCAGAACCCAATCCGGATACCAGACCACAACGGGCTTCCCAAGATATATATTTCTTCTTTTCATCATAAAGCCGTCAAACTTGGTTTCCTTGAAATTAAGCTTTTTTATCTCTCCCCTTAGAGCATCTGAGAGCATCTCATCTGTATCAAGGGAGAGAACCCAATCATTCTTGCATAAAGATATAGCGAACTTCTTCTGCTCGCAAATATCATCAAATTTCTTCCTCACAACCTTAGCTCCAAGCTCCCGAGCAACCTCATCTGTCCCATCATCTGACATCGAATCGACAACTACAACTTCGTCTGCAATATCAAGAACACTACCTATACACTTTACTATAAGATCACGCCTATTGAAAGAAACTATCGCGACAGAAAACATAACACATCAAAAATTTTTTGCTCGTAGCAAAAGTTAATCTCCCAACCTTTTTTCAAGAAAATTATTAATTTTTTATGATTGACGAGGAACAAGAGAAAAAACGGGACAAAGTAGGTATAATGAAATGAAGGGGAAAAAACATGAGAGGAAAAATCTTTTGGAAAATAAGGTAGGCAAAACGAGCGAACTAAAAGGAGGGTGCGATATAGGGAGGCGGATCTTTT
>FWWM01004061.1_pt1 | contig 13387 bp, 12 predicted proteins | sample 2228351 | NCBI WGS metagenome assembly FWWM01 (sample SAMEA103939774, study PRJEB20133) | metagenome | reverse complement strand
AGATGAGCTTTAGATTAAAGTTTTTAAACTTTCTAAGTAATCCCAACATTGCCTATATTTTACTAATGATAGGAATTTACGGAATTATATTTGAGTTAAGCAATCCGGGAGCCATATTCCCCGGAGTAATTGGTGCTGTAAGTTTAATACTCGCTTTTTATAGTCTACAAACGCTTCCTATAAACTATGCAGCTGCTGGATTAATACTTCTTGGAATAATTCTTTTCATACTTGAACTCAAATTTACCTCTTATGGATTACTAACCTTAGGAGGCATTGTATGTTTTGTTTTGGGTTCTATCATGCTTTTTGATACAGCAAATCCTCTTTTTAAACTTTCTCTCTCTGTTATAATACCTGTTGCAATTGTTACGGCTTTATTTTTTGCTGTTCTTCTAAGACTTGCTTATAAGGCACATAAAAGAAAACCTGTTACAGGAGTGGAGGAACTTATAGGAATGAAAGGGTATGCAAAGGAAGATTTCTCATCTGGAAAAGGTTTGGTCATGGTTCATGGTGAGCTTTGGCAGGCAATATCTGATGAGGAAATCAAGAAGGATGAGGAAGTTATTGTTGAAAAAGTTGACGGACTTACTCTTAAGGTGAGGAAGATTAAGTGAAGGCATTGGTTACCGGAGGAACGGGTTTTATTGGCAGTCATCTTGTAGAGAAGCTTTTAGATGAAGGATTTGAGGTTCATTGTATTGTTCGGAATCCAGCAAAGCTTCGTTTTCTTGAAGGGCTTAATGCAAAGATTATTAAAGCAGATTGCACTGACAAAGAAAGTTTAAGAAAGATAGATTGGAACTTTGACTATATCTTTAATCTATCAGGAATCACAAAGGCAAAAAGTTATGAAGAGTTTTACAAGTCAAATTATATCGGAACAAAAAATCTTGTGGAAATAGTGGCAGAGCTAAATCTATCCTTAAAAAGATTTATCCATGTAAGCAGTCTTGCGGCAGTTGGACCTTGCAGAGACGGAATACCTGTTGACGAAAATACGAATGCCCATCCAGTATCAGAATATGGAAAGAGCAAATTATTAGGTGAGAAAGCTGTTGAGTTTTTTATGGATAAAATTCCAACCACAATTATTCGTCCTCCTGCTGTTTACGGACCAAGAGATACAGATTTTCTTACTTTTTTTAAAATGATTAAGGCTGGTGTGGTTTTTTACTTCATTGAAGGAAGATATTCTATGATTTATGTAGATGACCTTGTAAACGGTATTATTCTGTCTGCAAAAAATGAAAATACAGCAGGTGAAAAACTTTTTATTGCTAACTCCCATGCCTATACAACTTGTCAGATTGTTGAGGTAATCTCTAAGGTATTAAAAAAGAAGCCACTAAAAATTAAAATTTCTCCAACAATTGGCAAATTCTTTGTTGGGCTCTTTCAAAAATTTGACAAAACAAGTATAATAAATAACGATAAACTTAAAGAACTGATGCAACCCTGTTGGGTTTGCTATACAACAAAAGCCGAGCATTTGCTTGGTTTTAAAGCAAAAACTACATTAGAGGAAGGGATGGAGAGAACAGCGAAATGGTACAGAGAGAATCAGTGGTTATAAAAAAGGATGTCTTTGAAAAATGCTTTAAATTTACAGCCGCCTATGAATTACAAAAAGTAGGTATGTATCCATATTTTAGGATTATTGAGTCTGCGCAGGGCCCTGAAGTGATAATGAATGGCAGAAAGATGATTATGATTGGCTCAAATAATTATCTCGGACTTACAAACCATCCAAAGGTCAAGGAAGCTGCAATTAATGCAATAAAAAAATATGGAACAGGATGCGCAGGTTCAAGATTTTTAAATGGTACACTTGATATTCATGTAGAACTTGAGGAAAAGCTTGCTTGGTTTGTAAGAAAAGAATCCGCTCTTGTATTCTCAACAGGTTTTCAGGTCAACCTTGGAGTTATTTCCTCATTAGTTGGCAAGGATGACCTTGTAATAATAGATAAAATGGATCATGCAAGTATTGTTGACGGATGCAGGCTTTCTTTTGGCGAAGTAAAAAGATACAAACACAATGACATAGAAGACCTTGAGAGAGTCCTTAAAGAATGCGAAGACAAATCAAAGCTTGTAGTGGTTGACGGAGTTTTCAGCATGGAAGGAGACATCGTAAAGCTTCCTGAGGTCTATGAACTTTGCCAAAAATATGGTGCCAGAATTATGGTTGATGATGCTCACGGAATTGGAGTATTGGGAGACACTGGAAGAGGCACTGCAGAGCATTTTGGACTTGAAAAGGAAGTAGACCTTATAATGGGAACATACAGCAAATCTCTTGCTTCAATAGGTGGATTTATAGCAGGAGAAAAGGATGTCATAAATTACATCAAACACTTTGGCAGGGCATTTATTTTCAGTGCAAGCCCACCACCTGCATCAATAGCAGCTGTTTCAGCGGCAATAGATATTATCGTGAATGAGCCCGAAAGAAGAGAACAGCTTTGGAAAAACACAAATAAGATGCTTAAAGGTTTCAGGGAAATGGGCTTTGACATAGGAGTGGCTGAAACTCCTATTATTCCTGTCATAGTTGGTGAAGATGAGCTTGCATTTAAGTTCGTAATGATGCTTCAGGAAGAGGGAATTTTTGCAAATGTCGCAGTATCTCCAGCAGTGCCACCGGGAAAAGCTCTTATAAGAACGAGTTACATGGCAACCCATACAGATGAACATCTTGATAAGGTCCTTGAAGCATTTTATAAAGTAGGTAAAGCCTTAGGCGTAATTTAATTTTTAATGTCAATAGAAATTAAAGAAGTTATTGACAAAAAAGGTTTAAAGGAATTCGTTTGTCTACCAATAAAATTGCATAAAAACGATCCTTTTTATGCTCCACCACTAATAAAAGACATGGTGGATCATCTTACTCCAAAAAATCCATTTTTCAAAAGAGCAAAGGCAAAATTTTTTATAGCCCTTAAAAATGGCAAACCTATTGGAAGAATTGCAGGGATTGTAAATTATGCCCACATTGAATTTCATAAAGAACAGGCTGGTTTTTTTGGACTTTTTGAATGCATAAACGACAAAGAAGTTGCCCATGCTCTTTTTAATACTGCAGAGAACTATCTAAAAGCAGAAGGGCTTAAAATAATGCGTGGACCAATGAATCTTTCAACAAACGAGGAATGCGGATTTTTATATGAAGGCTTTGAGACTCCATCCATGATTATGATACCGTACAATCCACCCTATTACAATGAACTTGCAGAATCCTATGGTATGACAAAGGCAAAGGACCTATATTGTTTTATCGCTGATATCCCTTCAGAGCTTCCATCTAAAATTGACAGAATTGCCCGTTTTGCTGAAAAACTTGGTATCAAGGCAAGAACTGTAAAAATTAAAAATCTTAAAGAAGAACTCTATGCATTCATGGAAGTTTATAATGAGGCATGGAGAGAAAATTGGGGATTTATCACAATAACAAAGGAAGAAGTGGACTATATGGCTGAAAAGTTAAAACCCATTGCACTTGAAGAATTGGTTGTTGTGGCTGAAAAGGATTCTAAGCCTGTTGGTTTTTTTGGAGCAATACCAGATTTCAATGAAGTTTTAAGAAGAATTCATGGCAGGCTAACACCAATAAACATTTTAAAAGCTCTGTACTGGAGAAAAAAAATCAAGTCTATCAGGCTCTTGCTTTTTGGAGTTAAAAAATATTTCAGGCTTAAAGGTGTTGAATCCATAATGTTAAGAGAAGTATTCAAAGGTGTTACAAAGCATGGATTTAAGAAAATAGAATTTTCATGGATTCTTGAGGACAATTACGACACAATCAATCTAACCCAAATAGTCAATGCCAAAAGATACAAAACCCTTCGCATTTATGAGAAGGATATTCGATAAATAGTTCTGAGCTAACTTTTTCTGCTATAATATTTTATGTCTAAAACTGAAAAAATCCAGGAAATGCTAAAAGAGCTTCCAAATGAAAAATTGCAGGAAGTTTTTGATTTCGTATCTTTTCTTTATGAGAGAGAAAAGGCGAAAAACTTTAATTGATAGAATAAAGTATTCAGAAAAAGAACCTGCCAAGATTTACGATTTAGTTGAGGATTATAAAAATCATATTTTAAGACTCATGAATGAAATACAGGATTAAGACCTCTTCTTATTTTGACAGAAAAGTTGCAAAACTTCTTAAACGAGATCCGCACTTAGTGGATCCGTTCTTTGAATTTTAGAGGTTTTAGTTAATGACCCTTTTTCACTAAAACTGAAAACACATGCCCTTTCTGGAGCACTAAAAGGCAAATATGCATGTTCCTTGACCTATGAAATTCGTATAATCTTCAAAATTACCAGTGATACAATACATCTTATTGATATAGGCTCATACGATGAAGTGTATTAACTATTTAAATTGAGTGATTCTCAAGTGTCATTACAAGGGTAAGCCATGCCTTCATCTCGAGAAAGGTTTAGCACCAGAAGCAATCTCGTCTTTCATGCCCCACACCGTCACTGCAAGCCCACCTGTTGCGAGCGAAAGCGTGGCAATCTGGGGCGAAGCAGTCTCTAATTGGTGATTGGTGGATGGTGGATAGTGAATGGTGAATACCTCTCCGTAATTGCGAGGAGTGATAGCGACGAAGCAATCTCAAAAAAATTATTTAAGCATATTCGCAATGCCAGATTAAAAAAGGTGTTATAAAAAATGGCTTACCTAAGAAACTATTTAAATTTTGGAAAAATATTCAATGGTTTTGATATATTATACTATTCAGCCTAATTAAATTTTTAGGGAAAATAACAGGAGGAAATAATGGGAGGAAAAAAGCAGGAGTATAAATTTAACACAATAGAAGAAATTCTTGATGATGTTCGTGAAGGCAAGATGATTATTATCGTTGATGATGAGGACAGAGAAAATGAGGGAGACTTATTTATAGCAGCTGAAAAAGTAACTCCAGAGGCAATAAATTTTATGGCTAAATATGCAAGAGGACTTATTTGTCTTGCCCTCACTCCTGAGCGAGTTGAAGAGCTTAAACTACCCATGATGGTAGATATCAATGAATCACCCCATCAAACAGCATTTACTGTTTCAATAGAAGCAAGGCGAGGAGTTACTACAGGAATATCAGCCTATGACAGAGCTCGTACAATTCTTACAGCAATAGATCCAAAAACTAAGCCTGAGGATCTTGTTAAGCCAGGACATGTATTTCCCCTCAGATCCCAAAGAGGAGGAGTTCTCAAAAGAGCTGGACATACAGAGGCAGCAGTTGACCTTGCTCGTATTGCAGGACTTTATCCAGCTGGTGTGATATGTGAAATAATGAACGAAGACGGAACAATGGCAAGAGTGCCCCAGCTTATGGAGTTTGCTAAAAATCAGGGATTAAAGATTACAACCATAAAGGATTTAATCAGATACAGAATGAGAAATGAGACCCTTGTAAGAAGAGTTGCTACAGTTCAGCTTCCAACTGACTATGGTGAATTCAAAGCAATAGCTTACACAACTCTTATTGATGATAAAGTTCATCTTGCCCTTGTAAAGGGCGAAATTAAGCCAAACGATGAAGTGCTTGTAAGGGTCCACTCTGAATGTCTAACAGGAGATGTATTCCTCTCTAAAAGATGTGACTGTGGCTCACAGCTTCACAGAGCACTTGAAATGATAGAAGAGGCAGGCAAAGGTGTTCTTCTTTATATGCGACAGGAAGGTAGAGGCATAGGATTGCTTAATAAGCTTAAGGCATACGAACTTCAGGAAAAGGGATACGATACAGTTGAAGCCAATATACAACTTGGATTTAAGCCTGATTTAAGAGATTATGGAATTGGTGCTCAAATCTTGGTTGACCTTGGCATAAGAAAAATGAAATTAATGACTAATAATCCTCGCAAAATTGTTGGTCTTGAGGGATATGGATTGAAGGTCATAGAAAGAGTTCCAATTGAAATTAAGCCGAATGATAAAAATCAATGCTATTTGAAAACTAAGAAAGACAAATTAGGCCATTTATTAACAAATGTATAACGCGCCTGAGAGGATTTGAACCTCCGACCTTGGGGTCCGGAGCCCCACGCTCTGTCCCCTGAGCTACAGGCGCAACTAAAATAATTATAGCATAAAGGAGTAACTATGAGAGAAAGTGAAATTCCTTTAGGATTAACCTTTGATGATGTTTTACTTGTTCCAGCAAAATCCGATGTTCTTCCCTCAGAGGTGGATGTATCAACATACTTTACCCCAAACATAAAGTTAAATATTCCACTTGTATCTGCAGCAATGGACACAGTAACGGAGGCAAATCTTGCAATTGCTATTTCCAGGGAAGGTGGCATTGGTGTTATTCACAGAAATATGCCACCGGAGAAGCAGGCACTTGAGGTAGATAAAGTAAAAAAATCTGAAAGTGGTATGATTATTGATCCAATTACGATTTCTCCTGATGCACCAATTTCAGAAGCATTGGCTTTAATGGAAAGATATAGAATTTCAGGTGTTCCTGTCACTGTAAATGGAAAACTCGTTGGAATAATAACAAACAGAGATTTGAAATTTGAAAGAGATTTTACAAAGAAAGTGGAAGAAGTTATGACAAAAGAGAGACTTATCACAGCAAAAGAAGGGATAAGCCTTGAAGAAGCTCAGGAGATTTTACATAAATATAAAATTGAGAAACTACCAATTGTTGACGATAATTTTAATCTAAAAGGTTTAATTACAATAAAAGACATAGAAAAAAGAAAGAAGTATCCCAATGCATGCAAAGACAGTCTTGGCAGACTAAGAGTTGCTGCTGCCGTTGGAGTAGGTGAGGCATCAATCTACAGAGCAGAACTTCTCGTAAAAGCTGGAGTTGATGCTATAGTGATTGATACAGCACATGGACATAGTAAAGGCGTTATTGAAACACTCAAGGAACTCAAAAGGAGATTTGATGTTGATATTGTAGTTGGAAATATAGCTACTAAAGAGGCTGCAGAGGAACTAATTGAGGCTGGAGCAGATGCTGTAAAAGTTGGAATTGGACCAGGCTCTATTTGCACAACACGAATTGTAGCAGGAGCAGGTGTTCCGCAATTAACTGCAATAATGGAGTGTTATTCTGTTACATCAAAATACAACATTCCTCTAATCGCTGACGGAGGAATTAAGTATTCAGGTGATATCACCAAAGCCCTTGCAGCTGGTGCTCATTGCGTTATGATTGGAAGTCTTTTTGCAGGCACAGATGAGGCACCGGGAGAAATAATTCTTTATCAGGGAAGAACCTACAAGACTTACAGAGGCATGGGCTCACTTGGAGCAATGCAAGAAGGCTCCCGTGACAGATATAAACAAGAGGGAGTCTCTCCAGATAAACTGGTTCCAGAGGGTATTGAAGGAAGAGTGCCCTACAGAGGTCCCCTTGCAAAGAGCGTTCATCAGTTAGTTGGAGGACTCAAATCAGGAATGGGTTATTGCGGATGCAGAAATCTTGAAGAGCTTCGTAAAAAGGCAAGATTTATTAGAATTACAAATGCTGGATTAAGAGAAAGCCATGTTCACGATGTTACAATAACAAGGGAAGCACCAAATTACTGGATAGAGGACTAGTCAGAGAAGGAGTAAAGAATGGACGAAGTTTTAGTTATTGATTTCGGTTCCCAATACACTCAGCTTATTGCAAGAAGAGTAAGAGAGCTTAAAGTTTACTCTGAAATAATTCCATGCAATGCTCCTTTTTCTGAGATAAAAAAAAGAAAACCTAAAGGCATAATCCTTTCAGGTGGACCTGCAAGTGTTTTTGAAGAGGGCTCGCCAAAGATTGATAAAGAAATATTTGCTCTTGATATTCCAATTCTTGGAATATGCTATGGCATGCAGCTTATAACATATCTTCTTGGAGGCAAGGTTTCAAAGGCTGAAAAAAGGGAATACGGAAAAGCAATCCTTATGATTGATGACTTTGAAGACCTTTTTGACGGTATATCTGCAGAGACAGTTGTTTGGATGAGTCATGCAGATAAAATTGATGAAATGCCTGAAGGCTTTATAAGACTTGCCCATACTGAAAATTCTCCTTATGCAGCAATGGCTAACAGGAATAAAAAAATTTATGCCCTCCAATTCCATCCAGAAGTTGCCCATACTGAAGAAGGCAAAAAGATTTTAGAGAACTTTGTCATAAAAATCTGTGGTTGCAGGGCTACATGGAATATGCATTCCTTTGCAGAGCAACAAATAGAAGAGATAAGAAAAAAAGTTGGCTCCTCTAAAGTAGTATGCGCCCTAAGTGGAGGCGTTGACTCTACTGTAACAGCAGTTCTTGTTCATAAGGCAATTGGAGATAATCTTACATGTATTTTTGTTGACAACGGAGTCCTTAGAGCTGGAGAGAGGGAAAAGGTTGAAAAAATGCTGAGAGGGAATTTTCACATAAATTTGAAAGTTGTTGATGCCACTGATAGATTTCTACGAAAACTTAAGGGAGTTAAAGACCCTGAAAAAAAGAGAAAAATAATTGGCGGAGAATTTATAAAGATATTTGAAGAAGAAGCAAAAAAAATTGAAGGTGTAAAATTCCTTGCCCAAGGCACACTTTATCCTGATGTTATTGAAAGTGTGTCTTTTAAAGGACCTTCTGCAACAATTAAGAGTCATCACAATGTTGGCGGACTTTTAAAGAGAATGAAACTTAAACTTATTGAGCCTCTCAGGGAATTATTTAAGGATGAAGTAAGAGTCCTGGGAAAAGAGCTTGGAATACCAGATGAAATTCTTTACAGACACCCTTTCCCGGGACCAGGACTTGCAATAAGATGCATTGGAGAGGTTACCAGAGAAAAGCTTGAGATTTTAAGACAAGCAGACAAGATTGTTCTTGAGGAGATTAAAAACTCTGGATGGTATAAAAAACTATGGCAGTCCTTTGCTGTTATCTTGCCTGTTAGAACAGTTGGAGTTATGGGAGATGAAAGAACTTATGATTATGTAATTGCAATAAGAGCAGTTCACAGTGTTGATGGAATGACTGCTGACTGGGTTAGACTTCCTTATGAGCTACTTGAAAGGCTTTCAAACAGAATAATCAACGAAGTTAAAGGTGTTAACAGAGTTGTATATGACATAACTTCAAAACCACCGGGAACAATTGAATGGGAATGAAGGTGACTCGTGACTGGTGGCTGGTGGTTGGTGGATAGTGAATGGTGGATGATGGATGGTTAATTGTTAATGGTGAAATGGATGGTGTTTGATTTAAAGGAATATATAAAAGAAAAAAAAGCAAAGATTGACAGCTTTGTCGCTACATATTTTAATCCCCCTGTTGAACCTGAAATTCTTCATAACTCAGTAATTTATTCTTTAACTGCAGGTGGAAAAAGAATCCGTCCTATTCTTTGCATTGCTTCCTATGAGGCATGTGAAGGCTTAGAAGACATAACAGCCTATGCAACTGCTATTGAGTTTATTCACACATACTCACTCATTCATGATGACTTGCCAGCAATGGACAATGATGACCTCAGAAGAGGAAAACCTACAAATCACAAGGTATTTGGAGAAGGAATTGCAATTTTAGCAGGTGATGGACTTTTAACTGAGGCATTTACAATACTCTCAAATCCTAATCTTGCCAGAGTAAGTAAAGAAGCATTGTTAAGGGTAATTTTTGAAATTTCCTGCGCAGCAGGCTTAAGAGGAATGGTTGCAGGGCAAGCTTATGATTTAATCGCTGAGGGAAAAGAGCCTGACAAAGACATTGTTGAATTTATTCACTTAAACAAAACTGCAGCCTTAATAAAAGCCTCTGTCAAAGCAGGAGCAATTCTTGCTGAGGCTGATGAAGATAAAATCCAAAAACTTGAAACCTATGGAAAGTCAATCGGGCTTGCCTTTCAAATCATTGATGATGTGCTTGACATTGAAGGAACAACCGAAGAGCTTGGAAAACCTAAGGGTTCGGATTTAAAAAAAGACAAGATGACATATCCAAGAGTATTTGGAACAGAAAAATCAAAACAAAAGGCAAAAGAATTAATTGACATAGCCCTTGAACAACTAGAAGTCTTTGACCAAAAAGCCGACCCTTTAAGAGAAATTGCAAAGTACATAATAAAACGAACTTCTTAAATGAAAGTCAGGCTTGACCAACTTCTGTATCAAAAGGGTATCACTGAAAGCAGAGAAAAAGCCCGAGCCTTGATTCTTGAAGGCAAAGTCATTGTAAATGGAAATAAAATTGAAAAACCAGGCACCTTTGTTGACGAAAACTCTGAGATAACCCTTTGCGGAGAAATACTTCCCTATGTAAGCAGAGGAGGACTAAAGCTGGAGGCAGCAATTAAAGAATTTAATGTAGATGTAAAAGAAAAAATATGTCTTGATGTTGGTGCAAGCACAGGAGGATTTACTGACTGTTTACTACAGCATGGGGCAAAGAGAGTTTATGCAGTTGATGTCGGATACGGTCAGCTTGCATGGAAACTGAGGACAGACCCAAGAGTTATTCCAATTGAGAAGACAAACATAAGATACATTCCAAAGGAAAAACTGCCTGAACCTGTTGATATTGCAACAATTGATGTTTCATTTATATCTTTAAAGCTTGTCGTTCCAAAAGTTTTAGAGTTCTTAAAAGAAGGTGGTGAAATAATTGCTCTTATAAAACCTCAGTTTGAGGTTGGAAAGGATGAGGTTGAATACAGAGGGATAATAAAATCACCAGAGAAAAGAGCCATAGTAGTTGAGGATATGAAAAAATTTTTTGAAAGTACTGGACTAAAAGTCATAGGAGTAATTGAATCCCCAATAAAAGGACAAAAGGGAAACATTGAATATCTAATTTATGCAAAATTAATCAAAGAGGATTCCAAAAATCAATCCTGAGACTGTTGCCATTATTACAACAAGGCATACATAGACAAATGTTTTTTTCAAACCAATTGTTCTTGCAATAACAATCATGCTTGGAAGACTTAATGCTGGTCCTGCAAGTAAAAGTGCAAAGGCTGGACCTTTACCCATTCCAGCACCTAAAAGTCCCTGAATTATTGGCACTTCTGTAAGAGTCGCAAAATACATAAAAGCTCCTACAATGCTTGCAATAAAGTTCGCCTGAAGAGAATTCCCTCCAACAAGTGCATAAACCCACTCAGAAGGTATGATACCTTCATGCCCTACTCTTCCAAAGCAGAAACCTGCAACAAGAACACCTATGAAAAGAAGAGGAATGATAAGGTAAGCATAATACCATGTCTGATAAACCCATTGATTTAGCTCATCTTTACTAAACCATTTAAAACTTGAAATTAAAGTAAATGTCAGAAACAATAATGCTAAAACCCATTTTATGTTATAAATAAACCACCAGAAAGCAACTGCACCCTCCGCAGGCTTTCCCCAGTTTGCAAAGACAAGAAATCCTACCATAAAAAAAAGATGAAAAAAAGTTTGATGAATTGGCTTTGACTTTATTCCAGTGATCTCAAAATCTTCATCTGCCTGCCTTTGTTTTTCCTCTTTTATAAATATCAAATGCATAAGAAGCCCGATAATTATGCTAAAAGCAACTGCTCCTACTGCCCTTGCCACTCCAATATCCCATCCAAGAACTCTTGCTGTAAGAATAATGGCAAGCACATTTATCGCAGGACCTGAATAAAGAAATGCAATTGCAGGACCAAGACCTGCTCCTCTTTGATAAATGCTCATAAAAAGAGGAAGAATTGTGCATGAACATACTGCAAGGATTGAACCAGAAACAGACGCAACTCCGTATGAGAGAATCTTATTTGCCCTTGCACCAAAATACTTCATAACAGCAGCCTTATTTACAAAAACAGCAATTGCTCCAGCAATAAAGAAAGCTGGAACGAGGCAAAGAAGAACATGCTCCTGTGCATACCACTTTGTCAGAGCCAATGCCTCAAAAATTGCATTTGTAAATCTTGAAATTTCTATTGGCAAAAAATAGAAAATTAAAAAAAGCAAAACTATAAGAAATAACTTTTTCCTCTCACTCATCTTCCTCTCCCTTCTCTTATTTCTCTATTCACCATCCACCAATCACTAACCACCATACACTAATCACCACTCTTATAACGGGGGTCCTGCGTTCTTTTAAATTCTTCAAGTCTTTTAAGCTCTTCTTTTATGTTTTCGTCTGAAATTTTCTCAATAACTGATAGGATTAAAAAACGACGGAATAAATCAGCGCTTTCAAGGCTATAAAGAACCCATTTCCCCTTTTTTCTTATTTTTACAAGCCCGGCATCCTTTAAAACTCCAAGATGAAAAGAAACCTTAGGCTGAACCATATTTAGAGCATTCACTATCTCACAAACGCAAAGCTCTCCTTTTTCAAGGAGCTTTATAATTTTTAATCTTGTTTCATCTGATAAAGCCTTAAAGATATTTACCAATTTTTCCATGTTGAAATATAAAAAATTTTTTATATGTTTGTCAACCTGATTATCAAAACCCCAAAATAGCAATAGAAACAATAATTGCTGTAAACATTTAAATTAAATATTTTTTGCTGTCATTGCGAGCATCTTTTTATTTTTTGGTCATTGCGAGCCTGCCGTTAGGCAGGCGTGGCAATCTTATAAAAAAGAGATTTCTTCCTCCTCACTTTGCCCGGAATCCCAATGACACGAGAAAATTGCATAAATTAGGTTAAATGAAAATATCAAATTTCTTGAACAGTGTTAGAAAAATGGTTTAAATTAGATAAAAAACATAAGTCTGAAATTGAATTTGAGATTAAAAAATGCAACTGTTAACAATTTTTATATTTCTGTTTTTTATTTTTACTGCAAATCTCCATGCCTATGAAAAACCTCGTATCTTGTTATTCCATTTGAAGTTGGTATTTCAAGAGTTCCTAATGACACTGCAAAGGAAATTACAGATTTGTTTATCTCAGCCATAATAAAATCAAAATCAGTTGAAGTGATTGATGGACAGAAGATTGAGAATTTCTCAAAAGATTTAGACTTTGAGCAAATATTAAAAATTGCTAAATCTGCTAAGTCTAACAAAATTTTTATGGGTAAAATTACTCAAATGGAGCTAAGAAAAAATGATTTGCTATTTTTGGACTTTTACAGAGCTGTTTTTGCTTTAAACATAAAAGTTATAGATGTTAAATCTGGTCTTATTGAGCAGGAATACAGCATTGAAGAACAGGATTATTACACCAATTTGAGCTTGCTTAAGGAAATATGGGGATAAAGTGAAAAGGGGCAACTAAGTTTTGATGGTTCAATTTTTAAGGAGTTAGTGAAAAAAGGCATTGAAAAAACTATTGGATTAACTTGATATTAAGCTTATTGTATATGTGGTGCACATTGATGGAAATTGGGCTTATGTTGATGTCAAAAAAACTGACTGTGTAAAAATTGGGCA
>FWWM01013276.1_pt1 | contig 13391 bp, 12 predicted proteins | sample 2228351 | NCBI WGS metagenome assembly FWWM01 (sample SAMEA103939774, study PRJEB20133) | metagenome | reverse complement strand
AGGAGGGGGCCCGCACGGCGGTGGTCTGCAAGTCGCTGCTGGGCAAGGCCCACACCGTCATGGCCGAGGGGGGCATCGCCGCCGCCCTGGCCACCGTGGACCCCGACGACAACTGGCGCGTCCACTTCCGCGACACCATGCGCGGCGGCAAGCTGCTGAACGACTGGCGCATGGCCATGATCCACGCCCAGGAGGCGCCCGAGCGGGTGCTGGAGCTGGAGCGCTGGGGGGCCGTCTTCGACCGCACTAAGGACGGCCGCATCCTGCAGCGGCCCTTCGGCGGCCATCGCTATTCCCGCCTGGCCCACGTGGGCGACCGCACCGGCCTGGAGATGATCCGCACCCTACAGCAGCGGGCGGTGGCCCTGGGCATTGACGTGTTCATGGAGACCACCGTCACCCGCGTCCTGACCGATGCCGGCCGGGTAGCGGGGGCGGTGGCCTATCGCCGCGAGTCGGGCGAGCTGCTGGTCTTCCGGGCGCGGGCGGTGGTGCTGGCCACCGGCGGCGTGGGCAAGTGCTACAAGGTCACCTCCAACTCCTGGGAATACACCGGCGACGGCCACTCCCTGGCCTACTGGGCCGGTGCCGACCTGATGGACATGGAGTTCGTCCAGTTCCACCCCACGGGCATGGTCTGGCCGCCCAGCGTGCGCGGCATCCTGGTCACCGAGGGGGTGCGGGGCGAGGGCGGCGTCCTGCTCAACAACAAGGGCGAGCGCTTCATGTTCAACTACATCCCCGAATACTACCGGGCCGAGACGGCCGAGACCGCGGACGAGGCTGACCGCTGGTATACCGACAAGCGCAACAACCGCCGCCCGCCGGAGCTCCTGCCGCGGGACGTGGTGGCCCGCGCCATCAACTCCGAGATCAAGGCCGGCCGCGGCTCGCCCCACGGCGGCGTCTATCTGGACATCGCCACCCGCATGGGGCGGGAGCAGATCCTCCGCAAGCTGCCGGGCATGTACGAGCAGTTCCTGCGCCTGGCCGACGTGGACATCACCAGGGAGCCCATGGAGGTGGGCCCCACCATGCACTACATCATGGGCGGGGTGCGGGTGGACGCCGAGACGGCCGCCACCACCGTCCCCGGCCTCTACGCCGCCGGCGAGGTGGCCGCCGGCCTGCACGGGGCCAACCGCCTGGGCGGCAACTCCCTGTCCGACCTGCTGGTGTTCGGGCGCCGCGCCGGCCTCTTCGCCGCCCGCTACGCCGCCTCCCTGGCCCAGGTGCCCTCCATCAGCGGCGACGAGATCGAAGAGATCGCCAACGAGATGTATGCCCCCTTCCAGTGCAGCGACGGCGAGAACCCCTTCGCCATCCAGAAGGAGCTGCAGGAGACCATGCAGGACCTGGTGGGCATCGTCCGCACCGGCGACGAGTTGCAGGAGGCCCTGCGCCGCATCCAGGCCCTCAAGGAGCGGGCGCAGAGGGTCTCGGTGCCGGGCAACCAGCAATACAACCCGGGCTGGCACCTGGCCCTGGACCTGCGCTCCCTGCTGACGGTGGCCGAGGCCATCGCCCTCTCCGCCCTCGAGCGCAAGGAGAGCCGCGGCGCCCACACCCGCGACGACTACCCGAAGGAGGACCCCGAACAGGCCAGGTTCAACCTGGTGGTGCGCCGCGACCGCGACGGTCGGCCGCTGCTGGAGAAGGTCGAGCGCCCCGAACTGCCCGAGGACGTCCGCAAGATACTGGAGGAGGCGTAGACGTGGCCCTGAGGACCATCAGCATCTACCGCGGCGACCGCGGCGGCGGCCGCTTCGTGGACTTCCAGGTGGACGTGGAGGAGGGGAACGTCGTCCTGGACGTGGTGCTCAAGGTGCAGGCGGAGCAGGCCCCCGACCTGGCCGTGCGCTGGAACTGCAAGGCCGGCCGCTGCGGCTCCTGCTCGGCCGAGATCAACGGCCACCCCCGCCTCATGTGCATGACGCGCATGAGCCTCTTCCCGCCCGATCGGCCCGTCTACGTGGCCCCCCTCAAGACCTTCCCCCTCATCAAAGACCTGGTCACCGATGTCTCCCTGAACTACGAGATCGCCAAGACCATCCCGCCCTTCCAGCCGCGGCCTCCCGACCCCGACGGCCTCTATCGCATGAGCCAGGACGACGTGGACCGGGTGCAGGAGTTCCGCCGCTGCATCGAGTGCTTCCTCTGTCAAAACGTCTGCCACGTCATCCGTGACCACCCCGAGAACAAGGGCCGCTTCTACGGCCCCCGCTGGTTCGTGCGCCTGGCCGAGCTGGAGATGCACCCGCTGGACACGGCCGACCGGCGCCGCCTCATCCGCGAGATGGCCGGCGTGGGCTTCTGCAACGTGACCAAGTGCTGCACCGAGGTCTGCCCGGAGCACATCAGGATAACCGACAACGCCATCATCCCCCTGAAGGAGCGGGTGGTGGACCTCTACTTCGATCCCCTGCGCTGGCTGGCCGACCGCCTGCGGGGGAAGAGGGCGGACGCCGTCGGCAGCCAGTAGGGCAGCGTCCCGCCGCGGCCCGTCAGCGGGGCAGCGGCGCCACCAGGCGCCGGGCCGACCGGCAGAGGAACTCCAGCGCCAGCCAGGATGCGGGCAGACGCCCCCGCAGCCGCAGCCCCAGCACCGGCGCGTCGCGGCAGATGTCGCGGACGGCCGCCAGCAGGTGCTCCTCCAGCGGCGTGAGCGGGTCGTCCAGGGATAGCAGCAGGGCCCGGAGCGCCGCCAGCCGCGCCTGGGGTCGCGTCTCCCCCAGCCCCACACCGACGACGAGGGGCGGGCACAGGGCGTCCTTGGCCCTGGCCACGGCGCGCGCTACCTTCGCTGCCAGCGTCCCCTCCTCGGCGGTGGGGAGCCTGAGGACGCGGGCCGCCCGTCGGCAGGCCCGACCCTGCACCAGCGCAGCGAAGCTGTCGCCCTCTCCTTCCCAGGGCAGGAGGCGTGCCGGGGCGCCCAGGTAGCCCTCGGCGCGGGCGCGGCGCGCCGCCCTCTTCACCGCCCCCGTCATCGCTTCGTCGGCGACGAAAAAGAGGGGGCGCCCCCGGTCCTCGCACAGGGGGAGCGTCTCGGCGCGGGCCTGGAGGCCGTTGCGCAGCGCCTGTCCCAGCACCAGGCGGGCGAGGGGGTCGTGCTCTCCGGCCAGGGCCCTCTCGAGGGCGGACTCGATGTCCGCCGGCAGGGAGCAGGCGGCCTGCCGCAGCAGCGCCAGCAGCGCCTCGTCCCGCCCGGCGTCGCTCACGGCGCCTACCCGATGACGGCCACCAGCTCCCGGACGGCTTCGGCGGCCCTGCGCAGCCCCTCCAGTTCGTCGGGGGCCAGGGGCGCCTCGTAGATGGCCTCCACCCCGCCGGCGCCCAGGCGCACCGGCACGCCGGTGTAGGCACCGCGAATGCCGTATTCCCCCTCCAGGTAGGCGCAGCAGGGGAGGACGCGCTTCCTGTCCAGAAGAATGGACTCCACCATGGCCACCGTGGCGGCGGCGGGGGCGTAGAAGGCGGAGCCGGTCTTGAGCAGGCTCACCACCTCGGCGCCGCCGTTGCGCGTCCGCTGCACGATGGCCTCGATGCGCTCCCTGGGCAGCAGTTTGGTGAGGGGGACGCCGCCCACCATGGCCGTGCTGACGATGGGCACCATGGTCGCCTCGGTGTGGCCGCCCAGCACGTAGGCATGGACGTCCTCCACCGAGCAGCCCACCTCCCAGGCGATGAAGGTGCGGTAGCGGGCGCTGTCCAGCATACCGCCCTGGCCCACCACCCGCTCCCTGGGCAGGCCTGTCACCTCCTTGGCCACGTGGCACATGGCGTCCATGGGGTTGGCGAAGATGATGAAGATGGCCTCCGGCGACTGCTCCAGCGCCCGCTGGCAGACCTCGCGCACGATGCCGGCGTTGATGTTGAGGAGCTCCTCGCGGGTCATCCCCGGGCGCCTGGGCACCCCCGAGGTGACGATGACCACGTCCGAGCTGGCCGTGTCGCGCCAGTCGTTGGTGCCGACGATGCGGGCGTCGAAGCCGACCACCGGCGCCGACTGGGCCAGGTCCAGGGCCTTGCCCTGGGGCAGCCCCTCGATGATGTCTATCATCACCACGTCCACGTAGCCGGTCTCGGCCAGGCGCTGGGCCATGGTGCCGCCGGTCATGCCCGCGCCTACCACTGTCACCTTCCTGCGCATGGCCTCCTCCTGCCGCTGGGGTGGAAGGGATGGGGGGTCAGTCCATGTGGCGCAGCTTCTCGATGATGGCGTCGGCCACCTGGGAGGTGCCCACGGCCGTCGGGTCGTCGCGGTGGGGCTTCATGTCGTAGGTCACCGACTTCCCCTCGCGGATGACGGCCGCCATGGCCTGCTCCATCCGGTCGGCCGCCGATGCCTCCCCCAGGTAGCGGAGCATCATCACCGCCGAGAACATCATGGCCATGGGGTTGACCTTGTTCTGGCCGGCATACCTGGGGGCGCTGCCGTGCACCGGCTCGAACACGGCCAGGTCGTCGCCGAAGTTGGCGCCCGGGGCCACCCCCAGCCCGCCGATCAGACCGGCGCACAGGTCCGACAGGATGTCGCCGTAGAGGTTGGGCAGCACCAGCACGTCGTAGTTCTCGGGGCGCTGCACCAGCTGCATGGTCATGTTGTCCACCAGCACCTCTTCATACTGGATGTCGGGGTAGTCCTCGGCCACCCGCCGGGCCACGGCGAAGAAGAGGCCGTCGGTGTACTTGAGGATGTTGTCCTTGGCCACGGCTGTGACCTTCCGCCTCCCGTAGGCGCGAGCGTATTCGAAGGCAAAGCGGACTATGCGCTCGCTGCCCCACTCGGAGATGACCTTCAGACTGAGGCCGGCGTCCTCGCGGATGGGCTCCATGCCGTTCTGGACGCACAGGTCGGAGACGACGCGGATGGCCGGGTGCCCCTTCTCGAACTCCAGGCCGGCGTAGAGGTCTTCATGGTTCTCGCGCACGATGACCAGGTCTATGTTCTCGTAGCGGCTGCGCACCCCCGGATACCACTTGGCCGGCCGCACGCAGGCGTAGAGGTCCAGGAACTTGCGCAGGGCCACGTTGACGCTGCGGAAGCCACCGCCCCGCGGCGTGGTGATGGGCCCCTTCAGGGCCACCTTGTTGCGCCGCACCGAGTCCAGCACGTCCTCGGGCAGCACGCTACCGAACTTCTCCAGGGCGTTGATGCCCGCCTCCTTCACCTCCCACTCGATGGGCACGCCGGTGGCCTCCACCACCCGCACGGTGGCCTCGGTGATCTCGGGGCCGGTGCCGTCGCCGGGGATGAGGGTGATACGGTAGGGCGGGCGCAGGTCATCGCGGTGCAGTGTCACCATAGCGCTGACTCCCTCGCTCTGACGGTGTCGCCGGGGGCCGACCACCGGGCCGGGCCGTGCCCCTCGCCGCTGCGCATCTCTCGTCTGTCCTCTTCAGTAGGCGGCCCCGCCTGCCCGGGCGGGGCCGCCCGCCACCTTCAGCCTCGGTCAGGCCGTCCTCAGGAGAAGCGCTCCTGCAGGAAGCGGGCCAGGTCGAACTCCTCTCGTCGCGGCTCCAGCTCCCGCACCTGCAACTCGTAGACGGGGCGCTCCGCCTGATAGAAGACGCCCAGGTGCACCTGCTCCTCGGTCAGGGCCAGCTCCATGGCCGCCTTCAGGTCGCTGGTGTCCCAGCCAGCGGGCATCTCCGTCACCCGCTGGTCGTAGAAGTCGTAGGTGTTGTAGAACTCGGCGCAGGGGCTGTGGACGTGGATGAAGGAGAAGCCTTTGTGCCTGATGCCCTGCACGATGAGCTGGGCCAGCTCGTTGGGCTTGGCCGAGTAGCCGCGGGCGACGAAGGTAGCGCCGGCAGCCAGGGCCATGAGCACCGGGTTCATGGGCTTGGCGATGACCCCGTAGGGCGTGGACTTGGTCTTGTGGCCCACGAAGGAGGTGGGCGACGCCTGGGCCTTGGTCAGGCCGTAGGTCTGGTTGTCCATCATGATGCAGGTGACGTCAATGTTCCTGGCGGCGGCGTGGGGCAGGTGCCCCATGCCGATGGCCATCAGGTCGCCGTCGCCGCCCATCACCAGCACCGTCAGGTCGGGGCGCGTCAGCTTGATGCCGGTGGCGATGGGCAGGGCGCGCCCGTGCACGCCGTGGAAGCCGAAGGTGCTCATGAAGTAGGGGGCGCGGCTGGAGCAGCCGATGCCCGATACCACCACCACCTGGTGCTTGGGCAGTTGCAGGGCGGCCAGCGCCTTGAAGGTGGCGCTGAGCACCCCGAAGTCGCCGCAGCCGGGGCACCAGACCGGCTTCTGGTCGCCCCGGTAGTCCTTGACCGTGAGCACCTCGGAAGGGCGTTGGGCCGTGGCGGCACCGTCAGGCATCGCGCATGACCTCCTCGATCTTGGCCAGTATCTCGCCCGGGGTGAAGGGCAGGCCGCCGATCTTGTTGACGCGGATGGCCTGCACCCCCAGGTGGGCGGCCAGGTGGTGGGCGAGCTGGCCCTGGTAGTTCACCTCCGGCACCATCACCTTCTTCACCGAGCCCAGGAACTCCTGCAACTGCTCCCTGGGCAACGGGTTGAGCACGCGCAGGTGGAGCCCCGCTACCTTATAGCCCTTGGCCAGGGCGCGGTCAATGGCCTCCCTCACCGACCCCTCGGTGGCGCCCCAGGAGATGATGCCCAGCTCCGCCTTCTTCTCGCCGTAGCGGCTGGCGAAGTCGGGGGAGTCAACTTCCTGGCGGCAGGTCTCCAGCTTGCGGAAGCGCTTGGCCGTCATGGCCTCGTGCACCTGGGGCGTCAGCACCGGATGGCCCAGCTCGTCGTGCTCCAGGCCCGGCGCCACGTAGGTGTGGCGGTCCAGGCCGGGGATGGCCATGGGCGAGACGCCTGTGTCGGTGATACGGTAGCGGCGGTATTCGCCCGGCGCCACCCCGTCGGGCCGCAGCCGGTCCACCACCGTCAGCGCCGAGACGTCGGGCACCTCCATGGTCTCGGTGCGGTGGGAGAGAGACTGGTCCGACAGCAGGATGACGGGGCACTGATACTTTTCGGCCAGGTTGAAGGCCTCTACTGTCATGCGCAGGCAGTCGGCCACCGAGCCGGGGGCGACCACGATGCGGGGGAAGTCGCCGTGGCCGGCGTAGAGGGCGTGGAACAGGTCGCCCTGCTCCAGCTTGGTGGGCATCCCCGTGCTGGGGCCGGAGCGCTGGGCGTCCACGATGACCACCGGTATCTCGGCCATGGACGCGAGGCCCAGCAGCTCGACCATCAGCGACAGCCCCGGCCCGGAGGTGGCGGTCATGGCCTTGACGCCGGCATACGAGGCGCCGATGACCGAGGCCAGGGCAGCCATCTCGTCCTCGGCCTGCAGGCAGACGCCGCCCAGCCGCGGCAGTTCGGCGGCCATCGCCTCCAGGATGTCCGAGGCGGGGGTGATGGGGTAGCCGGCGAAGTAGCGGCAGCCGGCGTGCAGCGCCCCGGCCACGATGGCCTGGTTGCCGCTGACGACCAGCCGCGACACGTTGTCGGCCGAGCCCAGCCAGAAGCCGTCGCGCTTGGTGAGGCTGTTGACGTATTCGTAGCCGTAGCGCAGGGCCTCCAGGTTCTTGTCCAGCAGCTCCTTGCGCCGCTGGTAGCGGGAGACCACCATCTCCTCCAGGGCCGAGAGGGGCAGGCCGAAGAGGCCCGCCAGCACCCCCTGGATGAGGGTGTTGGTGCCCCGCACGAACTCCAGCTCCTGACGGGCGATGCGCTGGAAGGGGATGCCGTAGAGGACGACGCCGTCCCCCTCCTCGCGGGGCTGCACCAGCTCCGAGTCGTAGATGAGGACGCCACCCTGGTTCAGGTCTTCCCGGTGCAGTTCGTAGGCCTCCTGGTCGAAGGCCACCAGCACGTCGCAGCCATCGCCGATGGAGAGGACGGGACGATGGCTGATGCGCACCTGGAACCAGGCGTGACCGCCCTTGATCTCGGCCGGATAGGTGCGGAAGGTGAAGGTGTGGAAACCGATGTGGGCCGCTGCCTGTGTGAAGTTCTCGCCTGTGCTGATGACGCCGCCGACTGCCGTGTCGCCGCCGATCCTTATGATGAAGTCATCCCTGGGCATAGCTCTCCAGCCCTCGTGACCTCCTCCCCTGATGGGGATGGCAGCCCTATTGTAGCAAAGCGGCGGGGGGTATGAACAGGGCCTGGGGCCGGGAATAGAAGAATTCTGGCGATAGCGGCTACGCTATCGGCGCCGGGCCGCCTGGCGCAGCGCCCCCCGCCCGCTATAATGGGCCTTAGATTCGCCGCTGAAGGAGCTGCCCATGATCAAGGCCTACGTGCTCATCGTCGCCGACCCCGCCCGCACGCGCGCCGTGGCCGACCAGATCCGCCAGATCCCGGGAGTGGTGGAGTGCCACCAGGTGATGGGCCCCTACGACATCGTGGCCGAACTGGAGGTGGAGAACCTCACCGACATCCCGCCCATCCTGGGCGAGCGCATCCGCAAGATCGAGGGGATCCACAGCACCACTTCCCTGGTGACGCTGCCCGAGGGCTAGGCGCCTTCCAGGGGCTCCAGCACCACCAGGGGGTCGCCCTCGCTGACCCGCGCCCCGGCCTGCACCAGCACCTCCCTCACGCGTCCGGCCATGGGGGCGGCCACCTCGTTCTCCATCTTCATGGCCTCGATGACCAGCAGCACCTGTCCCTCGGCCACCTCGTCGCCTGCCTGGACCTCCACCCGCACCACCCGTCCGGTCATGGGGGCGGCGACCAGCCCGGGGCCGGCGGCCTGGGGGCGCCGCTGGGGGGCCGGGGCCGGTCGGGGGCGCTGTCGGGTGGCCGTCCCGCCGCCCCTCACTTCTACCTGATGGGCGCGGGCGTCCACCAGGACCGACAGGGGCCCTTCGCCGTGGGCCTCCTCGGGCAACTGGACGTAGTAGGGTCGCTCGTTGACGTAGACGGCGACGACGCCCCCCTGCCGACGCGCCCGCACGGTGAACTCGCGTCCGTTCACCAGGACGACGTCGCCCCGGTGCTCGACCTCGAACTCCTGTCCGTCTACGACCAGCTTCATGCCGTGCCCGTCCGGTTGAGCAGGCGCCGGCGGCCGGCCACCTTCCAGAGCGATATCTCCTGCCTGGGGGGAGCCGGGGGCTGGGGACGGTGGTGGTCCTGCGCCAGGGCCACGGCGATGGCCGCCACCTCCTCCGGCTCCAGGCCGCCGCCCCGCGCCCGCCACTCTAGGAACTCGCGGGCCACCTGCGGGAAGAGGACGTAGGAGATGACGTCCTCCTCGGAGCGGGCCAGGTCGCCCAGCTCCCGTCGGGCCTTCTCCACCTCCGGCGCCAGGTGGTCGGCGGGCCGCCCGGCGATGACCTCGGCGTCGCCCAGGACCTTGCGCTGCACCTCGGGGTCAACGGGCGCTGGCGGCCGGCCGTAGTAGCCCTGGACGTAGGCCCGCGTCTCCCGCGTCACCTGCTTGTAGCGCTCGCCGGCCAGCACGTTCAGCACCGCCTGGGTGCCCACGATCTGGCTGGTGGGGGTGACCAGGGGCGGATAGCCCAGTTCGGCCCGCACTCTCGGTATCTCCTCCAGCACCTCCTGCAGGCGGTGGGCGGCGCCCATCTCGCGCAACTGGGAGAGCAGGTTCGATATCATCCCCCCCGGCACCTGGTGGATGAGGACGCCCACGTCCACCGTCACCTCGCCCTCGAAGGCGGCATACTTGCGCCTCACCTCGGCGAAGTAGGCAGCGATGCGCGAGAGAAGCTCCAGGTCGAGGCCGGGGTCGTGGGGGGTGCCGTGCAGGGTGGCCACCAGCGACTCGCAGGGCGGCTGCGAGGTGCCCAGGGAGAGGCTGGAGATGGCGCAGTCCACCACGTCCACGCCCGCCTCGATGGCCTTGAGCACCGCGAGAGGCGCCAGGCCGCCGGTGGAGTGGGTGTGCAGCTGGACGGGCACCGGCACCGTCTCCTTCAGGCGCTTGACCAGCTCGTAGGCCTCGTAGGGGCGCAGTATGCCGGCCATGTCCTTGATGCAGATGGAGTCGGAGCCCATCTCCACCAGCTCCCTGGCCAGGCGGGCGTAGAGGTCGAGGGTGTGGACCTGGGCGTGGCCGCCGTAGCGCTTCACGGCCCGGATGGCCGTTTCCAGGTTGCGCAGGTCGTTGAGGGCGTCGAAGATGCGGAAGATGTCCATGCCGTTCTTGACGGCCAGCTCGACGAACTTCTCCACCACGTCGTCGGCGTAGTGGCGGTAGCCGACCACGTTCTGGCCGCGCAGGAGCATCTGCAGGGGGGTGCGGCGGAAGCAGCGCTTGAGCTGGCGGAGGCGCTCCCAGGGGTCTTCGCGCAGGAAGCGCAGGCAGGTGTCGAAGGTGGCCCCGCCCCAGACCTCGACGCTGTGGAAGCCCACCTCGTCCATCAGCGGCGCTATGGGCAGCATGTCCTCGGTGCGCATACGGGTGGCCAGCAGGCTCTGGTGGGCATCCCGCAGCGTCGTATCGGTTATCCTGACAGCCATTTCAGCCCTGACCTCTGCTCGCCTTCGTGTCTCTGGTCAATCACAAACTCGTAATCATCAGCGGTTTTAGGGAATCGAAAAACTCGTCCGGATATGCGAAGACGAGGGTCAGCATTGTGTCGGAGCCCGACGGGTCGGGTGCGGTCAACTGCCGCAACCGGCCGCGCTGCACGACGAACTCCAGCTCCTGGGGTGTCCTCACATAGTCTTTCAGTCGCAGAGCTAGCGCTTCGCTCAGCGCCAGCGCTGCGCCGGGGAAGCACCGCGCCTTCCAGCGGCCCTCCTCGACCTCCTGGCGTTCGGGCCGCTCTTCCTCTAGCCCCGCGACTACGACGCGGGGATCCCAGAGGGTATACAGGCGGTAGAAGTTCGCCGCGTCAGGGTCCTCTACTGGCCTACTGCCGACCGAGTCCAGGTAAACCCTTTCGCCCTGGAACCGGAGGTAGGGCGGCAGGTCGCCCGGCAGCCCCTCGATTTCCATGACACCGCCCGGCAGGTATCGAACCGTTACCTGGGTGGCCACACCGTTCACGAACAGCCTGGCCTGGCAGTAGCCGGCATCCCTGATGACCTGTTCGAATTGCCGCACCAGTTGCCCGAACACGCCCATCCACCCCTTACGGCTCGATCAGCGAGGCCCGACCGCTGGCAGCTGGATCATCTATGGGCGACACCAGCGGGGTCAGGTCAAGAAAGTCGCGGTGAACCGCCCAACCGGCCTGCCGGAACACGTCCTCCAGCCTACGCTTCCCCGCATCGAAGCTTTCTACCTTGTGGCCCGGTGGCCATAAGGTGATACGCTCCAAATGGGCCGAGCCCAACACCTCACCGTCCCCCAACCAGAACCGCACGTGGTAGCGCTCCCATGGCGGCCCCAGTGTGCGCCATGCCCGTTCGTGCCGCAGCCGGTTAGTGCCCTCCAGCAGGTATAAGTGGGACTGCATGTCTTGGCGCCATTCGGCGTCGTCCAGCACGTTTAGTATAGCAGTGAGGAGGTCGCTGGCAGGCTGCGAGCCACGGAAGACCACGTTTATGGGGTCCAGCGGTTCATACCTGACGTTGTAGCGAAAGAACTGCGCCTGGACCTGCATGGACCTTCAGAGCGGGATGTTGCCGTGTTTCTTGGGAGGGTTGGTGTCGGTCTTGTTCCTCAGCATCTCCAGGGCACGGATGATCTTCACCCGCGTCTCGCGGGGGTCTATCACGTCGTCTATGAAGCCGCGGGAGGCAGCCACGTAGGGGTTGGCGAACTTCTGTCGGTATTCCTGGATCAGCTCCTGGCGCCGCGCCTCCGGGTCGGCCGCCCCTTCCAGCTCCCGCCGGAAGACGATGTTCACCGCCCCCTCGGGCCCCATGACGGCGATCTCGGCCGTGGGCCAGGCGTAGTTGATGTCGGCCCGCAGGTGCTTGGAGCCCATCACCAGGTAGGCGCCGCCGTAGGCCTTACGCACAATGCAGGTCACCTTGGGCACTGTCGCCTCCGAGTAGGCATACAGCAGCTTGGCGCCGTGGACGATGATGCCCCCGTGCTCCTGGTCGGTGCCGGGCATGTAGCCGGGCACGTCCACCAGGGTGACGATGGGGATGTTGAAGGCGTCGCAGAAGCGCACGAAGCGCGCCGCCTTGCGCGAGGAGTCTATGTCCAGCACCCCGGCCAGCACCGCCGGGTTGTTGGCCACGATGCCCACCGTCCGCCCGTTCATGCGGGCGAAGCCCACCACCACGCTCTGTCCCCAGTAGGCGTGCACCTCCATGAAGTCGCCGTCGTCCACGATGCGGTAGATGACCTCGTGCATGTCGTAGGGGCGGGCGGGGTCTTCGGGCACGATGTCCAGCAGGTCGTCGCACAGGCGCTGGGGGTCGTCGGACGGCTCCAGGGCGGGCGGGTCCTCCATGTTGTTGGCGGGCAGGAAGGAGAGCAGGCGCCTGACCTCCTGTAGGCACTCCTGCTCCGAGTCCAGCACGAAGTGGGCCACGCCGCTGCGGGCGGCGTGCACCTGCGCGCCCCCCAGCTCCTCGTGGGTGACCTCCTCCTGGGTGACGGCCCGCACCACGTCCGGCCCGGTGATATACATGTGGGCGGCGCGGGTCATGAAGATGAAGTCCGTCAGCGCCGGCGAGTAGACGGCGCCGCCAGCGCAGGGGCCCATGATGACCGATATCTGGGGGATCACGCCCGAGGCCAGGGTGTTGCGCAGGAAGATGTCGCCGTAGCCCCGCAGGGAGACGACCCCCTCCTGGATGCGGGCGCCCCCCGAGTCGTTGATGCCGATGAGGGGGGCGCCGTTCTTCAGGGCCAGGTCCATCACCTTGCAGATCTTCTCCCCCACCGCCTCCGACAGGGAGCCGCCCAGCACCGTGAAGTCCTGCGAGAAGACGTAGACCAGGCGGCCCTCGACGGTGCCGTAGCCGGTGACCACGGCGTCCCCGTAGTAGCGCTGGCGGTCGAGGCCGAAGTCGCTGGCGCGGTGCAGCACCAGGGAGTCCAGCTCCTCGAAGCTGCCCGGGTCCAGCAGCAGGTCGAGGCGCTCGCGGGCGGTGAGCTTGCCCCGCTTGTGCTGGGCCTCGATGCGCTCCGGCCCGCCCCCCTGACGGGCCTGCTCCTTGAGCTGCAGGAGCTGCGAGAGCTTCTCCGAAAGGGGCCTACCTTCTATGGCCATGTCCCTCTTCCTGCCGGGGATTCCGATAACTGCGGGACCGAGGCGGCCCTGGGGCCGATGCTAGCACAGGGCACCGGCTGACGCAATCTGCCGCCGGTCGCTGGCGAGGCTGGCCCATCAGCGCGGCGAGCGCGTCAGGAGACGGCGCAGCGACGGCAGCGGGCTGTCGTCTGCCCGTTCGAAAAGCACCTGCCCCTCCGCCAGCGCCGCTCTCACCACGCCCCACCCCTCGGTCAGCGAGCGTCGGGCCTCCTCCAGCGTGTAGG
>FWWM01013275.1_pt1 | contig 13394 bp, 9 predicted proteins | sample 2228351 | NCBI WGS metagenome assembly FWWM01 (sample SAMEA103939774, study PRJEB20133) | metagenome | reverse complement strand
GTGACTCGCCCGCGGAGGCGAGTCTCCGCTGCTACAGCCCCTCAGCTGCAAGCTGAAATTAAAAGATGCTGCATCGACTTGATCAGCTGCAATAATGCAGTCGCATGCACGTTACCACAGTTACAAGTTATTCTTCAGCAACAGAGGTTAGTTGCAGCATTAACAACAGATGCTGAGCTGCCGCTCAAGCAGAAGCCCCTGCCGCCAGCACCGCCACCTGATCCCGCCCCTGCACTTTTGCCTGATATAACGCCTTATCAGCGCGGCGGAATACAGTGGCGTAATCTTCGCCGGCTTGCCATTCGGTCACGCCAAAACTGGCGGTGAGGTGTTGATCCTGAGTAAAAGCGGCCTGACGTAATTGCCGGGCAATACGTTCGGCAATCAGCTGACTCAGCGCCAGTGGCGTGTCGGGCAACACCACCACAAATTCGTCGCCACCATAACGGGCCAGCAAATCAGACGGCCTTAAACACTGTTGTGCGGTTTGACACACCAATAACAGCGCCTGATCGCCCAGCTGATGGCCGTATACATCGTTAATATTTTTAAAATGGTCTACATCAAAAACCATCAGCGACAAAGGCTGTTGCACCCTTTGTGCCCTTGCAATGCTAATACTGGCTTGTTGTTCTAACCATTCACGGTTGGCCACCCGGGTTACTTTATCGGTAAAGGCCATGCGGCGCAGTCTGGTATTGTCTTCAATTAAAGTGGGCAGTGCCATGGCAAATAAGGTGTTGGCGGCAATCACGTTAATGGCAAACTGATACACCATGACAAACTCAAATAAATCAAATACATGCACCCAAAACGCGATTAAAAAGCTAGAGAGCGCCAGATTCAGCACATTGAGCCGGGCACTTTCGGTGCAGGCCAGCCACATTTGTGGGATCACCAGGAAAAAGATGGCAAAAGCGCTGTTGTCGGTATGGAATAACTGCGCCAGCATCATAGCGCAGGTGAGCAGCAGCAGGTTCAGCAGCAATTTGGCAAATAACGGCCGGCTCCACTGAATTTTTTGCAGGTCCAGCATGTCGTGCAACCGGCGCAGTGCACTGCGGTGAAACATACTGAGCAGCATAATAAAAAACGGCGCCAGCACTATCACACCGGCCATATCGCCTATCCAGAATGGCAGCCAGGTGCTCAGCACAGCATCGGCAGGCAACATCTGACACCACACCAGCTGTGTGATCACAGCAGCAGCGGCAGCTAAAGAACTGAGCGCGGCAATCAGCAGAAAAATAATAATAAGCTTAGGTAAGTGACGCTGCCCCTGCTGCAACAACAGCCGCAGCAGCCAGGCCCCCAGGCCATAAGGTAACAAGTGCGCCACGGCAAATAAAATGCCGGCGCGGATGGTTTCGGCGCCATCAAGCGGCAATTGATAATGCTGCACCGTCCACAGCGTCATCAGCACAGCACCAATGCCGAGCGCCGGTACAGCGGCCAGACCAAACAACAATAAAGCAGCAAAACTTAAGCCTGAAGCCGGAAACCAGACACTGGCATGTTCGGTATATTCCACCAGCCGGCCAAGCTGCCACACCAATAACCACAACAAAAGTAACAATAATTGCAGGCTGATTTTTGCCAGCCAGTGGTCCTGCCTGAGCCAGTCAAGCCAGGGCGCCGTGCTGCTTTGATGTGATAACAGTGGAAAATTGCTCATGGGGCGGTACTACCTGCAATCCTGGGTTAAATAGCCAGACTTTAACCCTTATCTGCTGCCTGAAACTGATTTCACCAGCATATCAGCTCAAATGCCGTTGGCGAGTACTTTTTATTGCCCGTACAACAAGGCAGCAGACAGGCCTGCAAGCGGCAGGCTTAAAGATTATCCGGCAGTTTGAGTTTTTCAAACATAATGCCGGCCAGGGTGCGGTTATTCACCTCCAGCTTGCGCAAAATGGCGGAAACATGTTGTTTGACTGTGGTTTCCTGCACATTCATTTCATAGGCAATTTGTTTATTCAGCAGGCCATCGGCAATCATTTTTAATACCCGAAATTGCTGTGGTGTCAGTTGTTCCAGCGCACTGGCAAATTGCTGGTCAATTAAATCGGGTGCTTGCGAAACTGATGCACCAAGCTCAGCCGGCAACCAACGCTCGCCTGCCAGCACAGCGCTCACGGCTTCAGACAACACTTCCAAAGGCGCAGATTTAGGCAAATAAGCGGCAGCGCCTAATTGCAGCGCCTGTTTAATCACTGCCGGCTCTTCAATGGCCGACACCATCAACACGCTGATATCGGGGTATTCGGTGCGAAGCGCAGTTAAAGCGGCAAAACCTTCAGCGTCTGGCAGCTTTAAATCCAGTAAAATCAGTTGGGTATCGGGGTAAGAACGAAGTAAAGGCCAAAGCTGCGCCATGCTGTGCGCCTGAAACAGCTCCGCCTGCGGGCCTAAAATAGCCTGCAGCGCCTGCGACAGCGCAACACGAAATAACGGGTGGTCATCGGCAATAATGGCAATCATACAAAACCGTAGTTAACACAAGCAGAAGTCGATGATGAACCGGGGCGAACGCCCCGGCAACATCTTTTCGCATCAGAACCGGTAACCAACAGTCAGACTGACAGTTCTCGGGTCGTTGTAATAAGCGGTAATGGTTTGTTCACCGGCCAGCAGCGGGAAGTTATAACCGGCAATACGCACCTGTTTATTGCCTAAGTTACGGCCCTGCAACGACAGATCCCAATGACCGTCCGGTGCATACCAGGTGGCTCCGGCGTTCAGCAGGGTATAACCGCCGCTGTCCAGCACTGAAGGCAGTTCAAAAATCTGCGTTTCACTGCGATGCGCCAGGTTAGCGTTAAGCACCAGCTCCCCCCCCATCATAGCTACCGTATATTTTGTGCCTAAAGTTGCGGTCAGCTCTGGTGTATTGGCAAAAGACCACAGATTCGACACGTCGGTGCTGGTTTTACTGGCCGCGTCATAAAAAATCACTTCATTAAATTTGGCGTCGGTATAACCCACAATCAGGTTAAATTGCAGTGCATCAGTGGCAACAGCAGTGGCTTCCAGTTCAATACCGTTAATGTCGGCACTGGCGGCATTTAATACCTGAGAGGCCACGTTATTGCCTACAGCACGTTGCACCGTGACCTGCATATCGTCATAAGCGGCAGCAAATACCGCAGCGTTTAAACGCAGCCGGCGTTCCAGCCATTCACTTTTAATACCAAGCTCAAAGGTATCCACAGTTTCAGGCTGATAAGGCTCGTCAGCACTTGGGTTTAACGACTTCACAGCGCGCATATCAAAACCGCCGGATTTAAAACCGTCGGTGTAACTGCCGTAGACCATCAGGTCGTCATTGGCCTGATATTCAAAGCCAACACGGGGTGAAAAATGGTTAAAGCTGGCGCTTTTATCAAAGTCGGTTTGTACCTGCAGTGGTGTCCCCCCCTGTACCCGCGGCAGTTTGTAACCCAGATACATATAACGGTATACCTGAGCGTCTTTGTCATCTTCGGTATAACGGCCACCTAAGGTGAATGACCATTTTTCATCATACTGATAAGTGCCCTGGGCATAAGCGGCCATTGAGTCGGTGTCCACACAACCACCGTTTTCCACTGTCACACCTGCGCCTGCCACTATCACAGTGCCAAAAGCACCACAGGCTTCACCGTTAAATTTGTACAGGCCAGAGGCAAACTTCAGCTTGTTGCTGTTATATAAAAACTGCAGCTCGTGTGATGTTTGTTCGTCTTCATAAAAGGCCGGTACGTCCAAAGATGGCAAACGGGTGGAGTCAAAGTCGATATTGGTATCGGTCACCCCTTCACGGCGCGCAGACACAGCTTTGATGGTCCAGTCATTATTGACATCCCAGGCCATAGTCAGCGACTGACCACTGGTTTCTACCGAGTTATCCACCGGCATACTGGTGTTAGAGTCGTACACATTATCCGGTGGTGTTTCTTTGGTCAGCAGGCTTGGGGTTAAACGATGGCCGCCTTTGCTGTTGGAATCATCCTGGGTTTCATCAGCGGCAAAACTAAAACGTAAGTTGTCAGTGGCCTGATATTGCAGGCTTAAGCGGCCTGTTGTGATGTCTTTGTTGTAGTTTTCATCACCGGTGTTCAGGTAAGTACCAAAACCGTCACGGTTGAGCACGGCACCTGCTGCACCAATAAATAACTTGTCGGTTAAAGCAGTTTGGCCCGACAGTTTCAGGTCTTTCTGGCCATAGTTGCCAACGGTGCCACGCACGGCAAATTCGTTGTCACCCGACAGCGCTTTGGTCACGTATTTTACCGCACCGCCTATGGTATTACGGCCATATAAAGTGCCTTGTGGGCCGCGTAATACTTCAATACGTTCCACATCATAAATATCTAAAGCAGCGCCTTGTGGCCGCGCCATATAAACATCATCAATGTAAATACCCACACCAGGTTCAAAACCCCAAAGTGGGTCCTGCTGGCCAATACCGCGGATATAAGCCGTTAAAGTGCTGTTGGTACCACGCGACACCTGCATTGTGGTGTTGGGCGAATATTGCTGCACTGTGGTGATGTTTTCGATACCCCGTTGTTTTAAATCTTCAGCACCAATAGAAGTTACAGCGACCGGCACCGACTGCAGGTTTTCTGCAGTACGCCGTGCCGTAACCTGAATCACCTCTAGCGCTGCTTCTTCTTTTTTGGCAGCGTCATCGGTTTGTTGTTGAGCTGTGGCGGGTAATACAGCACCAAACAAAACACTACTGACGGCCAGCGCCAGCATATTAGGTTGGAAAAGACGGGTTGTTTTATTGTTGTGAGCCATCTGGCTTCTCCTGCTGATCAATCGGTTATCTGTGTTTTAGTTTTTTCTACTCTAGGCCGATTTGACCAAATGTTAATCTGTACCTTAGTACTATAGAGATGTGATAACGGATAGATCAGACTGCAAAAAAAACCGATAAGGATTTGTTTATGCTAAGTCTCCTGGGCTTGCTGACCGGCTTGCTGCTACTGATAGTGCTGACCATGCGTGGGGTGAACCTGTTTATTCTGGCGCCTTTGTGTGCCTTGCTGGTGGCTGTCACCAACGGCATTCCATTCTGGCAGGTGGCAGGACAAAGCGACTTTGTGCACGGTTATATGAATGGTTTTGCATCTTTTGTCAGCAGCTGGTTTTTAATGTTTTTATTGGGTTCTTTGTTTGGCAAATTAATGGAACACACAGGTGCGGCCGATGCTGTGGCGCTGGCCATTATTAAAAAGCTGGGCAAAGGCCATGCGGTGGCCGCTGTGGTTTTGGCCTGCGCCGTGCTGACTTACGGTGGTGTCAGTGTATTTGTGGTGGCATTTTCCGCTTACCCTATGGCGGTGAGTTTATTTAAAGACGCCAATCTGCCGAGGCGTTTTATTCCGGCAGCTTTGGGATTGGGTTCAGTCACTTTTACCATGACCTCAGCCGGCTCACCGGAAATTCAAAACTGGATCCCGATTCAATATTTAAAAACCTCCCCTTACGCCGGCTGGGAAGTCAGTGTGGTGGTGGCGATTTTTATGGCGGCTTTGGGTTATGGCCTGCTGAAAAAAATGATCAATAAAGCTGTTGATCAGGGTGAACATTTTATTGGCCGCGACAGCGACCCTGTGGTCGGCGAACGGGCTTTGCCGCACCCGCTACTGGGCATTATTCCGCTGATTGTGGTGCTGCTGTTGTCGAATCTGCTGCACCACAGTCTGCAACAGGCGGCGCTGATTGTGGCGCTGGCCGCAGGTGTGCTTTGTCTTTACTTACTAAACCGCCGTTTTGTGCAAAATCTGGATAAAGCCTTAAACGACGGTGTCACCGGCGCTTTATTGGCCATTGGTAACACAGCGGCTGTGGTGGGTTTTGGCAGTGTGGCCAAATTAACACCGGCTTTTGACCAAATCGTGCATGCCGTCGTGGCGCTGCCTGGGCCTGAGCTGCTGGGTGCTGCGGTGGCGGTGAGTGTGATAGCAGGTGTCACAGGTTCAGCATCAGGTGGTCAGGTGATCGCGCTGCCGGAAATAGCCCCCACTTATTTAGAGCGTGGTGTGGATGCAGAGCAGCTGCACCGGGTGGTGGCCATTTCATCAGGTGCACTCGATTCTCTGCCGCATAACGGTTATGTGGTGACCACCATCCGTGCTATCTGTGGTGAAAGCCATCATAACGCTTATTGGCCTGTGGCAGTTGTGACCGTACTGGTGCCGTTATTCGGCACTTTACTGGCCATTGTATTGTTTCAGTGGATTTAATTTTTAACGCTGGCATTGGCCCAGGTTTTAGCCTGGGCCTGAGCTAAAGGAGTTGCAGATGCGTCTTTGGTTGGTTGTGGTCTGCTGTTGTTTTTTCTGGCTGCCGCTTTTGGCGCATGCCGAGTTATTAGTGAAAAAACAACAGTTTGAAATAAAAGAGTTTCAAACCCAAAGTGGCAAAACGATTCAGGATCTGAAAGTAGGCTGGGAAGCTTATGGCCAACTCAACGCCGATAAATCCAATGTTATTTTAATTACCCATTATTTTTCCGGCACCTCCCACGCCGCCGGCAAATACCAGAGTACAGACGCAGCCCCTGGTTATTGGGATGCCATTATTGGCCCGGGCAAAGCCATCGACACCAATAAATTTTATGTGGTCAGTATGGATACCCTGGTCAACGCCAATGTCAAAGACCCCAATGTGATCACTACAGGCCCCGCCAGCATCAACCCGGCCACGGGCCAACCTTATGGCCTGAGTTTTCCGGTGGTCACCATCACCGATTTTGTCGAAGTACAAAAAGCCTTTTTAGAAAGCAAAGGCATCAACACACTTTATGCGGTGATTGGCCCTTCGATGGGATCTTTTCAGGCCATTGAATGGGCCAGCCGTTACCCGAACAAAGTGCAGCGTTTGATTGCCGCTATTGGCACTGCTTATATCGACAGCTGGAGTGCGGTACGGCTTGAGCGCTGGGCCGAACCAATTAAAGCCGACCCCAACTGGCAACAAGGCAATTATTATGGCAAAGCAGCCCAACCCACTGCAGGTTTAGTTACCGCACTGGCTTATATCACCCAGGATGCCTCGAACCCTGAGGGTTTTAACCAAAAATACCAGGCGCCAGCCCTTGATCAAAAGGCGCATCTGGATATCCGGACTGATTTAACGGCCTGGCAACAGCTGCGCCAAACAGCAGCGGCGCGCGCCGCGTTGCAGGATGCCAATCATATTTTGTATCTGGTGCGGGCTTCGCAGTTATGGCGGGTCGGCATGTCTGACAACTGGCCGCAGGCACTGGCAAAAATCAGTGCCAAAACCTTGTTTTTACCAGCCAGTGGCGATTTGTTATTAACACCAGAGATGTCCAGGAACAGCCAGCAACAGCTGCAACAGGCCGGCAACCAGGCACAACTGACTGAAATTCCGGGTCAGTGGGGGCATTTGGATGGGCTGCTGAATATTGCCAGTGTTGGCGAGCAGATCCGCACCTTTTTAAATTAGCCGCCGGACACTGACCGGGGCAACCGGGCTTTGCCTGCTACAACCCGAGAAAGCCGGATAAAAGCCAGCAAAAGCTAGGGGAATTTGCGCCACACGGCGCTATACTGTGGCCATGTTTGTTCACCCGGAACCGGTTATGGGCAGGATCCTGCTGCTGTGTAGTATGACTGTCGCCTGGTCGGCTCAGGCCGCAGTCCCTCTGCAGTTTTGCTATGAAGACAAAGAGTTAGCTCCCTACTATTACGGCAATAGCGCTGAAGTGCGTCAACAAAACCCGGGCGCGACCATTGAACATGTGCAGCAACTGGTGGCGGCAGTGCCGGCGCTTGAGCTGAAACTCATCCGCTTACCGTGGAAACGTTGTCTGGCATCTCTTGCCACAGGTGACGTTGATGCTGTGGTGGGCAGCTACAGCACAGAGCGCGCCGAATTTGCCGTATTCCCTTACCACGATGGCCAACCCGATCCAACACGGGCTTTTAATCTGCATCACACTTGTCTGGTAAGCCGCCAGGATGCATCCTGGCAATGGACAGGCGAAGGTTTTAGCGGTATTGACCAGCTGGTGGTGGCGCGGCCTTTGGGTTATGCGCCACTGCAAAGCAAATTCCCGCAAAAATTTACCATGCACTACACCAGCTCCAGCGACATGGATTTGGATCTGCTGGAAAAAGGCCGTATTCATGCCATTACCAGGCTATGCCAGATTGGCGATTTAAAAGTGAACCCGGCACAAATCAGTTTGCGTGGCCTGAAAATTTTATATCCGCCTTTGTACGACAGCCGGGGTTATTTAATTTTCAGTCAGAAGTTTTATAAGCAACATCAAAAGCTGGCAGAACTGCTGTGGCAACAGCAAACTCAAAATAAAGGCACTGAAATTTACCGGCGTTATCTGGAAGAATAACAAGCGTTTAGCGCAGATTTACCCTATTGACGCCCTGGCAAAACAAACCAAATCATCAATTTCCGGCCTGATGCCAATATACTCACCTATGGCGTGCTGGTGGTGGCTGGGTGCCAGGCAGCTGATCTTCTCACCGTTTCCCACTTCCAGCTGATACAACATATGAGCACCACGAAAAGCGCGGCTGAGCACTTTGGCGCGAAGCGGACTTTGATCATCATGCAAAATATCGTCGGGGCGCACCAGTAAATCTACTGTGGTACCCGCCGTCAGCTTTGTTGGCTCTGTCTGGCGAAACACCCCAAGGCAGGTTTGTACACTGCAGGAGTCCAGCATCTGGCCTGTCAGTAAATCGCCCTGCCCGATAAAATCGGCAACAAATCTGTTGGCCGGCTGATGGTACAGCTGATAAGGCGTGCCCCACTGCTGCAACATGCCGTGTGCCATTACACCAATCCAGTCGGCCATAGCAAAAGCTTCGTGTTGGTCGTGCGTGACCATCACAGCGGTAATGCCCAGCTGATTTAAAATGGCACGGATATCTTTGGCCAGTGAATCGCGTAAATCGGCGTCCAGTCCGGAAAAAGGCTCATCCAGCAATAACAGCCTTGGCTCCGGCGCCAAAGCACGGGCCAATGCCACCCGCTGCTGCTGGCCACCGGATAATTGATGAATAAAACGTTTGCCCATGCCTTCAAGCCCCACCAGCTGCAACAACTGCATCACCTTAGCCTGCTGCTGCGCTTTATTCTGCCGGTGCAAACCAAAACTGATGTTTTCCGCCACTGTTAAATGCGGGAACAAAGCATAATCCTGAAACACCACACCCACCTGACGTTTTTCCGCGGGCAGCATCTGAGTGGAACTACTGACCAGCTCTGCGTCCAGCAGGATCTCCCCCTGATGCACAGCTTCAAAACCGGCAATGGCTCTTAATAAACTGGTTTTACCTGAACCGGACGGACCAACCAAACAGCCAATTTCACCGGCCGCCAGCTGAAATGACACATCTTTCACCACGGTAAAAGACTGATAAGCTACAGCAATTTGACGAAGATCCAGCATCAGTGCCCCACAGAAGATTTTTTATCCAGCGCCCTGGTCAATAGCAGCACGGGCCCAAGCCCAACCAGCACTATGGTCAGCGCCGGCAGCGCAGCGTCGGCAAGCCGCTCATCAGACGCCAGTTCGTAACTTTTCACCGCCAGCGTATTAAAGTTAAAAGGCCTTAATAACAAAGTGGCCGGCAGCTCTTTCAGTACATCAACAAATACCAGCAATAAGGCCGTCAGCACTGCAGGACGCAATAAAGGCACATGCACCCGCCACAGCACCTGCAAGGGCGTGAGACCTAAGGAACGGGCGGCCTGATCCATACTGGGTTTAATTTGTCCAAGCCCTGCTTCAATGCCCTGCAAAGCCACTGCCAGAAAACGCACGGCATAGGCCAGTAACAATGCCACTACAGTGCCGGAAAACAATAAACCGGTGCGCACACCAAAATATTGTTCGGCAAATAAATCGAGCTCGTTATCAACAAAAGCCAGTGGCAACATTACGCCAATGGCAATCACAGTACCCGGAATGGCATAACCCATAGCGCTTAAACGGATCAGCAGCTGCACCAGCCAGTGTTTGTTTAACCTCAGGCCATAACAAAGCCAGGTGGCAAGCGCCACCAGCAGCACTGCTGCGGCAAAAGCCAGACTAAAGCTGTGCCACAGCAATTTGAGATAATCGTTGCTTAAAAGTGCTGCCCAATCCGCCAGCATCGCCAGCTGCAGCGCAGGGATCACAAAACCCAGCAGCAAAGGCAGTAGCGCCAGCAGTAACAACAGATAACCCCGGATGCCCCGCACCTGATGGGTTTTAATGTCACTATGGCTTTGACCTGTATAATAAAAATGCAGCTGACGGCGCGATGCCAGTTCCAGATAAATCAGCGCCAGCACTAAGGTACAAAGTAACGCCGACAACTGCGCTGCGCCCTGTTGTTGTCCCATACCAAACCAGGTGCGGAAAATACCAGTGGTTAAAGTGGGCACACCAAAATATTGCACTGTGCCATAGTCGGCAAAAGCTTCCATCATCGCAAGGGCAGTGCCTGTAATAAGCGCTGGTCTTGCCATAGGTAAAGTGACGCGGAAAAAATGCTGCCGCCTGGTAAAACCCAGGCTTAAGCTGGCTTCAGCGAGGCGCTCTGACTGACTGGCAAAAGCGCTGCGTGCCAGCAAATAGACATAAGGGTAAAGTACCAGTGATAACAACAAGATAGCGCCGCCTAAAGAGCGCACCTGCGGAAAATAATAATCGCCGTAACGCCAGCCAAAGAGATCACGCAGCAGGCTTTGCACTGGCCCTGCAAAATCCAGCAAACCTGTGTAGCTATAGGCAATAATGTAAGCTGGCATCGCCATTGGCAATAACAACAGCCATTGCAGCAGATTACGACCAGGGAAACGGAAAAATACAATCAACCAGGCCAGACTGGTACCCAGCAGCAAAGCACCGGCACCAACGCCGGCGGCCAGCAACAACGAATTTTGCAGATAATCCGGCAGTACAGTGGCCAGCAGATGTTGCCACAGCGCCAGGTCTGGGCTCAGCAGGCTGCTAAAGACCACCAGCAACGGCATCAGCAGCAGCCCCACCACCAGCAACAACGGCAGCTGCCGCCAATGCAATTTAGTGAATTGCATCAAGGGCAGCCCGAAGATAACAGCAGAAGAAACAACAAGTTATTTTCAACCGGCTTATTTCCAACCGGCCTGATCCATCAGCTGCAAAGCTTTGGCATTCAGCTCACCCAGTTTCACCAGCGGCAACTGTTCCGCTTTAAAGGTACCAAAACCCTGGAGTACCGGGCTCCAGGCCACACCTTGCAGCACCGGATATTCGTGGTTTTTGCTGGCGTACCAGTTTTGTGCTTCAGGCAACACCATATATTCAATCAGTTGCTGGGCAGCGGCTTTGTTCGGCGCATATTTGGCAACACCGGCGCCAGAGATATTGATATGGGCACCCCGGTCTTGCTGATTTGGCCATAACACTTTGACGGCTTTAGCAGCTGCTGCGTCTTTGGCATCATCAAACATGCCGGCCAGGTAATAAGTATTGGCAATGGCGATATCACAAACACCGGCAGCGGCTGCTTTGATCTGGTCACGGTCACCGCCAGTTGGCGGCTGGGCAAAATTAGCTACCAGACCTTTGGCAAATTCCAGTGTTTTGGCTTCGCCGACACTTGCAATCATCGCCGCCAGCATCGACTGGTTATAAATATTGTCGGAGGAGCGGATACAAATCCGGCCTTTAAATTCAGGCTTGGTCAGATCTTCAATGGTATTAATGCGGGTCGGATCCACTTTACCTGGCACATAAATCACCGGACGGGCGCGCAAGGTTAAACCAAACCAGTGTTGCTGTGGGTCGCGCAGATGCGCCGGAATGGCTTTTGTTAACAGCTCAGACTGCACCGGCTGTAACAAACCCTGGGTCTGGGCGCGGTATAAACGGCCCACATCAGTGCTAATCAGTACATCAGCCGGGCTGTTGCGGCCTTCGCTCGCCATCCGGCTAATCAGCTCATCAGGTTTGCCGGTAATCAGGTTCACTTTAATGCCGGTGTCGGCGCTGAATTTATCCAGCACGGGTTTAATCAGCTCTTCTTGTCTCGCTGAATACACATTCACTTCGGCCGCTTGTACAAAAGCTGCGACACTGGAAAACAATAACACCATGAACTGACGCTTCATCCGTTGTTCCTTCTGCAATTGACTGGTGAAAACACCTGACAGCTGCTGCAGTTGCCCAATGGCTGCAGCGGCTTGTTAAACGAGCGCTAGTATAAACAAAAACGAGAACAGTTCTCAAAAACTTCGTCGCAACAGGCTGGTGATTAAACCCCGGCCCTGAACAGCCTGGTTGCCAGTTGTACAAGCCATGCCCTATGCTTAGGGCCATCTTCAGTACTGGAAACAATTTTATGAAATTAGCCTTTTCAATCAGTTTGTTAGCACTTTTTTCCGGTTTTGCGCTGGCCGAAGCACAGCCGCTGAGTGCCGAAGCTGTCTGGCAGGTGGCGCGGCCGGCCGGTTTAACAGTGTCGCCGGATGGCCGCCGCGCTGTATTTAGCCTGACGAGGTACAACTTAAAATCTGACAAAGGCAATGCCGATTTGCAGCTGATTGAGCTGCCCGGCGGTAAAACCACGGCTTTAACCCAACATCCGGATAACGACACTCAGCCCGCCTGGAGCCCGGATGGTCGCAGTATTGCATTTGTCTCAAAACGTGGTCATGCGCAGAATCAACTTTTTGTGATGCCGGTGTTTGGCGGTGAAGCCAAAAATATCACTGAACTGCCGGTGGCAGTATCGTCCCCGGTCTGGCTGCCGGATGGCAAAGAAATTTTGTTTGTTGCTGAGGTGCCGGCCGGTTTTGACGGGGATTTTCAGAAATTAGCGGCCGCCAAAAAAGCGGAAAAAGACAATAAAGTCAGTGCCAAAGTGACAGAAAACCGGGTCTACCGCTTTTGGGATCACTGGCTGACCGACGACAGTTACCCGCACTTTTTTGCCGTGGATGTGGACAGTGGCAAAATCCGCCATTTAACGCCGGGCTGGAAAAAGCTGATGAACTTAAACGGCGCGCCTGAATTTGATCTGTCGCCGGACGGCAAAACCATTGCTGTCAGCACCATTACCAGCGAACCGCCCTACAACGAGCTGAACCACGATATTCTGCTGCTTGCTACCGACGGCAGCGGCAAATTTATTAATATCACCGAAGCCAACAAAGCCAGCGACAGCAACCCGGTCTTTAGCCCAGACGGTAAAACTCTGGTGTATGGCGCACAAAGCCGGCTGGATTTTACCGAAGACAATGTCAAACTGATGAACTTTAATCTGGCCAGCAAAACAGCCACTGCTATGGCCGCCAATGTCGATTTGTCCCCGTCCAGCTGGTATTTTTCTAAAGACAGCACCATGTTGTATTTTATCGCCGCTGACAAAGCGCGAGAG
>FWWM01013273.1_pt1 | contig 13399 bp, 14 predicted proteins | sample 2228351 | NCBI WGS metagenome assembly FWWM01 (sample SAMEA103939774, study PRJEB20133) | metagenome | reverse complement strand
GCATAAGGACAAGTTGGCCACCCTGTTGACCCTCAACTTTCAGGTGGTGGAAAATGAAACTTTGTGACCGTTGGCGGTATAGCCAGTCGCTTTCTCCGTTGGCGGAAAATACTTGTCCAGCGTCTTCTGACTCGGCGGTTTCGTCATCAGCGAAACCACCACCATCAGCAGCGCAGAGATGAGCACCATCGGCATCACGGGAAGATAGCCGTAAATCGTTACAGTCGTCGGACCGCGCAGGAACATGTTGCCCAGCGCGGGGAAGATTGGCACGGGTTTCGGCGGCTTGGGCGGACCAGCGGGACGCCCCGCCGCCCCCACCGGAGGCGGTTGACCGGACGCGTCGGGGTTGCCCGGCGCTTGCGCAGCCGCCGCAGGTTTGGGAGGTGGACCGGGCTTAGGCGCAAAAGGTTCGGAGTAATTATGCAGCCACCACGTTCCCAGCACGGCGAGCATGACCCAAGCCGACGCGGCTAATGCGCCCCACTTTGTGCTGCGCTTCCAGAACAGCGCGGCGAGCATAACGGGCGCAAGCGAGGCGAAGCCAGAGAACGCGAAGCGAATCGCCAGCTCAAAGATGCTCTCTTCATCTTTGAGCGCAATGGCGATGAAGTAAGCAACGAGCGTGATGGCAACAACAAAGGCGCGTCCCGTCCAGACCTGAACCTTGTCGCTGAACTTCTCCTTGCCACCGTAGAACGCGAAGAGGTCTTCCGTGAACATCGTGGACAGCGCCATAATCTGGCTGTCCGACGCCATGACGCACGCCATGATACCCGCGCCTAAAATGCCTGCAATCAGCGTGTCTGTGTGCTGGGTCAACAAGCGGATAATCACATCGTCCGCCTCGCCCGGCTTCAAGCCGGGGAACTGCGACGCCGCCACAACGCCGAGGTAAACCGACGGCACCCAAATCGCCATGATGCAGAGCGGATAAAAAACGACGGTCTTCTTGAAGTGCCCAATTCGCTTCGCTGTGAGGCACATGATGGAAACGTGCGGGAACATGATGGACGACAGCGGGATGAACATGTAACTGAAGAACTCTTCCGCTGGAATCTTGTCGCGGGTCAACAGCGCGGCGGTGCGGGGATTTGCTTTGAGTTGTTCCATAATCTGGTCGAAGCCGCCCAGACTGCGTCCGATGAGGATGAACGCGATTGTGCCGAACAACAGAAACAGAACCGTCTGAAAGGTGTTGACCCACGCCGTCCCGCGCATTCCGCCGAAGAAGACGTAACTCATCACGACGAGCGCGACAATCGCGCCGCCGACTTCGTAACTGACCCAGTGCTGCGTCTGCCCGTCCGTTCCAAGCGCAGGTTTGCCGTCCGCTCCCATCACGGTGCTGATGGCTTCTAATGTTTGCCCGCCGCCCATGACGCCGATGATGATGTAAGGCACGAGCATCGCCGCCGTCAGCGCGAAGATGAACGTGCCGATGCCGCCGCACTCCCAGCGGTCGCGCAGATATTGCACCTGCGTCATGTGCCCATACTTTTTTCCCAGCGCCCACAGCCGCGTGCCGATGAAGAAAATCGTCAGCGGAATCACGATGCCCGATGCCGACGCCATCAAGCCGTAGACGCCGATGCCGCGCGCATACGACATCCCCGAACTGCCCAGAATGGCGAACGCCGTCATGTTCGTGCCAAACAGCGACAGGAGAAAAACGTAAGGACCAAGCCCGCGACTGGCGAGGAAGAAATCTTCACCGGAGGCTTTGCCTTTGCGGAAGGCAAAGATACCGATGTAGAGAACGATGCAGAGGTACGCGAAAACAATAAGAGCGGGAATCATGCGTGTTTTTCATCCTCCTCCAGAGGTTTAGGCCACGCCAGCCGCACCAGTATCCACATCGTCAGTGATGCAAGGCAGGAGTAAAAAATATGATACGCCAAACCAATCGGAATGAACCCTAAAACCAGCGTGTTGTCTTTCCAGAACCAGATGTCGTGGTGCAGCAGAAGGACGACGACCACCATGAGAGTTAAAAGCCATTTCATGCCGTTCCCTCCACAATTGTCGCAACAGGCACTGCAAAGTTTGGCAGGACCTCCGAACGCGCCACGTCGCCGATGCTCCATTTGCCCAGCAGCGTATATTGCCCTTCACGCAGGACATAAACCTCAATCGTGCGCTCCACCGTGTCCACCAGCCAGTATTCAGAGACGCCCGCCTGAGCGTATTCCTGAAATTTATCCTTGCGGTCCGTCTTCTCTGTGCCGCTGGAACGTTCCCGGCGGGGAGAGATGACTTCCACCACAAGGTCGGGCACGCCCCAATACTCTTCGCCTTTGCGATCCGCGTGCTCCGTGCTCATGAAGACGATGTCAGGCTCACGAATTTTTCCTTCCCACAACCGAACAGGCAGCGCGGCAATACAGACTTCGCCCAAATCATGCATTTCTACGTGCTCAGACATGGCTCTGAACAGTTTCCCAATCGCGCGTTGATGTGATGTTGTCGGCAAATCGGGTATCACCAGCCTTCCATTTGAGAGTTCGATGATGCGGTTCGTCTCAGGCAGCGCGAAGTAGTCCTCTTCCGTCCACTCGCCTTGACGCGGAAAAAGATGCGCTATCTTCGTCGTCAAGCGGAAGCGTCCCCGCCCGCGTCCGTTCGCGCGGAGCGGTCGCGCTTTCAGGTTGATGGAGGATTTGACGGAACGAGCCATTCGTAGCCCCCCTTTCTCATTCGCTCGCTTCAACGATGGCGGCGACAGGCACTGCAAAGTTTGGCAGGACCTCCGAACGCGCCACGTCGCCGATGCCCCATTTGCCCAGCAGCGTATATTGCCCTTCACGCAGGACATAAACCTCAATCGTGCGCTCCACCGTGTCCACCAGCCAGTATTCAGAGACGCCCGCCTGAGCGTATTCCTGAAATTTATCCTTGCGGTCCGTCTTCTCTGTGCCGCTGGAATGTTCCGTGCGGGGAGAGATGACTTCCACCACAAGGTCGGGCACGCCCCAATACTCTTCGCCTTTGCGGTCTTCATGCTCGCGCTTGAGAAAGACGACGTGAGGCTCGCGGAATTTCCCTTCCCAGAGCCGCACCTTGAGGGGGGCTAAACTTACTGCGCCTAACTTGTGGGTGCGGACGAAACTGTGCATGAGCGCGAATATCTCGCCGACGGCATATTGATGGGAATACTTAGGCAAATCGGGTATCACCAGCCTTCCTTCGGAAAGCTCAACGATGCGGTTCGTCTCAGGCAGCGCGAAGTAGTCCTCTTCCGTCCACTCGCCTTGACGCGGGAACAGCCACGCAATCTTAGTGGTCAAGTTTCCATTTCTCTCCCGCTTCATTCGCGGAGGTCTCTCTTTCACGCGGGATTCTGTTTTGACTGAACGCGCCATTCTGAATCACCTACTTTGGAGCATCTGTCTTCCCAATCGCATACAAATGCGTCGGCGTCGCAATGTAAAGTGTGCCGTTCGCCACGACCGGTGATGAGTAGACCGGCGAGCGCATGTCAATTTTGGCGATTTCCTTCATCGTCTTGCTCGCGGCGAGGATGACGAAATCGCCGTCCTCGGTGCCGATGTAAACCTTGCCGTCGGCGACCAGCGGCGAGCCCCAGATGTGGCTCTTGGTGTCGTATTTCCAGTGAATCTTGCCCGTCTCGGTGTCCATGCAGTAAACGAAGCCGCTGAAGTCAGCGACAAAGAGCCTGTCGCCGACAATCGCGGGCGTGGACAGCGAACGCATGATTTGGTCGTTCTGCCAGACGGGTTTGCCGGTGGTGGCATCTATGCACACGAAGTTGCCGAGACCTTCGCCGTGCTCCGGGTCTTGACCGATGGGCACGTAAACGCGGTTGTTGTGGAACACCGGCGTGGCGATGACCTCGCTGGGTCCGTTCGGTGTCGCGTATTTGAGGGGCTTGCCGTCTTTCATGCGGTAGTGCGGCGGGTTGCAGTCGAACCGCCAGAGTTCCTTGAGAACGTTGATGCCGTCCTCGTATTTCGTCTCCTGTCCGTCGAAGGCGTAACAGATTCCGTCGCCGCCGCCGAAGATAATCAGGTCGCGCCCGTTCACTTTGCCGTGCGCAGCAGACGACCAGTTGGAATGAAGCGTCCGCGCCGATATGCCCGACGCCTCCTCGCCCAGCAACTTGCCGGTGTGCTTGTCTAACATACACAAAGTTGGCGCCTTCGGGTTGGGAATGTTGGTGTGCGTCCAGTCCACGCCGTTGGAAGTCGTGACGACGACGCGGTCGCCAAAGATGAGCGGGGCGCAACTCGTGATGTTGTGCGGGAACACGCCCAACTCCTCGCGCATGTCAAACTTCCAGATGATGTCCGCGTCCGCCGCTCCGACCGTCACGGGCGGCTTGCCCGGACCTGCCATGTATTGCCCCTCGTCCTTGAACGGACCGTCGTTGCCGTTCGCCATGCCCTCGGTGTCAAGGCACATTGCCTCGCAGCGGTTGGTGACGATGTAAACGCGGTTGCCGTCCACCGCCGGCGACGAGCAGATGCCCAAAAACTCCCAGTCGCTCACCTTGCCCGTGCCCAACTTCGGCACGGCGAGTTGCCACAGGAACTTGCCCGTCTTCTCGTCGAAGCACATCACCACGCCTCGGTCTCCTTTAGTCTTCGGGTCGCGGGGCGACTCGTTGTTCGTCCCCACGAACACTTTGCCGCCCGCCACTGTTGGATTGCCGTAGGCTTGCGAGCCGAGTTTGACGACCCACTTCACGTTCTTCGTGGTCGCCAGGTCAATCTCATCGGTGTTGCCCTTATACCTGCCGGGGTTGAACGAGTCGGGCAGCCCCGTCTCGCTGGACACCATGTTGCGCGACGAGGTGTTGCCCCAAAACGGCCAGTCAGCAGCGGTCACAACCGAGAGCGCGCTAAGAGTTGCAAGCGATATAAGACAGAGACGACGGATTGTTTCTTTCATTGTTACCTCCCTTTCAAGCAGATGACTCCGCGAGAAGCGTCTTCACTTGGTTGACAACCTTTTTGACCGAGGGATACCAGAGCCGATTCGTGTCAATCACCTTCTGGTCGTCAATCCAGACGCTGAACTCGCCGAAGCCGCCCTTGACCTTCTCCACTTGCACATCTTCCTTCTCCAACTGGCTCGCCACCCGGGCAGCCATGAACTTCTTCGTCGGTCAAACCAGTCAGTATTGGATTCGCACCTTTTTCATCTCTTTCCTCCTTGCTCGGCGATAGCCCCTGACCGCGCCGAAACGTTTGAAGCATTCGGTCAACCCTACAGAGTCTACCTGTGACCAGAGAATACGAGAATGCGGTTCGCCACCTAACCAAACTGTGGCGCGGTCGGAGACCGCTGCCGATCTTTACGACGGCTTATTCGGCGTCACCGCCACGTTGTCAATGTAAACGCGGAACTTGCTCTGCGGCGAGAAGCCGTAGAGACCGGGCGAGCCGTTCTGGTGCGCATGTTTGTGCGGGACTTCAATCGTCCATTTGTCTGGTTCGGAGTCGCCTTTCTTCCACGCCTTCGCCCGCACCACTCCAGAGCCGTCGGGGTTTACGTCCACCCGCGTTTTCAGGCGATACCAGACGCCGGGCTGAATCGTAAACGGCACGTATTCTTTAATGCGCTCCTGATTGGAACTGACTTCGAGCGTCTGCGCGTTGCCTTGCAGCGCGATGAGGTAGTGCTGGTTGATAACGCCGACGGTGGACAAATTGCGGCGGTTGCCGTCGGTGCGCACGTCGGCTTCCATCGTATAGTCCTTCATCAGCGCGTCGCCGATGAACACCGTCGCCCGCTGGAAGAAGACGTTGTCCAGTGTCTTCGCCAGCACCTTGTTGCCATCCAACTCGCGCACCTCAAACTTGAACCGCGCCCCAATCCACGGCAGCGGCGGATAGGCGAACTTCACGCCTTGCTCTGTTTCGTGCGGAACGCTGAGGTCGAACCCCTCAAAGTCCTCTTTGATGGGCAAGTTCGGCAGGATGCGCCCGCGCATGATACCCGTGAACCCGTTAATCGTCGCCTGAAACGCGCCCGCCGAAGGCTTGTCGGCGATGAGTTCGCCCTGCTCGTTGAAGTGCGCCTCCATGCCCGCCCGCACCCGCGCCGTCGGCGGAATGTAGCGCTCCCATTTTGCCTTCGCGGGGTCGAACGTCTGCGTCGGGAAGCCGTTCGCGTCAATGCCGCGAAGGGTGAAGCGCACCTTCTCGCCGGGATGCAGCAGCACCTCGGACGGAATGATTTGCAGCGCGACCGTCGGACCGGGCTGGGGGCGCGGCGTCTCAGAAACGTCCGGCGGCAACTTCGGGTTGTTGCCCTTCTTGCCGAAGCAGTAGAGTTTCTCCGTCGTGAAAACGTAAATCTTTCCGTTCCAAATCGCCGGCGCGCCCAGACAGAACCCTTCTAATTGCACCTTGCACAGTTCTTCCACGCCCGAAGCCGACGGGCGCAAGATGTAGAACGTGCCGTTTTGCAGGGGAATATACAGTTTGCCGTCGGCGTAAGTCGGCGAGGCGTGGAGTTGGTCGGGCGCCAGTTTGTAATGCCAGAGCACTTTGCCGGTGTTCGCGTCCACGCAGTTGAGGTTGCCGGTGAAGTCCACCTGATAGAGGAGGTCGCCGACGAGGACGGGCGAACTGGACACGGAGCGCAACTCGTTGCGCCACACCTCCGCGCTTTTGTCCAGCACAGGAACGGGGCTGCCTTCGACAGGTTTCGGCGTCGCGTCAAGGTTCACCGCCACCATGCCGCCGATTTTCGAGAACTCAAGGTTCTCGTCGTTGTGGATGCCGATGACTTTGTTCTTGTGGAGAATCACGGACGCGTTAAAGCCACCCGCCGAAACGGGATACCGCCAAACCGGTTGCCCGGTGCGGGCGTTCACGCACGCGATGTTGCCGCTGCCCTCGCCGGTGTAGAACACACGCTTGCCGTCGCGCCACGCCATCGCGGGCTGCGCGAACGAGTTGTCTTTGGGACGCTCACCGGGGGTAGAAGACCACACGAGTTGCCCCGTCTTTTTGTCGAAGGCGTAGAGCCTATCCGCCGCCGGACCTTCGCCACCCCAGTTGCTGGTGATACCGCGTATGATGACCAAATCATCTTCAATCAGCGGTCCGCCCGTGCGCCCGTTGGTGAAAGTCAGCCGTCCGAACTCCTCCATCATCCAGTGCCACCACAATACTTTGCCATCCGCCGAAAAACACGCGAAGTTGCCCGACGAGAACGTCACGTAGACGTTGCCCGTTTCCGCGTCTACCGTGGGGCTGCCAATAGAATAGCGGTCGTAAACGATGTCGCTGATGAAGTCGTTGTAGCGGTGTTCCCAAATTTTCTTTCCCGTCTCTGCGTCGAGGCAGACGATGACTTCCTGCAAATCTGGTCCCGTTCCTTCGTAGCCCCAGGCGTAGAGTTTCCCGTTGGCAATGACGGGCGTGCCGCGACCGGACAACTTGTAAGTCCACAGGTTGTTGCCGCTGCCGACCTGCACGGTGTCGGGCAAGCCGCTTTCCAGGGAAACGCCCGTAAACAGCGGACCCCGCCAGTTAAGCCAGCCGCGCACGCGCGGGGAGGAAGTTCCAGAAAAAGCGAGAGTGCAAACGAGGAGGGTGAGAACAATGGTCGCTCGGTGGAGTGAATTTTTCATTGTGCGTCCATTCCTCATTGTCATTCTGAGCGAAGCGAAGAATCTCGATTGAGATTCTTCGCTTCGCTCAGAATAACCACTTCGTACTTTGTGAGTCAATCCCTTAGACGCCTTTCGATACGGAGGGTTTTAGGTCATTTCTCCCCCACGTCCAAACAAAACCAGTTTGACTTCGTGGCTGCTGTGGCGTGCTACTATTTTACTACACCGGCAAACGGAGAACAACCTACACTCGAGGCAAACACCACTTTGCTTACACGAGACAATATGATATAATAACGAACAACCAACAACCTGTTCAACACATCCTATACAACGGAGTTAAGGAGGACGAGAAAATGGGAAACTACTTAGCCATGCTGATGGGATTTGGCTTCATTATCATTGGAGCCGTTCTATGGGGCACCTACTGGAAAGAATTTGTAAGTGTCCTAAAAGGCGTCATCGGTTTCACGCTTTTCTTCGTTGGCTTACTCGCCTTAGTCATTGGCTGGAGCGAACACAAAGCCAGCAGCGAATTCGAGAAAGCCACCGCCCCCCCCCCACCCGCGCCCGAAACGGTTCAACCCGCCGCTACCAGCGCAGAGCCGAAGGACTAAACCGCGACGTCTGGATGCAATTCGTCCATTCATCGCAGGCTTGACGCCTCATCACCGAGCGAGTATAATACTTGCCAGCAACGGCGGAGTAGCTCAGCCGGTTAGAGCAGCGGAATCATAATCCGCGTGTCGGGGGTTCGAGTCCCTCCTCCGCTACCAACAGAAACCCCCGACATAGGTGGGGTATAGAACTTTACAACCGCCCGCTTTGTGTCGGGGTGCCACGTCACGTTTTTGACGAAACCCCGAATTATCTTGCGTTTCTCTTCCACCTCTCCATACTCCATCGTCGTTTTCAGGTCTTCCAGCGTACGCCGTACATCGGTTGCGGTAACCGGGCGCGGGCGGGCGTGGAGTTTCAACTGCGCCGTCTTAAGGAACTGCTTTGCCTCTTCCTCTTCGGTTCGGAGTCGCTTGGACTCTTCGGCGATCCACTGGCTATCTGCCCCTTTGCGGAACGCTTCGCGCAACCGCTCTTTGGCGTCCTCAGTCTCTTGCAGTCTCTTTTCCCATCGTTCGCACTCCATGTGAGGTTGTTCATAATGCTTCGCGATAGAGGCGTTCAAACGTTGCGTCGCTGCCTGGAGAGCCGCCTCGGTCATCGGGAATCGTTCGCTGATGAAGTTCCAGATACCCTCATGAATCAATCGAACCGACAGCGAGGCTCCCCCACACACCGTGCCACCCGAACGGTCAGCCAGTGAGCAGACGTAGTATTCCAGCCGCTTGCGCCGTCCTCCGTAGCGGGCGTGTCCGATCAGATTAGAGCCACATCGCCCGCAAGTGGCGAGCCCTCCTGTCAGGAGATGCGGACTGCTTTGGGTTCGCCGTTCCACCCCACCGCTTTGCGGTTTCCGTCGGCGCAGCGACTCTTTCTCAATCCTCTCCGCCTCTTCAATGGTCAAAATCGGCTCATGCGCGTTTTCGATATACAGCCATTCGCTGGGAGGTCGTTTGTTTCTGCCCCGTTTCTGCCCGAATTCATTTCGGCGACTGTGCTTGTGCCAGATGTAATATCCCGCGTAGGTCAGCAATTTCTCCGGCTGTCGCAGATAATGGAGCGTCACGTAACTCCAACTGGCACCACCTTCTTGAGGCTTGACACCCAACTCGTTCAGACGGTGAGCAATCTGCTTATCGGAGAGATGCTTGCCCACATACCAGTCCAGCAAGATGACGCGCACCCATTCCCAGCGCGGTCTGCCTGCCTCCATCTCATCGTCCTTGACCCATAACTGCTTCCACTTGGGCAACCCGCGTATGTCCAAGCCGCGCTGGACGCGCTCCACCCGATAACCGTAGGGCGCACGCCCCCCATTCTTGTAGAGCCAACCTGTCTCCGGGTCGCGCTGCTGACAGTTGTGTTTCATCCCCATCACCACGCGCTCTTTGATTTTCATGGATTCAATCTGCGCGAGCGCCTGATGGAGTTTTTCCAGCAGCAGACCATCAATCGTATCGTGGTTGTAGGGGTGCTTAACGGGAATCACCCGGACGCCGTGGGCGCGCAGGTCTGCCTTGACCAACGTGGCTTGTACGTCGTCGCGGAAGAAGCGGCTTTCATCCCAGACGAGGATGCAAGACACGCGGTCATCGGCTTTAGCTTCGTTGACCATTTCCCAGAACGCGGTGCGGTTCTCGTGATCGCTGCTGGCGCTGCGGGCGTGGTCACGATAGATTTTCAAGATGGCGATGGCATTTTGCGCGGCATATCGCTCAATGTCCGTACGTTGGGCGTTCTCGTCCTGATCCTCGGTGCTGACCCGCAGATACGCCAGCGATGCGCGCTGGCGTATGTCTTCAGCAGCATCATGGGATCCATTGTGGCTGTTCAGCAAGTCCTGAATTGAGGGCATGACAAACCTCCGCCGTCAGAGTTCATGGGTCTTCCTTCTTTCCATGTGCTCACCAGAGTTGGCGCGCTATCCGCAGCCCTGATAAGTTCATGGCATATCTTGATTCGCCCAGATGGTCATTTTTCCTCTTCAAACTCCTTCAGCAGCCGGCGCATCATGACGGCGAACAGGGCTTCCTCACAGGCTTGCCATGCTTCTATCGGCGGCGGCTCGTCCAACACCACAAAGTCAATCTGAGTCTGCGTCGCTGAGACTGCTTTGCGGTGCTGACGTCGCATCATAGCACGCTGTTCATTCCGATCTTTCAGGTCAGTGAGAGTTGCCATAGTAGGGTCCGTGTCAAAACAGGTCTCTAAGACCGTCTTCCCTCATGCGACAGTAACCGCAGAAACGGATGGCGCCATCGAACGCATCTTGGTCTCAACGACACTGGTAAGTCAACGCATCCTACGTCCAAGTGGAGGCGGTGTATTGAATCTGTTCGACTCTATCAAACCGTTATCCACTCCGCGTAAGGGTCCACGTCAAACCCCTCTCCACACTCGCTGCAAAAAGGTTTTTGGGTCTCATCAATCTCCCACTCCCCATAGAAGGGGTCAGTTTCCTCTTCTTTTTCCTCGAAGTCGCCATAGCCATAGTTTGGCAGTCGGAATCTGATTTCGACTTTGCCCTCGCCACAGTTGGGACACAACATGTTCGTCACCCCCTTGAAACCGCGAGAATCCGCGCGGTTGTGCGGGGTGCTTTGGGCTCTGTGGAGCAGCCTCAGCCTCTCGCGCCGATCATCAACTCTTCGCGTTCGTTTGGTCTCTTCATCCAGCCACCGCTTCCAGTGGATCGTGTGCCCCTGATATGTTTTGGTCTTATGGAACTGTTGCTTGAATTTGCCCATAGTGTGTGCTCCTCCTCAGGACTCGCATAGGACCTGCTGTGACTCAATAATCGGACGGCAGCAAGGCAGTAATCGCGCCGCCCTCGCCGTCCTCGATGAACCATAAAGGTTCTTGTTCTTCGTCCGAGACGGACTCAAACACCTGCAAATAGGCCAAGCCCTTGTGACGGCGCGCCGCTTGCTGCAGGGTGCGCAGGCAGTCCACGATTTGCTCCTCTCCGTAGGCTTCGAGCGCGGCAGGGGATGGCGACGAACGGTTTGCGCGCCGAGGGCTGAAAGGAGCAAACGCTCTCCGGGTCGTCGTAGGGAATCTCCTGTGGCTTGAGATGCATCTTTCTGTTCATGACCAAAACCTCCTCGTTATGTATCACGTCTGTCCGTTCTTGCCTCCCCCCCGAAGCCAGCGGCTCACTCCAAGTCGCCGACGGTCGCCGGTTGTTTGCGGGTGGTGTAAACCGTCTCGACCGTCGCCACCTGCATCGCTTCGCCGCAAGAGGAACAAGTGAACTCATGCGTGTCGGGCAGGTTCCAGTAGTCGCCGGCTGTCGCCGAATACTCCGCCAGACAAAACGGGCAGAGCAAAACGTCGTGCTCTTGGAGGAGAGGGGTGTGTTTCAGTTTCATGTTCGCTCAACTCCTGATGGTCAATCGTCCACCGTTTCAAAGTCCACCAGGTCCCAATCCCTGACTCCGCAGTAGAAGCAGAACGGCGGGTCGGCGTCGCCGTCGCTGTCATCTTTCCTGTAACCGCCCGCTTCTGCATCCCACCGCCAGCGCACGTCCACATACTGGGTTTGGCGGATTTCATCCAGCGGCTGCCCGCAGTGAACACAGCGCGGCTGACGCTTTTCCTTCTTGGCCAACCGATATTCGGTGAACATGTCCTCTGACAGCGGTTGGCATGTCTGTTTGGGCATGATTTCGTCTCCTTCGTCAATGGTTGTACTGCGATGCAAACTACCACTTCTGCGCTCCCATCCACTTTGTCCTGGTTGCGTCGCGTTTACAGGTAGGAGATGTCTGGCTCATACATGACCTCCCCACCGGTTTTGCAGCGAGCGCAGTAGATCTCTCCCTCGCCCTCCCAGAGGGGTTCGGGAAGATACCGGTGGGTCTCCTCCTCCCACACCCACTCCTTGGTGATGGAGTGGACGAACAGGAGTTTGTTGAGGGGTCGTCCGCAGTGGATACACACCGGCTGCCGTCCCTCCTGTCGGGCGTGCTGCATCTCAGCAATCTGGCTCCTTCTCGACCTGTGCTTGAAGAACCTTGCCATTAGTCCCTCCCTCTCCGCCTGTGCCAGAGAGGTGCCGGCGGTTCATGCTGCAAATCGTCGCCCCACGCCGGCACGTCGAACTCCTGCCCGCAGGCGGAGCAAAACGGCAGGACATCGTCGGCAATGTCCCAATCCTCGCTCGCGACGTCAAACGAGTCATCGCCGTAGTCACCGTAAGCCGTCCCGCGCCAGGCAATGAGGATGTCACCCCGTTGGCACTTCGGGCATTTCATCTTTTTGGTCTCTCACCCTTCTGAGCCTGCCGTCCGTCTGCGCCGACTGCGGGTGAGCGCCGTCCACGCGGGCAACCAGGTCTCAAACAGGTCGCATCCTCTCTCTTCTTCTGTACTGAGAAGGCGGTCCTGTTTTTCAGCGCAGGCAGCGCACAGACACCAGACTTCCTCCTCCGTCCACGAGACCCGTTCCACTCCCTCCTGGCGGCTCAGATCAACATCCGCTCCGCAATACTCGCAGGTCTCAGCAGCCAATCCGATCACCTCTCCCGTTCACCCTGACCTATTCGCAGAGTGCAGAGCGCCCAGCGATCCTTCCCTGAAGCCGTGCTGAGCATCTCTTTCACCGCCTCGCGTTGTTCGTGCGCTGTGCCCGCCGCCGCGCTTTCTCCAGGTGGGCGCACACCTCCTTGTCGCGCGGCGTCAGAAAGGTGGCTTCGTCCAGCAGCGGTAGCGCTTCCTTGGGGCGTCCGTCCAACAGGTAGAGGGAACCCAGGGTATCGAGAAAGCGACTCCGATGCGGGGCAAGGTAGTTCGCCTTCTGCGCCAGCCCGATGGCGCGCTGTAAGTCCTGACGCTGCCGCGCCAGCATGTTCGCCAGACAATACAACGCTTCCGGGTCGCTGTCGTCCTCGGCGACGGCGCGCTCGTAGAGTGCGCGGGCTTTTTGCCGGTTGCCCTTTTTGTCGTAGGCATACCCTATCCACATCCAACCCTGCGGCACATGCGCGTCCAACTGCACCGCCTGTGTCAGCGCCGACAGAGCGCAGTCGTACTGCTTCAGCGCGCATCGCACCTTGCCGAGGTTACGGTGGTAAACTGCCTGCTGGGGCTGGTGGTTCACAGCGGTCTGGAACTCTAAGAGCGTGTCTAAAAATTTGACGCGATTTGGCTTTTGGGATAGACTACCGAGCCATGACCGAACAGAACACCCGAA
>FWWM01013260.1_pt1 | contig 13406 bp, 6 predicted proteins | sample 2228351 | NCBI WGS metagenome assembly FWWM01 (sample SAMEA103939774, study PRJEB20133) | metagenome | reverse complement strand
ACGCGCCGCGCCGGCCTCCCCTCCAGCCGGTAGAAGCACTGGGCGCAGGCGGCCACGTCCTCCAGCCCCTCCACCTCCACGGCCCCGCTCTGCCGCAGGACGGATTCCCACAACTCGGAAGAGCCCGCCATGCAGCCGGTGTGGCTGGCCGCCGCCGCAGCCCCCTGCGGCGTGCGGCCGGCCTTGATGGCCAGGATCGGCTTGGCCGGCTGCCCCCGCGTAATCCGCTGCGCGGCCTCGACCAGGCGGCGCACCTCGCGAAGTTCCTCCAGATACAGAAGGATCACCTCCGTGCCGGCGTCCCGGTGCAAGTACTCCAGAAGTTCGATCTCGGTGACCCCTGCCTTGTTGCCAAAGCTGACGAACTTCGAGAACCCGATCTGCTTTTCGCGGGCATAATCGAGCACGGCCGTGCACAAGGCCCCGGACTGGCTCAAAAACGCAATCTTGCCCGGATGGGGCATCTTGCGGGCAAAAGAGGCGTTCAGGCGCACGGCCGGGTCGGTATTGATCACCCCCAAGCAGTTCGGGCCGACCAGGGCGATGCCGTGCTCGGCGCACACGGCTTTCAGGCGCTGCTCGCGCTGAAGACCCAAAGGGCCAGTTTCGCGGAACCCAGCGGAAATCACGATTGCCGCCCGCACCCCTTTGCGCACGCAATGGTCGATGGCCCGATCGACCACCTCGGCCGGGAACACAATCACGGCCAGATCGACCGGCTCGGGGATGTCGATGAGATAGCGATAGGCCGGCACTTTCTCGATCTCGCGCTTGCCCGGGGCGACCGGAAACACCGGTCCGACAAAGCCGGCCTGGCGGATATTGCGGAACAGATCGTAGGGGACGGTTCCGGGCGTGGCCGTCACGCCCACCACGGCAATGCTTTTCGGCGAGAAGATGGCATCCAGGGGGTGGGGACCGTGGCGCTCGGCCGACCTCGGCGGCGCAGTCGTTGCCATGATGTCTGCTCCCGGTGTGTGGCTGGGCCTGCGTGGCCAAGCGCGCGGCCCGCTCGTGCCGCGCCTCTTGGTTGTACCATACCCGGCACGCGGCCGCCGGGAAAGATGCCAAGGTCTGGCACGCCAGCTCCTCTGCCCGGCTGCCTCCTGGGGGCACAAGCCGCCAACCCGGCTCTTCGACGCCCCGGCTCCCCTGTAGCCGGCAGCCGCAATGTCCTCGCGGGGTTGCAAGCAACCACCTTGCGGGTCCCCGCCGGCGGCCAGACCCGCGCCCTCACTCCCCTTGACGCCCCAACGAACCGTGGTTAGCGTACCTTTGAATATGGAAGCAGCGTCGCTTCCAGAGCGTGGCCTGGGTGAGTATGTCGGCGGGCTTCGGCTCCGCAGGTTCTTTTCTGCCAGGCTGGAGTGTCGCAAGAAGCTGCTTGCCGGCGCCTTGTTTCATGGGGTGTTCCGCGCAAGAGGGGTCCGTGGATCGCTGTGGGGGTATCGCCTTTTGAGCTGCCCGATCGCTTTATGAAGCCCGTCTTGCAGGCATTGTTGCTGGCCGACCACGTGTACCGCGACAAAGAGACCGGCAAGGCCGTTATTGCCGGGGTATTCGACCGATTTGCGGTCATGAGGCGCGCCTCAGAGACTGGCGAGCCGGCGCGGGAGGGATTGGTGCGGATTCCGCTGGCGCAGGTCTTTCGCGCCGGCAATCCGTTCGCCTACATCAGCCTGACTGAGGTCCGGGGGAGGGTCCAGGTGCAGTTGCGCCTGGTCCGTTTGGAGACGAACGACGTTTGCTTCGAGAGCAACGCGATTCCCGTCGAGTGCGACGATCCGCTGAAAACCGTGCAGTTGGTTCTTCCTGTGCCGATTTTGCCGCAGGTCCCTGGGACGTACGCGCTGGAGTTGCTTTGCAACGGTGAATTGGTGGGGGCCCACCGGGTGGTGGTCGAAGAGGTCATCGCCCGGGGAGGCGAAGCATGATGTGCGGGGCTGCCAGGGGGCAGGCACAGCGCGGTGCTCGGCACTTACGGAACCTGGTCGTGCTACGGGGCGGCGCCAAGGCGCGCGGCCGACAAACAGGGGCCATACCGGCGCGCCGGCTGCGCGGTAAACTTACCGGTTTTTGGGTCCTTCTGGCGGGGTGGCCTTATGGCAGCGATCGATCGCATCGAGTTGCGGGGGGTGGAGGTCCATAACCTCCAGGGGATCGACCTGGACATCCCGCACCGCAAGCTGGTGGTGCTCTGCGGGCTGAGCGGCAGCGGCAAGAGCAGTCTGGCCCTGGACACGCTGTACGCCGAAGGGCAGCGGCGGTACATCGAGACCTTTTCGGCCTATGCGCGGCAGTTCCTGGAGCGCCTGGAGAAGCCCGAGGCCGATCGCATCGACGGCCTGCCGCCGGCCATCGCCGTCACCAACCGCGACGGCAACCGTTCGAGCCGGTCGACGGTGGGCACCGCCACGGAAATCTACGACTATTTGCGGCTGCTGTATGCCCGGGTGGGACAGGTGTTTTGCCTGCGGTGCGGGCAAGAGGTCCGCCGCGAGTCGGCCGAGAACGTGGCCGAGCAACTGGCCCGATTGCCCCAGGGGACGCGGTATATGGTGGCCTTCCGGCAGGGGCCGCCGGCCGAAGAGGATTCCGTCCGCCTGGCGGCGCGGCTTCGGGAAGAAGGTTTTTTGCGGCTGGTGGTGGGCCAGCGAGTGCTCAACCTTGCCGAAGGGGAGATTCCCCCCGACGCGTTGGCCGGCCACGACGCTTTTTATGTGGTGGTGGACCGGCTGGCAGCGGGCGCTGCGGAGAAGCGGGTGCGGGAGTCGCTGGAGACGGCTTTTACCCGCGGCAACGGGCGATGCGTGGTGTTTGTGGAAGAGCCGGCAGCCGGCCAGACGCACGGTGCTGCGGCCCCAACCCCTTCGCCCGATGCCGGGGCGGGCACCTCTGGTCGGGCCAGCGCCGGGGCGACGGCTTCGGCCGGCATCGATCCGCTTTCCGGGCGCGGGGCGGCCTGCCTGGTCGATGGCCGCTGGTGGCGCCGTGTGGGTTTCAGCACGCAGTGGTCGTGCGAGGATTGCCGGTTAGAGTATCCGGCCCCGGAGCCGCGGCTGTACAGTTTCAACAGCCCTTTGGGCGCCTGCCCCCAGTGCGAGGGTTTCGGGAATATCATCGATGTGGACATGGACCTGGTGGTGCCGGACCGCCGCAAGTCGCTCAAAGAAGGGGCCATCGCGCCGTGGAACAGCCCGGCGTATGCTCATGAGCTGGAGGAGCTTCTGGCCTTGGCGCCGGAGTATGGGATTCCGGTGGACGTGCCGTTTGCGCGGCTGGCTCCGGAACATGTGGCGCTGATCTGGAACGGGGTGCCGGAGCGGAACTTCGGCGGGCTGCGCGGGTTCTTCGCCTGGCTGGAACGCCGCAAGTACAAGATGCACATCCGGGTGTTCCTCAGCCGCTGGCGAAGTCATCGCCCCTGCCCGGCCTGCGGCGGCAGCCGGCTCCGGCCCGAGGCCCTGGCCACACGCGTCGGCGGCAAGAATCTTGCCGAAGTCTCGGCGATGACGATTGAAGACGCGGCCACCTTTTTCGAGACTTTGAGCCTCGATCCTTGGCGCCAGGAGGTGGCCCGTGTGGCGCTGCAACAGGTCCGCGCCCGGCTGGGATATTTGGTGGCGGTGGGGCTCGGCTACTTGACCCTCGATCGCACCCTGCGCACGCTCAGCGGCGGCGAATTGCGGCGGGTGGCCCTCACCTCGGCCCTGGGCTCCAGCCTGGTCAACATGCTCTACGTCCTCGACGAGCCTTCGGTGGGGCTCCACCCGCGCGACATCCAGCGGCTGATCCGGGCGATCTGCGAACTCCGCGACCGCGGCAACACCGTGGTGGTCGTCGAGCACGAAGAGGCCGTCCTCCGGGCGGCGGACCACGTGATCGAAATCGGGCCCGGCGCCGGCGAGCGCGGCGGCCGGGTGGTCTTCCAGGGCACCCCCGAGGAGATGATGCGCTGCCCCCAAAGCCTGACGGGCGACTACCTGGCGGGCCGCCGCGGGATCGCCTGCCCCTCGCGCCGTCGCCAGCCCGAACACGGCTGGATCCGGCTGGCCGGCGCCCGCGGCAACAACCTCCGCAACATCACCGTCGAGTTCCCGTTGGGGGTCCTGTGCGTGGTCACCGGGGTGAGCGGCTCGGGGAAGAGCACCCTGGTGCAGGACACCCTCTACCCCGCCCTTTGCCGGCGGATGCATAAAGAAGCCCCCAAGCCCTGCCCCTACGACGAAGTCTACGGCGACGGCCAGATCGACGACCTGGTGCTGGTCGATCAGACCCCCATCGGTCGGTCCGCCCGCTCGAACCCTGTCACGTATCTCAAGGCGTTCGATGAAATCCGCGCGGTGTTTGCCGAGACGCCCGAGGCACGCACGCGGGGCTACACGGCCAGCCACTTCAGTTTCAACTCCGAAGAAGGACGGTGCAGCGCCTGCCAGGGGGAGGGGCAGATCCAGATCGACATGCAGTTTTTGGCCGACGTGTACATGAAGTGCAGCCAGTGCCACGGCACCCGCTATCGCGACGCGATCCTCGATGTGACCTACCGCGGCCGCAACATCGCCGAAGTGCTGGAGATGACCGTGCGCGAGGCGTTCACCTTTTTCCGCGGCCGGCCCAAGGTGCAGGCCCGCCTGAAACGCCTTATCGACGTGGGTTTGGACTACCTCCGCCTGGGCCAGCCCGCCAACACCCTTTCGGGAGGCGAAGCCCAGCGGCTGAAACTGGCCGCGTACATCTCCTCGGCCAAGCGGGGGCGCTGCCTGTTCCTCCTGGACGAACCGACCACGGGCCTGCACTTCGCCGATATCGTGCAACTGCTGGACTGCTTCGACGCGCTGCTGGCCGTGGGCCATTCGCTGATCGTCGTCGAACACAACCTCCAGGTCATCAAGGCGGCCGATTACATCATCGACCTCGGTCCCGGCGCCGCGGACGAGGGCGGCAGCGTGGTGGTCCAAGGCACGCCGGAAATGGTGGCCAACCATCCCACCTCGATCACCGGGCGGTATCTGCGCGAAGCGCTGCGAGCCGCAAGCGGCTAGAGGCACCTTGCGCCCGAACCGCGGTACGAGGGCCTGCCACGGGCCCCTCGGGCTCCGCTGCCGGCCGCGCCTGGGGGAGGGCCTTCCGGCCATGCTACGGCTCCCAGCGGGGTGCGGAGGATAGGCCCGCCGACCTCCCCCACCCCACGCGGCGCAGCGTCTGTCCTCTGTCCCGCAACCGCGATGGCGGCTGACGCGCACCGGCCAACCTCCTTGCAAGCCCTTTGGGACCCGGCGTCCGGCGGCTTGAAGGCCACCGCGCCGTAGCGGTATGCTCTGGTCCATACGGAAACTCGGTGGGCATCCCGGGCTGCTTGCATTGCGGAAGGTGGCGTGGCGGTCACGAACTCGGAACCCTCGGCGCCGCGGTATGTGGTGGGAATCGATCTGGGCACGACCAATTCGGCGGTCGGGTACGTGGACTCCGCCGAATCGCCGTGGCGCGTCCGGGTGTTTGCGGTTCCGCAACTGGTGGCCGCCGGCCAGGTCGAGGCCCGCGAGACCCTCCCTTCGTTCCATTACCAGCCTGCGCCGGGCGAACTGGGGGCCGGGGCGCTCCGCTTGCCGTGGAGCCGGCAAGAGCCTGAGTACGTGGTGGGGTTCTTTGCCCGGGACCAGGGGGCGCTGGCCCCGGGGCGGTTGGTGGTTTCGGCCAAGTCGTGGCTCAGCCACTCCGGCGTGGACCGCACCGCGCCCCTTTTGCCCTGGCATGGGGCGCCGGATGTCGAGCGGCTGTCGCCCGTGGAGGTCAGCGCCCGATACCTGGCGCACATCCGCGAGGCGTGGGATGCCCGCTTCCCCGAATACCCGCTGGCCCAGCAGGACGTGGTCTTGACGCTGCCGGCCTCGTTCGACGAGGTGGCCCGCGAGTTGACGGTCAAAGCCGCGGCCCGCGCCGGATTGCCCCGCGTGGTGCTCATCGAGGAGCCGCAGGCGGCATTCTATGCGTGGATTTACAAGCACGCCACCGACTGGCAAGACCTCGTCAGCCCGGGACAGAAGATTCTGGTGTGCGACATCGGCGGCGGCACGTCGGATTTCACCCTCATCCGCGTCCGCGCCGGCGAAGGGGGCAAGGTCCAGTTCCACCGCGTCGCCGTGGGCGAACACTTGATCCTGGGGGGCGATAACCTCGACCTGGCCCTGGCCCATCACCTGGAACGCCGCCTGGCCGGCGGGGAAAAGCTCGAGCCCCGCGTCTGGGCGGTCCTGGTGCGGCGGTGCCAGCGGGCCAAGGAAATCCTGCTCGGCCGCGACGCCCCGGAGCGCCTGGTGGTCCACCTGCCGGGGACCGGATCGCGCCTGATCGGCGGGGCGATGCAGGTGGAACTCACCCAGGAGGAGGCGGCCGAGGTGCTGCTGGACGGCTTCTTCCCCCGGGTGGGGCTGGACGACAAGCCGGCCAGCCGGCGGAGCGGGTTCCAGGAGTTCGGTCTGCCCTATGCGCCGGACCCCGCGGTCACGCGGTACCTGGCGGCGTTCTTGACCGCGCACCGGCACGTGGCCCTGGAGGACGAGCCGCCGGCGGACCGCGACCCCGCCCGACCCGACATCGTGCTCTTCAACGGCGGCGTGTTCGAGTCGCCGGTCATCCGCCGCCGCATGGTCGAGGTGATTGCGAGTTGGTTCCAACACGAAGACCCCGCGTGGCAGCCGATCGTGCTGGATAACGACCGCCTGGACCTGGCGGTGGCCCGCGGCGCGGCATATTACGGCATGGTTCGGCGGGGCGTGGGGGTGCGGATCGCCGCGGCGCTTGCCCGCACCTATTACGTGGGTGTGGAAAGCGATCCGCCTGCGGCTTTGTGCGTGGTGCCGGCGGGCATCGAGCCGGGGCACGATGTGGACCTGGCAGCGCGGCGTTTCGACCTGCGCGTCTCCGAGCCGGTGGAGTTCCCCCTCTATGTCTCCAGCGTCCGCCTGACCGACAAGCCCGGCGAACTGCTGCCAGTGGACCGCCAGCAAATGACCCCCTTGCCACCGTTGCGGACCGTGCTCCGCACGCTGAAAAAAGGGGAGCCCACGCGCGTCTCCGTGGAGCTGCACGCGCGGCTGACCGAAATCGGCACGCTGGACCTTTGGTGTAGCGAAATCGACGGGCGGCGGAGCTGGCGATTGCAATTCGACGTGCGGTCGGCGACGCAGACCGATATTTCGGCCCACCAGTCGGCAGCCGAACAGCAGGGGATGATCGACGAAGCAGCCTGGGAGGCATGCCGGACGTTGATCGAGAGGACCTTCGGACCGGAAGGGAGCGACCGGCCCGAGGGGCTGGTCAAGCGCCTGGCCGAGGCCTTGGCCATGGGCCGAAACGACTGGCCCACCTCGCTTTTGCGCCGGATGTGGGAAGCCCTGCTCGAGGCCGAGGCAGGCCGGCGACGCAGCCCCGTGCACGAATCGCGGTGGTTGAACCTGGTGGGCTTTGCATTGCGGCCGGGGTACGGCCTGGCTGTGGACGATTGGCGGGTGGCCGAAACCTGGCGGCGCCTCCAGGGGAAGCTCATCCACCCGGCCCCCATGTGCCGGACCGAATGGTGGATCTTGTGGCGGCGGATTGCCGGGGGGCTGTCGGCCGGGCAGCAACAGGCCCTGGCCGACCCCCTGCTGGCCCCCATCCGCGCCTGGTACCATCAGGCCACCACGGGCCGCGGCAAAGGGGGCGAGTTCGCCTCGGGCACCCACGAGGCGGCCGAGGTGTGGCGGTTCCTGGGCTCCCTCGAGCTGCTTTCTGCCAGCACCAAGCTGGAACTGGGCCAGATGCTGGTGGACCTTGTCGGGCGCAAGAAGGCCGAGGCAGTCCGGCCGGCAATGCTGTGGGCCTTGGGGCGGATCGGTGCCCGACAGCCCGTTTACGGGCCCCTGAACACGGTGGTGCCCCCCGAAAACGCCGCCGCGTGGCTGGAGAAGGTCGTGCAGCTTCCCGTCTCCGATCCCACCGTGCCTTTGGCGGTGATGATGCTGGCCCGCCGCACCGACGACCGCTACCGCGACCTGCCAGAGGCCAAGCGGCGCCTGGCCGCGAACTGGCTCCGAAGCCAGCACTGTCCCCAGCACTTTTGGGAACTGGTCGAGCAAGGCGGCCGGCTGGCCGACGAGGAGCAAGGCCTGGTCTTCGGCGAATCGTTGCCCAAGGGCCTGCGCATCCTGTAAAACGGTGGGGTCAACCGGTTCCGCAAGCCCTTCCGACCACAAGGGGACAAGCGATGCAACCCATCCGATCCGTAGCGCTCTGGCTGTCGATGCTGGGGATGGCCGCCGCGACGTGCACCCCCGGCATGCCGGCTGCGGAATCGCCCGACGCGGCCGACCTAAAGGTCGGTGCGGCCGCCGTCCCCCTGGAGGCCGACGACTCGATGCCCATCGCCGGCAGCATCCACGCCGGCCAGGCCCGCGGGCAGGAGGGCCAGTTGCGGGCTACGGCCGTGGTGCTCCAGCGGCTGGGCGACCCGCTTCTGGCCATCGTCTCCTGCGATGTGCTGATGTTCTCCCGCGAACTCGTAGACCCCGTGGTTGCCGAAATCGAGAAAACCTCCGGCATTCCCGCCGCGGGCATCTTGATCCACGCCACCCATACCCATCATGCCCCCAGCACGGTGCGGGTCCATGCATATGGGCCTTGCGAGACGTTCTGCAAGCGCTTGCAGCAGGGCATCCTGGCCGCGGTGGCCCAGGCCCAAAAACGCCTGGCCCCCACGCGCTTCGCCTTCCTACTGGGACAAGAAAAAACCGTGGGGAGGAACAGCCGGCTACTGTTGGGCGACGGGACGATCTACTGGATCGGCCCGCGGGACGACGCGGTCGGCCCCACCGGACCCTTCGATCCCGACTTGCCAGTGATGGTCTTCCGCAGCCCGGCAGACAAAGTCCAGGCGATGCTTTTCGGCCATTCGACGCATAGCATCGGCACGCTGAAACCCGGCGTCCGTTCGCCCTCCTTCTATGGCATGGCGGCCCAGGCCCTGGAAGCGGAACTCGGCGCCCCGGTGGCCTTTCTGCAAGGGGCCAGCGGCTCGACCCATGCCTACAACCTCACAGCCCAAGAGGCATTCGAGCGGATCCGCCAGGCCGTGCGCACCGCCTCCGCCCATGCCGAACCCGTGCCGGTGGACCGCCTGGCGGCCGCCAAGAAACCGTTCCGCTTCCGCGTGCGGCAGTTTGACGAGGCAGCCGAGGAGAAGGCCGTCATGGCGTATTGCAGCAAGCGGGCCCCGGGAGCGGCCGAGGCCATCGCAGCCGTCTTCCGCCAAATGCGCAAAGAACTCGCCCCCTTGCAAGGCCAGGAGCGGACCACGTGGCTTCAGGCCGTGCGCATCGGGCCAGTGGCGATCGTCGCGGTGCCGGCCGAGCTGTTCACCTCGCTGGGCCTGGAAATCAAGCGCCGCTCGCCCTTCCAGCACACCGTCGTGGTCGAACTCTCCAACGACTGGATCGGCTATCTGCCCGACCTCGATGGGCACAAGCGCGGCGGCTATCAGGTATGGACCGGCCTGCACAGCTATGCCGAGCCGGGGACCGGCGAACGGCTGGTTGACGAGGCGGTCGCCCTGCTGCGACAAATGGCCGCCAGCCGATAACCCACCCTGGTGTGCCACGCCTGCCGCCACGCTGCCTGCGTGCCGGAGCTTGCTGCGCAGCGGCAGGCCGTGCGGATGGAAAACGCCGATGAGCCTGCTTGGATGCGGCTTGTGCCACTCCCTGGTCTTCAGGAAACTCCCCGCCCGGCGCATGGAGGCAGTCGGGCACCCTGCCATGCGGCAAGCGGTGCGGCTAACATGCCCGAGTTCGGCTTCAGCCGTCAAAGCGTCCAGCCCGGCCGGTACTGGCGATGCAAGTAGCGGTTGGCGGCTTCGTCGTTGGTGATTTTGAACTGCGCGCCATCCCAGGCGATTTTGGTGCCGGCCCGCAGGGCCACATTCCCCAGCAGGCAGACCTCGGTCAACAGGCCGCTGTGGTCGACGAAGTTCGATCCGGCGGGCGGCCCGCCGCGGCACGCATCGATCCATTCCTTGTGGTGGCCGGGAGAACGCGGCAGGCGCTTGGGCGGCCGGCCATACGCCTTCATCCGCGATTCGGGGATCAGCCGGTGGCCCATCAGCGTCCCTTTTTCGCCGATGTAGATCACGTCGTCCATCCTGCGGCCGGGTTCGAGATCGCGCGGCCGGGGCGGCCGCAGCCCACCGTCGTACCAGGTCAGCAACACCGGCGGCATGTCGCCCCGCGCCGGGAACTCGAATCGAGCGATGACGCCCAGGGGATAGATTTCCGGGTCCATCTTGGTCGAACAGGCCTCGACGGCCGTGGGATGCCCCAGCTTGAGCGCCTTGAACACGGTGGAAAGTTTGTGGCACCCCAGGTCGCCCAACAGCCCGGTGCCGAAATCCCACCAATTGCGCCATGTCCAGGGGTGATAGGCGGGGTGATAGGGCCGCTCGGGTGCAGGACCCAACCACAGGTCCCAATCCAGGCCCTCGGGCACGGGCGGGGTTTCCTTGGGGCGGCCTTCCCAAGGGGGCCAGGCCCAGAAGCGAGCCGGGGACCAGACGTGGACCTCGCGGACCGGGCCGATGGCCCCGTCCCAGATCATTTCGCACACCAGCCGGGCCTCCTGCGAAGCCTGGCCCTGGTTGCCCAGTTGGGTCGCCACTTTCGCCTTGCGTGCGGCCTCGGTCACCTGGCGGGCCTCGTAGACCGACCAGGTGAGCGGTTTCTCGCAGTACACGTGTTTGCCTTGCTTGAGGGCGGCCATGGCGATCACCGCGTGGGTGTGGTCGGGCGTGGCGATCATCACGGCATCCACGTCTTCCTGGGCCAAAAGCTGGCGGAAGTCGGCATAGGCCTTGCAGCCCCGATAGGTGCCCGAACGCTTCTGCCGCGCATAACCTGCCTCGACTTGGCGCCGGGCGGGCTCGCGGCCGGCCACCCGCTGCTCTTTGCCCTGGGTCCAGTTCCACGACAGATAGCCGCCCCTTTCCCGGTCGACATCGCAGACGGCCACGATCTGGATTTCGGGAAATTCCTGAAAAATGGCCAGGTTTTGCAGCCCCTGCCCGCCCGTGCCGATGCCCGCCAGTGCGATCTTCTCGCTGGGGGGCACGTGGCCTGGCGCGCCCAAGACGTGGCGTGGCACAATGGCCAAGGTGGCCGCGGCGGCCGCGTGCTTTATAAACTGCCGCCGCGCAGTGTTGCGAAGCTCTTGCGGTCGGAACGCCTGGCCGCGCTGCATGGGATGCTGCATCTTCAGTCCTCCACCCGTTTTGGGAGTGCGCCGGCGGGGCGGGGAACGGCGGCCGCACCCGCCGTAGCCATTGTAGCCTGGAGCGAAGCCCTTGCAGAGCCCCGGCCTTGCGCCCCGCCGTCGCCGCACGGACAGCCCGCCAGGACCTAAGGCAACGGTGCGCAACCTGCGCCCCGTGGACCGCCTCTGTCCCGTGGGCACGGGGCCGGAGATTCCGCTCACTCAAACGTGCCGTGAAGAAACCATCGCCCCAGCCGGCCGCAGCGAAAAAGCCAGAACCGCTGGCCGGTGGTGGTCTCCACCCGGTAATAGTCCCGGAGAATCCTTGGGCCGCGCCACCACCCGGTTTCAATGCGTTCCGGCCCCCATGCCTGGGCGGTGCGATACGCTTTTCCTTTCCAATGGAAGCAAAGCGGCGGTCCATGCGGGGCCACCGCAATGCATCGCAGGGCCATCGGAGCCACCAGGCGCAGCGGCCGAAACCCAAGCACGGCCCGGCAGGCCGCCGGCATGGGGAGAGCCGGCCGCGATGCAGGGCAAGCCGGCCTGGCCCCCAGCCACGGAGCCGGCTTGGCCACAGGTCGGCCCGGAAGGATGGGCTCGTACCAAAACGACTTTTCCGGTTGGGCTTCCGGACGCAGGGCTGCGCGGAGTACGGCTTGGGGCCCCAGCCGGCTCGTGAGGCGATCGACCAGCGCCGCCACCGCCCGCCGATCCAGGGGCCCGCCGCCGGTCTCGAAAAGCTCCTGCTGCCGCCAGGGCAGAACGGCCGATTGGGTGATCTTCAGCACCACGGCGCGGACCGGCCCGGCAAGCCGCACCCGCTCCAGCCGCAGCCGCAGGAGATCCAACCAATGCTCCAACGACCCGCTGGCTTCCACCACCCCCAGGGAAAACTCGATCTCCTGGCCGGCCGGAATGCACTCCAACCCGCATCGCGCCGCCAGAATGCCCCGCCCCGCCGAGCGCAAGCGATGGATCGCCTGGGCAAAAAGCTGGCCAAAGACCGACACCAGGCTCTCCTGCCCGGTGGCGGGCACGTCCAGTCCCTGCCGGAGTTCCAGCTCCGCAGGGGGCGAGAGGGCGCAGATCGGCTCGGCGACCAGCCCCAGGGCCTGGTCCCACCGGCGCACAAGTTCCGGCCCGAATCGCGAAGGCCACTCGGACTTGGGAAGACGCTCGAGGTCCTCTACGCGAGAGATCCCCAAGGCATGGAGCCATCCCAGGGTGGCCTCGGCCAGGCGAAGGCACTCGACCGGCAAAGGGCGCAGCGCCGAAAGGGTCTGGCCGGGGGGAATCCGGATCGGCACCGCCTCCAGGTCCCCAGGCCCTTCCACCAGGGCCCCGGCCGGCCGGCCAAAATGCGCGCAAGCCCACGCCGCTCCCAGGGTATCGGCCACCGCCAGCCGGACCCTCAAATGCTGCTGGGCAAAGTGTTGCTGGATGGTGCGGACCAGGACGCTCTCGCTGCCGAACAGGTGTTCCAACCCGTCGAGCTCGACAAACAGGCTTTCCGGAGCAGGCGAGTCTTCGATCCCGACCCCAGGGCTGAACTGGAAACACCCCCGCGCCAACGCCTCCAATGCCTGCCGATCGGCAAGCGGATCGTAAGGCTCCAGATGCACCCGGCAGGAGAGCCCAGAGGCCAGCCCCGGCGATCCCGATTCCCCGGCCGCCCGGACAGAACCTCCGGGCAACGAGGCCGAAGGCACAAGGCCCCCCAGGGGGTTGGTTGGACCTTCGGCCAGGGAGACGGCTTCGGCCAGGGGCATTCCGGGGACAATGCCCAACGCCCGGGCCTTGGCGCAGCACATCACCACGCGGTGCCCTCCCCGGCTGGGAGCGTAGAGGAGGCAAGGGCTGCTAAGCCCCGGCCGCTCGATAAATCGCCGCTGGATGGGCCACTGGACTATCCAGATGCACAGCACCCGTTTCATCGTCGATCTCCAGCTCGATGCCGCCACCTCCGAGGCCGCCCCGGAGACGGAGGACCTCGATCTTCACGCGCCGCCCGCCCGACCGGCCCCCAGGCCGCGGCTCTACCCAGAAACGGACCTCGGCCCAGGTCGGCTCGTGCCGGACCCACCCCGGCCGGAATAATAACCCCCGCCCACCCCCTTGTTCCGCCC
>FWWM01013252.1_pt1 | contig 13411 bp, 5 predicted proteins | sample 2228351 | NCBI WGS metagenome assembly FWWM01 (sample SAMEA103939774, study PRJEB20133) | metagenome | reverse complement strand
TCCAGCGTGAAGCTCACCCTCCTGCGTTCGCCCGGGGCAAGGGACACCCGCTGGAACCCGGCCAGCTGTCGCACCGGCGTGCGGACCGATGCCTCGAGGTCCGTGACGTAGCACTGCACCACTTCGTCCCCGGCTGTCCGGCCCGTGTTCTCGACGTCTACGGAGAGGCGGAGAGGCTCCCCGCACCCGATGCGCTCCCCCTCCAGGCGCAGCTCCGAGCAGCGGAACGCGGTGTAGCTCAGCCCGAAGCCGAAAGGCAGCAGCGGCTCCTTCGACGCGAACCGGTAGGTGCGGCCGTCCATCCGGTAGTCCTCGAAGGGCGGAAGGTCCTCCAGCGAGACCGGGACCGTGAAGGGCAGCCGCCCTGCGGGACAGGCGTCTCCGAACAGCACATCCGCCACCGCGCTGCCACCCTCCTCGCCCGGATAGAACACGCTGAGGATGGCCGGGACGTTCTCCAGCGCCCACGGGACGGACAGCGGGCTTCCGTGCGTGAGGACCAGCGCGACAGGCTTCCCGGTGGCGCAGACGGCCTCCAGAAGCTCCTGCTGCAGTCCGGGAAGATGGATGTGAAGCCGGTCGCCCCCTCCGTCCGAGTCGGCCACCTCCCCCTCCTCGCCTTCCAGCTTCGGAGAGAGTCCCAGGCACATCACCACCGCATCCGCCCGGTCCGCCGCCGCCACGGCTTCCGCGAAGCCCTCCCGTCCCCCGCCGGTCAGCGCGCATCCCTGCGCGTAGAAGACCCTGACCGAAGGGTCCACCTTCCGGCATATCCCTTCGAGGAGCGTCACGTAGCGGGACGGAGTCCCGTAGTAGTTGCCCAGCAGCACGTCCAGAGACTCCGCCACCGGCCCGATGACCGCCAGACGCTTCAGGTCCTTCGGGAGCGGCAGGAGACCACCCTGGTTCTTCAGCAGAACGATGCTCTGCCGGGCCGCCTCGCGAGCGAGCTCGCGATGCTCGTCGCAATCGTTCACCTCGTAGGGGATGGACGCATACGGGACGTTCTCCGGCGGGTCGAACATCCCCAGACGGAACAGGGCCGTATACAGGCGCGTCAGCGCCCGGTCGATCTCCTCCTCCTTGATGAGCCCCCGCGAGACCGCCTCGGTGAGGCTGGTGTACGTGTCACCGCAGCAGAGGTCGCAGCCGTTGCGGACGGCCAGGGCGGCGGACTCCGCCGGCGAGGAGGTGACGCGATGGTGCGCGTGGATGTCGCAGATGGCCCCGCAGTCGCTCACCACGTATCCCTGGAATCCCCATTCCTCGCGCAGGATGCGCTGGAGCAGCGTGGGGCTCGCGCAGCAGGGCTCGCCGTTCGTGCGATTGTAGGCGCCCATCACCGACCACGCCTTCCCCTCCACCACGCAGTCGCGGAAGGCGGGCAGATAGGTCTCCCGGAGATCCTTCGGACTGACCACGGCGTCGAAATAGTGGCGGTCCTTCTCGGGCCCGCTGTGGACCGCGAAGTGCTTGGGGGTGGCGACCACTTTGAGGTAGCGGGGATGGTCGCCCTGAAGCCCGGTGACGAACGCCACACCGATGCGGCCGGTCAGGAACGGACACTCTCCGTAGGTCTCCTGCCCCCTGCCCCACCGGGGGTCGCGGAAGATGTTGATGTTGGGACTCCAGAAGGTGAGCCCCTTGTAGATGCCGCGGTCTCCACGCCGGGCGGACTCGTGGTGCTTGGCCCGCGCCTCGTCCGAGATGACCGTGGCGATGCGGTGGACCAGGCCGGTATTCCACGTGGCCGCGAGCCCGATGGCCTGCGGGAAGACCGTGGCCACCCCCGCCCGCGCCACCCCGTGCAGGCACTCGTTCCACCAGTCGTAGGGCGGCACTCCCAGCCGCTCGATGCCCGGGGCGTGGTTGACCATCTGCCACGCCTTCTCCTCCAGCGTCATCGCCGACACCAGCAGGCGGGCGCGCTCGTCGAAGGGCAGCGAAACATCCATCCAGCGGCGCTCTCCAGCGCCGGTCCGGTCCGCGTCGTCTCTGTCTGACATAGGGCGTATCCTCCCCTCCAGACGGCTCCTTAGCCCGGAAGGCCGCCCGCTCCTTCAGACGGGCAGGTCTCGCCGGAGCATCGCGCGAATAAGGGGGCAAGAGGAGGAACGGTCCCGTGACGATGCGCATCCTGCTGGCGGGGTTGGTGATGGGCCTTCTGGCCGACGGCCAGGCCGCGGCCCGGGTCTGCGGCGCAGCCTTCTACCGGGGCCCGGACCCTATCGGGGGAGGACCGGGGTACACGCGGCACGTGGACATCCCCCGGACGGGGACGGTGCGCACCCTGGACGAGCTGAAACAGGCTCTGGGACGCGCCCGCGCCGGGGACGTCATCTACATCGACGACCGGGCGGAGATCGACGCGACCGGCAGCCCGATGATGGTGGTGCCGGGAGGGGTGACGCTGGCGAGTGGCCGGGGCCGCAACGGCTCGCCGGGCGCTCTCATCCGGTTTGCGGAGTACGAATGTCCGGCTGTGTTCGTGACCGGCGGGGAGGGGGTGCGCTTCACGGGCCTGCGAATGGCCGGTCCGGACACGGCCGAGCATGGCTCCGCCTACGAACTGCCCAACAGCCGCGGCATCCGCATCGGGCATCCGCGCTGCGAGGTGGACAACTGCGACATCTCCGGCTTCTCCCACGCGGCGATCTACATCGCGGACGCGGGCCGTGGTCACCGCATCCACCACAACTTTCTGCATCACTGCAGGCGGAGCGGTCTGGGCTACGGGGTGTGCCTGGCGTCATCGCAGGCCTACATCGTGGCGAACCGCTTCCTGAACAACCGGCACGATATCGCGGGGACGGGGCGCGCAGGGACCGCCTATCTGGCCTGTTCGAACATCTCCGACATCACGGAGGGGCGGGTCAGCCACGCGTTCGACATGCACGGCAACCACGAGAGCAGGCGGCCGGACGAGGTGGTGGAGCCGTTCGCGGGAGACTGGGTGATCATCTGCCACAACACCTTCCACAGCTACCGTCCCCGGAACTACACCGTCATCCGGGGACGGCCGCGGCAGCACGTCACCATCTTCGCCAACGAGTACCACAATGCCGCACACGGAGCCCGGTTCTCCGAGCCCTGCGACAATGCCGTCATCTTCGGGGACTGCTTCGTGAACCCTCCCGAGCGGGAGCCGTATTTCTTCAACGTTCCGGGCAACCGGGTGTATGGCCGCATCCAGCCGGCCACAGGGCAGTGATGCAAATGCGGACCTGGAGGCGAAAGCGCTGCGGCGGCCGGCCGCCGTGCAGGACGCACGGCGTTGCGAAGAAGGGCCGGATGCCGTAATGCAACCTTTGGCCGCGGCCGTGTTCGTCGCGACTGGCGCTCTGTGCGCTCTGGCCTGCGCGCAGGCTTCGGAGAAGACAGGATTGTGCATCGAGAAGTCCACCATCAGCCGGGACGACTCCACCTACGAATGCTTTCCCGCGCTGGCGCGGCTGGCATCCGGGCGGCTGGTGCTCACCTACCGCGAGAGCGACTCCCACTCGGCTTCGCTCTACTGCCGCATCATCGTCCGCACGAGCGACGACAACGGGGCGACATTCTCCGCACGAAGGGTGCTCGCGGAGGAGACGCGGAAAGACGGCGTCCTGCGGAAATGGAACTGCCCCAGGGTGCAGCAGCTCCCGGACGGACGCGTGCTGCTCCTCTGCGACGTCTACGACACCCCTCCGGGCGAGAACGACCTCGCCCGTTCGCGCATCGCCTTCTTCACGAGCACGGACGGCGGGGTGTCGTGGGAGGGCCCGGTCTTCACCGGCGTCCCGGGCATCGTGCCGGACGAGGTGACGGTGCTGCCGGACGGGCAGTGGCTGCTGCCGACGCATCTCCGGGACCCGTCGACGGGGAATCTGGCACAGATGGTGAGCCGCAGCCCGGACGGCGGGAAGACCTGGGAGGAGCCGGAGGTCATCGCAAGCCGCCCGGGATACGACTTCTGCGAGGCTTCCATCGTGCGGATGCCGGGCGGAGAGCTTGTCTGCTACATGCGGGAGAACAGTTCGAAGGGACGGCCGGTCTACAAGAGCATCTCACGGGACGCCGGACGGACCTGGGAAGGGCCTTTCGAGACTTTGATGGAGAGCGGCCACCGCCCGGTGGCGCGCCTCACGCGAAGCGGCAAGGTGATGGTGACCTACCGGCACTTCCCCGGCGCAAGGTCTCCGTGGGCGAAGAACACCTTCGCCTTCCTCGAGCCGGCCGAGAGCGCGCTGGAGCCGGACCGCGCGCGGCAGTCGGGCATCTTGCTGCCGCTGGACCACGACCGCTCGGCCACGCCGGACAGCGGATACACCGGATGGGTGGAATACGAGCCGGGACGGTTCCTGGTGGTGAACTACATCCGCGACGACGCCCCGCTGGCGCAGATACGGGGCTACCGCTTCAGCGAAAACGATTTCTGAATGCGCGGACCGGGCCGCCCGCCCGAAGGACGGGCGCCAGCTGCCGGAGGGCCTGCTCCGGCGGCACGGGCGCGGTGAACAGGCAGGACATCCGGGAGACGGGACGATGACTCATCAGCTGGCTGCAGGGATCGTTGCGCTGACGATGCTGCTGACTCTGGCGGCCGCCGCAGGGCCGGAGAGGCCGGGCACGTCGTTTCAGACGGCGCGCGGCTGGCAGCCCGAACACGACATCCGCACCGACGTGGCCATCGTGGCGAGCGCGGAGCGGGAACGGATAGCAAGCTGGGCGGCGCGCGGCTACACCGTCTGGGTGATGGGGGGATTCCGCACAGGCCCGGAATACATCAGCCAGCATCCCGGCGACGGCCAGACCACCCGGGACGGCACCATCCTGACCTGCGGTCCCGGCAGCTACTACACCGTCCCCACCGAGCGGCGCATCCGGGCGGCCATCGACTACTACCTGACCGCGGTGCGCAACGGGGCGCGCGGCGTGATGCCCGAGGAGCCGGAGTACTTCGCCATCGCCGGCTATTCCGAAAGCTTCAAGCAGGAGTGGGAGAGGCATTACGGGGAGCCCTGGCAGGACCCGGCTTCCAGCCACGACACGCGCATCCGGGCCGAGCAGCTGAAGATGCGGATGCAGCACCGCCTTATCGAGCGCATCCTGCAGGCCGTCGAGCAGGAGGACCCTTCGGTGCTCCGCGCGGTGGCGCACCACAGCCCGGTCAACTACCACTCCTGGGGGATCAGCTTTCCTTTCGACGACTTCGCGCGGATGCCCGCAGTCCAGGAGGTGGTGGGGCAGGTGTGGACCGGCACCGCCCGCTCCGCCTGCATGTACCGCGGCGAGATGAAGGAGCGGACGTTCGAGAACGGCTATCTGGAATACTCGTCGCTGGTGGAGCTGTACCGCGGCCGGGGCAAGAGGCTCTGGTTCCTTGCGGACCCGCTGGAGGACAACCCGGACCGGACGATGGAGGATTACCGCTCCAACTACGAACACACCATCGTGGCCAGCCTGATGTTCCATGAAGTGAACTCCTTCGAGGTGCTCCCCTGGCCGGACCGCATCTACGGCCGCATCCCGGAGCAGTACGGGACCGCGCTGGGTTGCGTGTTCAACGCCCTCCGCGAAATCTCCCGTCTGCCTGCGCGGTCCCGTCCCGGAACGGGGCTTGGAGTGCTTATCGGGGATTCCGCGGCCTATCAGAGGGCCGAGCCGGACGCTGGAAACCTGAACGGCTTCTACGGGCTGGCGCTTCCGTTCATCTATCGCGGCATCCCGGTGCGGGTGGCGCCCGTGGAGCGGACTGTGGAGCCGGACTACCTGAAGACCTTCCACACCCTGCTTGTGAGCTTCGACTACTTCAAGCCGATGAAGCCGGAGTACAACGCGGCCCTGGCCGAGTGGGTGAGGGAGGGAGGCCATCTCATCCTGGTGGGAGGCTCGAACGCCTACAACCGCGCGCAGCAGTGGTGGCGGCGCGAGGGATACAGCTCGCCCGACGAGCATCTCCTGCACCGGATGGGCCTGGCCGCAAGACGCATCGGGGCGACCGGAGGGGCTCCGCTCCGGTTCCGCACCGTGCTGGAGGAAGACCGGGAGGTCCGGGACCTTTCCAACCTTCAGGAGCGCGAGGTGCCGCTGCCGCCGGGCCTGAAGGAAGGCGACCGGGTGCTGGTCCGGGTGGGGGATTCCCGGCCGGCCGACGGCTGGGGCGGGATGGTCACGCGCATCCGCATCCGGAAGGGAGGGCGCAGCACGGTCATCCTGCCGGGGAGCCGGCAGGAAGCCTCGCTGCTGACTGGCGAGCAGTGGACGGTGACCACGCCGGACGGGGGCCGGTTCGCGGACGGACCGGCCGCTTTCGCGTATCTTTTCGAGGGCGGCCCGGATGTGCGCATCTTCCTCACGGTCGGCAATCAGTTCCGGGTGGATGTAGCGGTGGCAGGGTCTGGAGAGGAGCTGGAGACCGGAGCGGCGATGACGCGCTACTCCTTCGAAGGCGCCCGTCCGGACCTGCTGCCCGGACATCCGGACGACGGCTCCGCGTTCCGGTGGAAGCACGGGAGCGGGACGCTGACCTTCTACGGAGCCTCCGCTGAAAGCTTCGCCCGAGACGAGGGGGGAGCGCAGGAGCTGGTGGATGCGGCAACAGCCGGAGTTTCTCAGTCCGAGCGCACGTCCTGGAGCAGGGAGTTCATCGTCCGGAGGGGCCCCTGCGTGGCCTGCCATCCGATGACCGGGGACATCCGGCTGGCCGGGACGTACATCGACCTGCTGGACCACTCCCTGACTCTGCTGCAGGACCCGGTGGTCCGTCCGGGAGAGTCGCGCCTGTTCCGGCTGGTGGAACGGCCATCCGAGCCGCAGCTGCTCGCGGGAAGCTACGAGTCGGAAGTGCTCTCGTCCACTCCGGAAGCGTTCGAGGTCCGCATCGCCGGGCCGCTGGGGACGCCCGCCGCCCTGAGGGTCCATACAGCGGGAAGGAAGGTGCGGGAAGTGGTCTGCACGGACAGCAGCGGGCAGGGCGTGGAATGCCGGACCTCGACCGACGGGGACACCCTCTACGCGACGTTCCCGGGCAGTCCGGACGGCGCGACCCTGTCCATCCGCTGGGAGCCGTAGGTCCGGAGGCTCAGCCGGAAACTTGCGTCTTCTCCCTGAGCAGATCCAGGATGCGGGGAGCGGCGTTCCTCACGAGCGACTGCACCCCCTCCCGGCCGTGCGCCCGCGAGGCCTGACGCGGGTCCTGACCGTGGATGCCCTGCTCCTCCCAGCGCAGGTCTCCCTCCGAGGGCAGCCGGGCGAGGTCCACCAGTTCCGGGCGGAAATACATCAGGTATGACGTCTCGCACAGCGCGGCGTGCTCGCCGGGGAAGCCGTCGGCGGAAGTCAGTTCGTGGTCCGGCACGGCCCAGGCCACGCACGCGTCCTGCTCCTCATTGAACTGCCGCGCCGCCTCCGTGAGGACCCGGACATGCTCCGCCCCGTAATGCCCCATCAGCAGCACGATGACCCGGAACCCCTCCGAAGCGATCTGACGCAGATGCTCGAGCGCCAGCATCCGGACGCACTCCCTGCTGAACTCCAGCGTCCCCTCCCAGGGACCGTTCTCCTTCATCGTGTTCGTGCCGCAGTACACCGGAGGGAGCACGACCCCGCCGGTCGCCGCGCAGAGCTCCACACACAGCCCGAGCGCCTTGAGCGTGTCGAGCCCCAGCGCGTTGTGGCAGCCGTGCCACTCATGGGCTCCCCAGGGGATGTAGGCGACGGGCACCGCGTCCCGTGCCCGGACGTAGTCTTGCGGCTTGAGCTCCTCGAAACGCATCTCGACTCCCTGCCGGCCTGTGCGGCTGCCGGATGGCTGCGGCCGGCATGGAGAGCCTTCTGAACCGCTCCGCGCCTTTCCTCTCCGGCGCGCCTAAAAAGGGCGGGGCCCGCAGGGCCCCGCCCCCTCAGAGCGGCCCGTTTGCCGTCATCTCGGAACGCCGGGCCCCACCACCTCCACGATGTCCGAATAGGACCTGGGCACCAGCAGGCGCACCGGGTAGACGTCAAGCGGCGTCCCCCCAGGGATGGCCCAGATGACGCCGGTGACCTGCAGGAAGCTGCCGATCGGCGGCAGCGGCATCCCCGGCCCGTCGGGCATCAGCACGGCGATACCGGCTGACGGAGGTCCCGCCGGCAGGCGGATGCCGTCCCTCAGGTTGCAGCCGTCATCGATCCAGAACAGGCGGCGCGCCGGGTCGTGCCCGGTCACCGTCCCCCACGTCTCCACAAGGCTGCCCACGTTGTTCAGCCGCTGCGAAAGCACGCGCGGCATCCCCGGACCGGGCAGCGCATCGTCCACCACGGCGGGCTGGTTGCCGAAGACCCCGCCGCCGGTGTCGCGGTTGTTCATCTTCAGCGCCACGATGGGCGCCGCCCCCGGATGCTCCACCAGGACGGTGGAGGCGGCGATGACCAGTTCGGTCTGCTCCTGCGCATAGAAGGCCGTCGTCCCCAGCACGTGGACGATGTCTCCCTCGCTGAGAGGTGTGGTAATATGCCCGGCCGGAGGCACCACGCCGATGCCTGCGGACCGGTCCGGCTCCTCCACATAGAACAGCCCGAACCGCTGCATGAAGTCCGCCGTGAGCACCTTGCCCTCCAGGAACACCTCGTCGCCCAGAGGCAGGTTCTTCTTGGCGTATCCGATGGACACCGCACGCCGGACGGCGATCTTCCGGGCGCTGTTCAGAGGCAGCCCGTGGATGCCGGCAGCCGCTCCCGTCATCTGCCCCGTCCCGGTGGCGCCGGTCACGGTGAACGAGTATGTCTTTCCACCGGGGCCGCCGGCCGCTGGATTCATGTTGTAGACGATGAGCGCCGCCACGTTGCCACCCGCCGGGATGAGCACCGGAGGCGCGACGCCGATGGCCAGCATCCCGTTGTCCACCGGATAGGCGCCGCTTCCCAGCAGCACATCGCCGGGATCCAGCACGCCGTTGGCGTTGGCGTCCAGGTAGAGCTCCACCGACTGGATGTCCAGAGCGTCATTGCCGCTTCCCGCCGCCTGCAGCGTGATGCTGGTCCAGAAGACGGCTTCCGTGAGGGAAGCGGACACCTTCAGGCTCAGCATCCTGTTCGGCGGATTCCCGGGTCTGGGCCACCAGAAGTGGTCCCGGATGACCTTGAAGCGGTCGAACGTGAGGTCGCCCGGCAGCAGGGAGGTCAGGATGAACGCCGTATCCCAGCTGTCCTGCTCCGTCGGCCAGAAGATGGGCTCTCCGGCCACGAACGGGATCTCCGGAAGGATGACGGTGGGATTGAAGATGCGCACCGCGTCATCCGGCGACTCCCGCCTGGGCCTTGTCTTCCACCCCCACGGATACTCCGGCCGCTGCGGGTCGTGGTAGATGGCCGAGATGCTGACCCAGTAGATGTTGGTCCCCGGCTTCTGCCAGAACCACTCCTCCGGCCTCAGGTCCTGCTCGAACAGGAAGCAGGCCTCGGGAGCTGCGCCCGGTGTGCGCGGATCCACATCCCATCCCACGAAGCTCCACCGGTAGTCCTCGCAGATGAAATGATGGATGGCGTGGCCGGGACGGCTCCAGGGCTGCCCGGGACCGGCCGGGACGTCGGTCCAGATGGCGATCTCGAACGCGTCCGGAAGGCGCGGCGGGTCGCGCCGGCTCCAGCCCACGAAGGAACCCCACCAGTGGAGGTCGGTCACCGGCCGCTCGCCGGTGCACACCCAGTCGTCCGCCACGATCTGCTCGCCGCCCCGCAGAGACGGCTCGTTCCAGCCGCGGAAGAACCGCCCCGGCGGATGGACGGGGACCGGGGGCTGGGACCACTTGATGCGGGGTGCTCCACTGATGCCCGAGTTCACCGCAAACGCCAGGTCGGTGAACGTCGGCACCGGACCGGTGTCCCACTTCAGCTGCTTCCAGGGACCGCCCGAGACCGACTGCACCGCCGAGGCGAAGTTCGGGAACGGCAGGCGGGAGTGCTCCTGCCACCGCCAGTATGCGGGAGCCAGAAGGCTGTTGGACTGCGCCGTCAGGTCCAGCCAGTACCACCCCTCTATCTCCTGCAGGAACGGCTCCGGCAGAACGGCTTCGTAGTGATAGATGGGGCTTCCTTCCAGGTTCACCAGCCCGGTGAAGGTCTCGTTGACCATGGAGAACGGGATGTCGATCCCGTAGATCTCAGGGCCGGGCTGCTGGAAAGGCATCCCCCAGATGGTCTGGTGGATGCTCAGATGGAAGCTGCGGATGCCCTGGCCGCGCTTCTCGCGCCCCAGTTCGTCCGTCTCGTAGTTGCCCCACCACTCGAAGCTCATCACGGGCCCGCCCAGGCAGATCCAGTCGTCCGCGAGCGTTATCCACTCGCGCATCATGAACCCGCTCCAGTCGTGGGCGTGGATGCCCGGCAGCGACGGGTCCGGCGGCTGGATGACCTTGTTGCCTCCGCCGCCCCCGGTCGTCAGCTCGAACGCGAGGTCCCAGCTCTGCTCCGGCGAAGGCCAGAAGATGGGGTCGCCCTGCTCGAACCTCATCCCGAGGCGAGGCGCCGTAGGGACAAAGATGCGGACGGCGTCATCCGGCGCGGGCGACGAGGGCTCGCGGGGACGGGTCTTCCATCCCCACGGATGCTCCACCACCATCCCTTCGGGATAGACCGCCGCGATGCTGATCCAGTAGATGCCCTCGTGCGAGGTCTGACGGAACCATTCCGGCTCGTCGAGGACCTGGTCAAAGCGGAAGCAGGTCTCGAACGACTCGTCCCGCGGGTCGAAGTCGAAGCCTTCCGGCAGCATGGTGAACTCGTAGCAGTCGGTCTCCCAGATCACCTGGCCGGGATGGCTCCAGGGGTTTTCAGGCCCCGCCGGGACATCGGTCCAGATGGCGATGTGGAAGTGGGTGGGCATATCCGGCGGCGGCTCCGGCCTGGTCCAATTCTGGAAGGAGCCCCACCAGTGGATATCCGTCACCGGGTCTTCCGTCTCGCACCGCCAGTCATCGGCCGCGATGGTCGCTCCGCCGTACACGGAGCGTTCGTTCCACCCGAGCCACGCCATCGGCGGCTCCGTGTCCTCCGGAGGCTGAGCCCATTTGATGACAACAGGCTTCTGCAGCACTCCGGCGCCGAGGATGGCCACGTCGTCACCTGCTCCCGACGGCCCCGGGCCGAGGTCGTGGACCTCGATGTTGTGCGGGGTGTTCTGCAGGCCCTTGACGATGATGCAGGCGGTCTGGGGGCCGCCCTGCGTGTTCATGTCCAGACGGGCCACCTCGAGGCCGTCCACAAGGACCTGCGCCACCCCGTCGTTCTCGTCTCCCACCAGATGGATGGAGACGATGGTGCCGGGCGCCGTCGTGGACGTGAACGCCGCATGGCCCCGCTGCCGGAGCCAGATCTCGTTGACGTTTCCGTCGATCCTGAAGGGGTCGTTGACGTTCCAGTCGTCAAAGAACGGGGGCATCCCCATCAGGAAGTCCGCATCCCGCCATTCGACAAGGGTGTATCCCTGGGCCGTCTCCGTGCCCGAGAGCGGGTTCTCGAACTCCAGCGAGTCGAACGGAGCGCCCAGGATGACGTCGGTGTTGGCGGAATGGGAGATGACCGTAACGGCGGATGCGGGCGCGGCGGCCAGCACAGCGCGGCGAACGCGCAGGCGAGCGTGAGCGGACGCCTCCCGCCGCCAGGGCTGCCTCTGTCCGCAGCCCGTCTCATGAGGCCAGCAATGCGAGTATGCATGGCCTTTCCCTCCTTTCCGGAATGCCGGCAGCACGGCTGCCGGCCGCTCGTCGCCCTCCCGCCGCCCGGACGGCCGCTCTTCGGGGATGGCCGCCCTGCAGGCCGGCAGAGGGAAGCATGACAGAAGCCGGAGGGGGTCGCTTCCAGGGCCTCCTTCGCGCAAATTCGCTTACGACCGCATCTTTACACTACCACCCGGCACGACGTTTGTCAAGCATTCCCCTGCGCGCCCCGCCCCGGATTGCGTAACCGGTTTCTCCAACCCGCCCGCTTCATCTGGTATACTGGATATGAGTCTGCGGACCGGACCCCGGAGAGCCGGTCCGCCGGAGGCTGTCCCTTGATGCGTAGCGCCGTTCTCTTCGTGTGCGTCCTCGTGGCTGTGACCGTTTCGCCGGCAATCGGTGGAACGGTGGTCTTCCTGAACCCCGAAGGCTCGCTGGTCCCCGTGTATCGTCAAGCGCCGGACTTCGCGTCCGCGGCGGCCGCCCTTGCGGAGGGTCCGACCGGGGCGGAAAGGTTCGCGCAGAAGCTGAGTTCCGCCTTCCCTCCCGGGACGGTAGTGCGCTCCGTCAGCATCCGGGACGGGGTCGCGGAGGTGGACCTCACGGGCCCGGGCCTGCTGGCGCCGCTGCCGGACGAGGTCATCGACACCATCCAGCAGCAGTTCCTGTGGACCGCGGACGCCTACGGCCTGGACGCGAGAGTGCTGTTCAACGGGCTGCCGACCTCCTCCCTGCGGATTCCCTCGCCGTTCGTGGAAGAGGCGCCGCGCACGGAGATCTACCTCACGTCGGGGGCTCTGGCGGGCAAGAGGATAACCATCAGCCCGGGGCACGGCTACTACTGGACGGGCAGCTACTTCACGACGCAGCGCGGCATCACGTGCGGCGACCATCAGCAGGAGGACTTCCGCAACCTGGAGCTGGCGAACCTGCTGGCGGCGTATCTGCAGGCGGACGGAGCCATCATCCACAACACGCGGGAGCCCAGCAAGACGCGCGGGAACCATCCCGTCTCGGGCAAGCCGTGGTGGCAGATGTGCGCGCCCTTCTACCTGTACGACAAGGGCTATCCGCGCTCGGTCTACAGCCCCATCACGAACAGCATCCCGGGCGACCCGATCTACACCTCCAGCCAGCTCGACGACGACCGCCGCTCGCGGCCCGAGGCATCCAACTACGACGGCACCGACCTGTATCTGTCCATCCACACGAACGCGTTTCAGGGCAACTGCTACGGCACGTCGTGCCCCACGGGCATCGAGATGTTCGTGGACGCCACCCAGCTGGGAGGGTACTACTCCCAGTCGCTCAGCCTGGGGCAGAAGAGCCAGACAGCCATCTACGCGGCCGTCCGCGCGGTGTACAACCCGTCGTATCCCTGCCGGAACAACTGCACTCCCCGGACGAATCAGGCGTTCACGGAGATACACTACCCGCGGCGGCCCGCCTGCCTGCTGGAACTGGGCTTTCACGACTCCTGCGACACGGACGTCCCCGCGCAGAAGGACCCGGTCTACACGTCCAGCTCGATGTGGGGATTCTACAAGGGGGTCTGCGACTATTTCGGGGTGTCTCCGACGTGGGACCTGCGGTCCTGTGAGGTGGTCAGCCACAACATCCCCACCCTGGTCAAAGGCGGGAGCAGCTTCACCGTGTCGGTGACGCTGCGCAACCGGGGCTGCGTCTGGAACGAGCAGCATCAGTTCCGTCTGGGGGCGGTGGGCAACTCCGAC
>FWWM01013244.1_pt1 | contig 13416 bp, 15 predicted proteins | sample 2228351 | NCBI WGS metagenome assembly FWWM01 (sample SAMEA103939774, study PRJEB20133) | metagenome | reverse complement strand
GGGCAACAGGATCGCCTGCAGGATCAGGGTCACGGAGCCCGCGCTGCCCCCGGCCCGGGCCGCCCCCACGTCGATCGTATACGTGCCCGGGATCGGCGGCGACTGGGGGGTGAAGGTGAGCGTCGTCGCGCCCAAGGCAGCACCCTGGACCTGGGCGCGGCAGAGCATGGCCGCGGCCCTTACCGCGCTCAGGTGCTGCGCCTGAAGGCCGGGGTTCGGCCGGTGGGCCCGGATGTTCTCCACCCGCACCGGCCGCCCGGTGAGGGCGGAGAGGGCGAGGGCCGAGCGCAGGATCTGCCCGCCGCCTTCGCCGTAGCTCCCATCCAGCACTACCAGGGACAACGCCGCAGAAGGCCCATGGGCGATCGCCATCGCCGCCTTCCGTCCCCCTCAGGAGATATCCTTCCGGGTTCGCCGTGGATGGGAGTGAACCCCATCCGTTTCCTCATGGTATCGGAGGCGGATCATTTTGGGGAGGGCGCAGGGGCCCTCCTCCGGGAGGCTTGCCGCACTGGAGAGGAGATTCAGGGCCTCTGCAAGGTCGGTAGGGGTCATCCGACAAGCGGAAGGCCTGCGGCTTGGCCAAGGTCTTGGGAAGACCCAGGACAAGATCAAGGAAGGTGTGCGCTGAAAGCGCTTATAACGCCAGAGCGCTTCTTCGCCCGGCTCAAGGGAGGCCTCCAGAGGCTAGCCCTGCACTTAACGAAGGCTCCTCGCCGCCTTCATCACCTTCGTCCATCTCCCCTGTTTCTACTTCGACTTCGATTTTCTCCAAGATCATTTCACGTTCTGGTGGCACGGGGAGGGCGGGCGCACCGCACGCAGGACATGTGAGATCGCTTAGCACTACGAAGGGGCGGCCGCAGGCGTAACATACCTGCTCCTCGGGTCGCGTCGTGAAGACCAGCTCGGCACCCTCAGCCGGTGTATCCCGGCTGATCAGGGAGAAGCAAAGGCGCACCGCCTCTGGCTCGATATGCGAAGCGGAGGAAAGCACCAAGTGCAGCCGACGGATAGCATGGGCGCCTGTTCGCTGGGCCACGTCCAGGGCTGCATCCAGGATCTCTTGGATTAGACCCAGCTCATGCATCTCACGCCTCTCATAGAGCGCCTGCCGCTAGCCGCTCTCCATTCTCACGTCGCTTCCGTCAACAGAGCCGCAACAGCGGCCTGTCCGAGGCTGATCCCACCATCGTTGGGAGGAACAAGCTGATTCGTCCAGACCTCCAGCCCGGTTCCGATCCTCATGTGGATCTCCTCCAACAGGAGGGCATTTTGAAACACGCCACCTGAGAGCACCAACGCCTGGGCTTCGATCGTCCTGGCGATTATCCATCCCACGGTCACGATGGCCTCCGCCAAGGCCGCGTGGAACGCCCGCGCGATCTCCGTCACAGGACGCCCCCGCGCACGATCTTCCACCACGTGCGCGATGGTTGGCCGCCAGTCCAACTCCTCGCCCACGAGCGGCAATGGATAGGGCTCCACTGGACCGCTCCGACGCGCCTGATGCTCCAGCCACATAGCCGCCTGTCCCTCGAAGGTCACCTCACGGGTGAACCCGCAAAGCGCCGCCACCGTGTCAAACAGGCGTCCCACCGAGCTCGTGGGGAACACCCGCACGTTCCTGCGCACGAGTTCCTGAGCGTATCGGAATCGCTCCCCCAAGACAAAGGGAGGCCGTAGCAGATCCGGTAATGCGTCGAGCTGGGAGAGGAATCCGGCCGCTGCCTGGACTGGAAACCGCGCGGCTGCGTCCCCACCCGGAAGCGCCGCATACCGCAGGTGCAGAACGCGCTGCAGGCCGGAGCGGAGGCTTCCCGCAAAGACCTCCCCACCCCAAATGGCTCCGTCGTCTCCGTAGCCGGTGCCGTCCCATGCAAACCCCACCACCGGGACCTCCCACTTTCCACGCTCCGCCAAGACGCTCGCGATGTGCGCACGGTGATGCTGCACGGCATAACAGCGTCCCCCGATCTCCCGAGCATAGCCCGTAGAAAGGTACTGGGGGTGAGCGTCGTGCACGACAAGCGCCTCCTGTGGATCCACCTCATACAGGGCACACAGATCCCGGATTGTCTCCTGAAACGCCTGATAGGCCTCGAAATGGTCGAGGTCGCCGATGTGCTGGCTCATGAAGGCCTGGCCGTTCACCACGAGGGTTATAGTGTTCTTCAGGTCCGCGCCCACCGCGAGGATAGGCCGGTTCGAAGGGAGCTGCGCCACGGCGGAGGGTGCGTATCCGCGGGACCGCCGCAGGATCATGGGACCAAAGGGGCCCACGCGGGCTACTGAGTCATCCACCCGCCGCGCGATGGGCCGCTCACCCACCAGGAACGCATCGGCGATCCCCTGAAGGCGCATTGCAGCGTCCTCGTCCCGGTAAGCGATCGGCTCGCTCGAACGGTTTGCACTGGTCATCACGAGGACCTGCGGGGCTCCAGCGTCGAACAGAAGGTGGTGAATGGGGGCATAGGGCAGCATGATGCCGAGGTCATCATTGTCCGGTGCTACTCCCTCCAGAAACACACGGGCCGGACAGAGAACGATAGGGCGCGCGGGATCGGTCAGCAACTCGGCGGCGGTCTGGGAGATCTCCGCGATGTCCCGGGCCACCTCCAGATTCGGGACCATGAGGGCGAAGGGCTTCTCCTTGCGGAACTTGCGCTCCCTCAGCGCCTGCACCGCCTGCGGGTTGCGGGCATCACAGCTCAGGTGGTAGCCGCCGATGCCCTTGATGGCCACGATCCGTCCCTTCTGCAAGAGCCGTGCAACCTCCACGATCGCCGCCCAATCCCGCCCCCGCTCCTGGCCGTCCACATAGAGCCGATAGTGCGGACCGCAAACCGGGCAGGCGACCGGCTGGGCATGGAACCGGCGGTCGAGAGGATCGTGGTACTCTCGCGCACAGTCCGGGCACAGCGGCCAGTCCTTCATGGTGGTCCGGGGCCGGTCGTAGGGAAGGCCAAGGAGGATGGAATAGCGCGGCCCGCAGTCGGTGCAGTTGATATAGGGATAGCGGTATCGGCGGTCTTGGGGATCGAAGAGCTCGCGCAGGCAATTCCCGCACACGGGCAGGTCAGGGGAGACACGCACCGTGGGGCGGTCCCGCTTCCGGCTCTCCCGGATCTCAAACCCCGCAAGCCCCTCTGGCGCCGCCGGCTCGACCTCTAAAGCAGCAATCCGGGCGGCGGGGGGTGCTTGTGTGCGGAGGACCTCAAGGAAGGCCGCCAGGGCTTCCTCCGCACCCTCCGCGTGGATCTCCACCCCCTCTTCTCCGTTTAGCACCCATCCCCGGAGGCCGTGTCGCAAGGCCTCCCGGTATACGAAGGGGCGGAACCCCACCCCCTGGACGATGCCCCGGATGCGGATCCGGACTGCGCTACACGCCCGCAACATAGCATCCCCGGCCCTGCCAGCCGATCTGGATCACCTGCCCATCCCGGACTAAAACCGGGACCAAGCGCTGTCCGCCTGTCAATCGGAGCATCCGGCGTAAGGCCTCGGGGTCGGACTCGACGTCATACTCAACGAACGCCTCCCCCCGCCACTCCAGCTCAGCGCGTAGCTCCGCAGTATACGGACATTGCTTGGTGCCGTACAGCTCAAGCATGGACGACCCCCAGTGCCTCACGCAGGGTGTGGTATAGGGAAGCCTGAACCTCCTGGATGCGCGGGATGTAGTCACATCGCACGATCAGACAAAAGTCCACAAGCTGGCGGCGGGCGATCTCCCCCCCGTCGTATCCGAGCAAGCCCACGGTCAGCAGGCCCCGCCGCCGGGCCTCCTCCAGCGCGATCACCACGTTCTTCGAACTGCCGCTCGTGCTGATGGCCACCGCGACATCCCCGGCCCGGGCATGGGCCACCAGCTGCCGCAGGAACATCACCTCCTGGCCCACATCGTTGGCGACTGCGGTGAGAACCGCCGGTTCCATGGCCAGGGATATAGCGGGCACCGGCTGCATGCCTGGGGGCGGGAAGACACAGTCAAACGCGAAGTCGTTCGCGTCGGTGGCGGACCCACCGTTGCCAAAGACGATGATCCGGCCCCCACGGGTGACCCGCTCGCTGATCTCCCGGGCACATGCCGCCACCGTTTCCGACAGCTCCTCCGCCGCCTGCTCCCGAAGGCGCTCGTCCTCCTCCGCCTTGCTTTGGATGGACTCCGCCACCTGACCCACCACCGCGGACACGTCCTGAGGACCGCCGTGGAGGAAGGGATACAGGAACGCGGCCTCCCCCGCATCGTACCGGCCAATCTCCCGGTGCTCGAAGAATACGTGCACCGTCTCCCAGAGGGTGTGGTAGAGAACCTCCAGCATCTCCTGGTGGATAAATGGATCCTTGGAAGGAGGCGGCGTGGCGTAGTCTGCATCGCTTCCCGGCAGGGCGAAGGTCATGGCCCCCGCTCGGCGCGCTTCCCGGAGCGCCGCCTCGACCCGCGGATCCCCCTCCGGCGGCCCAAACCCCATCACCGCGTCCTCCGGGCGCACCACCGCCCGCAGCCACGGCTCGAAGTTCAGGCTGAGGTCGAGCGCGGGAAGCGCTCGCTTCCCCACGATGACCGGATGGATGAACTCCACAGAGACGTGCTGCGCATCCGTGGCGTAGGGACCCTGACCGAAGGCGATCAGGCATCCGCCGCGGAGGAAGCGCTCGGACAGGGCCCAGCATGCCTGTGCCAGCCGCACAGCCTCTCGGGGGAAGAAGCGCCGGGAGACCGCGTTCCGAGCCAACAACCGCTCCGCGATCCAGGAGGAGAGGTCCACAACCCGCATCCCCTCAGCAAATCCGGGGCAACGGATCCCCCACGAGCATGTCCAGCACCCGGCTTCCGCCGTAGGCAGTCATAAGCACCACGGTGCGGGCATGGTCTGTCCGGACCTGTCCGATCAGGGCCGGACGCTCCACCCCCGGCACGGCCGCGAGGGCCTCCAAGGCGGCCTCCGCAACCTCCGGCGCCACCACAGCCACCAGCTGCCCCTCGCTGGCGATGTGCAGAGGGTCCAACCCCAGGATCTCACATGCACCCCGCACCACCTCCCGCACCGGGATCGCCTCCTCCTCGAGGACGATCCCCAGCCCGCAATCTCGGGCAAGCTCGTTGAGGGCGGTGGCGAGTCCGCCCCGCGTGGGGTCGCGCATCCATCGGAGGCCCGGCCCAGCCGCGGCGATGAGGGCATCCACAAGCGGGGTGAGGGGACGCGTATCCGAAGTCACCTCGGCCTCCAAGTCGAGTTCGCCGCGGGCCAGCAGGACGGCAATACCGTGGTCCCCGATGGGGCCCGATAGCAGGATCCGGTCTCCGGGTCGGACCTGCTCTGGGCCGAGCCGCACCCGCGGATCCACTAAGCCCAGGCCTGCGGTGACGATGTACATCCCGTCGGCCCGGCCGTGTTCCACCACCTTCGTATCGCCCCCCAGGATCGCCACGCCGGCGCGGCGGGCAGCCTCTGCCATTGCCTGCACCTCCGCCTCCAGCACCTCGGTCGGCAACCCCGCTTCCAGCACGAAGGCGCTCACCAGTCCCAACGGCCGGGCGCCTGAGACTGCGAGGTCGTTCACCGTCCCGTTGACGGCGAGCTCGCCGATGGACCCGCCCGGGAACCGCAGCGGCTTTACGACGAACGCATCGATCGTGAAGGCCAAGCGCGCACCGGGAATCTCGATGATCGCCGCATCTGCGAGGGCCTCGAGCGTGGCGTTCCGCAGAAGCGGGACGAAGAGACCCTCGATAAGCCGCCGGGTCGCCTTACCACCCGCCCCGTGACTTAGTTCGATCTGAGCGTCTAGGAACCGGACGTCCATCAGCCTCTTCATCTGTCCTCTACCGCCGCAGCGGTGCGATGCACATAGTGATAATAGGCTGCGCACGCTCCCTCCGAGGAGACCATGAGGGCTCCCACGGGGTGCTCGGGAGTGCATTCCCGGCCGAACAGCTTGCACTGTGGGGGCTTGAGCACGCCCTTCAGCACCTCCCCGCACTGCGCAGCCTTGGGGTCTGTGAGACGAACGCCTGGCACCTCATAGAGCACTTCTGCGTCCCAGTCCGCATAGCTCGACCGGATCTTAAGCGCCGACTGAGAGATGAACCCCAGCCCCCGCCACTCGAAGTAAGGCCGAAGCTCGAACACCTCGGCCATCGCCTGTAACGCCGGCCGGTTGCCGTCCCACGGGACCACACGCGCGTACTGGTTTTGGACCTCGGCCCGGCCCTCCCGCAGCTGCCGTAGGATCATAAGGACGCTCTGGAGCAGGTCCAGCGGCTCGAACCCGGAGATCACGATCGGCTTCCCATACTCCCGCGCGATGAACTCATACGGCCGGCACCCGATAACGGTCGAAACGTGCCCCGGCCCGATGAAGGCATCCAGCCGCATATCGGGAGAATCGAGGATGGCCCGGATGGCGGGGATGATCAGGACATGGTTGCAGAACACCGAGAAGTTCCGGACTCCGAGCGCCTTCGCCCGCATCAGGGTGAGGGCGGTGGATGGCGCGGTGGTCTCGAACCCGATGGCGAAGAACACCACCCTGCGATCGGGGTTCTGCTGAGCGATACGAAGAGCATCCAGGGGGGAGTAAACCATCCGCACATCTGCCCCTCGCGCCTTTAGCTCCAGAAGCGTCCCTCGCCGGCCCGGAACCCGCATCATGTCCCCGAATGCGGTGAAGATCACACCCGGAATCTGGGCGATCGCGAGCCCGTCGTCCACCCGGCCCATGGGCAGCACGCAAACAGGGCACCCTGGACCATGCACGAACTCGATATTTGGGGGGAGCAAGTCCTTCAATCCATACCGATAGATGGTATGGGTGTGGCCGCCACACACCTCCATAATCCGGTAGTGGCGATTCGGATCCGCAAGACGCCAGATCTCACGGACCACGTTCTGGACGAGTTTGGGATCGCGGAACTCATCTACGTACTTCATCGGCCTTCCTGCACCCGTGCGATCGCCACTCCACCGTGCACCAGCAAAACATCCCCCGGGCCGGCGTCTGGGATCAGCTCGATCGCGATCTCCGCCCGATTCCCGACCCGATCCTCGCAGACCGCCACGCCCTCCCGCACCTCAAGGACGCGAACGGGGATCGCCTGATCCCCGCACGTCACGCATCCGTCCTGGTCCAATGTGCACCATCCGTAGCGCTCAAGGCCCGTCTTCGTAGACCCCATAGCCCCGGACCTCCTCCAGGGCGGCCTGGTCCTCCCCCAGGGCTGCCAGCATTCGCATCTGCTCCTGGGCCACCTCCTCGCTGATCTTGCTCATCGCGAAACCCACGTGAATGATGACCCAGTCACCGGGCACAAGGGGTTCCTGCTGCAGCAGGTCCACGTTGACTTTCCGGCGCACGCCGGCGACGTCAACTACAGCGAAGTGTTCATCCACGATCTCTACAATTTGTCCCGGGATAGCGAGGCACATACCCCACTCCTGCCGAACCTTCCTTATTCCTGAGACCGAGAATGATTCCACCATCCCGCCCTACTCGATCCCTGCGGGGTCACTGATCCAACCCCTCCCCATCCCGCAGGTCCTGCAGGATCAACGCCACCACTTCCGACACTGCAGCCCTCACCCGAGAGGAGAGACCTACGCCCTCGGAAAAGTCCTCCCCTTCGATCCCATAAACGATCAGGCGGGGCGGCAGACGCCCCAAGGCTCGGGCCAACTCCACGGCAGCCGCCACCCCCAGGGCGTGCGTGGAAACCCGCATCAAAGCCGCTGGCAGGGGGCCATCCGCCGCCTCGAAGCGGTGCACTGTGCCGGGCGCCGATCCTGAGGCGACGGCGTCCACCAGGATCACCAAGTCGGCTCCCTCCCACACGTCCAGCAGCGCTGTTGCCTCTCCGTCGTGTTCCACTAACCGGACGTGAGGAGGCACCCGCCGTCGCAGGCAGCGCACCACCTCCCACCCCGCGGCGTCGTCACGCCGGTAAAGGTTGCCTACTCCGATCACCAAAGCATGCCGCAACGAACTACTCCTGGTCTATTTGCAAACTGAGAAAGTGAGTAGCGCAGGAGATACACGGATCGTAATTGCGGATGGCCTGCTCGCATTGCCAGGTGAGGGTAGCGTGGTCCAGATGGAGACGCGGAGCGATGAACGCCCTCAGGTCCTCCTCCATCGCTTTCTGATTCTGGGCCGTGGGGGGAACGATCTTCGCATCGAGGATCACGCCCGCTGCGTCAATGGTGTAGCGGTGGTAGAGGATGCCCCGTGGCGCCTCAGTGCAGCCGTAGCCCGTGCCCGCCCGTGGGAGAGCCTCAACGAACGGCCGTTGGGGAGGCTCGTATAGGTCGATCAGCCGCAACGCCTCCTCGCAGGCGTAGAGAACTTCCACGCTGCGCACAACAATGCTCTGGAAAGGATTGCGGCAGACCGGACCCAGACCCGCCTCCCTCGCTGCCTCCTGCACCGTCGCCGGGAGGCGGTCGAAGTTCAGGTTGTAGCGGGCCAGTGGCCCGACCAAGTAGGCCCCACGCGCCCTCAACCGGGAGTGCAGAGCGGTCGAGTAGGACACTTGCTCCTCGACGAAGTGGTGGTCATACTCGCGCACGGCAATGTCCAGCCCTCGGTTGGAAACCAGCCGCCCCTCAAGTATGGGGTACTCCTGGGGATGGCGCAGGGCGACGAACTCGTAGTCATGCTCGTAGTCGGGGAACGGCAGCCGCCCTGCCCAGCGCACCGTCTCCAGCGCCGCATCCCGCGCCCACTTCAGCTGTTCAGCCATCCGAAGCAGTTCGCCTTTGGTCGGCACGCTGTAGAACCCACCCACGCGAACGTTAACAGGGTGAACCTCACGACCTCCAAGAAGTGTCATCAGGTCGTTGCCGACCTTCTTCAGCCGCAGCCCGCGCTGCACCACCTCCGGATAGTCACGGGCCATGTGGATGGCGCTCTCGTAGCCCAGGAAATCCGGGGCGTGCAGGAAATAAATATGCAACGTGTGGCTCGAGATCCACTCGGCGCAGTAGAGGAGGCGGCGCAGCAGGCGCACCGGTTCCTCCACCTGGATGCCGCAGATCTCCTCCAGGGCCGCCACTGCGCTCATCTGGTAGGCTACGGGGCAGATCCCACAGATCCTTGCTACGATATCTGGAACCTCGGTGAACCGGCGTCCTCGCAGGAGGGTCTCGAAGAAGCGCGGTGGCTCAAAGATACGCAGACGGGCCTCGATCACCCGGCCGTTGCGGACGCGCACATATAAGGCTCCCTCGCCCTCGACCCGCGCGAGGTAGTCCACCTTAATAGTCTTAGACTGCTTCATAGCGCTTGCTCTCCGTGCGGAAGGCTTCTGCCGCTGCATTGAACGTGCGCAGCGCCCGCACCAGGTCTTCGTCGCCCACTCCCAGATCCTTCCATCGCGCCATGAGGGAGGAGATGTTAGGCGTCTCCATAGGGCCATAGCAGCCATAGCAGCCCCGGGCGTAGGCCGGGCAGATGGCGCCGCAGCCCGCCTGAGTGATGGGACCTAAGCAAGGCGTTCCCTGTGTGACCATGATGCATGGCGTGCCACGCCGCTTGCATTCCATGCAGACGCTGTAAGTAGGGATCGCCGGCCGCCGACCGTGGAGGAACGCGCTGATCACTTTCACCAGTTGCGTCTTGTTAACGGGACAGCCGCGCAGTTCAAAGTCCACAGGCACATGTGCAGCCACCGGCGTGGAGGTCTCCAGCGTCTGGATGTACTCGGGGCGGGCGTAGACCAACTTCCGCCACTCCTCTACGTTGGCAAAGTTCCGCAACGCCTGAATACCCCCGGCGGTGGCACAGGCGCCGATGGTCACCAGGACCCGGGAGATCCGCCGCACCTCCTGGATGCGCTCCGCGTCGTGCGGCGTGGAGATCGACCCCTCCACCAGCGAGATGTCGTAGGGACCACGTCCTACGGCGCGTGAGGCTTCCAGGAAGTAGGCGATCTCCACCCGGCCGGCGACCTCCAGCAGCTCCTCCTCAGCGTTCAGCAGGGCGAGCTGGCACCCATCGCAGGAGGCGAATTTCCAGACAGCCAGCTTCAGACGACGGACTGCGCTGCCCATTACAGCTCCTTTAGGCGGAAGAATGGCGCGATGCGCTGATACGAAAAGACCGGACCGTCCCGGCAGACGAAGAACGGCCCATACTGGCAGTGGCCGCACACCCCGATGCCGCAGTGCATGTTCCGCTCCATAGAGAGGTAGATGCGCTCCGCCGGGATGCCACGCTCCTGCAGCTCGCGAACCACGAAGCGCATCATCACTTCCGGCCCGCAAACAAAGGCCACCGTGCTGTCGGGATCGAAGCGCGCCCGTGGGATCAGCGTGGTCACCAGCCCCACGTCGCCCCGCCAGCTCGCGGGGGCAGCGTCGACCGTCACGTGCACCTCCAGGTCCATCCGGCCGCGCCACCGCTGCAGGTCCCTCTTGTAGAGCAGATCTTCAGGCGTGCGCGCCCCGTAGAGTAGAGTGATGCGCCCGAAACGTTCCCGCCGCGCCAGCAGGGCATACAGCGCGGGGCGCAGAGGCGCCAGACCGAGGCCCCCGGCCACGATCACCACATCGCTGCCGGCGATCTCCTCCACCGGCCAACCGGTGCCGAAGGGACCGCGGACCCCCACTATGCCACCGCGGGGGAGGCGGCCCAGGGCCGTCGTCACCGCCCCCACCATGCGCACCGTGTGCACCAGCCGGCTGGGATACGCCGGGTCGCCGCTGAGCGAGATGGGAACTTCGCCCACGCCGAAGACGTAGAGCATATTGAACTGCCCGGGGGCGAACCCTCCGATCCCTGACCCCTCCGCCTCCAGCTCCAGGGTCACCGTGTCCCGGGTCTCCCGGCGCCGCGCGCGCACGCGGTAGGGGAGGGGCCACAAAGGCGGAGAGGAGACTTCAAACTTCGCTTCAACGACGGGGAACATCGCCGTAAACCTCCAGCAGCTGCAACCTCGTGGCTTGGAGACGTTCCTGGATCACCCGGGCAAAGCGCTTCATCAGCTCGTAGCCCAGGCTATGGTCCTGCTCGCACTTTTCCCGCAGGCACCGGCCATCCATCGCGATGGCCCGCACCAGCTCCATGGCCCGCGCGTCGAAGTGCCAGCGGTAGGGCGGAAAGAGCCAGGACCAACCCAGCACGTCCCCCTCTCGAATAGTCTGGATGATCAAGGAGCCCCGTCCCGGGACCGCCACCTCCAATGCCACACGTCCGTGGCGCAGGAGGTAGAAAGTGTTTGCCTCTTCCCCTTCCCTGAAGATATACTGTCCGGCTTCAAAGCGTACGTTGGTGGCGCAGCCAGCCAACACTTGTAAGTGTTCGCGGCGCATGTCCTTGAAGAAGGGATGTGCAGCCAGCAGCGACTCAAAGGTTTCCATCACCGTGCTCCTTTGCTTCGGTCATCCCCGCTTGCTTTTCCCTACGCAAGGCGCGGACTTCCTCCGTGAGGTCAATCCCAACAGGACACCAGGTGATGCACCGCCCGCAGCCCACACACCCCAATGTCCCGAACTGGTCGATCCACCATGCCAGCTTGTGCGTCAGCCACTGCCGATAGCGAGAGGCCGTGGAGGTGCGTATGCTACCGCCATGGATGTAGGAGAAGGAAAGTGAAAAGCAGGAGTCCCAGCGGCGCCAGCGTTCCGCGTGCTCCCCTGTCAAGTCAGTGATGTCTTCAACCGCGTGGCAGAAACATGTGGGGCAGACCATGGTGCAGTTGCCGCAGGCCAGGCAACGGGCAGCGATCTCCTGCCAGTGGGGGTGCTCCACGTTTCGATAGAGCAGCTCCCGGATCCCCTGGGTATCCAGGTGACGGCCCATTTGCGCCGCGGTGCGGGCCATGATGGCCGCGGCGGCCTCTATGTCAGCAGCCTCGGCCGGGCGGGAGGGAACGCCGCGCAGCATCTCTGCTCCTCGCGTCGTGCCCACCTCCACCAGGAACTCATGGCGCCCTTCCCCGACCATCTCGGTGAGCGCCAGGTCATATCCCTCCCCGGCCCGGGGGCCGGTGCCCATAGAGGCGCAAAAGCATGTCCCCCCGGCCCGCCCGCAGTTGACCGCGATGATGAAGACACTCCGTCGGCGCGCTAGGTAGGCGGGGTCCGGAACGATGCCGTGCAGGAAGACCCGATCCAGGATCTGGATGGCGTGCAAGTCGCAAGCCCGCACCCCGAGGAAGGCATAGGGCCTCGCCTCCTCCCCGTCCACGTCCACGCGCTCCCACCCACCGTCCACCCGCCGGGCTCTCCACAGGCGCAGCTCCGGGGGGAACAGGTAACGCTTCCAGGACCAGGGGCTGGAGGCGTAGCCGAAGAGCGCCCCATCCTCGCGGCGCTGCAGCCGATAGGTCCCCGGGCCTTGCTCATCCGTCCATCCGGCAGGTAGATCGGCTACAGAGGAGATCTCATCGTAGACAATAGCGCCCTCGCGCCGCACAGGACCGATCAGCGTGTAGCCGGCTTTCCGCAGTCGGACCAGGAGCTCATCCAGGCCCTGCAGGTCAATGACGTGCTGCTCTGCGGGCTGCATGTTGGGGCTCCTAAATGAGAAGCTCGGTCTCTACCCGTAGGGACGATCGAGCCCGCACTCGATCTGCAGCTCGGACAGACCACCCATCCGCTGGCAATTCTCGTTTGGCAATTCTCAATTTTATATTGCTATGCCCACACGCGCGACTCGCCGAATCGGCGAAAGAGGGCAAGGGCGTATTGGCGCATAGTATCTAGGTTTACTGTGGTCCATCAGATCCAGCCCACCACCAATTGTGAATTATATCACAATCTTGGGTGATCTGTCCAGCAAACCTGACGACGGGGTTCTGCTCTAGAGGTTCTAGAGCTAGGTAGCCCGGCCCGCTCCAGATCCCGGAGGGCCATTGGGAAGCGCACTGGAAGATCTCAGCCCACCAGGGGGCGTGGGCCCGCTGGTAGACGTTCCACGCTCTGTGGAGTTCGGCGGCGGAGGGGATGCGTTCGCCCCGCTTCAGGACTTCCCGACAGCGCTCCAGCCCCCCGTTGTAGGCGAAGCGGGCAGCCCCCACGGACTGGGCCAGCGTCACGCGGGTTTCTCGGTTGAGATCCAGCTCCAAACAGAAGCCCTGGATCCCCCGCATCCCATTCCTCTCGGATCGGTCCCCAACCGGACCGCTGCCCGAAAACCTGATCGAATCGCCTCACGGACGAGATGAAGGATCATAAGAACGGCAACAGCTGGCAACCTTTCCTTAACTCACTCCAATCCGATAGGCGACCTGGTGTGAAGCCCAGAGGGCGGCGCCGATCGCCCCCGCCTGCCTCCCGAGGGCGGCTGGGAGGATCCGCACCCGATCAATGGGCGTCACGTGACAGCGCTCACGCACCACGTGACGGATCGGCTGCAACAGCCAATCGCCGGCCTGGGCGACGCCGCCCCCGATCACGACCGTATCCGGACTGA
>FWWM01013242.1_pt1 | contig 13416 bp, 12 predicted proteins | sample 2228351 | NCBI WGS metagenome assembly FWWM01 (sample SAMEA103939774, study PRJEB20133) | metagenome | reverse complement strand
CAATCTCCAGATGTCCTTTCTAACCCCGCCCTTCGCCTATGCCATCTTCTTCGTGAAAGGTGCTGCTCCTCCAGAGATCACCACATGGGATATTTACCGGGGTGTCGTTCCCTTTGTGACGCTTCAGGCAATTGGGCTTGTGATATGCATCATCTTCCCCGAGATAATTCTCTGGTTCCCGCGTGTAACGCTCGGAGCTGGAGGAAGGTGAGGGCTATCTTCGAACCGATAAATGGAAGGAAATTAAAATGGGTGAGCGTCTAAAAAACAAGGTCGCTATTGTGACAGGGGCTGGATCTGTGGGTCCAGGGTGCGGAAACGGTAAAGCCACAGCGGTGCTCTTTGCTAGAGAGGGCGCGAAGATCTTTGCTCTGGACATTAACCTCTCTGCAGCGGAGGAAACAAAGTCAATCATCGAACAAGAAGGCGGAGCCTGTAACGTCATGAAAGTAGATGTCTCCAGGTCCGACGAAGTAAAGTCGATGGTCGATCAATGTTTAAAGACCTACGGCCGTATAGATATCTTACACAACAACGTGGGCATCGTGCTGGTCGGAGGGCTAGAGGAAACCACGGAGGAGACCTGGGATCGGGTAATGGCAGTCAACCTGAAAAGTATATTCCTCACATGCAAATATACCATTCCACACATGGTGAGGCAGGGAGGGGGCGTCATCATCAACATCTGCTCCACCTACGGCCTGGTCGGACCGGACCAGCGGATCTACCAGCGTGAAGGTCATCCACCTCAATTCAAGCCGGTGTACTACTCCGTTACCAAAGCGGGCGTGCTGGGATTGACGCGCTATCTGGCAACTTATTACGCCGGAAAAAATATCCGCGCCAATGCATTAACGCCCGGCGGTGTTTATAACAATCACGATGAAGTCTTTGTGCAGAATTATGCTTACCGCACAGTAATGGGGCGCATGGCTGACCAAGATGAAATGAATGGGGCACTGCTTTTCCTGGCTTCAGACGCTTCGAGTTACATGACCGGCGCGAACCTGGTGGTGGATGGAGGCTGGACCGCATGGTAATCCGCCCTGAAGTACTCGCTATCATCCCCGCGCGCGGTGGATCGAAAGGGATCCCCCAGAAAAACATTCGCACCTTTGCCGGGCATCCGTTGATCGCCTATAGCATCGCCGCCGGGTTGCAGTCAACCCTGGTCACACGCGTCATTGTTTCCACGGATGATCCCAAAATCGCCGAAGTGGCGCGCAGTTATGGCGCCGAGACGCCCTTCATGCGCCCGCCAGCCCTGGCACAGGACAGCACGCTGGATTTACCGGTTTTTCAGCACGCCCTGGCCTGGCTGACCGCCAATGAAGCCTACGCCCCGGATATCGTCGTGCAGCTACGCCCGACATCTCCCGTGCGGCCAGCCGGTCTGGTGGACGAGGCAGTCCGCATCCTGCTGGAGCACCCCGAAGCCGACTCGGTTCGCGGCGTGGTGCCAGCAGGTCAAAACCCGCACAAAATGTGGCGCATCGATAACGAGACTGGAAAAATGACCCATCTTCTGGATGTTGAAAATGTCGCCGAGCCGTACAACGCCCCGCGGCAGATTCTGCCGCCTGTGTACTGGCAAACCGGGCACATTGATGCCATCCGTCCGGCCGCTATCCTGGAATCAGGCTCGAGGTCTGCCGGTGATGGTCGACAGCCGTTATACCGTGGATATCGATACGCTTTCCGACTGGATTCGCGCGGAATGGCTGGTGTATCACGGTGGTCTGGATATGGTTCACCCTGGCAAACACCGCCGCGGTTTACCGCCTGAGGTGTCGCTGGTGGTATTCGACTTCGACGGCGTCATGACCGATAACCGCGTCTGGGTGGATGCGGAAGGTCATGAATTCATCGCCGCCTATCGGTCGGATAGTCTGGGGCTGCAGGCGCTGCAGCATGCCGGCGTGCAAACGCTGGTGCTGTCGGCGGAAACGGATGGGGCAGTGGCCGCGCGCTGCCGGAAAATCGGTGTGCCGGTTCTTCAGGGCGTGCAGGATAAGGCGGCCGTGCTGCAGAATTATTTAAAGGAGAATGGCATTCAGGCGGAACGGGTGGTTTATGTTGGCAATGATGTCAATGATCTGCCGTGTTTTTCACTGGTCGGCTGCGCGGTGGTTGTTGCCGACGCGCAAGCCGCGGTGCTGCGCGAGGCGGACCTGATATTGTCAACGCGGGGTGGCCATGGGGCGGTGCGCGAGATTTGCGACCTGTTGTTGGCGCGAATATCCGGCCAGTTATAATGAAACAAACGGTAATAAGGACACCTCAACCGCATTTAACGCAAGAAAATCCCTGAGGAGAATTTTATGGCAAAGGCAGTAAAAATTGGAGATGCATGGGTGGGGGATGGCCACCCGATTTACGTGGTGGCTGAAATCGGCATCAACCACAATGGTGATATTGAAGTCGCAAAACGTCTGATGCTGGCTGCCAAACACGCCGGAGTGGATGCTGTCAAATTTCAAAAACGAACCCCCGAATTGTGCACCCCGCCGGAGCAGCGCGATGTCATGCGTGAAACCCCCTGGGGCTATATCACCTATCTGGAATACCGCCACCGCATCGAATTTTCTGAAGAGCAGTACCGCGAGGTGGACCGTTACGCGAAGGAGATTGGCATCACCTGGTTCGTCTCTGTGTGGGATGAACCATCGGTGGATTTTATCGAAGCATTCGATCCGGTAGCCTATAAAATTCCATCGGCGGCGTTGACGGATCATGCGCTATTAAGGAAATTGAACACCACCGGAAGGCCAATCATCCTTTCAACCGGCATGTCTACCATCGACCAGATCCGCGAATCAGTCAAATTACTGGACATGGACAAGCTGGTCATTTGCCACACCACCAGCGCTTACCCCTGCCCGCCTGAAGATCTGAACCTGCGTATGATTGAAACCCTCAAATCGGACTACGACTGCCCGATCGGTTATTCCGGTCATGAGGTAGGTCTGATACCGTCCGTGGTGGCGGTGGCATTGGGAGCCTGTCTGGTCGAAAGACATATCACCCTCGACCGCGCCATGTGGGGTTCCGACCAGGCCGCCTCGGTAGAGCCTGGTGGTTTTGAGCGGCTGGTTAAATATATTCGCGTGACTGAGTTATCGCTGGGTGATGGTGTCAAGAAAGTGTATGACAGCGAGCTGCCCTCGCTGAAGAAACTCAGACGGGTGTTCAACTAGACACAGCCGATGGCGTGGACGGTTTCACGGATCAAAACAGGCCTGCAGCGGCGTTGGCTGCAATCCGCCAATAACCGGCGAATTGCGCGTGTGGCGGCGCAGATTGAGCAGCATGCTCCCCCCTCAGTCACTGAGCGGCCGATCGCGTTTTTCAACGCTTCCAGCCGCCTGGCCTGGATGAGCCAAAACGCCGCTTTCATGCTGCTGAGTTCGTGGGGGCTGCGCCTGGCAGGGATACCCGTCATCCATTTTGTCTGCCGGGCAGGCATGACGCGCTGTCAGTTGGGCACCAATAAAAACAGACCGGAAGAAAGACCACCCTGTGATGTATGCGTGGCGCAGTCGCGGAATTTATATCGCGGAGCGCGCATCCATTGGTATGATTACCTGCCTTCCTCTGACCTTGAGGCAGCCTTGAAGGATCTTGGGCTGCCTGATCTGATGAACTTCACCTGGCAGGGGCTGCCTTTAGGGGACCTGGTGCTGCCATCTTTGCGTTGGAGCCTGCGGCGTCACCACCTCAACGAGGACGAAGGCACAAAGCTGCTGCTGCGCGAATTCATAAAATCCGCCTGGCGGGTCGCGGCCGCCTTCCAGTATTTCCTGGATACGATCAATCCGCGCGGTCTGGTGGTTTTCAATGGAATCTCCTTTCCAGAAGCGGTTGCGCGCCGGTTGGCGCAAGACAGGGGGTTGTGGGTGGTAACGCATGAAGTAGGGCTGCAGCCTTACAGCGGGTTTTTCACCCGCGGTCAGGCCACGGCCTATCCAATTCACATCCCGGCTGATTACCGTCTGTCAGGTGCGCAGCAGGAAAGGCTTAATGCGTACCTGGAAAATCGGCTGCAGGGTAACTTCAGCATGGCCGGAATCAAATTCTGGCCCGAGATGCGCGGTCTGGATCAATCTTTTTTGGAAAGGTTGGCTGGTTTCAAACAGTTGGTACCGGTTTTCACCAATGTGATTTTTGATACCAGCCAGGCGCATGCCAACGTGATCTTCGAGCACATGTTTTCATGGCTGGATACTGTCCTAGAGATCATCCGCGCCCATCCGGAAACCCTTTTCGTTATTCGCGCTCACCCAGATGAAGACCGCCCAGGTAAGCAGGCGGAAGAAAGCGTGGCGGGTTGGGCGCGCAGCAAGCGCCTTGAAGAATTACCCAATGTGATCTTTGTCTCCCCCAGCACGTACATCAGTTCCTATGAATTGATCCAACGCGCCAAATTTGTGATGGTCTACAACTCAACGATCGGGCTGGAAGCAGCCATTATGGGCGCGGCTGTCCTGTGCGCAGGAAAAGCGCGTTTCACGCAATTACCCACCGTTTTTCTGCCATCCTCGAGTGAGGCTTACCGGGAGCAGGCTGAACAATTCTTAAGCGCTGACCGCATCGATGTGCCGCCAGAATTCCGGGAAAATGCCCGCACCTTTCTTTACTACCAACTTTACCGGACTTCCTTGCCTTTCGACCGCTATCTTGAACCCGACCTCACGCCCGGGTTTGTGCGCCTGCGTGATGACCTCGATTGGAGGGATTTTTTGCCTGACCATTCCCCCACCCTGAAGGCGGTTGTGGATGGGATTTTGGGGCAGGGAGATTTCCTGCTTCCCGATGATGTTGAAAGTCCGGCAGAAGCAACAGGATAAGGAATCGTTGAGCACATGACCCCCATTTGCAGTATCGTGATCCGCGCCTACAACGAGGAACAGCACATTGGCCGGCTGCTGACCGGAATCCTCGAACAAACAATTCGGGAAGCGCAGATCATCCTGGTGGATTCGGGTTCAACCGATGCGACCACGGCCATTGCCTCCCGCTTCCCCGTTGAGATTGTGCATATCAAACCGCAAGATTTTACCTTCGGGCGCTCCCTGAATCTGGGGCTGGCGCAGGCCAAAGCGGACCTGGTAGTGATTGCCTCTGCCCATGTCTACCCTGTTTACCCCGATTGGCTGGAGCGTCTGCTGGAGCCGTTTAAGGATGGGCAAATTGGGCTGGCATATGGGAAACAGCGCGGGGCGCCGGTTTCCAGATTTTCCGAGCAGCAGGTTTTTAAACGCTGGTTTCCCGAGCAGTCGAGTTTGCGACAGCCGCATCCGTTCTGCAATAACGCCAATGCGGCTATCCGCCGTTCGTTGTGGGAACAGCAGCCTTATGATGAAGCGCTCCCCGGCCTGGAAGATCTCGCCTGGGCCCGCCGCATGCAGGAGCAAGGCAGCGGAATCGCCTACGTTGCCGAGGCGGAAGTCATCCACGTTCATAATGAGACCTGGCGGGGGATTTATAATCGTTACCGGCGCGAGGGCATGGCCTTCAAGCACATCTACCCGCAAGAGACTTTTCGGTTTTCGGATTTTCTGCGCCTGTGGGTGAGCAATGTATGAAGTGATTGGCGGGCCGCATCGGCTGAGGGCCTGTTCGGGCGCGAGTGGGCCAATGTGGTTCGCTTCAGGTTGATGCAGTTCTGGGGCACTTACCAGGGTTACCGCCGCTCTGGCCCGCTCACCTGGCAGTTGAAACAGACTTTTTATTACCCCGTGCAGGAAACGGTGGAGGGCGGGAAAGGTGAACGCCGCGGGGTGCAGCCGATCAAGTACGAAGGGGACGCAGGAGAGTGATCACGGCGGTGGAAAATCCTTCGTGGATAGGTGATTTCCTACTATATAATTAAAGGCGATGGCTGTAATCTCCACCCTATAATCTATCAACAGAAGAGAGTGCTGCCTTGAGTTCAAAACCGGTTATCGTCGCCCTGGTCCCCATGCGCCATCATTCTGTCCGCGTTCCGGGAAAAAATTACCGCCCGCTGGCGGGAAAACCGCTTTTTCACCATATTCTTGAAACCCTGCAGGCAGTGCCAAAAATCGCAGACATCATCGTGGACACCGACTCAGCCGAAATCATCTCCGGACTGCAGCAGCATTTTCCGCGGGTCAAGATTATCGAACGGCCAGAACACCTGAGAGCCGACACGGTGCCGATGAACGAGATTTTGATGCATGATACGGCGCTTTTCCCGGCGGATTTCTACCTGCAAACGCATTCGACCAATCCACTGCTTAAAGCGGAGACCATCACCGGGGCGATAACGCAGTTGTTGAACCAATACCCATTCTACGATTCACTCTTCTCGGTGACGCGCCTGCAAACACGCTTGTGGGACGGACTCGCCCGCCCGATCAATCACAACCCCGCCATCCTGCTCCAGACCCAGGATCTGCCCCCCGTGTATGAAGAAAATTCCTGCCTTTACATGTTCACGCGCGAGACCCTGGCAATGCGCCGCAACCGCATCGGAGAGAGACCATTGTTGTTCGAAATCGACCCGATCGAGTCGCGCGATATCGATGAGGAATTCGATTTTCTCATCGCGGACTTATTGCTAAAACACCGCGGTAAAACCAGTTTATAAGGATCAGTATGCCAGCCGTTTTGCTTACAGCGCCCTACCTGCTGCCCAGCATTGACCGATTTCGACCGGTATTCTCCGCTTATGGGCTGGAGCTGATTGTTCCACAGGTGCACGAGCGCTTATCGGAAGAAGAACTTCTGCGCTTCGCCGGGCAGTTCGACGCCACGGTTTGCGGAGATGATCGCTACACCGAGCGAGTCCTGCAGGCGTGCGCGCCGCGCTTGAAGGTGATTTCCAAATGGGGCACCGGCATTGATTCGATCGACCAGCAGGCAGCCGCCCGCCTGGGCATCCAGGTGCGCAATACGCCCAACGCTTTCACCCTGCCTGTGTCCGACAGCGTCCTGGGCTACATCCTGAGTTTCGCCCGCAGGCTGCCGTGGATGGATAAAAAGATGAAAGCTGGGCAGTGGCAGAAGCTTCCCGGGCGGTCGCTCAGCGAGTGCACCCTGGGCGTGGTGGGGGTGGGTAATGTCGGTAAAGCCGTCATCCGGCGGGCGCGTGCTTTTGGGATGAAAATCCTCGGTAACGACATCCAGCCGATCGCGCCGGATTTCATTCTCGAGTACGGCGTGGAAATGACCACCCTCGAAGATTTGCTCGCGCGGGCGGATTTCGTCAGCTTGAACTGCGACTTGAACCCGACTTCCTTCCACCTGATCAATGCAGAGCGCCTGGCCTTGATGAAACCAGACGCGGTATTAATCAATACAGCGCGCGGACCGGTGGTGAATGAACCCGCTTTGGTTGCTGCCCTGCATTCAGGAAGGATAGGGGGGGCAGCGTTGGATGTGTTTGAAGTCGAACCCCTGCCTGCCCATTCGCCCTTGCTGCGGCTGGACAACGTCCTGCTGGCGGCGCACAACGCCAACTCTAGCCCGTCCGCCTGGGAACGGGTGCACCGCAACACGATCCGTAATCTGCTGGATGGATTGGGGATGGATGCCAGTGGATTGGATGCACACCTGGAGCGGGTGAGCATTGAGTGAGCGGGGAGAAAAAAGCAAGGCAGAGATCTGGCTATCGATCGGCCTGATCCTGCTGGTATCGGCGCTGACCTTCCTGCCGCTGGCAGGGCAGCTCGGGTATTATCATGACGACTGGTTCACGACCATCTCGCGGGTAAGCGGGGTCAGCCTGATCGATATGCACAGCGTCGACCGCCCCGGGATGGGCTGGTTGTATCATTACACCAATCTGCTGCTGGGTGAGTCTCCCCTCGCCTGGCATTTGTACGCCTGGATGGTGAGGGTTCTGGGCGGGCTGGCGTTGTTGTGGCTGCTGCGCATGTTGTGGCCCGAACAAAAGACCGCCGCGACCTTCATGGTTCTGTTGTATGTCGTATATCCGGGGTTTTTGCAACAGCCCAGCGCGAACAACTACCAGAACCACATCTTTGCCTACTCCAGCGCGATTCTCTCTTTGGCCCTGACAGTGTGGGCATTGGGAAAGCATCACACCGCTTTGAGAGCGGCCGCGCTGCTGGGAGCGTTAGGGATTGCCTACGCCTACCCGCGCATCTATGAGGCCATGCTGGGCATGGAAGCCTTACGGTTCGTGCTCATTTTCTATATTTTTCTACGACGCCAGCGGGGTAAATTCATATCGGCCATCGGGAAATCGCTGGCGTGGTTTTCACCGTTCCTGATAAACGGGCTGGTGTTTGTCTACTGGCGCCTGTTTGTTTTCGAAAGTTTACGGGTTTCAGTGGATGCCAGGGCGCTGCTGGACAGTTACCAGTCTAATCCTGCCGGAATGCTGGTCAATACACTCAGCCGGCTACTCCAGGACGTGATTGAACTGCTGATAGCCGCCTGGATTGTGCCCTTATACCAGCTCAGCCTGGAAGGACGCATTCGCTATTTTGTTTTCGGCTTGCTCGCGGCCGCGGCGGGTGTGGGACTGGTCCTGTTTTACACCCGTTATATAAGGAATCGTGACACCGCAGATCCGTCTGCTGCCTGGGCCAGGGATGCATGCCTGATTGGTTTGACCGCTGTCTTTTTGACCCTGGCACCGGTAACCTTATCAGACCGCGACATTCAATTCAGGCTGTATTTGGACCGCTACACCTACCAGTCCATTGTCCCTGCCGTTATGCTGATCGTCAGCCTGATCTACCTGGCTGTAACAGCCCGCTGGCGGAAATGGGCTGTGGCAGCTTTACTGGCCCTGGCAGTCATAACCCACATCCTAAACGCGGCTGATTACGCAGCTTTCTGGCAGGTCCACCGCAGCGCATGGTGGCAGCTGAGCTGGAGGGCACCACAGTTCAAACCGGGAACCGTTTTGATCATCAATATGCCCGCTGGTTACCGGTTCCCCGAGAAACACGAGGTCTGGGCAGCCGCCAACCGGATTTATTATCCGAACACCCGAGGCCCGGTGATCACCGCGCAGATTCTGGTAAATGAAACCCTGCCGGAAATTCTTGGCGGCGGAAGCGAGGAACAAAACTTCAGGCAGGTTCTGTACGATATTGATTATTCTCAAGTGGTGGTCTTCTCGAAGCCATCGACGGCTTCGTGCCTGCAGTTGATCACCCCGGATGGTGTCTTCAGTCCTTATGAAATTGACCTGGTGAAACAAGCTGCGCGTGTCTCGCAGCCCGAGCAAATTCTAATAGATGCGGAAGGTTCCAGCCCTCCCGAGGTCATATTTGGCAGAGAACCGGACCACGACTGGTGTTATTATTACCAGCAGGCTTCGCTGGCCCGTCAGCAGGGAAATTGGGCTCAGGTCGAGGCATTAGGCGAGCAGGCTGCTGCCGCATCAATGGTTCCGGGCGACCCGGTCGAATGGCTGCCATTCATCGAAGCCGATTTACACGCCGGGCGAGTTTCTCAGGCGCAGGCCAAAGCAGCAGAAATCAGAGAATTTCCTGGCCAGGCGCAGCAATTCTGCCGTTTTTTCCTTGAAAGACCACAGGATACCATTGCTGAACGGGGGCAGGGGCTTTTCTGCGGTCCATGAACCTATCCGGTGGTTTATGCCAGCGGGAAGTTCCCACCAGGAAGCGGATATTTTTATGGTTAAATTGGCGGGAGGGTGAAACTGAAGCAAAGTTTCCCAACCAGGAGGTTCTAAACGCATGAATGAAATGAAAGATATCAGAACCCTGCTCATAACCGGGGCTGCCGGGGGGATTGGCCGCGCGACCGTGCATTTATTTGCAAAGCACGGCTGGCAGGTGATCGGGGTTGACCGCCAGGACTTTGGCTCGGGGTTCCCAACCAATGGGCAGTTTATCCGCGCTGACATTTCAGCCCCGCATGAGCTGGCGTCGATCTTTGAGCAGGCCAAAGCCGTGAGTGAGAAACTGCACGCGGTAGTCAATAACGCTGCCGTCCAGATTGCCAAACCATTGATCGAGACTTCGGTCGAGGAATGGGATATGGTGATGGCGTCTAACCTGAGGTCTGTATTTTTAGGGGCGAAACTGGGCTACCCGCTGCTCAAGGCCGGCGGGGGCGGCGCGATTGTGAATGTTTCTTCAGTGCATGCGGTCGCGACTTCGGCGAATATCTCGGCCTACGCTGCCAGCAAGGGCGGGCTGCTGGCGCTGACACGCGCCATGGCGATCGAGTTTGCTGCCGACAACATCCGCGTGAATGCCATTCTGCCCGGCGCAGTGGATACACCCATGCTGCGGGCGGGGTTAAACCGCGGGCATGTGGGGGACGGTACCATCCTGGACCGGCTGGAAAACCTGGCGCGAAAAACGGTCAATGGGCGTGTCGGCCAGCCGGAGGAAATCGCCTCTGCCATTTATTTTCTGGCGGATGACAGCCAGTCCTCTTTCATGACAGGCCAGGCGCTGATTGTGGACGGCGGTGCGACGGCCAGATTGAGCACCGAATGAGCAGCCTGCGCGAAATGGTGAAGAATAACCTGCCACGGCCGCTGGTCGAGGCAGCGCGGGAAACGCGGGATGGGTTGGCGCGCGCGGCGGAATGGCCGCAGGCACAACTGCACCCCTGGCGGCGGGATACAATTCGGCGTCTGGCTGCCCTCAAAGACAGCCATAAAGGCGAGCGATGCTTTATCCTCGGCAATGGTCCCAGCCTGGCAAAAACAGATCTCAGCCGCTTAAAGAACGAGTTTACGCTGGGGATGAACCGCATCTACCTGGCCTTTGAAGATATGGGCTACCAGACGAGTTATTACCTGTCAATAAATGACCTGGTGGTGGAACAGTGCGCGGATGAGATTCAGCGCTTGGACATGCCGAAGTTCGTTTCCTGGCGGGCGCGCACCTGGCTAAAACCGCAGGCGAACCTCTATTTTTTGTACACCACCTATACCGGACCAAAATTCGCGCGGGATATCCGCGGGCGCTTGTGGGAGGGGGCAACGGTAACCTATGTGGCCCTGCAGGTCGCTTTTTACCTGGGTTTTGAGAAAGTAATCCTGATTGGCGTGGATCATAATTTTGCCACCCAGGGCAAACCCAACACCACGGTCATCTCGCAGGGAGAGGATCCTAACCATTTTCATCCCGGTTATTTTGGTAAGGGGTTCCGCTGGCAGTTGCCTGACCTGGACACATCCGAGCGCTCCTATAAGTTGGCGCGGAAAACTTACGAAGCCGCCGGACGGCAGGTGCTGGATGCCACTATCGGTGGTAAGCTGACCATTTTTCCCAAGGTGGATTACGACTCCCTGTTCTAAGCGCATGCCGGCCCCACTTGTTTCTATCATCACTCCTTCCTTCAACCAGGCTTCCTTTCTTGAGCAGGCCATAAAATCGGTGCTGCAGCAGGGCTACCCCAATATCGAATACCTGGTGGTTGATGGCGGGTCGAACGACGGCAGCCTGGAAATTATTGAAAAATATTCTTCTCGGATGGCCTGGTGGGTGTCCGAAGCGGACAGCGGCCAGGCCGAGGCGATCAACAAAGGGCTGCAGCGAGCCAGTGGTGAGATCATCGCCTGGTTGAATTCCGATGATTTTTACTACCCCGGCGCTGTCGCGGCAGCCGTGGAAGCCCTGCGAGTGTACCCGCAAGCCGGCCTGGTGTTCAGCGATGTCGATTCGGTCGATGAAACCGGCGAATTGATCAACCGAATGCGTTTTGGAGATTGGGGGCTGGAAGAGCTGATGTCCTTTAAGATCATCAGCCAGCCCGGGGTGTTCATGCGCCGGTCGGTGCTGGATAAAGCGGGCAGCCTGGACACTGGTTACCATTACCTTCTCGACCACCACCTGTGGCTGCGCATGGGACTGCATGCGCCCATCCAGTACGCCCGTGGGGCGCGCTGGGCAGCGGCGCGGTTTCACAGCGGCGCTAAAAACCGGGCCCAGGCTGCCAGTTTTGGCAGGGAGGCTTTCCGTATCGCTGAATGGCTGGAAAATGATCCCGCTTACCGGCAATTCTTCCCGCGCCTGCGGCGAAAAGTTTGGGGCGGAGCGCACCGCCTGGATGCGTTTTACCTGCTGGATGCCGGTTTGGCTGGGGCGGCGCTGCGCGCCTACTGGCGGGCGCTGCGCTGCGACCCCCCAGTTGTACTGCGCGACTGGCGGCGCGTCGGCTACGCTATCCTCAGCCCATTGGGTTTACAAGGTGTACGCCGCGCCTATCTGCAGCGGCGCCAGCGCCGGTTTCGCGGTGAATGAACTATGAACCAGGAGTCTGGAACACCAAACCGGATACGAGTACACTGGCCATTTGTGGCTGCGGTCATCATAATACTGCTGGCAGGTTCAGCCCTGCGCCTGTATGACCTGGATGACCCGCCGCTCGATTTTCACCCAACGCGCCAACTGCATTCCGCGCTGATCGCGCGCGGGATGTTCTACGCCGGCCGGGAGGATGTGCCTGATTGGCAGCGGGAAAGGGCAGTGCAGCAGCAGCATGCCGAGGGCCTGATCGAGCCGCAAGTCATGGAAACCCTGACAGCCCTCACTTACCGCATCGTTGGGGAGGCTGACCTGCGCATACCGCGCCTGTATGCGATCCTTTTCTGGTGCCTGGGCGGGGTCGGCTTGCTGCTGCTGGCCAAAGAAACCTCTGGTTTGGTGGGCGCATTAGTCGCCCTGACGCTGTATCTGTTCCTGCCCTACGGGGTGACCGCTTCACGCGCTTTCCAACCCGACCCGTTGATGGTTGCGCTCAGCATTTGGTCCTGGTGGGCAATGCAGCGCTGGCTGCGCAGGCGCAGTACAGCCTGGGCTGTGACCGCTGGTTTACTGGGAGGTCTGGCAATCTATATTAAGACAACCGCGGTGTTTTTCGTGCTGGGCGGCTGGGCGGGGATCGCCCTGGCTGGGCTGGGGGTGAAGGCTTTCCTGCGCGACCGCCGTTTTTGGCTGGCGACGATCCTGATGATCCTGCCATATGCGCTGTACCATGTTTACGCCACCGCCGGTTTAGGGCTGCTGCAGGAGCAGTTCAGCCTGCGCTTCTTCCCGCGCATGTGGCTGGACCCGGCCTTCTACCTGCGCTGGTCCTTAAAAGCAATTGAGGTTGTGCCCCTTCCCTGGCTTGTGTTGGCTGCGGCGGGCGTGTTCACGCTGGCGATCGGGCGCGGCTCCACGGTGGGCGAGCGGCTGCTGGCCGACCCGCGCGTGCCGCTGATCAGCGCCACAGGGAGCTGCCAGATGGGCTACCGCGTGGCAGAGGTGGTCGGAAAGCGGCTGGGACGCACGATCCTCGAACTGGGCGACGCATTCTACGATCGCGTCGCGGCAGCGGATTTTCCGCAGACTATCCTGCGCTTCCGCAACGATCGCGCGGCGGCCGAGGTCGGACTCGATTCGCTCAACAACGACGAATGGACCGCGCATTTCGGACGCTTTCAGC
>FWWM01004129.1_pt1 | contig 13418 bp, 11 predicted proteins | sample 2228351 | NCBI WGS metagenome assembly FWWM01 (sample SAMEA103939774, study PRJEB20133) | metagenome | reverse complement strand
GCGCTCAGCCCGACGCGGCGGCCAGCACGATCCGCGCCTCCTCCCCTTCCCGCTGGATCTCGATCACCGCGTAGCCGTTGCGCCTGGCCCACGCGGTGACCGTGAACTCGTCCGCGTAGCCCCGCACCAGCACCGCCACCGCCTCCCCCGGGCCCAGGCCGGCCAGGGCCTGCTGGACCCGGCCGATGGGCGAGTCGGTGCACAGCTCGATCCCCGCCCGCAAATCCACCGTCCGCGCGATCCGCGCCATCGCCACCTCCCACTCCGGCTGGGCGGGCCCCCGTTCGGGGGCCCGCCCCCTGGCCCTCAACGCTCGATGGGGAGCCCCACCGTGTTGCCCCACTCGGACCACGAGCCGTCGTAGTTGCGGACGTTGGGGTAGCCCAGCAGATGGCGCAGCACGAACCAGGTCACCGAGGAGCGCTCCCCGATGCGGCAGTAGGTGATGACCTCCTTATCCGGCGTGACCCCGGCCTCCTCATAGATCCTGCGCAGCGAATCCGGGTCCTTGAAGGTGTCATCGTCGTTGAGGGCCTTCGACCATGGGATGTTCACCGCGCCGGGGATGTGGCCGCCCCGCTGGGCCGCCTCGGTGGGGTACTCGGGGGGCGCCGTGATCTCCCCGGTGAACTCCGCCGGGGACCGCACGTCCACCAGAGCCACCCCCCGCTTGCCCAGCACGTTCAGCACGTAGGGGAGATGCGCCCGCAGACGGCCATCCGGCTCCTGCGCTCGATACGTCGTCGGAGGGTAAGAAGGCCCCTCCTCCGTCAGCGGCCGCTTCTCCTCGATCCACTTCTTGCGGCCCCCGTTGAGCAAGCGCACGTCCGAATGGCCGTAGAGCCTGTAGATCCAGAACGCGAAGGCCGCGAACCAGTTCCGGAAGTCGCCGTAGAGCACCACCGTGGTGTCGTTGGAGATCCCGGCCCGGCTGTTGAGGGCCTCGAAAGCCTCCTTGCTCAGGATGTCCCGCCGCACCGGGTCGTTCAGGTCCTTGCGCCAATCGAACAGGACGGCGCCGGGGATGTGGCCCAGGAAGTAGGCGCTTCCCGGATCGTAGTCCACCTCCACGATCCGCACCTTCGGATCCTGAAGGTGCTGGGCCACCCACTCCGTGTCCACCAACGCCAGGGGATCCGCATACGTCGCCATCGCAACCTCCTGAGATAGTTGTTTGCCGGATAGGTTTCGACCGTTCCATGAGCGCCCATCATCCCCATCCCCCGGACCGGGATTAAACGGTTTTATGGGGGAAACCCGGTCGGGCTCAGGGATGGCGGAAAACTACCGTTGCGGGCAGGAGATCAGGCGATCAACGGATGAAGGGGAAGGCGGGGGCAGAAGGGGGTCGGTTCCACTCAGCGGGGCGCGCGTCCCAAGCGGGCGGCCCCCCTCCGCCCCCGCTCGGGACAGATACAGGTGTTCATCGAGGAGGCAAAATCCACCCGCTGCGCGATCCGCCGCTGCGGAGCGCCCCTCGCGCCAGCCGGTGGGTCGGGGAACTTCACGGCCATCGCCGTTGAACCGCTCCCAAGGTTTGGGGCTATATATAGCACACCGGGGACGTTCTGTCAAGAAGAACGCAGCGGGGCGTATGGCCCGGCGCGTCCGGAGGCACGCCCTCCGATCGCGGCAGAGGCGATCGGTTGTCCTCCCTCAGGATCCCTGGTAAGATACCCAATCCAAGCAACCTCCCACCCCCGCGAAACGCCATCGGGGAGGATCTCGCCACGGAGGACCCTGACGATGAAGGTGGTGCTGCTGCGGGATGTGCCGAACCTGGGGCAGGCCGGTGAGGTGAAGGAAGTAGCCGATGGCTACGCCCGCAACTACCTGATCCCGAAAGGCCTGGCCACGCCGGCCACCGAAGGGCTCATCCGCCATGCGGTGGAAACCCGGCAGGCTGCGGAGCAGCGTCGGATCCGCCAGCTGGCCTCCGCCCGGGAGATGGCCGCCCGCCTCCAGGGCGCCGCGGTGACCATCCGGGCGCGGGCAGGCCAGGGCGATCGGCTCTACGGCTCCATCACTTCCCAGCAGATCGCCGAGGCGATCGCCCAGCAGCTGGGCGTGGAAGTGGATCGGCGGCGGATCGAGTTGGACGCCCCCATCCGCACCCTGGGGACCCATCCGGTGCGGGTGCAGCTGGGGCCGGAGATCGCCGCCCAGGTGCAGGTCGTTGTGGAACGGGAGGCCTAAGGGTGGGCATTGGGGAACGGCTGCGGGCAGCCCGGGAGGCCCGTGGGCTCTCCCTGGAGGAGGCCGCCGAAGGGACTCGCATCAAGCGGGTCTATCTGGAGGCCCTGGAGAACGAGGCCTTCTCCGTCCTCCCCAGCCCGGCCCACGCCCGCGGGTTCCTGCGTCGCTACGCCCGTTGGTTGGGGCTGGATGAGACGGCCTTGCTGGCGGAATGGGACGGGGCGCCGGCGGCGATCCCCCCCGCCCGGCCCTCCCGCGTGCCCTCGATGTTCGAACTCACTCACATCCCGACCCGGACCGCCTTCCCGTGGCGCCCGCTGGCCGGGATCGGGCTGGCCACCCTGGTGGTCCTCAGCCTCCTCGGGCTCGCCCGCATCCACTGGCTGCCTTCCCCTGCTCGACTCCCCCCGGCCCCCACGGTGACCCAGGCGGTCGGGCTCGGCGGGCCGACGCCGACCCCCGGCGCGGCGGCTGCGCCCCCCGCCCTCCGCCTGGAGGTGGAGGCCACCGAACACGTCTGGGTGCGCATCCAGGCGGACGGCCAGGTGGTCTATCAGGGCCTCCTCCGCCCCGGGGAAACCCGGGCCTGGGACGCCCGCTCGACGCTGCAGCTGGACACCGGGAACGCGGCCGCCCTCCAGGTCCGCCTCAACGGGCGCCCCGAGAGCCCCCTCGGCGGGCGCGGGGAGATCGTCCGCAAAACGTGGTCTCGGTGACGCCTGGGGCCGGGCCCCCCATCCTTATCTGATAACTCCCGACCCTCCTGAATGCTCTGCAGCAATTCCGGAGGCGCCCGCTCGCCATCCACCAGATCCACTCGGAAGCCCACCGCCTCGCCCAGACGGGCGGCGCCGCTGCTGCCGGGAAGAACGCTTCGGGGCGCACCCCACACCGCCAAGTCAATGTCCGAATGCAAGGCGAACACGCCCGAGCGGACAAGGGAGCCGAAGAGCACCACTCGGGTGGCGCCGAAGCGCTCCCGCAACATCCGGGCGACCCGGCGCGCCAGACGCAAAGCCTTCTGCCGCCACGCGCGCCGCTCCCGCCGCCACGCAGCCGCTTCCCGCTGCAGGCGGTGGTGCGCCGCGCGCAGAAACGCCCCTCGTTCCTCCGGCCTTATCTCCCCCCACATTCTGCTACCCATCGCGATTCAAAGGCACGGAGCCGTAGGGCCGATGGCCCGCGAAACGAGAAGAGGCCCCGGCGCCCCTCGCGTCTCTTCTCCATATGGGATGTAAGATAGATATGCCCGCGGCCGGCGCCCGACCGCGACGGGGTCGGGGAGGCGCGGGGACATCGGGCGAACCGGGGGCTTGGATGAAAGCCTGGTGGTCCATCCTGGGGACGGTTGAATACGGGGCGGCATGGGCGCTGCAGCGGGCCCTGGCCGAGGCCCGCGCGGCCCGCCAGATCCCGGACACCTTGCTCCTGCTGGAGCATCCCCACGTGTTCACTCTGGGGCGCTCGGCCCGCCCGGAGCACATCCTGTGGGATGAGGCGGAGCGGGCCCGCCGCGGCGTCGCGGTGGTCCCCACCGACCGCGGCGGCGACGTGACCTACCACGGCCCGGGCCAGATCGTGGGCTACTTCATCCTGGATCTGCACGCCCTCGGCCTGGACAAGGTGGCCTTCGTTCGCCGCATCGAGCAAATGCTGATCGAGACCCTGGCCCGCTTCAGCATCGCCGCGGGGATCCTCCCGGGGGCTCCCGGGGTGTGGGTGCAGCCGGACACGATGAGCCGCTGCGCCTGGTGCCCGCCCCACCTGCGGCGAGCCCCGGCGAAGATCGCCGCCATCGGGGCGCGGGTGGACGCCCGGGGGATCACGATGCATGGGTTCGCCCTGAACGTCTGCCCGGACCTGTCGTATTTCAACGGGATCATCCCGTGTGGCATCGCGGACAAAGGCGTGGTCTCGATGGCGATGTTCCTCGGGGAACCCGAGGACGAGGCAGCCCGGGCGCGGCAGATCGCCGCGGTCCAGGAGGCGCTCGCCCGGTCCTTCGCCTCGGTCTTCGGGCTGGAGGCGGAGCCGGTGGATCCCGCCGCCCTCTGGGCCTTGGCCCCGGAGGGGATCGGGGCGCGCTAACCCGGCCCCGCGCATTCGGATGGAAGGAGGCGGAAGACGTCGGGCCATCCCAGTGTTCCCACAAGCCGCTTGAACCTATGCATGACGATGAGCCGCTCGATGCCTATTCCCAAACCGTGATCCGCGTGGTGGAGCAGGTCGGACCGGCGGTGGTCAGCATCCGGCCGGCCGGATCCTCGCGGCGCCGCCAGGCGATGGAGCCCATGGGCTCCGGGTTCTTCATCACCCCTGATGGCTACCTCCTGACCAACAGCCACGTGATCCGCCATATCCGGGAACCCCAGGTCACCCTCATTGACGGCCGCACCTTCCCCGCCCGCCTCATCGGCGAGGACCCCCACACGGATCTGGCGGTCCTGCGGGTGGAGCGCGGGGAGACCTTCCCCGCGGCGCGGCTGGGGGACTCCTCCCGCCTGCGCCTGGGGCAGCTGGTGGTGGCCATCGGCAACCCCCTGGGCTTCCACTTCACCGTATCCGCCGGGATCGTCAGCGGCCTGGGGCGAGCGCTCCAGGGGCCCGGAGGGCAGGTGATCGAAGACATCATCCAGACCGACGCGGCCCTCAACCCGGGGAACTCCGGCGGCCCCCTGGTGGACAGCCGCGGGGAGGTCGTGGGGATCTGTGTGGCGACGATCCTGGGGGCGGAGAACATCGCCTTCGCGATCCCCAGCTATACGGCGGAGTGGGTCGCCGCGCTGCTGATCAAAGAAGGACGCGTCCGCCGCGCCTACCTGGGGATCGCGGCGGAGATCCGCCCGATCCCATGGTCGGGCCCAGCGGCCGGCTTGGAGATCCTGGAGGTGGATCCCCACGGGCCGGCCGCGCAGGGCGGGCTGCAGGAAGGGGACATCCTGCTCCGCATCGGCGACCAGCCCGTGCGGAGCCTCGGGGAGCTGCACCGCTTCCTGGCCCACTGGCCTCCCGGGCGCCCGGTGGAGGTCCAGGTGATGCGGCAGAACCAGATCCACACGCGGACGGTCATCCCGCGGGAGGCGCCCCCGTCCCGGCGGTGAGCCGTGGCCACCGACCGCATGCCCGGAGAAACGCGATGCCGCTGCCCTCACCCTACCGGTTCCTGGATCTAGCCGGCTCCCCCCGAGAGGTGGGGGAAGCGCTGGGCCGCCTCGGACCGCCTTTCCGGCGGCCGTCGTGGTGGCCCCCCGCCCCCGACCCTGCGCTCGCCGAGGCGTGCCGCCGGCTGGTGGCCCGCTGGCATCCCGCCCTGGTGGAGGAGCACGAAGGCTACGCCGCCGCCCAGGGGCTGGATCCGGCTTTCCTCTGGCAGCAGGTCTGCCGGACCTCCCTTCGCGCCCGCCCCTTCGCCTGCTCCGCCGTGGCCTGGCGGGATCCGGAGGGCCGGATGTGGGTGGGGCGGAATTACGACTTCCAGCCGATCCAGCGGATCCGGGATCTGGTCCGGCTTCGCCCTCGCGAGGGGCTCGCTTCCATCGGGATGATGGGCAGCGTCCCCCTCGGGCGCTACGATGGGGTCAACGAGGCGTGGCTGTTCGTCTCCCTTCACGCCGTGATGGCGGAGGAGCCAACCCCCCGGCCCGGCATCCCCTTCCATCTAATCCCCCGGATCCTCCTGGAGCGCTGCCGCTCCGCGGCAGAGGCCGTCGAGGCGTTGCTCCGCATGCCCCATATGGTGCCGCTGAACTTCTTGGTGGCGGACCCCCGGCACGCTTACGCGGTGGAGGCACATCCCATGGCCGTGGCCGTGCGGGAACTATGGGGGGACGCCCTCGCGGTGACCAACCACTACGAGCACCCGGGGATGCGGCCATGGCAGGGCCGCCGGGATATCCGCTTCTCGATGCGCCGGAGGGAACGCCTGGAGCGCTGGGTCGAGGCCGGGGAGGGCGCCCCCCGGGAACGCCTGCGGGAGGCCCTCAGCGACCACGAGGCGCCGGTCTGCGGGCACCGTCCGGGCTTCACCACGCTCTGGTCGCTGATCGCCGATCTCCACGGGCGATCCGTTGAATACGCCTTCGGGCCCCCATGCCGCACCCCCTTCCACCCCTTCCCATGGCCCGGCGAGGCGCCCGCCGCGGAGGCAGGCCCGATCGGCCGGAACGGCATGGAGAGCGCGGGAGACCCATGAGGCCGTCCGCCGCCGGCTACGCCTCTCGCCCCAGCCTCAGGACCGCCAGGAAGGCCTCCTGGGGGACCTCAACGCGGCCGATCATCTTGAGACGCTTCTTGCCCTCCTTCTGCTTCTCCAAGAGCTTCCGCTTGCGGGTGACATCGCCCCCGTAACACTTGGCCAGCACATCCTTCCGCAGGGCCTTGATGGTCGCCCGGGCGATGATCCGACCGCCCACGGCCGCCTGGATGGCCACATCGAAGAGCTGGCGGGGGATCACCTCCTTCAACTTCTCCACCAACGCATGCCCTTTGTGATACGCCTGGTCCCGATGGACGATGAGGGCGAGGGCGTCCACCGGCTGGCCGTGGACCAGGATGTCCAACTTCACCAAGTCCCCCGCCCGATAGCCGATGAACGTGTAGTCCATCGAGGCGTAGCCCCGGGTGCGGCTCTTCAGCTGATCGTAGAAATCAATGATCAGCTCGGCCAGGGGCACCTCTGCCTCGATCATCACCCGTCGGGGGTCCAAGTAGGTCATGTTCTGGTAAACCCCCCGCCGGGAGGTGATCAGATCCATCACCGACCCGATGTAGTCCGCGGGGGTGATGATGGTGACCTTCATCCACGGCTCCCGGATCTCCTCGATAAGGGAAGGGTCCGGGAGATCCGAGGGGCGGGTGATGGTCTTCGCCTGGCCGTTGCGCAAGACCACCTCGTATTCCACGCTGGGCGCTGTGGCCACAATGTCCAGCCTATACTCTCGCTCCAGGCGCTCCTGGACGATCTCCATGTGAAACATCCCCAGGAAGCCGCACCGGAAGCCAAAGCCCAAGGCCTGGGAGGTTTCGGGCTGGAAGACCAGGGCGGCGTCGTTCAGCTGCAGCTTCTCCAGGGCTTCCCGCAGGACCTCGTAATCCTCCCCCTCGGCCGGGTAGAAGCTGGCGAAGACCATGGGCTTGGGCGGGCGGAACCCCGGCAATGGCGCCGCGGCCGGCCGGTCCGCCGTCGTTAAGGTGTCCCCCACCCGGCACTCGCGGACGGACTTCAGGCCGGTGGCCACGTAGCCCACCTCTCCGGCCGTCAGGCGGCCCGTCGGGGTCAGGTCGGGGGTGAAGACCCCGATCTCCACCGGCTCGCTGACCACCCCGGTGGACATCACCATGACCCTCCGGCCCATGGCGAGCGTCCCGTTGACCACCCGCACGTAGGCGATCACGCCCTTGTAAGGATCGTAATGGCTGTCAAAGATCAGGGCCTGCAGCGGGGCCTCCGGATCGCCCTGGGGCGGCGGGATGCGCCGCACCACCGCCTCCAGCACCTCTTCGACCCCGACCCCCAGTTTGGCGGAGATGCGGAGGACCTCGGATTCCGGCACCCCGAGGAGCTCCGCGATCTCCCAGGCCACCTCATCCGGCCGGGCCGCCGGGAGGTCGATCTTGTTGATCACGGGGATGATGACGAGGTCGTGCTCCATCGCCAGGTAGAGGTTGGCCAGCGTCTGGGCCTCGATCCCCTGGGTGGCGTCCACCAGGAGGATGGCCCCCTCGCAGGCGGCCAAGGCCCGGCCCACCTCGTAGGAGAAATCCACGTGCCCCGGCGTGTCAATCAGGTTCAGCACGTAAGTCCGACCGTCCCGGGCGGTGTATTGCATCCGGACCGCCGAGGCTTTGATGGTGACCCCCCGTTCCCGCTCCAGGTCCATGGAATCCAGCACCAACTCCATCCCGTTCCGGGGCTGGATGGTGCCGGTGCGCTCCAGGAGCCGATCGGCCAGGGTGGTCTTACCGTGGTCCACGTGGGCGATGATGCAGAAGTTCCGAATGTGCTCCAAACCCATCTCCCCTTCGCGCGAGCGGTCGCTTCCAGGCGGGGCGCCACGCCCCGGGCACGTTCATCATAAGCGGGGCGAGAAATCGGTGTCAAATGCCGCCGGAAACGCCCCTATCGGCGTGGTCTCCGCGGGCTTCCGCAAACGTGGTCTTGCGGAATCCCCCCCGCCGGGATTAGGATCAAAGCGTATCCGGGCCTTCCGCGCCGCGATGCGGCACGATGCCCAACCCCCGGTCAGGAGGCGGCGATGATCGGACGCTGGCTGCTGCGCCTCGGGCTGGCGCTGGGGATCCTTATGGCCCTCCTCGGCGCCGGCGGCGCCCTGTGGCTCTATCAGGCGGCCCGCCGGCCTTTCCCCCAGACCCAGGGCACCCTCTCCCTCCCCGGCCTCCGCGCCCCGGTCACGGTGATCCGCGATCGCTGGGGCGTGCCCCACATCTACGCCTCCAACCTCCACGACCTGTTCATGGCCCAGGGGTTTGTCCACGCCCAGGACCGCTTCTGGCAGATGGAGTTCTGGCGCCACATCGGGACCGGCCGCCTCTCCGAGATGCTGGGGAAAACGACCCTGGATCAAGACCGCTTCATCCGGACCCTGGGCTGGAACCGGGCGGCCCAGCAGGATTTAGCGGCCCTGGGGCCGGAGGAGCGGGCGATCCTCGAGGCCTACGCGGCCGGGGTGAACGCCTACCTGGAGCAGCATCGGAGCCGCCTTCCGCTGGAGTTCACCCTCTTCCGCCTGTTCGGGCGGCGCTGGGAGATCGAGCCGTGGCAGCCACTCCACACCGTGGCCTGGGCCAAGGTGATGGCCTGGGACCTGGGCGGGAACTGGGACGACGAGCTGCTGAACGCCCGCATCGTCCAGCGGATCGGGCCGGAACGCCTGCGGGAGCTGGTGCTCCCGTACCCCACCGACCGGCCGGTCATCGTCCCGACCGCCGTGATGGAGAGCCCGCTCCCAGAGGAGACGTCCCGCGCCTTGCTGGACCTGGGGCAGGCCCTCCAGCGGGCCACCCTGGGCGACGGGCCCGAGCGGGGATCCAACAATTGGGTGGTGGCCGGATCCCGATCGGCCACCGGGAAGCCTCTTCTGGCCAACGACCCCCATCTGAGCATCCAGATGCCCAGCATCTGGTATGAGGTCGCCCTGCACTGCGAGCCGGTGACGCCCGAGTGCCCGATCCAGGTGGCCGGCGCTTCCTTCCCCGGCGTCCCCGGCGTGATCATCGGCCATAACGACCGCATCGCTTGGGGCGTGACCAACCTGGGGCCGGACGTCCAGGATCTCTACATGGAGCGGGCGAACCCGGATAACCCCTTCGAGGTCGAGTTCCAGGGGCGCTGGGAGCCGGTGCAGGTGATCACCGAGGAGATCCGCGTGGCCGGCCAGGCCGAGCCCGTGCGGCTCACGGTGCGGATCACCCGCCACGGCCCGGTGATCAACGACGTGGTGGAAGCCTTGACCCGCACTCAGACCCTCTACGCCTTCCGCTGGACCGCCCTCGAGCCCTCGTCCATCGTGCGGGCGCTGTTGCGGTTGAACCGCGCCCGGAACTGGGAGGAATTCCACGAGGCGCTGAAGGATTGGGACGTGCCCGGCCAGAACTTCGTCTACGTCGACGGGGATGGCCACATCGGCTACCAGGCCACCGGCCGCGTCCCCATCCGGGCGAAGGGGGACGGCCTGGTGCCGGTTCCGGGATGGACGGGGGAGTATGAGTGGGTGGGGTATGTGCCCTATGAGGAGATGCCGCGGCGGCTGGATCCGCCGGAGGGCTTCCTCGTGACCGCCAACAACGCCGTGGTCGGCCCCGACTACCCGCACTTCCTCGCCGCCGTCTGGGATTACGGCGACCGGGCGCAACGGATCACGGATCTCCTCCGCGCGAAGGACCGCCTCTCCATCGAGGACATGGCGGCGATCCAGAACGACACCCTTTCCCTGGCCGCCCAGGCCATTGTGCCGTATGTGCTGGACCTCTCGTTCGAGGATCCCCTCGCCCGCCAGGCGCAGGAGATCCTCCGGGCCTGGGATTTCCGGGCCACACCGGATCAGCCCGGCCCCACGATCTTCGAGACCTTCCTGAAGCACCTGCTGCATGAAGCGTGGGTGGACGAGCTGGGGGAGGAGATCGTGCGGGATCTGCTCACCGGGGGCAGCCATAACCGCTACTGGGCGCGCTGGGCGCTGGCCCAGCCGGACCTCTCCTGGTGGGACGACCAACGCACCCCCCAGCGGGAGACGCGGGACGATATCGTGTGGCGCGCCTTCCAGCAGGCGGTGGCGGAGCTGCGGGATCGCCTCGGCGGGGATCCCCGCGCCTGGACATGGGGGAAGGTCCACACCGCCACCTTCGTTCATGGGACCCTGGGGCGGTCCGGGATCCGGCCGGTCGAGGCGATCTTCAACCGGGGTCCCTACCCGGCGCCGGGGACCAGCGCGGCGGTGAACAACACCGGGTTCGATGTGGGGAAGGGGTTCGCGGTCCGCAGCCTCCCCTCGCTCCGCTTCATCGCCTCGGCCGCGAACTGGTCCGACAGCCGCTTCATCCACACCACCGGCCAGTCCGGGCTTCCCGGCCATCCCCACTACGACGACTTCATCCCGCTCTGGCTGAGCGGAGGCTACCATCCGATGCCCTGGACCCGGGCGGAGGTGGAGCGGGAGGCGGTGGGGATCCTGATCCTCCAACCGCAGCCGTAACGGGGCATCCATCGGTCCAGATAGATGGGGGATTCTCCATGCGCGTGCTGATCACGGGGGGAACCGGATTCCTGGGCCGGGCGCTGGCGCGGCGCCTGGCGGAAGCAGGGTATGAGGTCTTCGTCCTTTCCCGGCGGCCGGAGCGGGCCGCGCTGCCCCCCGGCGTGCAGGCGGCCCGCTGGGACGGGCGCTCCGCGACGGGGTGGGGGCCGCTGGCCGACGGGGCCTTCGCCCTGATCAACCTGGCGGGCGAGAGCATCGGGCAGCGGTGGACGGAGGCGGCCAAGCGGCGCATCCGGGAGAGCCGCCTGAACGCCGGGCGCGCGGTGGTCGAGGCGGTGGCCGCCGCCCAGGCGAAGCCCCAGGTCCTCCTGCAAGCCTCCGCCGTCGGCTACTACGGCCCGCGGGGCGAGGAGCGGCTCACGGAGGAGGATCCGCCGGGAAGCGACTTCCTGGCCCGGCTGGCCGTCGACTGGGAGGCCAGCACCCAGCCGGTGGAGGCCATGGGGGTCCGCCGGGTGATCCTGCGCACCGGGCTGGTCCTGGAGCGGGACGGTGGTGCCTTGGCCCGCCTGTTGCTCCCCTTCCGGCTGTTCATCGGGGGTCCCCTCGGCGACGGCCGGCAGGGATGGTCGTGGATCCACCGCGCGGATTGGGTCGAGGCGGTGCGCTTCCTGATGGAGCGCCCGGACGCCCGGGGGCCTTACAACCTGACGGCCCCCCAGCCGGTGAGCAACGCCGAGTTCTCCCGGACCCTCGGCCGGGTGCTGGGACGGCCCGCGTGGCTGCCGGTGCCCGCCTTCGCCCTGCGGTTGGTCTTCGGGGAAGGGGCGGATTTCCTGCTCACAGGGCAGTTCGTGCTCCCCCGTCGGCTGCTGGAGGCAGGTTTCACCTTCCGGTATCCTGATTTGGAATCGGCGCTGCACGCCATCCTGGGGCGGCCGCGCTGAGGTCTCCGCGACGATCGCGGACGCGCCCTCCAGCCAGGGAAACACGAATCCGCGCCGCCGCGGTTTCCATCACGGGGATCAATGGTTAATAATGAAACAGACCTGCGGATCGCCAGGGCTTCGGGGAAGAGGGCCGCCATGCTCAAGCCGGGGACCTTGCTCCACGGCCGCTATCGGATCCTGCGCCCCATCGGGCGGGGGGGGATGGGGGCGGTCTACGAGGCGGAGGACACCTTGTTGGAGGGCCGTCGCTGCGCCATCAAGGAGATCCTCCTCACCTTCGAGGCCGATCCCACCTATCGGGAGCAGGCCCGCCTCCAGTTCTACCGCGAGGCGAGCGTGCTGGCCCGCCTCGATCACCCGAATCTCCCCAAGGTCTCCGATTACTTCTCCGAGGGGGACCGCGATTACCTGGTGATGGACTTCGTCCCCGGGCGCGACCTGAAGGAGATCATTGACGAAGCCCGGGAGAGCGGCCGTTTCCTGGACGAGCGGACGGTCCTGGATTGGGCGGAGCAGCTCTGCGACGCCCTCGATTACCTACACCGCCAGGATCCGCCGGTGGTCCATCGCGACATCAAGCCCTCGAACATCAAACTGACCCCCGACGGTCGGATCAAGTTGGTGGACTTCGGGCTGGTCAAGCTCCTGGCGCCGGATGAGAACCGGACCATCACGGTGCTACAGGGGCGGGGCACGGCGGCCTACACCCCGCTGGAACAATACGGCGGCGACATCGGGCACACCGACGTCCGCTCGGACATCTACGCCCTGGGGGCGACGCTCTACCACCTGCTGACCAACATCCCGCCCCCCGACGCCCGACAGCGGTTCCTCAAGCCCGACTGCCTGATCCCGCCCCGGGCGATCAACCCGCGCATCTCCCTGCGGGTGGAGCGGGCGATCCTGAGCGCGATGGCCATGCACCCGGACGACCGCCCGCCCAGCATCGCGGCCTTCCGGGCGGAGCTGCTCGGGAGCGCCCCGATCAGCCGTCCGCTGGACGTGTGGGCGCCGCCGGAGAGCGCCTGGGAGATCCTGTGGCGCCGCCACCGGCTCCTGGCGCTCGCCGCCCTCGGGGCCTTCGGGATCGCGCTGGCCGCCACCCTGATCCGGGGATAAGGATCAGCCCTCCCCACGTCCCCCTTCTCCATCGCCTACGGCATAAGGGTCGGCGTGGGCGGAGGCACTGCCGGCCTCCCCTGCGGCATCCCCACCCCCGGCGACGCAGGTGGTGTCCGCCCCTCTTTCAGCTCCTCCTCCAACTGCCGATAATATTCCTCCTGCTCCTCGGGGGAAGGCGCCTCCGGCAGCCCGTGCGCGCTGCAGGTCCCCGGCCGCTCATACGTGCTGCAGAAGACTGTCGGCCGCTCCCGCAGGGACCGCCCCGGCAGCGCCGCCGGCAGCCCCAGCGCATACCGATAGGGATCATAGGGGTAGCGCACGGTGCAGGGCCTGAACCCACCGCATTGCTCGCTCTTCAAATCGAACGCCCGATAGAAAGCGGTCTCGTAGTCGGTCCAGTGGGCTTCGGTCTCGGTGCTCCACCCCAGAATGCCCT
>FWWM01006524.1_pt1 | contig 13421 bp, 9 predicted proteins | sample 2228351 | NCBI WGS metagenome assembly FWWM01 (sample SAMEA103939774, study PRJEB20133) | metagenome | reverse complement strand
AGGGCAACTCTGTCAAAAAGGGTATCGCCGCGGCGCAGGGCGAGTTCATCATCATCCAGGACGCCGACCTGGAGTACGACCCGCAGGATTACCCGCGGCTGATCGAGCCGCTGTTGTCGGGTGAGGCCCAGGTGGTTTATGGGTCGCGGAACCTCGATCGCCAAATAGCGCACGGGCAGCCGTGGAGTTTGTTTGGCCTGGGCGTTGCCTTGCTCAACATTTGTGTGCGCTGGCTCTATGGGGTGCGGGTGACGGATGAGGCCACCTGCTATAAGGCGTTCCCCACCGCGGTGCTGCGAGCCATGGACTTGAGGTGCCAGCGGTTCGAGTTCTGCCCGGAAGTGACCGCCAAGGCCTGCCGGATGGGTCTGAAGATTTCGGAGGTTCCGATCCATTATCGCCCGCGAACTGCCGCCGAAGGGAAGAAGATTGGCTGGAAGGATGGGCTCCAGGCGCTGGTCACCCTGTGGCGATGGCGGCGTTGGCGGCCTGCGGGGATTTGGGGTTGCAGCGCCGCAGAGCCCGGGCGGCCGAAGTCGGACGGTCCGCCGCCGGCGGATGTCCGGGGCAGCGAGGAGGTTTAGCCATGCCTTGGCACAGAGGGATGTTCCGGTCGAGAGGCGGATTGACGCTGGTCGAGCTTCTGGTGGTCCTGGCGGTGATCGCCGCCCTGATGGCGCTTTTGTTGCCGGCCGTCCAGATGGCTCGCGAGACGGCCTCGCGAAACCGCTGCACCAACCACTTGCGACAGATCGGAATGGGGTTGTTGGGGCACCATGGCCTGTTCAAAGCGCTGCCGGGCAATGGGGGCTGGGACGCCTCGGACGCGAAAATTCCCACCACCAGCGGCGGCGAGACGTACATCTCTACCACCGACGCCCGGGGCGCCGCTGGCCCGACGCTTTATCTTTGGGGTGTTGGCGACCCCAAGCGTGTCGGCTCCAACCAGCCCGGCAGTTGGGCCTTCTCCATTCTCCCCCAGATCGAGCAGAGCCACGTCGTTGAGCAGCGGAACTGGGAGGTGGGCATCGAGCTGTACGCCTGTCCGAGCCGCCGCCCGCCGGTGCCGATGCTGGCCCCGCTGATCGACGAGTACGGCAGCTACGTCAGCGGCGGCTGGAAGTGGGGCAAAACCGACTACGCTGCGAACGCCCTGGTGGTGCCGAATCGCCCCAAGGTCTTGCGGCTGGACGAAATAATCGATGGGACCTCGCAGACGTTTCTGGTGGGCGAGAAGTCTATGGACCCCAAGGACTACCTCTCGGGAACCTGGTACTTTGACGAGCCGTTTTTTAGCGGCGGCTCGGCGGGCACGGCCCGCTTCGGAACAAAGGTGCTGCAGGACGCCCCGGGCGTGAACTTCCAGAACCATTGGGGTTCGGCGCACCCGGGAGGATGCAACTTCCTTTACGCAGACGGGCGTGTCAGCGCGGTATCGTTCAGCGTGGATCGGAGCGTCGTCCAGGCGTGTTTGACGCCGACCGGCAGAGAAACGGTCTCCCCACCTTGAAACCCGCGGCACGGGGAGCAGAACCCGATGCGCACAACCCGCGATCGTTGGGCCAGATTGGCGCTGGGCGTGGTGCTCGTGATGGGGCTGGTGCTGCGGTGCTGGCAATTGACGCAACGGAGCATCTGGTTCGACGAGGCGTTCACGTGGCGCATGATCCAGTTCCCCCTGGGCGAAATGCTGCACCGCATCACGCTCGATAACAACCCCCCGCTGCACTTCGTGCTCATGAAGTGCTGGTCGGCCTGCCTGGGCGACTCGCTCCTGGCCCTTCGCTCCTTCAGCGTGTTGATGGGCACCGTGGCGGTCCTCGGGATGTTCCTTTTCGTGCGTACGGCCATCGTTTATGGCGCGATGCGCGACGCGCGTCGGCGCCCGGGGGAGGAGTGCCGCGCATGGGAAACGGCGGTCGTCGCCGCGGGGCTTTTGGCGGCCAGCGCCTTTCAAATCCGCTGGTCTTGGGACGCGCGCCCATATGCCTTGGGAACAGCGCTGGCGGTGTTGTCCAGTTGGGCGCTCATGCGCGCCCTGGAGGCCACGGGACACGCGCGCCGCTGGTGGTATGCGTACGTGGCGCTGGCCGCATTGCTCGCTTATACGCATTACTTTGGGCTATTGACGCTGGCGGCGCAGGGGGGATTTGCCTTGTGGAGCCTGTGGGGTGCAACGGGCGACGGGGTGCGTGGCCTCTGGCGGGCGCCGAACGCTCGCCAAGCCGTCTGGTCCTTCCTGCTGATCGGGCTCTGCTGGTTGCCCTGGGCACCTTTCTTTGCACGCCAGATGGCCCAGGTGCGTGGCGACTTTTGGATCCATCCGTTCCAGCCCTGGGACCTGGCGCACCTGGTTTACCAGATGTTCGTCGAGCCGGAGGAGGCCTCGCTGACGCCGAGGGGCTCCCTCTGGGCTTTCGATCTCTGTGCGTTAGGATGGTTCGCGCTGCTCTGGCGGCCGCGCCACGATGCGGTGTATGTGGCGGCCGCCGGACTGACGCCGATCGTGTTGAGCATGGTCCTAAGCCGACTCGGCATCCACGTGTTTTTGCTCCGCTATTTTGTTGTTGCCCAGCCGTTCTTTCTGGCCGGCCTGGCGATGCTGGTTGGCCGGATTCCTTTCGCGATCGAGCGGCGGCTGATGGCCGGGTTGCTGTTGGCCTGGAGCCTGCTCGCCTGGTGGGAATTCCAGGACAAGGCCGACATGGCCAATCGCCCGGGTGCAAGAGCGGCGGCCGAGTGGATTGCGCAAGGGGCCGCGCCCGGGGAGGCCGTCGTGGCGAGTTCGCCGTTTTGCTACCTTCCGATTCGGTATCATTTGCGCGATCGCGGCGCGTGCTTCCTTTACCAGCAAAAGCAGCCCATCCCGCACTATCTTGGTGCGGCCGTCCTTACAACCGGTGACCTGATCAGTGCGGAGGAGCTGGCCTGTTGGCCGGCATCGCGCTTGTGGCTAGTGGACACCACCAACGCCGGCGGCGTGCGCGCCGTGCCTGCGATGCGCCTCAAGCAAGCGCGGCAACAGGTGTTTCCTGAGGTTTTCGGGTATGGGGATTTGATCGTGCAGGAGTATGTGGCTTTCGAGCGGCCGGAACACGGCCGGGTATCGCCGAGCCGAGACGAGAGGAAAACCTCCGGGCGGCAGCCTTAATGGAATACGAGGAGCACCGATGCGCAGCTTCGTTGCTTGCCTTTTGCACGCCCGCAAATGGTGGCTGGGCATTTTCTTCGCGCTGGCGCTCGTACTTGGAGCGTGGTGGGCAGCGGCGCACTACCTGGGCCGGTCTTACGTGAATGTGGCGCTTGGTTGCATGCCCGTGGACGGCGTCGCCGAGGCGGGCTTCCACTACCAGGAGTTTGAAGCGCAAACGCCTTTTCGTTGGACGAACGGTTTCGCCAGGCTGTTGGTCCCGATCGACGCCAGGCGTCCCCCGCAGCGCCTGTGGGTGAGTATCGAAAACCTCCGCCCGCAACCGACGCCGGTTCATCTTCAGGTCCTCGTGGACGAAAAGACACTGTTCGACGGCCTGGTTGGGCCCGGCATGTGGCAGAAGTTCTTCGATTTGGGCTCACATCGATTTTTTGCGCAGACGTTGATCGAACTCCGCAGCGACGTGTTCCGACCGAAAGGCGTGATGGACGGCGGGAAGAACACCGACCCCCGCGTCCTGGGGGTGAAGGTCCACGGGATCATGCTCGTGCGCGACCAACGGTGACTGCCGGTGGGGTGAGACGGTATGTTCGGATGGGCGTCGAACAAAAGCGCTGGAGGACGGCTTGCGTGGCTTGCGGTGGCGTGCGGGCTGCTTTTGTGGCGCGGACCTGCCTGGCGGGCGGCGCTTGTCCCGAAAACTTACTACGAGGCGGGGTTCCTCGCCGACTTTTTCCAGGAATGGGCTTCAGCCGGGAACTACTTCCAGGGACTGCCGATCTATACGGCGCAAGAGGAGACCCTCCAGCGTTACTTGGGGCAGCGCAGGGCGCCCGACGATGCGATCTTTACCGAGGTCAATGCACATCCGCCTTCATCGGTCCTGCTAGCGCTTCCGTTCGGCAAGTTGGGGTATGGCGCGGCTTTCCGGTTGTGGAACGCGATCTGTCTGGTGTTGTTTTGCGCAAGCGTGTACCTGGTGCTTGACGGGCTTGGGACGACAGATTGGACCAAGGCGGTTTTGGCAGTCGTGGCGGTGTCACTCGTTTGCCATCCGCTGTGGAGCCACGTCCATCAAGGCCAACTGGGCATGGCGCTGGTATTCTTGACTTCGCTGTGCTGGCGACTGGACCGTGGGAATCGACCGTGGCTGGCCGGTCTGTGTCTGGGCGCTGCTGCCGCGATAAAGCTGTTTCCGGGATTTCTGTTTCTCCCCTTTGTTCTGCGCCGGCGGTGGCGCGCCGTGCTCTCCGGGGTGGCTTCTGCCGCTGTGCTGTCGATAGCGACGCTTGCCGTCCTGGGCTTTTCCACCTACCGGGCCTACGTTTACGAGGTCCTGCCAGCCGTCGCCAAATATCGGGGCGCGTGCCATAATCTGTCGCTGTGTGGCATGGCGCACAAACTGTGGGCCCCTGTAGCCCATTGGATGCCCGTGAGCTTTGTGGGGGTTTCCCCGCGTCCAGTGGTCGCAACTTGTGTCTGGTTGCTTTTCGGGGCACTGGTGGTTGCGCTGGTGTGGTGGGCCGTGCGCCGCGGCCCGGACGACTGGGACGTTGGTTTCTCGGCGGCGATTGTGGCGATGCTTCTGGTCGGGCCGATCACCTGGGATCACTATCTGCTTTTCTTGCTGTTGCCGGTGGCCGTCCTGTGGCAGAGGCTCCCCCGAACCGGGCTTGCCTGGCCGGCGTTCCTGTTGGCCAGCGCAATCCTGTGGATCGAGCCGCTGGCGGTCATGGAGCACTGCCTGATCCTGATGGGAGCCGCCTCGGAAGGCGGCCGTTGGATCGCGACGCCCGTGGAAACGCTGACGGCCCTGTCCGTTCCGAGCTATGCGCTGTTTACTCTCTTCGTTCTGCTGGTTTTCGCGGCACGGCGGCGCAGGGAGGGTATCGCCGATTGTAACCGCTCTGAGTTTGGAAAGCAGTTTGGGGGGAGCTGACCCGTTCCCATCTTGCCGGGACCCCGGGAGAAAATGGCGGCACCTCGGCAGGCCTGTTTTCTGGTAAGAGTTTCGAGATACGCGGGCCACGTAAGCTCCAGACGCGGAGAAACCGCCACGCACGACGCGGAGGCGATCGGCGCGGAGATCGGCACGGCAGCAGTTTTTGGCAGTTTGGTTTAGGCAAAACACGGGGTGTTTTCGTGGTGGGCGCCTTGTGGTTGGCGCCTTGCAGGTGCAGCTTTCCTGGCTGCGGGTGCGGTCGGGCCAGGGGGCAATCACGCTTTCGAGTTGGAAGCGCCACGGGGTGGGCCGGAGGACGCTCCGATACAGCCGCGGGCTGGCAGCCCACACGTGTTGCCAAGCGGCCCGGAACCGTCCTGGCCCTCCGGTCTTCCCGTGTTGCGGTGGGAGAGGTCTAATGGTCTCTCTGGCCGGGCACGCCGTCCCGAAGCGGGTCCATTGGTCTTTGGCGGGAACCGGGGTCCGAGCCAGGTGCCTTGCATGGCTTTTTCTTGATTGTCGTGACGCCATGAGATACACAAGACGTGGCTTTGTGCGGCGGATGGCCGCGGCGACGGTATCGCTGATCAGCCCCGGTTGGCTGCGGGCATTGGCTGAGGAGCCTTTTGGCGGGTTCGGCGTCGAGCCGATCGGGAGACTCGCTCCGCGCGCCTCGGCGAGCATCGCGGCCTCTCCCTTGTCGGTCGGCTATGAGACCCTGGACCGAAGGCTTTTCGACCCTGCCAGGACCTTCGGCCATGCGGCCCGGCTTGGCGTGAAGTGGGCGCGATGCCAGACCGGCTGGGCTCGCACCGAAACGCGGCCGGGCCAATACGACTTCGCCTGGCTCGACGAGGTCGTCGACGGCCTTCGCAAGATCGGCATTCAGCCCTGGTTCAACCTGGGGTACGGCAACCGTCTGTACACGCCGCAGGCCGACGAGACGGCCGTGGGCTGGGTGCCGGTCGGCCACGAACCGGCCTTCGAGGCCTGGAAACGCTTCGCGGCAGCCCTCGCCGAGCATTTCCGCGGTCGCGTCCAGCATTACGAGATCTGGAACGAGCCGAACATCACCCAGTTCTGGAAGCCTGGGCGCCCGGATGCGGCCCTGTACGTTCGACTGGTCCGACAAACCGCACCCATCATTCGGCAGCGGGTGCCCAATGCGGTGATCATCGGCGGGGCCCTGGCCGGCGTGCCGCTGGGGTACCTCGAGGAATGCCTTGCTGCGGGCCTGGCCGAGCACGTCGATGCGCTTTCCTATCATCCTTATCGGGAGATTCCAGAGAAGCACTACGAGGCCGACGTGCGGGCCATGCGCCGGTTACTGGCCCGGTACAACGCCTCGAGGGTGAAGCTGTGGCAGGGCGAATGCGGATGCCCTTCGAAGAAGGGGGGGGCCGGGGCTTTGAGCCGGACCGACTGGAACGAAACTCGCCAGGCCAAGTGGCTCTTGCGGCGGATCGTTAGCGACTTGAGCCTCCAGGTGGACCTGACCTCGTATTTCCTGATCGTCGATCTGGTGGGTTATCGGGGGAGTACCAACTGGAAGGGCCTGTTGCGCGGGTCGGACTATAGCCCCAAGCCCGCCTACTTCGCCTACCAGAACCTCTGCGCGCTCTTCGACGCCGAAACCCGCAAGGCCGAGCTGCGGGTGCGGATCGAGGGATCGAGCGAGGCGGAAGTGATAACGGCCGGCTTCGTGCGGCGCGGCCGGCCTCTATACGTTTACTGGACCCCTGCGGACCTGACCCAGGACGTGGCACTGCGCGAGGTGCGGGCCGTGCTGGACGAAAAACCCGACCGGCCGGCGTTGCTCGATCCGCTCAGCGGGCGGATTTACCGGGTCCGTGCAGTGGACCGGTTGCCCTTGGCCGATTACCCCCTGGTGCTCGCCTCGGAGAGCGTGTTCTCGTGAAACGGGCGGGGGGTGGAGTTCTGGGGACATCGGCCAAGGGCCTCGCCGGGTCGCAAGGGTGTTTCAGCCGCGCTGCTCGATGGACATGTAGCTGGTCTCCGAGGGGCCGACGTAGATTTGCCGCGGCCGGAGAAGCTTGCTCGTGGGGTCGTCGTGTTGTTCTTTCCATTGGGCGATCCAGCCCGGGAGCCGGCCGATGGCGAACAGCACGGTGAACATGTTCGTGGGGATGCCCATAGCTCGCAGGAGGATGCCGCTGTAGAAATCGACATTCGGGTAGAGCCGGCGTTCGACGAAGTAGGGGTCGTTGAGGGCCAGTTCCTCGAGCTTGCGGGCGATGTCCAGCAGGGGGTCGCGGCGGTTGAGGTTGGCAAACACCTTTTCGCTGGCTTGTTTGAGGATTTTGGCGCGGGGGTCGTAGTTCTTGTAGACCCGGTGGCCGAAGCCAAAGAGGCGGAAGGGCTTCGTCTTATCTTTGGCCATTCGGATGCAGTCCTCGGGGGTGAGGCCGCCCTGGTGGATGCGTTCGAGCATTTGTAGCACTTCCACGTTGGCGCCACCGTGCAGGGGGCCCCACAAGGCGCAGACGCCGGCGGCGCAGGAGGCGAAGAGGTTGGCGCGGGAGGAGCCCACCGTTCGGACCGTCAACGTGCTGCAATTCTGTTCGTGGTCGGCGTGGAGGATGAGCACCAGGTTCAAGGCATCTTCGATTTCCCGCGTGACGATGTACTGCTTGTAGGGGAGCGAGAACATCATGTGCAGGAAATTGGCACAGTAGCGGAGATGCGGATCGGGATAGATGAACGGCAACCCGCGCGACCGCCGGTAGGAGAACGCGGCGATGGTGCGGACCTTGCTGATCAGCCGGGCCGCCGCCTCGACGAACGACTCGGGATCCTCCAGGGCTACGAACTGGGGGTGGAAGCAGGCCAGGTTACTCAACGTGGCCGAGAGGATCGCCATGGGCGGTGCATCGACCGGAATATGCTGGTACTGGTGCTTGAGCCCTTCATGCAACAGCTCGTTTTCTGTGAGCCGAGCGCTGAAGTCCTTGAGTTCCCCATGGGAAGGCAGGTGGCCGAAAATCAACAAGTAGGCCACTTCGACGAAGTTTGGCTCTTCGGTGAATTGCTCGATGGGGATGCCGCGGTAGCGAAGGATGCCCCGTTCGCCGTCGATGTAGGTGATAGCGCTGCGGCAGATGGCGGTGTTGCCCAGCGAGGGGTCGAAGGTCACCAGCCCGGTCTCGTCACGGAGCCGCGAGATATCGATGCCGCATTCGCCTTCGGGACCCCGTACCAGGGGCAGTTCCACGCGCTGGTCGCCAACGATGAGGATTGCCTTGTCGGTCATGGGTAACGATTCCTGCGTCAACCTGGATGTCGAAGACCTACAATCTTTTCGGCGCGGTGCGGCGCCGGTTCGGAATCTGTCATCGGTGGGGTGGCCTGGGCAGCACCGCCTGCAGGCGAGGCGCTTTCCCGCGCCGCAGGCCGGGGCATGCAGCCGGCCGGAGACCGGCCTGCGGCCCAGGGGGCCGGCAGCCCCTCGGAAGCCGCCAAAGCATCTCCCAGCGAGGCCGGGCGGCAGATGCGCACTTTGCCCCAACAATCTTACCGCTTCCGGCAAACACGGGACACTGGCGGGCCATCGGTCGGTCAGGCAGGCTTGGTGCTCACCTCGGGCGTCAGTGGGGTTGCCACGCAGTGCGACAGGCAGCAGAAGGCATTTTGGCCGAAGCGGCGCAAAGCTGGTCGGCCACCACCGGGCGCTTCCGGGCACGGCTCTTCAGGCTTTTCGGGGCGCTTGGCGGCCCCCCTCCTCAGGGTTCTGCGGGCGCTTGGCGGCCCCCCTCCTCAAGGTTTCGGGGGCGCGTACAGGCCCGGCTTATGGGCCCGCCGCCTCGGTACGGCGCATGGTTACGGCTCACACGCTAAAGCGGATGAGGATTACGTCGTCGTCCTGGATCACGTAGTCCTTGGGCTCCTGCCGGACGAGATGGTGGGCCTTCACCTCGCGTTCGCTACCCAGTCGGACCAGGTCCGTGCACTGCATCACTTCGGCCCGGATGAAGCCGCGGGCCAGGTCGGTATGAATGATGCCGGCGGCCTCGATGGCTGTACCCCCCTTGCGGATCATCCACGACCGGACCTCCTTTTCGTTGGCGGTCAAGAACAAGCGTTGCCCGGCAACGTCCATCAGGGTGCGCAGCAGTTGGTGGCGATCGGCCCCGCCGACGCCCATTTCCGCCCGGAAGGCGGCCTGTTCTTCCGGCGTCATCTTGGAGAGTTCCCGCTCGAGGCCTATGGAGATTGCCACGGCGGGGAGGTCGGCCGGCATGACCGAAAGGTAGCGCTGCGGCTGGGTCTCGTCGTCGGCGGTGTTGATGATCGCCATGCGGGGTTTTTCCGTCAGCAGGCGGAAAGCGCGCGTGGCGCGGCGCAGGTCGTCGGTCATATCGGCCTCGGCCATGGGCCGACCCGACTCCAGGCCCGCAAGGACCGTCTTCAGCATCTGTTGCTCGTGCTGGAGCTGCTCGTGTTCCTGCCGGGGGAGGGGTTTGCGCAACTGGTCTTCGATGCGCTGGATGCGGTTGGCGACGATCTGCATGTCGGCCAGGATGAAGTCCTCCAGGAAGGCGCGCACTTCGACGACGGGGTCGGAGCCGTCGAAGGCGGGGACGACCAGCACCAGGCAGCCGGCCTCGCGAATTTGGGCCAGTCGGGCCGCATTTCCTTCGTGGGTACGGGTGAGCCCTGGCGTATCCACGATCTCCAGCGAGGCGTAGGTGACCTTCTTGGGGTGGTAGATGCGGGCGAGGGCTTCGACGCGCGGCTCGGGTACCGGCACCATCGCGCTTTGGAGAGTGTGGGCCAGGGCGGGATCGGCCCGAACGCCGGTGAGCCACTCGAACAGCGTGCTCTTGCCCGAGCCTTTGTAGCCGACCAAAGCGATCTTCATCGCGCGTGCTCCAGTGCCACGAGGGCTTGTTCTATCGCCTCGGCCTCCGGTTTGTCCAGCCTCTTGTCGCCGAATCGGACGCGATAGTAAGCCTCGACGACCCGGGTGGGCAGTTCGGCCAGTTCCGGAGGGTGGCGGGCTTGCAGCAGGCGGCGGGCAGTTTCGGCCAGCTCGCGGGGAGTTTGGGAAGGGCGGCGCTGGAGCCCATAGCGCTGGAGAATGGCTTCCAGGCGGCGATAGAAAGCCACGGGGTGCCGGTCGGCGCCAGCCAGGCGGAAGGGCCACGCGCCACCTGCGCGACCGAAGCGATGCCTTAGGCGCTTGCCCAGGCGGGCTAGCCCCCAGAAGACGGCTGCCAGAGCCAGGAGTGCGCCGAGGGCCAGTCCGGCGATTGCGGCCCCGCCCGCAGCCGCCAGGCCGGCCCACACCCTGGGCCATACCCGCCGCCACCAATTGGCGTCGGTCAAGGCCTGGGCCAACCCACGCACGGCGCCCACCACGGGCCGGTAGATGGCCTCGCGCTGCCGGGGCCGGTCCATCTCGATCACGTAATTGTTCCAGAGATAATCCAGCCAGTCGAAGTACTTGCTGGTGGTGATGGCCCGCAGGAGGCTGCCCGGCTGGCGGCTGGCCGGCGTGGGGTCCAGCCGCAACCAGGCCCCACGGCGGAAGGCCACGTCGTCCTCGCTTTGGCGGAGGTGATCGGGGATCTGGTCCGGCCGCAAAAACACTTCCACCCACGTGTGGGCATGGAGCTGGCGCACGGTGAAATAGCCGCCCACGTCGTTCCATTCGTCGGTCTTATACCCCACGACCAGCCGGCATGGGATGCCCACATGCCGCAAGAGCATCGCCAGGGCGGTGGCGAAATACTCGCAGTGCCCCTGGCGGCGCTGGACGAGGAACTTTTCGACCGGGTCGACGGGCGGGGGGGCCGAAGGATTGTCGGGATCGGTCACGGGCTCCAGGGGTGTGGAACTCCAGCCCTGCAAGGTATAGGTGAACTCGCCCGAGTCGCGCAGCCGGCGCTCGAACCAGAGGGCCAGGTGGTAGGCATCTTCCGGCGAGATATTGGATTCGGCGGCCCAGGTGCGGGCCAGCTTCGCCACCCAATACAGGGGCGGGGGCTGGTCAGGCGGTCCCTCAGGTCTCTGGTACAGGAGGCGCACTCCCAGATGAACCCCCCACGGCCCTGGGCCCGGGTACACGAGTTCTTCTCCCGGGTCCCCTGCGTCGGAATCGGGCACCGGAGGCAGGCTGTTGGGCACCACCTGGCTCTGCTGGCCGTGGCGAAAAGCCGTCGTCAGCAGTTCGTACTCGAACCGCTCGTGGGTGCTCCCCTCGGCTCGCAACAGCCGCCGGGTCGCAGGTTCCAGCACGACACGGCCCCGCTGGGCCCACGGGATGATGAAAGGCCAGACGGAAAACAGCTCCGGCCGGTCCATCGCTTCCAACTGGATTCGCTGGCGGACCAGGGTGCCCGACCACGCCCGGGGGAACTTCGGGGTGCGTCGGGGGAGGATCGCGGGGACGATCCCCGGCGGAGCTGGCCGCCACTGGCCGCGGTCATAGTACGTCAGGACTGCGCCGCGGAAGTACACTTCGCCCTGGATCAAATAGGGTTCGCCGGTGGCTTCGTCCAGAAAGACGACGCGCATCACTTCCTGCGGGTTCTCCAGGATGCGCCCGAGTTCGCCCAGGCGGACGCGGTCGCTGAAGCCGACTGTGGCCCGTGCCCCCAGCGCCTCGCCCCGCCACGCCTTATTCTTGAATCGGGGTACGGCCAAAAAGGTCACTGCGCTGAGGACCAGCGAAGCGGCCGCCATTTTGAGAACGCGGACCCAAAGTTCGCGTTCCACGTGCATACGGCCAGGAAGCATGCCGGAGAAAACTGGTTTCTCGTGGGCCAGCGGCCAGCGTGCGCCGGCTGGTGCCGCGGGCGGCCCCCGGGGGACACGCTGGCAGCGGTTCCGCTCCTCGTACTGGAACAACAGCGTCAAGGCCAACAATCCCGCCACCATGTACACCACTAAAAGCAAGCCGAACATCAGGCCCTGGGTCAACAGCCCCGCCACCACCACCTGGAGCAACGTGAGTTCCAAAAGATGCCAGTAGGTCCGAGTCTCCTTGCGCTGGAAGAGGACGATCATCTGAAGCCAGACCAACAACCAGGCCACCTGCATGACCAGCGCGTGGCGTTCCAGCCGGAGGGTCATCAGGCAAAAGGCCAGCACTGCCAAACGGGCGACATTGGCCAGACTGGTCCCCAGCGCGATCCACCCTTTGACGTCGGTGACCCATATCGAAAGGGCGGCGGCCACCAACATACCGACCGGCATGATGGTGTTGCGTACTCCCATGCCCACGAGCACGGTGGCCAGCGTGGCCAATGCGCCCATGTTGACTTGCAACAGCCGTTCGACGTACATCGCGGTATCAGGCCCAGTGGTGTGGTAACCCCTTGCAAGCCGGGTTCGCCCGCCTGGGCGTCCGACGGGCCGGGCTCCGTCGGTTCGGCACCGGCGGGTTGCCAGGGTGGCCGGCCCCAGGGCGTGCTCCCCGCGCCGCTGTGGAGGGTCCGGCCGCGTCACGGGCCCACCGGCCTGCTATCCCGGCTGGCCACCACGCCTTTGGAGGGTGGGCTTCCAAGGGGGCGGGGCGTGCCCATTGGGGATGCCGTTGACCGGCGTCACCAAGCGGGAAACGCGGTCTTTGCCTGCTCTCAGGGTTCGAAGTATTCGTACAGTTGGGGAGTATCGGTGCTGATGACGCGGACCTGGGCGAGCATGGCACGCCGGGCCGGTTCGTGTGCCAAAGCGGCCAGGCATTCGGGGACGCTTCGGCCGTCGACCCGGGCCGCGGGGCGCGTCGTAATCAGCACCACTTCGGTGCCGCGGTCGATGCAGGCGAAGGCGTGTTCGGCCAGGGTCGGCAACCGGTGTTCCGCAGCGGCTTCGGCAATGGCCAGGGTTTCCATCACCTCGCGCACCAGCGCTGCCGAGGCCGTCCCGCGCAGCACCTGGTCAGGGGAGGAGGTCGTGGCGAAAACCAGGTCGCTTCCGCCGCGGCGGCAGGCTTCGGCCACGATGGTCGCGGCAAAACTCACCGCCAGTTCCACGTTTTCCAGATGCGAAGGCCCAGGCGCCGCGGGAAGCCACAGGTCCACCAGCACCGCCAGGTCCCGATTGCGCTGTTGCTCGAACTGGCGTACGACCAGCGAGCCCCGCCGGGCAGAACTTCGCCAGTGGATCACCCGCCGGCTGTCGCCCAAGCGCCAGGGGCGCACGCCGTAAAAATCGCCCGAGGCCTCGCCATGCCGGTGCTCGCGGCGCTCCGCCCCCTCGAAGGAGACATGGTGCCGCCGCAGCCACTGCTGGGTCAGCCGGCCCAGACGGGGATAGACCGTCATCTCCTGGGCCGCACCCACCGTCACCACGCGCCGGAAAAAA
>FWWM01013237.1_pt1 | contig 13424 bp, 12 predicted proteins | sample 2228351 | NCBI WGS metagenome assembly FWWM01 (sample SAMEA103939774, study PRJEB20133) | metagenome | reverse complement strand
TAGGAAGTAAGAGGTCAGAAGGGCAGAAATCAGAAGTCAGAGAGAGCAGCATTGCTGGGCTGCTTGACCCTGAGCGTAGCAGCGCCGTACCAGATAGTGAGTGCCTTGCCGACGCTGGCGCCGGGGCAGAGTGGACAGGTGACGGTGAGATTCGATCCCAGTGAGTCTGGGAATTTCACTGGGAATGTGCAGGTGGGGATCCATGGTGGGCAGGGGAGCGTGACTTCTCCTCCCCTGGTAGGCACAGCACACAAGATCGAGGTCAACCCGGCGGAGTTGGATTTTGGTTTAGCTTTGGTAGGCAGTTCACCGCGAAAGAAGACGGTGATTGTAAAGAATCAAGGCGTGACTACGGTAACCCTGCAGACGTTGGTGTACACACCCGAGACTCTTCCTCTCTTCCGTGTGACACTTCAGCTTATGCAGATAGGTCCAGGTGAAAGCACTAACGTGGACATAGAATTTCTCCCTAACGCGTCGGGGATTTTTAGTGGTAAACTAGGCTTAGCTGGTATTGGTTCATCTATTCTGGAGATATCTGTCATAGGAAGAGTTTACACAGAAGAGGAGTTTAGTGCTTGGTTACAGAGGCAGAGACAAACCTATAGAGAGATTTGCCAAGCTGTCGAGACTGTTGGCCATAGCACACCAGGGATGCATATTCCTAGAGGGGATCTAGATATTATCCTCTACGGGTTCATGTGTTTAGAGGAAGAAAAGTTTAAAGAAGTCATCAGATTCATTATGTCCGACGAGTGGCAAAGCTTTGAACTACCGCCTACCCTGGAAGATAATATTAATAATATACCTATAGGACCTTGGGATGTGCAACACTTCTTACAAGCATTACAGTTTCTTGCTAATGCCCAGAACTTCGATCAAGCCTTTGATTCAGCTTATGGAGCAGGCCATTATTTTAGCCCGACTTTCCAGACATTTGTAGACACCTTAAATCTTATGAATCTTGCTCTTATTGTAGGACGATACCCCATTCCTTTTAGCTTGGATTTTGTACTAGGAAATAGGCCTGCTAAACAAGCGGTGCGATACTCGGTTTATATGCTACAATATGATTCAACGCTGTCTAACACGCTAGAGGTCCTCTTAAGAAACTGGCCGGTGCCATCCTTCATTCCAGTAGGTGGAATATATATATCAGCATGTCTGATGTCTGCAGATGCGTGTCAGGCACTCCAGCAAATTACCATCCTCTACGTAATTGCTAGGGTTGTGGCATTAAGTTATACGGAAAGTTATATAGCAAATGGCCTCACCCAAAATCTAGTTGCTGAATTCATAAAGGCTATGGCTGATATGAGCACAAGAGATGATAGTTTTGCAAAGGATATTGTTTCATATCTATTAGCCAATGTACTAGCATTACAAGGTAGACCATTTTATATATTCTCTCCTGAAAATTTCGCAAACACCGTTGCACAAATAATCGCATTAGGAAGCTTGGTGCGCACAAGCTGGACAATTTTAGCTTTTAATATTCCAGGCGATAGCGATACACATCTCGTAGCAACAAGAGTTATTAATGGCATACCTACAGCAGCTTTCATTCATGTGCAAGCGAAGCTAGGTCCTAGCGAAGTTAACAGAGTCGCTCAAATACTCTTAGATATTGCCAGACTCGCCGCATTATCAACTGACCCAAGCATTACACCGCCATTAGATCCTAGAACTGCAGGACATAGTGGGGTCGTTGTTTTAATTACCTACCAATCAGATCAAGACACGGTGGACAAACTTGTCCGGATACTCCAAGCAAGCTCTCCTCCTGTGCCCATAGTCATTATCTGGATAGATAGCCAAAATATTATCCATGCTACAGGTGTTTGTGGTCAAAGTGGCTGCCCAGGTGGGATGAGTGCACAGGAATATGCCAACCGAATTGCTAAGGCGTTAGGACTAATACCCGGCCAAAGGTTTGGCTCACCATCTTCATCATATGTGTATCTGATACCAGCAGATGAGGAGCAAGCAGTAAGTTGGGTATGTGACGACGAGTGTTTGCAAGATCTCATGCACTGGTGGTGGGCTTACCATATGAGATAAACTCTAGGTGGTGATTATAGTGCGCTTCAGACAGGGGCTATACCTTGCATGTCTATGGTTTATGATGACGTTCGGCATGAGCATACCTGCGTTTCATTCGGATGGTCGCATCCTTTATGTGGATGACGATGATCCAAGCTGTGGCGGCTTTTCGCCTTGCTATCAGACTATTCAAGATGCCGTCACCGCGGCCCAATCTGGCGATACCATCAAAGTGCGTCCCGGCACGTATACAGGCCAAATCGGAATCAACAAAAGCTTGAAGATCTCTGGAGAGTCTAAAGATCTCGTGTTTATAAAGAATGCTTCAACAGAAGGCCCAGGAAACTGGGGGATCATCAGAATCACCGGATCTATCTCCGTCAAATTGGAAGATTTAACAATACTTGATGGCGCAATAGGCGTCTATATAATAGGACAAAATACTCAAGTAGCTATCAGTCGGACTTGGTTCTCTAAACACGCGGTTGCCATTCTTCTTAGTGATGGTCAAATAGTTCTCTTGAATAGCCAAATATCACAAAACGAATTCGGCGTTCTCATAGGGACTGAAAGCCCCCTCCCCAATCGTATTGAGAGAAATCAGTTCCAGGATAACTCTGTAGCCATTTCGATTAGGAATGAGAGCATTGTGGTGATTAACGACAATGAGTTTATGATGAATGAGACTGGCCTAGAGATAAAAGGATCCGCAAAGGTCATTGTACAAGCTAACGCTATTAAGGGCAATAGGAACGGGGTTCAAGTCTATGATGTAGCCCAGGTCCACTTAGAGGGGAATCAATTCGCAGATAACGCACTCAACGGGGTTATCGTACGCGGCTTCTCGCGCGCCACATTGGTACGTAATCAAGTGCTTGGCAACGGTCTGCAATCGGACGTCTTTGAGAGCTTTTTCTTCTATGACCCTTTCTTCGGATTCATTGGCCAAAAATTTTCCCCCCAAGGCTTTGGCGCAGCCGTTGGTGACGCTGCGATAGCCGACTTCCTCGAAAATCGCATCGAAGGGAACTTGTTCGGCTTAGGAGCCTCTCACTCGCTTGACCCAAATTCAAAAGAGCTTGTGACCCCTCAGTTGAATGCTCAGCAGAACCAGATCATAGGGAATGGCTGGGGTGTCTGGTTGCGCGGTGCAGAAGCCACTTTGAGCAATAATGAGATCGCGCACAACGATATAACAGCGCTCCCTGGTGTTAATCTTAATCTTCTCTTTGTGAATGAGGTCTTCCCATCCTCGGGAGTGTTGATACAAGCAGGGCACCCTCTCATTGAGTACAACCGCATCGCACAAAACGCGCTGGGTGTGGTTCTGCAAGAACAAGCATCACCAACTCTTCGCAACAACCAGATAACTAGCAATACTGGCTATGGGATCGCCCTCTATCTTCAGCCATGCTTTGATCTGATTCCCCCAATATTAGCATTTCAAGGCGAGGTGCTGGGTGAAGCGAACGAGCTGTCTGGGAACAGCCAAGACCTCTGCCCGCCCGACTACCCCTGGCCGCCGGGGTTTCGGAAGTGAGAAGTCAGAAGGGCAGAAATCAGAAGTCAGAGAGAGCAGCATTGCTGGGCTGCTTGACCCTGAGCGTAGCAGCGCCGTATCAGATCGTGAGTGTGCTGCCGACGCTGGCGCCGGGGCAGAGCGCTGCAGTGACAGTGCGATTCGATCCCAGTGAGTCTGGGAATTTCACCGGGAATGTGCAGGTGGGGATACAGAACGGGCAGGGGAGTGTGACTTCTCCTCCCCTGGTGGGTGTGGCCCATAAGATCGAGATCGATCCGGCAGAGCTGAGTTTCGGCCTTGTCTTTCTTGGCAGCTCGCGCACGCGCACCCTCACAGTCAAGAACCAGGGCGTCACTACAGTCTCCTTAGCTGTGAGCACAAGCAGTCCTTATGCTGTTGAGTCCGCCAGCTCCTTCACATTGGCATCTGGCCAGAGCCAGGATGTGATGGTGCGATTTACTCCTACTAGCTCAGGCGTCTTCTCAAGTAACGTCCGCTTGAGTGTTGGCTCAAATGGTGTGGAGGTCCCGGTGGTGGGCAGGGCCATGACCCGTGAGGAGTACCTGCAACTAGCTGTGGCTGCTTACAATGCTGCAGTGCAGCAAGCTGGCTATGGGGCCATGTATATCCAAGATGGGAGCAGGGGGCTAGCACTGGCTGGTTTTCCAAGCTTGAGCACGGACGATGTCACTGGGTTTTTGGGGATGTTTGATCAACTGGCTTCTCCGGAGGATGAAGAGATTCCACCAGAGGTTGCTCAAGCCTTAGAGGTTCTCAACACGATTTATCCAAGCGATGCAAGTCATCCTGTCAGCTGGCCCGGAAGATATACAACTTGTTCTTCATCAATTCATAAGGGATTTAGCAGCAACTGGAGCTGATGACTTAGCTAGAGCCATAACCATAATAATGGAACAACCTCCATTTGGGATTGGCGATCCGGTAGCTGCTAAGGCGTTTTGGATTTACCTCCAGTAGGCTTTAGCTTTAGGGTATCCTCCGCTTGTAGCCCATCTTATAGCAGCAAACTGGGCGTATGACTTCTGGCTCCAGTTTAGCCTTGCTGAAAAAGAGTATTCTCCTGAAGAAAGATCTCAGTATCGTAGGGACGTGGAAGACATCCTTCAGCATCTTATTGATACAGTGGTAGACCCTCAGGAGCGTGCTAACCTTGCTGAGGGGCTCAAAGGCGTGATTAGCGATATAGCCAAAGGCGGCGCTCGAAAAGAGGAGAAAGCACTTATACATGTGGCAGCTGTTTCGGTTCGGCCAGTATGGAGATCCGAATAATCCAGGATATGGATGGTTCCTGAAAGGTATCCGCAAGAAGGTTGGAGGCAAATCAATTGACTTAGTGCTTTACCAACCAGCTTATCGTCTATTAGGAAGCCTCGAATTGGTCAGGGCTCTATCTCTCATCAATTTTTACGAATGCGGCGGTAACTGCGAGAGGATCAAAGACCGTATCATGGAAGAGTTAGCAGCTATCATGGAGAACCTCGAGCGCCTCCTAAGAGGATATGAGGCCGATTTCGCAATTGTCGGCTTGGTCATAGTAGACCCAAGTGTTGGGTTGGAATCAATCATCGAAGCAATTTATGATGCTTATGGCAATACCGAGGCAGCGATCTTCGTGGTCTGGACCGATCCTTCAGGTCAAGGTTGGTTTGTGTGCATCGGCAGTGGCTGTGGTAAAATGAGTCCACAGCAGCGAAAGGAAGAAGCTTGTAGACAGGCAGGCTTAGGACCAAATTGTAATTTCAGAGAATGGATATATCAAAAGCCAAGTACAGTTGAGCCACCACCTTCAGACAATGGTGGACCTGTTGAATGGACTCCTTAGTGAGACGGGTTTCTAGCACAGTTTATTCTGCTTATGGCGAAAGAACAAATTGAAGGAGGGCAGATACTATGAAATTCATTCCGATAGCTAAGCTAGGATTAGTCTTGATACTGATCGGGGCACTGGCGGGCTTTCTCAGCCCTCAATCCACATCAGCTTTCATGGCAACCAGGCCAAATATGCCAATCTTGATCAGCAGAATCGAGGTTCTGCAGCCAGAACGATTTGTCGTGCGCGTGCCCGAAGATTATCCTACCATCCAAGCAGCAATCGACGCTGTCGCTGAAGGAGGCACCGTGCTCATCGGGCCAGGCTTGTACAAAGAGAACGTGCAGATCACCAAGAGCCTTCGCCTGATCGGGGTGAGCCAAGAGCAAGTGCGCATCCAAGCCGTGGATGATCAAAAACCGGGCTTCTATGTAACCTCTAAAGCTCCTATGCAAATCTATCTCCAGGGGCTTACTCTTTTCCGGGAGCAGTTGCCTGATTTTAAGGAACCCTTCACATTCATACCTCCAGGAGCGGGAGTCTTCATCCTTGGCCCTATCCAGACCATCATGCGGCAGCTCACTATTACCAGGCAAGTCAGTGCTGTAGTGATCTTCCCTCTAGCAGAGTATAACGAAGAGCTCTTGCGCTTCCAGCCCCAAGCTGTTTTGGAAGAAGTCGAGTTGGTGCGGAATGGAGGGGCAGTTGCTGCTGTCTCAGCTCAGGTTACTATTGTGCGTTCGAATATAGCGGAAAACGAGGGCGGCTTTATGGGCGATAGCTTGTACTTAATTCGGAGCACCGTGCGTAAAAACCGCTTCTGGGGGATTGATCTGCGCTCATCGGCGTATGGTCCTCAGTATATGGGGGCTTTGAATGACAATGACATCTCTGAGAACGGCATAGGCGTCATACTTAGCACAATTTCTGAAGATGCGGCACACAGTTGGCTCTGGATCAATGGGAACAAGATCACCCGAAATCAAGAGTATGGGATTATGATTCTCAAGAAAGCGTGTCCGACATCCCTTCCTCACCCGGAGCTTGCTCTTGGCAAAGAGAGTGCGTTCATCCGGATTTTCGGGGGAGGCAACGAACTGGGCGAGAATCTCAAAGGCGATCTCTGCCCCGCTGACTACCCCTGGCCGCCGGGGTTCAGGAAGTGAGCTTTACACTTCCCCGCGAATGATCTCCTTGATGCGCATCAAAGAAGCTCTAGTACTGCGCTCCATCTCGTCCAGCGCCATCGAAATTCTCTTGATATTCTCCTCAAGCTGCGGAATTAACACCCTCTCGAGCGCGTTCACCCGACGCCGCGTCGTCTCGATCTCTTCAGCTAAGAGCTCCAAAGACTTCTCGATCTCCGCAAGCTTGACCATCTCAGGGAGTACTTCTTTGAAGAGCGTCAGCGCCGTATCGAGCTCTGCTGACGTCGCGGCAAACCCATACGAATAGATGTCCCGGGTGTCGCTCAGCACAAAGCGCGGCACCCACACGCTCATGACTGATTCCATCTCCATCTGTAAGGCGCCGTTGCCGCTTGCCCCGGTCATCAAAGATTCTTCCATCACTTCTTTGGACATCTCCGCACGCGCGAGCAAGAAGCTGCGAAAGCCCGCAGCTAATTTCTCCTCGACGCGCTCGCGCAAGCCCCGCGTCTCCTCGACCAGCTGCAAGAACCTGTGCATCAGCTCGTCGCGCTTCTGCTTTAAGAGCTTATGACCGCGCCTGGCCATGGCCAAACGCTTCTTCTGCTTGAGAAGCTCCATCCGAGTCGCATTCACCCGCTGAGCGACGGCCATTGGCTCTCACCCGCTTTCACTCTTGCTTTGCCCTACGCAGCAACGGCTTCTGCCGCCTTGGGCAGATACTTGTCAATAAACTCATCGCGCACGCGCTTGAGCTCCCCACGCGGCAACATGCTCAACAACTCCCACCCAATCGTCAGCGTCTGAATGATAGTTCGGTCTTCGTACTCGCCCTGCTGGATAAATCTCCTCTCAAATTCGTCAGCGAACTTCATATAGATTCTGTCCATCTTGCTGAGGGCGGCTTCGCCCAAGATCGCGGCCATCTCGCGCACGTCCACGCCGCGCGCATAGGCCGCGTAGAGCTGATTCAAGACCCCAGCGTGGTCTTCTCTGGTCTTGCCCGGCCCGATCCCTTTGTCCTTGAGGCGCGATAGACAGGGCAAGACATCAAACGGGGGATAGATGCCCTTCCTATGCAGCTCTCGTGACAAGAAGAGCTGCCCCTCAGTAATATAGCCCGTGAGATCTGGGATGGGATGCGTCTTATCGTCCTGGGGCATAGTGAGGATGGGCATCTGGGTGATGGACCCCTTCTTGCCCTTGATGCGTCCGGCACGCTCGTAGATCGTGCTTAGATCTGTGTACATATAGCCGGGGTAGCCGCGCCGGCCGGGGACTTCCTTGCGAGCCGCCGAGACCTCGCGCAACGCCTCAGCGTAGTTGGTCATATCCGTCAAGATCACCAAGACGTGCAAGTCGCGCTCAAACGCAAGATACTCGGCGCACGTCAGGACGAGTCTTGGTGTTGTGATGCGCTCGATCACGGGGTCGTCGGCGAGATTGATGAACATCACGGCGCGCTCCAGCGCCCCGGTCCTTCTCAAGTCAGTGATGAAAAAGTTCGCTTCTTCGAAGGTAATGCCCATCGCGCCGAAGACGACCGCGAACTCCTCGGCTTGCCCTAGAACTTTCGCCTGGCGAGCGATCTGCGCTGCGATGCGGTTATGGGGCAGGCCCGACCCGGAGAAGATGGGCAGCTTCTGCCCACGGACCAGCGTATTCAACCCGTCGATGACGGAGATCCCCGTCTGGATGAACTCGTTGGGGTAATCGCGCGAGTAGGGGTTGAGGGGTTCCCCGGAGATGGGGAGTTTCTTCTCGGGGATGATCTGCGGCCCGCCGTCGATGGGGCGACCCGCGCCGTCGAAGACCCTCCCCAACAAGTCTTCGGAGACCCCAAGCTCCATCACCTTGCCGAGGAAGCGCACCCGGCTCTGACGTAAATTTAATCCCTGGGCCGCCTCGAAGAGCTGAATCACAGCTTTGTCACGGTCCACTTCGAGGACGCGCCCGCGGCGGATCTCCCCCCCGCTCAGCTCGATCTCCACCAGCTCTTCGTACTTGGCCCCGCTTACCCCCTCGACGATCATAATGGGGCCAGAGATCTCAGCGACGCTCGTGTACTCTTTCTGCATAGGCTCCTCCTGCTTGCGTCATGAGGCGCTCAAACGCCTGGGTGATCTCCTGGCGGATCTCTGCCCAGCGCGCGTCAAAGTCGCGCTCGGGGATGAATTTGGCCTTGGCGATGCGCTCGCGCACCGGCAGGTCTATAATCTGTTGGACAGCCACGCCCTGCTCGAGCGCCCGCTGGCCCAAATCATAGAACATCTTGATGAGCTGCATCATCTTCAACTGCTTCTGGAGCGAGGTGTAGGTGTCGACGTCGTCGAAGGCGCTCTGCATCAAGAAATCTTCACGGATCGAGCGCGCCACCTCGAGCTTCAACCTGTCCGAAGGGGAGAGCGCCTCCACGCCGACGAGGCGCACGATCTCTTCCAGCTCCGCCTCGATCTGCAATAACTTCATAAACTCGCGGCGTAACTCGTTCCACTCCGGACCGACATGCTGTTCAAAATACGGCGCCAAATCTTCCGTATAGAGCGAGTAGCTCGTCAGCCAGTTGATCGCTGGGAAGTGCCTTCTATAGGCGAGCTTGTCGTCAAGGCCCCAGAAGACCTTCACGAGTCTTAGAGTATTCTGGGTGACGGGTTCAGAGAGGTCTCCGCCGGGGGGCGAGACCGCGCCGATGGCGCTCAGGCTCCCTTGGCGTTCGGGCTTGCCCAGGCAGACCACCCGCCCAGCACGTGCGTAAAAGTCCGCCGTGCGTGACCCCAGATACGCCGGATAGCCCTCCTCCCCAGGCATCTCTTCTAGTCGCCCAGAGATCTCGCGCATCGCTTCGGCCCACCGCGACGTCGAATCGGCCATCAGCGCGACGCTATAGCCCATATCCCGGAAATACTCAGCAATAGTAATCCCCGTGTACACCGATGCTTCGCGGGCCGCCACGGGCATATTGGACGTGTTGGCAATGAGAACCGTGCGCTTCATCAACGGCTCGCCGGTCTTGGGGTCTTGGAGTTCGGGGAACTCCATCAAGACGTCGGTCATCTCGTTGCCGCGCTCCCCACAGCCCACAAAGACAATAATATCCGCATCGGCCCATTTGGCCAACTGATGCTGAATGACCGTCTTCCCAGAGCCAAACGGCCCCGGCACGCACGCCGTTCCCCCCTTAGCAATGGGGAAGAGCGTGTCTATGATACGCTGCCCCGTCGTCAGCAGCTCGGTGCTCGGCAGCTTCTCTGTATACGGGCGAGCCTTGCGCACCGGCCAGCGCTGCATGAGCTTCAGCTCGTGGCGCCTCCCCTGCGCGTCCTTCACAACCCCAATGGGCTCCTCCACAGTAAATTCCCCAGACTTGATCTCTTCGATAGTCCCGGACATCCCCGGCGGGATCATGATCTTGTGCACGACAAGCGTGGTCTCCTGCACCGTCCCAATGATGTCGCCTTCGCTGACGGAATCGCCCTTCTTCACCGTGGGGACGAAGCGCCATTTCGCCGCTCGAGGGAGCGCCGGGGCTTCAACGCCGCGCCGGATGTAGGCGCCCCACTTTTTCTGAATAGCTTCAAGCGGACGCTGAATCCCATCGTAAATCGAGCCGATCAAGCCAGGGCCAAGCTCCACCGAGAGCGGCTCTCCCGTGCCCTCGACGGGGTCTCCCACCCCAAGCCCCGCCGTCTCTTCGTAGACCTGGATCGAAGCCAAATCCCCATCTAAGACGATCACCTCGCCGACCAATCTCTCCTTGCCGACACGCACGACATCATACATCTTCGCATCGGTCAACCCTTCGGCCACGACCAACGGCCCCGCTACTTTGACGATCCTTCCTCGTGCCATAGACAGCCCTCCATTATCGTTCTCCGCGTGAGAGAATATCAATCCCGATGGCGCGCTCTACTAATGTGCGAACGCGCTCCCGCGCGATCCCTAGGCTCCCCGTGTTGTCCGGGATCATCACGATCGCTGGTGTTGGCTGCTTGCGGAATTGTTCCAACAGCGCGCCCATCTCGCGAGCCAAGCTCTCCGAGACAAAGATGATCGAAAACCCTTGGGCGACCAGATCGAGCACGGCTTGGTGTGCGGCCTGCGGCGTGCGCGCGTCCCGCACCGTCACCCCCAGGGCCTTGAAGCCTAAATAGACGTCCTTCTTGCCGACAATAGCGATCTTAGACATATGGCTCCCGCAGGCGCTCCGCTAGAGTCTCCTTGGCGACGCCGTTCAGCTTGCCTACGAGAATAATTCGTATATTCTTGAGCTCGATCTCCTTGGCGAGCGCATAGGCGATCAGGGGCTCCGCCCCATAGAGGGTGAGCTTCGCTCGCTTGAGAAACTCCGTCACAAAATCGTCGCTTAGCTTCTCAAAGAGCGCCAGAGATCTCTTCTCTGCAAGAGAAGCTATCCCGCGACTGAGCACCTCGGCGTAGGGCGTATGGCGCAGCTCATCGGCCCACGTCTCGACGCCCGCGTCCATGAGCGCCAGCAAGCGCTCGCTCTCGAGCGATCCTCCCGGCACCAATACCCGAGCGACAGACAGACGCGCCCTCTCGAGAAGCTTCATGCGGGCTACTGATCTGAGGTTGAGCAGATCGGCCCAGATCGCCACGAGGGTCTCAGCAAAGGCGTGCCCTGACGTGACCGCCTGCAGATAGCTGAAGAGCTCTTGATCTATAACAGTGTCTATAATCTGAGCTTGGCGGCTGCTCTCGTATTCGCGCAGGGCACGCTGGCCCGCTCCAGCCAGCTCACTGGGCAGCTCGCTCCAGACCCCCGTATTGACCGAAACTTCAATGAGCTTCGGCGGGACAATGCCTACACCATCAAGAACGCCTTCCCGTGGATCCTCCCCCAAGAGCTTCGCCTTGAGATAGACTTTCACGTGATGAAAATCATAGCGGCGCTGGAGCCATGCGGTGCGCTCCGGAACCGGCGACAGCGCTGACACAAGGGCATACAAGTCGCGCAACTCGCCTGTGAGGACATCTTCGTACTCATCGAGTCTTCTCTCGGCGGCTTTCGTATAGCCCAGCTCGGCTAGAGTGCGCCAGGCCTCTCCAGCGTCAGCAGCATCGAGCAATCGCTGATAGTGCGTCCGATTCAGCAGCCTCGCTTCCAGGGCGCGGATGCGCCCCGTGGCGAACGCAAAAGACCCGTCTTGCTCGAACCGAGCCTCTAGAAGCTCAACGGCCATGGCGTGCTCCTCCTGGGCTTGCTGGGCTGAAGAGCACCTGGGCGACTTGGATCTCCAGCTCTTCGTGAGCGCGGCGCAGCAGCGCCTTGAGAGTGACGTTGGTCTCGCTGTTTATGCCCTTGAGCACAAAGCCCCTCCCAAGGTCGCGCGTCTCCAGGGAGAGCCTGAGGGCGCCCTTCTTCCCCTGCTTGGCTAGCTGCGCGTTGGCCTCCTTGATGAGAGCTTCTCCGAGGGTCTGTCTATCTGCCGGGGAGAGAATCACTTCTTCGTCGCCGGTCTCGACGGCGTCCACCAAGAGCCGCAGCAGCCAATCCTTGTACTCAGTGACGGGCATAGCCATGAGCTTCGCTGCTGCTTGCTCGAAGACCTGCTCGAGCACAGCACGCTTGGCTTGGAGCACGGCGTTGCGGGCTGCAGCCGTTGCGGCAGCAAGCTGCGCGCGCCGACGGCTTTGCGCCTCCTCACGCGCTTGAGCTAGGATCAATTCGCGTTGGCGCTGCGCCTCGCTCTGAGCGTGCTCACGAATCTGTTGCGCTTGCTGACGCGCTGCCTCCAGAATGCGCTGGGCTTCGGCTCGCGCGTCACTCAGAATTTTCTCTACGATTTTTTCAGCACTCATTATTATATAGCTGCTAGCAGCAAGATCGAAGCGATCAGCCCCAAGACCGCATACGTCTCGACGAAGACCCCCAGCACGATAGCTTTCCCGACTTCCTCAGGGCGCTTGGCGATCATCCCGGCTCCCGCAGCGCAGACCATCCCTTGATAGATCGCCGACAAAAACCCGGCAATCGCGATGGGCAGTGCCGCAGCGAACATCTGGAAGCCCGCTATTGCGTTGGCCGCCTTGCCGAAGAAGACAAAGAGAATCATAAACGCCGTAATAAATCCGTAGAACCCTTGCGTGCCCGGTAACGCCGTCAACAGCAGCAGCGACCCAAACTTATTGGGGTCTTCGGCCAAGACGCCGTTGGAGACCTTCCCTACAATCCCGATGCCGATCGCGCTCCCGATGCCCGCCAACCCATAGGCGACCGCCGCTCCCAAAAACGCCCAACTCTGCCCGCTCAACCCCCAGACCGTACTAGCCGTCTCGACAGCACCTTGCATATGTTGAGACCTCCTTATAAGAGTTTACTCTCTCTGGACGTCATAGTAGACCGATTCCCGCGCGAAGGGCTTGAACGCCTCACCGCCCGATTCGTAGAACTTGGTAAAGAACTCGACATAGTGCAACCGCGCGGAGTGCACAAACGCCGAGAGCGAATTAATCAGTAAACTAAACGCCTGCAGCCCTACCAAAAAGACCACACAGAGCACCATCCCCACAAAGGGGATCCCGGCTAACATCAGGGCCAATTTGTTCATCGAAGCCGCGATCAACCCCGTCGAGACCCCTAGAGCCATAATACGGCTGTAGGACAAGACATCTCCCAACAGCCCCGTCGCGCCGTAGAGCCGGAAGAGCCCAGCCCCAATACGCCCTAAGACGCCGCGCACGCGCGTCCCGAAACTCCCCCCCGGCTGCACCAGGAGCGCCCCGAGCAAGCCCAGGGCCGTGAGCACCTGCCCCCACAGGACCAGCGGGCTGCCGAGCCACAAGACCAAGCCGGCCGCTGCCAGCAGCCACGGCAGCTGTCGCAAAAGCTTCTCTGGCGATTCCACCCGACTGAACAAGA
>FWWM01000307.1_pt1 | contig 13424 bp, 8 predicted proteins | sample 2228351 | NCBI WGS metagenome assembly FWWM01 (sample SAMEA103939774, study PRJEB20133) | metagenome | reverse complement strand
TAACAAAACCAAGTAACGAGTGAATCAACTAAATCCAACCATCAAAACCATAGGAGGATGCAATATGGCCGCAAAAAAAATTTTGATGCTGGTGGGGGATTATGTCGAGGATTACGAAGTAATGGTGCCGTTCCAAATGTTATTGATGGTGGGACATCAGGTGGATGCCGTTTGTCCCGATAAGAAGCCTGGCGATAAGATTCGCACAGCCATCCACGATTTTGAGGGCGATCAGACTTATAGTGAAAAGCCAGGTCATAATTTTCAGATCAATGCCAACTTCGATAAGATAAAACCAGAAAATTATGACGGGCTGGTTATCCCAGGCGGACGCGCCCCGGAGTATCTGCGATTGAACGAGAAGGTCATCAAAATCGTCAAGCATTTTGCCGAAAACAATAAGCCAATTGCTGCCATTTGCCATGGACCGCAGATTTTAGCCGCTGCCAAAGTGCTGTCAGGCAAGAAGGTCCTCCCCTACCCGGCCGTGGGTCCGGATTGCGTCAATGCCGGGGCTACGCTGGGACAAGTCAATGAGACTTTTTCCAACGCCGTGGTCGATGGCAACCTGGTCACAGCCCCTGCATGGCCTGCGCATCCCGAATGGATCGCAGCGTTTCTGAAATTGCTCGGCACCAAAATCGAGCCGTAATGACTATATAGATTTTATCACCTGATTCGTCCTGGAGTGAGCTGAAGATCAAATCGAGCAAGAGATCCGATTTTGGGAACGAGAACTGGAGAGCATAGCCAGAGGCTCGAATTTAGAGAGCTGCAACCGATAGCCAATGGCTATCTCTCCAGTTAAAATTCTCATCAAAAAGCCTTATCGTATCAGATGAGATGATTTAACCCAGCAATTGCTCAGCGAAATTAATCTATCAACAGGTTCTGATTATGAATTATCGTGCACTCACGAAAAATCTGATAAACAACCTCGTCAGTATTTTTCGATACAATTTGAAGATCATCTTCGCCAATAAATTTGTCTATTTTTTGCTGGCAGCGATCGGGATTTTCCTGTTAGTCACTGCCATCAATTTATTGAACGCCGACGCCAATCCTACCGAAGGCACCATCTATTACCTGCTATTGGTGCCCGGTATTTTGATCATTTTTTACCCGACCACCTTCGGCATTCAGAACGATGTCGATACGCGGATGATCGAGATCCTGTTTGGAATTCCAAATTACCGCTACAAAGTGTGGCTGGTGCGAATGGCGCTGATTTATGTGGTGGTCTTCGTGATTTTGCTCATCCTCAGCCTGATCAGTTCGCTGGCGTTGGTCAATATTCCGATTTTCAAAATGGTATTTCAGCTCATGTTTCCCATTTTTTTTGTCGGTTGCCTGGCATTTATGATCTCGACGATGATTCGCAATGGCAATGGCACAGCCGTGGTCGTTATTATCATTGGGATGACATTTTGGATCTTAAGTGATCAGCTCGTTGCCAGTCGCTGGAACCTGTTCTTGAACCCGTTTTCCATGCCATCCAGCGTAAATCAGGCGGTTTGGATGGAGACCACGTTCAACAATCGCGTTTATCTGTCCATCGGCATCGTTGTCAGCATCTTGTTAGGCCTGCTGAACCTGCAAAAGCGGGAGAAATTCATCTAAATTTGGTTGCTCAAACCATACTCATCTCAACCAAAACAAAGAATTTCTTGATTCTCTCTTCGAAATATGTGATGATGAAATTCGAAGATGCTCGGTAAAATAGAAATCGAACCTCATTTCAAATGAATTTGCGGTCGGCCAGCAGGATGATGAAAATCATAACTGATGCCAAATGCTCTTCGGAATGCTCAAGAAGCTCTCCCGAAGGATTGATGAATCCCGCGGATAAAAAACTATATGCATCCGTGGGAGCTTTTTAATCCGCGGGGAAATTCATATAAATAAATCCCCACAGATCGAAAAGCCAGCGGATAAAAAAGAGTAAACATCCGTGGCAGTTCTTCAATCCGCTGAGAAAATTCATATAAAGAAAACTCCCACAGATCGAAAAAGCCCGCGGATAAAAAAGAGTAAACATCCGTGGCAGTTCTTCAATCCGCGGGGAAATTCATATAAATAACCCCCCACAGATCGAAAAGCCAGCGGATAATAAAGAATAACCATCCGTGGCAGTTCTTCAATCCGTGGGGAACATTCATATAAATAAAACCCCCACAGATCGAAAAAGCCCGCGGATAAATAAAATAGAGTAAACATCCGTGGCAGTTCTTCAATCCGTGGGGAAAAGGAGTAGGTTAAACCAAGTACACCAATTTGGAGGAAAAATGAAACAAGGCTTATTGTTAATTCTGATCTCGGCCATTTTCATGTTGTCATGTTCGAAAACTGGACAAAATCCGTTCTTCACCGAGTGGAAAACCCCGTTCCAAACACCACCTTTTGAAAAAATCAAAGAGCATCACTACATGCCGGCATTTGAAGAGGGCATCAAATTGCATCAACAGGAGGTTGCTGCGATTGCAGAAAATTCTGAACCGCCTACTTTTGAGAACACGGTGGTAGCGCTGGATAACAGCGGGGAACTCTTGACCCGGGTGAGCAATGTGTTTTTCAATATGACCTCGGCGCATACGAATGACAGCCTGCAAAGCATCGCCAAGCGGGTGGCGCCGATGCTATCTAAGCATCAAGACGACATATTGCTGAACGAGAAGCTGTTCCAGCGCATCAAAGCGATTTATCGCCAGCTGGATCAACTTGGTTTGAACCCGGAGCAAAATCAGTTGCTCGAGAAATACTACAAAGAATTTGTCCGCGGTGGCGCCGATCTGGATGACTCGGCCAAGGCAGAATTGCGAAAGATCAACGAGGAGCTGGCAGTACTATCGCTGCAATTCGGAGACAATGTTTTGAAAGAGGTGAATAATTTTGAACTGGTCATTGAAGATGAAGCGGATTTGGCTGGCTTACCTGAGAACGTCCGAGCGGCTGCTGCCGAAGCTGCGAAAGAACGAGGCAAAGAAGGCAAATGGGTATTCACCTTGCATAAGCCCAGCTTGATCCCGTTTTTGCAGTACTCCGAACGGCGCGATCTGAGAGAAAAAATGTTCAAGGCGTATATCATGCAGGGCGACAATAACAATGAATGGGACAATAAAAAGATATTATCAAGGATCGCTGCATTACGAGTGAAACGCGCCAAATTGCTCGGTTATCCGATGCACGCAGATTTTGTGCTGGAAGAAAATATGGCCAAAACCCCACAGGCTGTTTATGATCTCCTCAATCAACTCTGGAAACCAGCCATCAACATGGCGAAAAAAGAAGCTTATGAGCTGCAATCGCTGATCTTTGAAGAGGGCAATCATTTCAAATTGGAGCCCTGGGACTGGTGGTATTATGCTGAGAAATTGCGCAAGGCCAAATATGATCTGGACGAGGAAATGCTTCGACCCTATTTTAAGCTAGAAAATGTAATCAATGGGGTCTTCATGGTAGCGAATAAATTGTATGGGATCACATTCAATGAACGGCAGGACATCCCCAAATACCATCCAGATGTAAAAACGTTTGAGGTCAAAGAGGCAGATGGCAGCCATATCGCCATCCTCTATACCGATTACTTTCCGCGGACCAGCAAGCGAAGCGGGGCCTGGATGAACGAATATCGACAGCAATACAAGCGCGATGGCAAAATGATCACCCCGATCATCTGCAATGTTGGCAATTTCTCCAAGCCCACTGGTGATAAACCGTCACTGTTAAGCTTAGAAGAGGTATTGACTCTATTCCATGAGTTCGGCCATGCGCTGCACGGGTTGCTGTCGAATTGCACTTATCAGAAGCTTGCTGGGACCAATGTCGCGAGGGATTTCGTGGAGCTTCCTTCGCAGATCATGGAGAACTGGGCCACCGAACCAGAAGTGCTTAAGATGTACGCCCGACATTACCAGACCGGCGAACCAATGCCCGATGAGCTGATCGAGAAGATCAAGAACTCAAGCAAGTTTAACCAAGGTTTCGCTACGGTGGAATATCTCGCCGCTGCGTTTCTGGATATGGACTGGCACACGCTGACCGAGCCTACGGAGCAGGATCCGGTCGCTTTCGAGAATCAATCAATGAATAAGATCGGCATGATCCCTGAAATTGTGGTTCGGTATCGTAGCCCCTATTTCCGCCATATTTTTGCGGGTGGCTATTCGGCTGGGTATTACAGCTACATCTGGGCTGAGGTGCTGGATGCCGATGCATTCCAGGCATTCAAAGAGACCAGCCTGTTCGATCAAAAAACTGCCAAAGCATTTCGAGAAAATATTCTGGCCAAAGGTGGAACCGAGGATCCGATGGTGCTTTACAAGCGTTTCCGCGGCGCGGAGCCGAAGATCGATGCATTATTAGAGAAACGCGGACTGAAATAGCTGGGCCAGCATTGGTCGTTTGGACCGAATCAAACGGCCGGAGTATCGTTTTATCCCTGAAATTCTAAATTGAAAATTTATTCTTTAAGATGCCCAGGGAACTCATGAAAATACGCTGAAAGCACTTATTGTTTTTTTCTTTTCGCGTCATTCCGTGTGTTACGTGGGCAAAGGGTTTTTAATTTTCTTTGGCATTGTTCATTTAGAAGTTTCGATATTGGTCTCAGAAACGAAAGTTCTCAGAATTGTTGGACAAGGAAACAGACCGCGCACGGAAAAAAAGCCCTTTCGAGCTTCATTTCTTTGTCAGTTCCAATTCTGTGTCCGAAAAATTTTTATCCTTTGAAATTCTAATGAAAATTTAATCTTTAAGACTCCCACAGAACAAACGAAAATACGCTGAAAGCACTTTTTGTTTTTCTCTTTTCGCGTCATTCCGTGTGTTTCGTGGGCAAAGGGTTTTTATCTTTAACTGCCTTGGTTCATTTTAGAAATTTAGGTTATATTTTAAAGCATCCTCAGGAGCAATCATGAAAAATCTATCGATCGCTTTGGTCATCATCTTCTGCTATTGCGCCACTACCGGGATGCAAGAGGATTCGATTTATGGTCAAACCCGGGTCATCCAGGCTACTTACGAGAGCGTTTTCCAGGCGACGCTGGATTATCTACCCGAGCGAGGATATACCATCAAGAAAGCCGATCGGGAGTCTGGGGTGATAGAGACCAACTATCAGTCCGGTGCTGGCGTGGCTATCGGTTTTACTGGCGATAAGCGGGCTCAGGTAAAATGCAAGTTGATTAAGATCGACGATAATCAGACCAGACTGACATTAGAGCTGTTTTCGGAGATCCGCGATCCGCAGAGCGGCTGGCAATATGTAGCACCTGAATATCAAGCCGCTCGAGTGATTTACGATCGCTTTTTCGAAGCCATCACGGCTCGAGCACAGGGTCGAAAAATCGAATAGCTCGATCCATCATCGTTCACGCGAAAAATTTTGCTTGAAATATAGCCCAAAAAGCATTATATTTATGCGGAACAAAACGGCGCTCATTGAGTCAAATAAATTGTCAGTTTGGGGACGAATATTGGCTTCGACGGGGGTCGAGGGGTTACAGATAGCATACCGAGGTTCCTGGTTCCTCGTTAATCCACTGGGAAATAAATGTAAACGCAGACAATTATGCGTATGCAATGGCTGCCTAATTCGGCAGCCCGCGCTGATTGAGTTCGGCCCGTCAGGCTCAGTCAGATGCGTCGACCATGATGGGATAGCCGCTGACCTTGTCGGAGGGTCAGTAGCGAAACCAAATCCGGCTGGCTTTCCAGACGTTTTGTCTGCTGTACGTCGGGAAGTTCACAAAAACAACAGACTAAGTATGTAGAGGTCTGTAAAACCGGGCTCTCGGACGCGGGTTCGACTCCCGCCGTCTCCACCAATTTGAAGTCAGGCGAGTGTCTTGACCAAGGGACGCTATCAAATTCAAAAGCCTCCACCAACTTCGGTGGAGGCTTTGCTTTTATTCCCTTCGATAATGCTCGCTTATCGCCCCATCATCCATTTCATTTTGCTCTATTGCTTGATTATCGCACTGGCAACGAGGTTCGCCACTTTGCTCCGCAACGATATGATCGATCCTTTGTCCTCTGGATGAACACGATTCGTCAGGAATACAATAAAGCTTTCAGTCTCCGGGTCGATCCAGATAGAGGTTCCAGTATAGCCGGTGTGCCCATAGGAACGACTCCCGAACAGATCGCCGCCATTGGTCGAGTAATCGGAATTTATATCCCACCCCAATCCGCGACCCGCAAACTGCACTTTGTCGTAGACCTCCGTCATTCGGTCCACGGTTAAGGGACTCAAAATTCTCACGCCCTTGAATTCCCCTTTGTTCAACATCATCTGGGCGAAAATGGCCAGATCATCGGCGGTTGAGAACAAACCAGCATTACCAGAAATTCCTCCTTGCACCCGCGCCAGCGGATCATGCACCACGCCGATCAGTGGATGGCCCTCAATCACTTCAGTGGGAACACAAAGCTCGCGAAATCGATCGGCTGGGCAATAAAATGTATGATCCATCCGCAGCGGTTTGAAAATATTTTGCTCGGAAAATTCTGCAACGGTTTGGCCAGTTACCCGCTGAATGATATATGCCAGGGTAATAAATCCCAGACAACTGTATCGAAATGTCGTTCCGGGAGGATCTGTCTTTTTCAATTGAGCGATAAACTTGACCAATGAATCCGTGGGACATGGGACGCCATATTTCATCTCGATTTCCTTAGCATTGGTATAAGCGGGTAATCCACAGGTGTGGGTGAGCAAATGCCAGAGGCGAGCGTCCTCGCTGGGCACACCTGCTTGATCGAAATAGGGCATAAAATCGGGCACAAAATCTTTTACCTTGTCCCACAGCCGAATTCGCCCCTGTTCGACCAGGATCATGATCGAAGTCGCCGTGGCAACTGGTTTGGTGATCGAAGCCAGATCGAAAATCATGTCGATGGTCATGGGGCGTTTCTCTGGCACCCATTGCGAATGGCCAAATGCGCCTCGTAAAACAATCTTACTTTTTCTGCCAACAACGATAGTGGCCCCGGGAAATTCTTGGTTATCAATCGCAGCTTGAATCACCGCAGCGACTCGATTGAGCCGCTGGGAGGACATTCCCACCTCCTCCGGTTTAACCAATGGCAGCGGTTGCGCCAAAACTTCAACTGCGACCCCCCAAAAAAGGACTATTGTCCAGATCCAGAGCGAACTCGCTTTATTCATATCATCCCTTCCCTTTTTGATCAATTTTTTAAACAGCCTCATCCATTCGAAAAGTTGTTTTCATTCTCAGATGTCACTTGAAATTCTAAAATGAAAATTTCTTTTTTAAGTCGCCCACGAAACGCACCAAATTGCACTGAAGATATGTTTTATCTCTCAAGAATTCGTGGTGACCAGTTGCTTCCGCGGCCAAAATGTCTTAGTGTTCCAAGTTCAGCCTTCATCCTTGAATTTTGGGTTTTGGTCTCAGCAATGAAAGGTCTCATAATTGTTGGATCTGGAAATTGAGCTCACTCCGAAACAAACCGTCAGAACCCAATTTCTACGACAGTTCCAATTCCGAGTCCTGAAAACATCCTTATTACCCGAAATTCTAAAATGATTATCCTCAATTACCCCGAGACGCACACCAACCTAAACCAAATGCGTTTTTTGTTTTTTGAATTTCGTGCCATTTCTTGTATTTCGTGGTCAAAGAGACTTGTCATGGTTCGTTTTAGAAATTTGTGAATAATATAAAACGCCACTTTAAATGTCAAGACAAATTTCTAAAAACGGCTTGCTTATTAGGAAATTTTTTTTTATTTTTCAACTCGCCTCGACCGCTGAAAGCAAGCGAGGTGGCAGGTTTTTAGCGTAACACCGATTTTAGCTGAAATGCTCATGGCTGATGAGCGGAATCTTGTTCACGCATGGAATGTTTGAGGGGTGGGAGCCCTGGATCACGAAAAAGCGCGAATGCAAAATGTACCAAAGATCAGGGCAGGATCAAACCCTCATCCTGGATTCGGCCGTTCTATTCATCGATCATGCGATGATTTCGATCTTCCAATAATACCTGAAATTCTAAAATGACCTGAATATTAATCAATAAGCGTTTTTAGACACAGAGCTCCCCAAGCAATCATTGAGGTCACAGAGCAAGTGATAAATATTCATTTCGCTGTGAACTCCGTGATTCTCATTGATCTCTGTGTCACAAGACTGGTACAATGTAACCAGCTTGATTGATCAGCTTTCAGATACCCCAATTTAGAAATTCAGGCGATACTTTTTAAGTTCATTTTTTCGAGAATGACATTAGCGCTGATCGCATTGTTCTCCGCTGCCGCATATTGCGCATTTCTGGTGGCATTACGAATCGGCTTGACCAATCTGGAGGCGGGGCGAGAGCGAAACATTGCAACGATCTCCATTATCGTCGCGATGAGAAACGAGGGAAACAACGGTCGCTCCTGCCTGGAGGCACTGATTCGTCAAAATTATCCAAGGGACAAAATGGAAATCGTGATCGTGGACGATGGATCGACCGATGAGACGCCCCAACTTCTGGAAGAATATCAACAGCGATGCTCATTTATAAAAGTGATTCACAATGATCCCTGCCCGCAAAATTTTGGTGGTAAAAAACTGGCGCTGCGCAATGGGATTGCTGAAAGTTCTGGTGAAATTCTTTTGTTTACTGACGCGGACTGCGCGCCATCGCCTGGCTGGGTCCGTGCGATGACCGCGTATTTTGCGCCTGGTGTTGGCCTTGTTGCAGGCTTTTCACCGCTGCTGGACCCAAAAGATACCTTCATCGGAAAATTATTGCTCATCGATAGTTTGGCAAACGGCACCGTTGCGGCTGGAAGCATCGGGCTGGGCAGCGCTGTCACGTGCACCGGCCGCAATCTCGCGTATCGTCGTCAGGTTTATTTTCAAGTGAATGGCTTTAACGATATCATGCATAGCATCTCAGGGGATGATGATCTGTTCCTCCAACTGGTCCATCGAAAAACCGATTGGCGCATTCGGTTCGCTATTGAGCCATCGACCATCGTTCCCAGCTTTCAAACAAAAACGGTGAAAGAACTCTTTCTTCAAAAGAAACGGCATCTCTCGGCAGGGAAATATTATCCCGTCAAGTTGAAATTGGCCTATTTTGTATTTCATTTTTCCAATATCATGCTTTATCTGTTTTTTTTCACATCGCTGCTAACTGGCCAAAACATTTTATTGTCCATGGCTTTGCTCGGATCAAAATTTTTATTGGATGGATTCGTGCTCCACGCAACTGGAGAATTGTTCGGCTTTCACCCCAAAATGCTTTATCTTTTCGCATGGGAATTGTTCTTCGTCGTTTACCATGTTTACCATGTGATAATTGCTCCCCTGTCGTGGTGTGGAAGGATTCGGTGGAAATAGCTGAGCAAATAGTTATCCGTGATGGGCCCTGGTCTGCATTGGTAATACATTTTTAATGCAAAACCTGAAATTCTTGAATGAAAAAGATACCCACCGAACACTCGAAAATACGTTAAAAGCGCTTTTTATTTCTTTTCTTTCGCTTCATTCCGTGTGTTCTGTGGGCAAAGGTTGTTTATAGTTCGCTCCCATGATTCAAAGGATTGGTAGACTCGTCTTAACGCGCAGGGACATACATGGCAGTTCATGAATTCGACATTCTCAATAGTCCGTTGAGCGGAACAAATTTGATTGAGGCAAGTGCTGGGACTGGGAAGACCTATACGATAGCAGGGTTGTTCCTTCGGTTGGTCATTGAGCATAGAATGAAGGTCGATGAAATACTGGTAGTGACCTTTACCGAGGCTGCCACCGAGGAATTGCGGGATCGGATTCGAAAGGCCTTGCGCAAAGCGGAAATTGCATTGTCCCAACAGCACAGTGACGAACAATTCTTCGCCCAGTTAGCCCAGAAATACGCATCGAACCCTTCGGCAGTGCTGTCTCTGCGGGAGGCGATCCGCGATTTCGATCAAGCGGCGATATTCACCATCCATGGCTTCTGCAATCGGATGCTGGATGAAAACGCCTTCGAGAGCGGGGCCCTGTTCGATACCGAGTTGATAACCGAGACGGATCATTTGAACCAGGAGATCGTTAACGACTTCTGGCGCAAATATATTTATCCGGAATCCCCCCTATTCGTGAATTTCGCCTTGACCAATCATTTCACTCCCCAAAAGCTGCTGCAATTTGTCTCCCGGCGCGTAATGAGCCCAGATTTCAGAATCATTCCCTCTGTCGATGCTAATGATGAGGCGAATGAAATTTCATGTCTTCATGCGATCGAACTGGAGTTTCAGCGGAACTGGCAGCAGGCCTGCTCCGCTTGGGAGGCAGCGCGCGCAGAGGTTGAGGCCCTCTTGATCGACAATCCCAATTTGAATCGCCAGCAATACCCACCAGCGAAGATCAAGGTCTGGATTGCGATGATGGATCAAATGCTGGCCGCTGAAGGTAGCGATATAGCATTATTCCCTCAATTTAAGAAATTCACGTCCAGTATGATTGCGAAAGCCCTCAAAAAAAATGGCAAAGCCCCACACCATCCATTTTTTGATCTTTGCGAGAGGCTGCTTCAATCCAGGGATCAATTGGAAACCAGCTATAAACGTCGGTTGATCGATTTGAAACTGAAGCTGTTTTCTTATTGGCAAACCGAGCTGGGGCAAAGGAAAAGGGCAAAGAACATCCAATCGTTCGATGATTTGCTGTGGAAGCTATATGAAGCGCTGAGATCGGCCAGCGGCTCTGATCTGGCGGCAGCGGTCCGTAACAAGTTCAAAGCCGCGTTGATCGATGAGTTTCAGGATACTGATCCAGTCCAATACGCGATATTCAAGGCCATCTTTCAACATCCGAACAGTATTTTGTTTTTGATTGGCGATCCCAAGCAGGCGATCTATGGCTTTCGGGGGGCCGATATCTTCGCCTATATGGATGCAGCCCGTGAGGTTGCCCATCGATATACCCTCAGTTGTAATTGGCGCTCCGATCCTTGCTTGATCGCTGCAATCAATACAGTGTTCGGCCATTGCAAGCTGCCGTTCGTTTTCGATGAAATTACCTTCCAGCCAGCAAAAGCTGCGGATCGCCTGGATAGAGTCCAGCTAACCATCAATCAGCGCAAGGAGCCAGCGCTTCAGTTATGGCTGATAAAAGCAAGCGAATCCCTTGAACCTGAAAAATTGATCCCAAAGAGCGAAGCTCGGCCAATTATCTATCGCGCCGTTGCGGCAGAAATCTGCCGGCTGCTCACCATGAGCCAGCAACGGTCTGTGATGATTGGAGATCAACCGATTCAGGAAATGGATATTGCGGTGCTGGTGCGCCGGAATAGCGAGGCTATGGCCCTGCAACGTGCACTGTTCAGCCTGAATATCCGCAGCGTGCTGTTCAGCACCGCCAATTTATTCGATTCCCATGAAGCGCTGGAAATGCAACGGCTGCTGGAAAGCATTGCCCAGCCGAATGATGAGCATCGATTGAGAGTTGCATTGGCGACGGATCTAATGGGACATTCGGCAGAGGCCATTGACGAGCTGACGCGTGATGATCTTGCCTGGGAGGCCTGGTTGGTGCAGTTTCGCAATTATCATGAGTTATGGCGTCGACGCGGGTTCTTCCAGATGTTTCGGCAATTGCTGGTCGAACAGCACGTGCTCCCCCGGCTGATGGCCTTTCCCGATGGTGAGCGCCGGTGTACCAATGTGCTCCATCTCGCCGAGCTGCTCCATCAGGTGGCCATGGAGCGCAATTTGGGGATGACCGCACTGCTGAAATGGCTGGCCGAGCAGCGGGATCGCAACGTCCCTCGGTTGGAGCAACATCAGCTTCGTCTCGAGACCGATGAAAACGCGGTCAAATTGGTGACAATTCATAAAAGCAAGGGCCTGGAATATCCAATCGTTTTCTGCCCGTTCAGTTGGGATGGGTCCACGATCAGCAATGCGACGGACTATCTATTATTTCATGATAAGGCCAATCAGCGTCTGCTGACATTGGATTTGGGAACTGATTCGCGCGAAGAAAATCGACGGCAAGCAGAGAAGGAACAATTGGCTGAAAACCTCAGGCTGCTTTATGTGGCATTGACCCGAGCCAGGCACCGGTGTTACTTGGTTTGGGGTCGATTTAATGAGGCTGAGAGCTCAGCCCCCGCTTACCTGTTCCATCAGGCTGATGGCCATGATTTCGAGACCATTTTTAATGCTACCTGCTCCCGATTCAAATCGCTGACAGATGACGCCATTTTTCAAGAGCTCCAAACCGTTGCCAATCGATCGGAGCAGACCATCCAGCTCGTTCAATTGGAGAATCAGCCTGTCGAAACGTATCACCCCCAAGGAATGGAACTCCAGCAGCTTTGCTATCAACCTTTTCGCGGTTATATCGATTCGAGCTGGCGCATCTCCAGTTATTCCTCGCTGGTTTCTCGAATTTCCTATGCGGCTGAGCTACCCGATTATGACCCACCAGCGGTGACGCTTCCCGCAGAGCCAATAATCAGCCCAACACCAGAGCCCCTTAGCACCCCTGATCATATTCGGGCCTTTCCTCGAGGCAATAAAGCTGGGATCTTTTTTCACAAAATTTTTGAGCTCATCGATTTCCAGGATCTTTCTCTGGCAAACACGCGCCTGATCGTGGGGGAAAAATTGCTCGAATTCGGCTTCGAATCAGAGTGGCAATCGGCTATTCTGGATATGATCCAAAAAGTGCTGAAGCTGCCGCTTGATCCCCAGCAGCCCGATTTTACCCTTTCGAAAATCTCCCCCCAGCAGCGACTGAACGAGTTGGAGTTCTATTTTCCATTGAAATCGATTTCGTCCCAGAAATTAAAAAACGTCTTTGAGCGTTTTACTGGGAAGAAATTATCGCAAACCTGGCCTGAGCAGATCGGCCGGCTCAATTTTGCGCCGCTGCGCGGATTCATGAAGGGCTTTATGGACCTGGTCTTTCAATACGATCAGCGGTTCTATTTGATCGATTGGAAATCCAACTTCCTGGGCGATGAGATCGAAGATTACGACCCGGCGCGATTGCAAACGGCGATGGAGCAGGAGTTCTATCCGTTACAATATATGATCTACACCGTGGCGCTGAATCAATATCTCAAACGGCGCTTGACAGGATACCGGTATGAGAGGCATTTCGGTGGCGTGTTTTACATCTTTCTGCGCGGCGTCGATCCAGCGATGGGACCAGATTACGGCATTTATCGGGATCGCCCTGATGTTGAATTGGTGAACGAATTGGAGAATCTGTTGATCGATAAAGATTTCATAGAACACTGATTACACAGATGACGCGGATTTGCCCGGAGAACAATCAAACAATAATCCGCGAATATCAGTGTCCTCCGCGTTATCCGCGTTCTATTTTCACCATGGTTCTTTCTTGCCCAGGTTTGGCACATTGGTGAGCACGATGCGCAAAACAGAAAATCATAATTTCGCTATCTCCTTTT
>FWWM01013234.1_pt1 | contig 13427 bp, 11 predicted proteins | sample 2228351 | NCBI WGS metagenome assembly FWWM01 (sample SAMEA103939774, study PRJEB20133) | metagenome | reverse complement strand
GAGGGTGCTCTGGCTCCGCGCCCCGGACGCAAACTATACTTTTGCCGTGCACATTTCTGAACTCGACTATGCGCTGCCACCCGAGCTCATCGCGCAGCATCCGGTCGAGCCGCGCGATCACGCGCGCCTGCTGGTGTGCGACCGCGCCACACGGGCGCACCAGCACAGGTACTTCTATGACTTGCCGGATTTCCTCCGCGCCGGCGACCTGCTCGTCGCCAACGACACCCGCGTGATCCAGGCCCGATTGCATGGGCACAAGCCGACCGGCGGCAGAGTCGAACTGTTGCTGTTGCGCAAGCTGGACGATGTCACGTGGGAAGCGCTGGTCGGCGGCCGCAACGTGCGGGAGATCGTTCTTGCTTCCCGGCAGGATGACGCCCAAAGGGTGGAAGTGAGAGCGCGGGTCATCGAGCCGCGCGACCAGACCACCTTCGTTGTGCGCTTCACCGAACCGATCGAGCCGCATCTCGGTATCCTGGGCGAGACGCCGCTCCCGCCCTACATCCGCGAGAAGCTGGATGATCCCTCGCGTTATCAAACCGTCTACGCCCGCGTCGCCGGTTCGGCTGCTGCGCCGACGGCCGGCCTGCACTTCACGCCGCAATTGCTCGAGCGCATCCTGGACATGGGCGTGCGACTCGCCTTCGTCACGCTGCATGTTGGGCTGGACACGTTCAAGCCGATTGAAGAGGAGACGGTCGAGGCGCATCGGATCCACACCGAGTGGTGCGAGCTGCCGCCGGCCACGGCCGACGCAATCAACGAGACGCGCGCTCGTCGCGGCCGGGTCGTCGCCGTCGGCACGACCAGCGCACGCGTGTTGGAGAGCGCCGCACAGCGCTGTGAAACCCACGACGCGCAGCGCCTGCCTGCGTCCGGCGAGCTGCGTCCCTTCAGCGGTTTTACTTCGCTCTACATCACGCCCGGCTATCGGTGGAACGTGGTGGATGCGATGATCACGAACTTCCATCTGCCGCGCAGCACGTTGCTGGCGATGATCGGCGCGTTCATGGGCATGGACTTCCTGCGCCAGACCTACGCGCTGGCCATCCGCGAGCGCTATCGTTTCTACTCCTTCGGCGATGCCATGCTGATCCTGTGAGCGTTGCGCGAGCCATGGCCTGGGCTGCGCCTGTTTGCGCGATAAGCCGTAGAATGGAGTCACCCTAGACCACATTGAAAGGAGAACACACATGGCGGTATCGAAAGCGGAAGCGATCTGGCGCGGCACGTTGAAGGAAGGCGCAGGCGAGATGTCCGTTGGCACAGGCTTCATCAAGCAGGCACCCTTCACGTTCGTCTCGCGCTTCGAAGGAGACACGAAAGGCACCAACCCCGAGGAGCTGATCGGCGCGGCCCATGCTGGCTGCTTCTCGATGTTCCTCTCCGCCCAGCTCACCAACGCCGGCTTCACGCCAACGCGCATCCACACCACTGCAACCGTGCACCTGGAAGCCGGCCCGACCATCGCTAGGATCGAGCTGGAGACCGAGGCCGAGGTGCCTGGCCTGGATGAGCAGACCTTCATGGAGAAGGTGGAGGTTTCGAAGAAGAACTGTCCGGTCTCGAAGGCCCTGGCTGCTGTCCCTGAGGTGACCGTCAAGGCGCGGTTGGTGTGACGCATGGCCTTGCACAGGCGCGACGGGATCCGGGTGCGACAACGGTCCATTACCGCATGCGCATCCCGTCGCGCTGCTTGATCGTTCGGCTCACGATGGGCGCTGACCGATGCACGATTGTAGCGCCATCGCACTCTTCGGGAGCTTTCGATGTCTGAGATTGCAGATTTCTTCAACGAAAACGGCTACTACCTGGCGCGAGGTGCGTTCTCGCCGGATGAGGTGAGCGAACTGGAATGCGACTTCGACCGCATCGTCCAGCAGTTGATGCGCAGCGAGGAACAAATCAACGCGCGATGGAAGGGACCAGAGGTGGAGAAGCTCGGCGCCCTAGACACGGTCGTGTATCACACCCATCAGGTGCAACAATACTCGGCCGTCTGGCACCGCGCGCTGCTGAACGATCGGTTCCTGGACGTTGCCGAGGCGATCCTTGGCCCGAACATTGTGTTGCATCACACTAAGCTCTTCCACAAGCCGGCGGAGAAGGGCGCGCCGTTCCCGATGCATCAGGACTGGCCATACTTCCCAACCGAGAAGGACACCATGATGGCCGGCGTCATCCACGTGTCGGATGCGACCGACGAGATGGGCTGCTTTCGCCTGTACCCGGGCAGCCACAAGCGCGGGCGCCTGGCCGGCACCTGGGGGCAGTCCGTGTCCGAGATCCTGTTGAACGAATACCCGATCGAGAAGGCGACTGTCGTCGAGGCAAAGGCTGGCGACGTGCTGTTCTTTCACTACTTCACCGTCCATGGCTCAATGCCCAACCGCTCGAACAAGGTGCGCAAGACCGTGCTCGTGCAGATGCACGCCGGCGACGACCGGGTGGAGGAGGGCAACATGCACCCGGACGAGGCGTTGGTCCTGCGCGGCTGGAACTACCACATGACGCGCGTCAGGGCCAATCGCGCCGAGGTGGCACTGGCCTGATCGGCGCTCCGGCGTCTCCGATCACGCGGGGCGGCGCTCAGCGGAACCACTTGAACTCGCCGGCGTATTCGTGACGGTGGATGCACCCCGGATCGGCATAGGGGGTAAATTCGCGCGTCATGGACAGTGACTTTTCGTCCAGGAAAGTCACCGTCATCGTCACCACGCCGTCGTTGATCGAGCTCGGCCCGGCAAAGCGATAGGTATTGGGCGCCGTGCGTGCCATCGCATACGGTTTGGGCTCCTGGTTCTTCCACTCCAGCCCATCCTCGGTCGGCGTGATCTGTACCAATCCATATGCCGGCAGGATGACTCCGCCTGAGCATTGGCCGATCGTCTCGCCTGGGCTGATCTGGGTGTCCCATATCGAGCGCTGTCGCGGCAGGAGCTCTTGCTCGACGGAAGCGGCGGATTGGGTCGGCTCGGGCGTTGGCTCCAGCGTGGCCGTCGGAGCGGGGGTGGGCATGGGTGCCGGCGTTGATGTCGGCGGCGCGGTCGGCGCTGGGATCGGCGTTGCGGCCGGCATGTTGCTACAGGCGGCTAGACCGAACGCGAGAGCGCTTGCGAGCACAGCGCGTCCCAGAAGGCTGAACATGCGCGCGATTCTACTCTGGTAACATTCGATTGCTGCTGAGTGTGGCCAACGCATGCCGTGTTTGGCGCATCGTCGAGTGTTAGGCAACTGAACGTCAAGGGCACCCAATCACCCTGCGTTACAACATGCAAGCCTCGTTGCCCGTACGCTCGAGCAAAAGAAAGATGGAAGAGCGGAGATCGTATGAACAGACTCATTGTGCGTCGAGTCGTCCCCATAATCATCGCGCTGGCCCTGGTGATCCCCGGCGATGGGGCGGTGAAGACCGTGGTGGCAGCGCCGCGCGCCATCACCTTCCTGTGCGGCGATTCACAAGTGCCGCAGGTGATGATTGATGTTGACGGCACGTTTGCACGGCGCGCTAACAGCTGGCAGTCGCCGGAGGTGGGGCGCATGTTGAAGTTTCAGTGCTATCCAGCGCTCGGCCGCGACGCTACCAGCGAGTGGATCCTTGTGCCCTACGGCAGCACGCGCGCCTGGGTGAACCTGAGCGCGGTGCGCTTCGCAGATGGCATGAGCATCGCTCAGCTGCCGACGGCCGATCAGGTGCCGCCGGCAGCGCCGCCCAGGCGCATGCGCCTGCCCGGCGTGCCCACTGTCAGTCGCAAGGCTCAGCAGTTGTATCAGCAAGCCGTGCGCGCCGGCCGCACGCCCGGCATGGCAGCGGTGATCGGCGATTGCAACTCCGAGCACCCGGTCTACTTCGGCCGCTTCGGCGCAGGCGCGTTCGACCTTGCGCCCTATCCAGAACTCCAGAAAACTGCGGAGGCGTTCGCCGCTTCCTTCAAGCGCGCAAGCGTCGCCACCAGCGGCAGCTTCAGTGCTGCCATGGCGTTCGACCCCACCTGGGCCGACCCCAAGAAGTGCAAGGGCGACGAGGGCCCGTTGGCCTGTGAATTGCGTCTGTCCAACGCCAGCGTGCTGTTGATCTCGCTGGGCACGGGCGATACGTTTACCTGGCGGGATTTCGAGGCCAACTACCAAGCCATCATCGAGCACGCGCTTGCCAACAAGGTGCTGCCAATCTTGATGACCAAAGCCGATGCTTTGGAGACCCAGCAGGGCGGTGCGCCGGCCGATTACATCAACAGCGTGGTGCGCAAACTCGGCGCACAATACGGCTTGCCGGTGATTGACTTTGCGCTGGCAGCCCGCCAACTGCCAAATGGCGGGTTGGTGGTCGAGCACAACGCCAATATGCAAGTGATCGAGCCGTTCCACCTCAACGAAGCCGGCATGGACGCCAAAATCCTCCTCACCCTGCAGACGTTGACCCAGCTACCGACGGTGAGTGTGCCTGCCCGGAGGCGGTGATGTTGCTAGAGTCATTTCAGGTTTCGATCGCGCGCAAGGCAACGGCATCGTGCCTGGCGCTCGGCCTGGCGGTCGTGGCGTCGGCATCGCCTGCCGGCGCACAGGGTCAGGCGCCGGCCAAGATCACGATTACGGCGGAGCAGGTCTGGTTGCGCAACGCGCCGAGCCTGGTGGCGGGCAACACCGTGCCCGTAGACAAGGGCCAGTTCTACGACGTGGTCGGGCGCACAGCCGACAATGCCTGGTGGCAGCTTGCCGTGCCCGGCGCGGAGAAATCTACCGGGACCTGGTTGCTGGCCGACCTCGGCGTGCCGTATTCCGGCGATTTGAACGCTGTGCCGGTGATCAGCGTGGCGCTGAAATCCGTACAGCCGGCCGTCTCTCGCCGGCGTGTGGTGCGGTCGGCCTGGCCGGCTTGGATCCCGCGCATTACGCCCAAACAACGCGCCCTCTGGCGAGGCAGTGTTCGTGCCGGCAAAGACTTGAATACCTTCACCGTAGTCGGCGATTGCAATTCGCAGCCTTCGGTGTATTTGCGCCGGCTGGCCAGCGGGCAATTCGACGCCAGCGCGCTCGAGTCGCGACTACAGGCAATCGTGCAGCGCTTCGCGCCCTCGTTCGGGCGGGTGAGCCTGGCGGCGCAGGGTGGGTTCGGCTCGCACTCGATGATGGATCCCACGTGGGCCGACGGCGCGCTCTGCGGCACGAAGATGGGCCCGTTCGCCTGTGAGCTGTGGGTCTCGCGCGCCAGCATCGTGTTCATCTCGCTCGGCACGCAAGAGCAATATTCGTGGCAGGACTTCGAGAAGCACTACCGGCCGATGATCGAGCATGCCCTTGGCCAGGGTGTGCTGCCAGTGTTGATGACCAAGGCCGACGACATCGAGACCGCGGCCGGTGCGCCGTCGGGCCACATCAACGGCGTCATCCGCAGACTGGCAGAAGAATATGAAGTGCCGCTGCTCGATTTCTGGGCTGCCACGCGCGAGTTGCCCAACGGCGGTCTGCTCGATGAAGGCGACAAGGACTTCCACCTCAGCTACGCCGGCATGGATCGCAAGATCCTGGTCACGCTACAAACGCTCGCTGCTATCGTCGGTGATTGACGCGACTGTCGCGCCGAAGCCCCGCGCTAGGATGATTCGGCCGTCCGCATTCGTCCTGGCCGTGCTGGTTGCTCTGGCCGGGCTGGTTCACCGGCCGGCGTGGGTTCACGCTCAAGGCGTCACCTTCCTGGTCACCTGGCAGAACGCCTGGTTCCGCGCGTCTCCCAGCGTGATGGCGCCGAAGGTCGCGCCGGTGGTGCAGGGCGCGACCTACGAGGTCGTCGGCCGCAGCGAAGATGGTCAGTGGTTGGCCCTATCCGGCCCGAACTTCAACGCGTGGCTGCCTGCCGGCTTCGGCGAGGTGATGGGCGATCTGGCCGGTGTGGCGGTGATCAAGAGCGCGCTGCCGCCGGTGCCGAAGAACACGAATACCGCCCGGCTACCCGAGTGGATCGTCATGACGCCGCGCGGCAAGCAGTTGTATCAGCGGGCGGTGAAGGCCGGCCGCAACCCGCGCATGTTCACGATCGCCGGCGATAGCAACTCGGCCTGGCAGCGCACCATCGGCCGGATCGCGGCCGGCGTCTACGACTTCGGCGCGCATGACCACCTGAAGCCGGTCGTTGCGCGCTTCGACCCGTCGTTCGCGCGGGTGAGCGTCGCGGTGCGGGGTGGCGCCGGTGCCGTTGACATGTTCGACCCGGCGCTGGCGCCTTCACCGGACTGCCTCGCCGGCGAGGGGATGTTTGCCTGCGAGCTGCGGCTGTCGCGCGCCAGCATCGTCTTCATCCAGCTCGGCACGGGTGATAAATTCGCGTGGCGCGAATTCGAAGCCAACATGCGCCGGATGATTGACTACGCGCTCGCCAGGGACGTGCTGCCGGTGCTCATGACGAAGGCCGATGACATGGAATCCATCCAGGGCGGGGCTAGCTTCAACTACATCAACGATGTGATCCGCAGGCTGGCCGTCGAGTATCAATTGCCCCTCGCCGATTTCCACACGGCGAGCCGGTCGTTGCCCACCATCCCCAATCCGGAATTGCCCAAACGTCCCTTCACCCAGAATGGCCTGCTCGACGAGTGGGGCTACTACTTCCACCTGTCCGAAGACGGGCTGGCGTTGAAGGTGTTGGCCAACTTGTTGATGCTGGATGCGATCACCCGCGGGCTGTGAGGATGAGGCGGCTTATTGCGCCTGGAACTCGTCCGGAAAACCCCATGGGGTGGACGAAGGCGTTGCCCGCACCTGCCCCCAAATGCCTGATATCGGTGAGTTTTCGGACAGCCCTAGTTCTGCACGACGAACTGCAACGTCGGCTTGGTGGACAGCTCACGGCCCCAGCGGTCCACCACGACCAGTTGCATCGTCCACGTGCCGTTGGGAAGCACCACGCCGTTCGGCAATGGCTGGCGCGTGTCCCAGCGCCACAGCACGCCGTTGACCACCCGCCGATCGAAGCGTTGCAAGAAGCAAACCCCCTTCTCGCAGCGTGGGTCGAGCAGCTCGAATTTGTAGTAGCCGAAGTTGTTCGCGGTGGCTGTGCCGCGCAGGGTGAGCGTGCCCTTGACCACAACGCCACTACGTGGCGCGGTGATGGCTGCGCGGCCCGTCAGCGGCGGCAATGGCTCCTCCCACGTCGCGTCTATGCTGAAGTAGATGGCGTTGTCCTCGGCTTCGCGCTTTCGCCAGCTCCCGCCGCCGGTGTCTGGGTCGCCGGTGGCGATCACCTCCATCACGTAGTCGCCCGGTTGGATTGGCTTGCCGCTGCCGAAGGCGTCGTCGCTGTCCGGCCAGGTTGGTTGACCGTTGATGACCCGGATCGGGTTGCACACGCCGTTCGCATCGCCGAACGGGCACCAGGGCGGATTGCGTTCGACATGGCGATAGACTTCGACCCGACCCCCCGGCGCGCTGGCATCGCGCCGGTAGATGCTGAACTCGACGGTCGCGATGGATGAGCCTTCGAGGCGCTGGAACTCGAAGCCGCGTCCGGCCCACACGCCCTCTGCCGGCAACAAGACCGTCGCCTTGATGCCCGAGCCAGCGCCGTCCGGCGAGCGCGTGTTCACGCCGCGCAGTCGCATCACCAGGACGGCGCGCGCGCTGCGGGTTGGCGTCACGGAGGGTGTGGGCGTGACGTTCGTTTGGGCCCGCAAATCCGCCGGTGAAATCAGCGGGGTGAGCATGGTGGCCAGGACGGTTGCAGCGATCGTCAAGATGGATGGTAAAGCAGGTTGCTTCTTGGTCATGATCCTTTCTCCCCCTTGGAGCCGGCGGGAATGCACGGCGCGTTGGTCAGTTCTGCACGCGAACGCGGATGCGCGGTGGATTGGGCAGGGCGCGGCCGAACCGGTCCACGACCACCAGTTGCAACACGTAATTCCCGTTGGGGACGGTGCGCGTGTCCCAGCGCAGCAGAATGCCGTTGCTCACGGGCCGCCTGGCCTCGGCCACGAAGCACACGCCACCTTCGCAGCGGGCATCCATCAGCTCGAACTTGTAGTAGGCAAAGTTGTTCGCCGTAGCTGTGCCGCGCAGGTTGACGATGCCCTTTACCGTGGAACCGTTGCGCGGTGCGGCGATGGTGGCCCGCCCGATCAGCGGCGGCAGCGCATCCGACGTCACCTCTGCCAGCTCGATGGTGAACTGCGGGGAACCACTCCAGTTGCCGAAGAAGTTGGCTTCATCGCCGTCCACGTAGGCGAAGCCGTTGATCTCGAGCAAGTATCTGCCGGGCTTCACCGCCGAGCCGCTGCCCGGCCGGCCGTCGCTATCTGGCCAGCGATAGATGCCGTTGACGACCGGCATGGGGTTGCAGCGCCCGTCCCTGTCGCCGAAGGCGCAGAACGGTGCGTTGCGCTCGACATGGCGATAGACCTCGGTCCAGCCGTTTGGCGTCTCCTCGAAGAAGACGAACTCGGCGCGCAACCGTCCCCCCGCAGCTTTGACCTGTTTCACCGTCTCGGCGCTCGGCAACCACTCGAACGTGGGGCCGAGCCACTCACCATCGGCCTGCGACCTGAAGCGCGCGGTGATGGTGCCGGCACCGTCGGGGGAATTCTGATTCACGCCCCTGAGCATCAGCCGCAGCCGCGCAGCTGGCCGCGGCGTCGGGGTGACGGTCGCGGTTGCGCTTTGGGCGACGACTGTATCCGCGGGAGGGCATGCCATGACTGCGCCGGCAGCGATGGCCGCGCAACTCACCAGGACGATCGTCCATCGCATCGCCCGTCCCGCGTCGGTACCGAAGATTCGTTTCATGTCACTTCACTCCTTCAGCGCTTCGGTCACGCTGGCCAGCGCAGGCGCGCAGTTCGTATCGCGGTAGTCCTTGAGCGTCTGATCGAGCACGAGCCTGCTCTGTGGATCGTCGAATTGTTGCAGGCAGGCCTCGAAGTCGGCTTTGGCCCTCTCCAGGAGCGCGTTGCCGCCGGGGACGTCTTCTGCCAGCAGCCTGCGCGCCAGACCCATGTTGAACTGTGTCACGCCGCGCACGAAGAAGGCGTTGGCCATCGAGCGCGCGTCGCGCGCATCAATGAGCGTGAAGGCGCTGTTGACCAGCGTCATCGCCTCGGCGAAGTGGGCCTCGGCCTTTGTAGCGCCGGCCGGATCCAGGTCTGCCTTGACCAGGTTGGCGAACCCGGCCAGGCGATGTGCGTTGGCCAGCGAGGTGCGGATCTTGCCGGTCAGCGTCGGTTGCTGGTCGGTGTTGATCCGGGTCAGCGCGGCCGTGTAGGCTTCGATCGCCCGTGCCAGGTCGGCCTCGGCCTCGGCGAACGCCGGGGTGTCGGGCTCGACCGCGTCCGAGGTGATCACCGGCTCGGCACGCTTGAGCAGCGTCGTGCCCAGTCCCCAGAAGCCCAGTGGCAGGTTGGGGTTTTGGGTCGTAGCCTTGCTGAAGTTGAGGTGTGCGTCCTCGAGCGCCTGTGCTGTCGAGCCGAACAGGGCCGCGGCCTTGTCGGGATTGCGCAACAGGAAGAGCGCCTCGCGGCCCAGGAAGAAACTCAACACCGCCCGCTCATCGTCGCCGGTCCACGCACCCTGAATGCGCCGGAAATCCTCCAGCGCCTTGTCGTGCAGGCCGATCAGGTCGAACAGCAAACCGCGCACGAACACGGCGCGCGATTCTAGCGAGGCGCTCACGCCCAGGCCGATGTCGCCCTTGAGCGGCAGCGGGATGTTGACCGGCGCGCCGAGGCGGTTGCTGCCCACGATGTCCTCGGCCTCGCTCTCGCGCTTGAGCGAAGCTGCCGCCGTAGCGATGTAGAACTCCGGCTCCAGCTCGGCCGTGTTGCCGCTCTTCTTCAGGTTGCCGTAGATCACCAGGTGCGCGCCGATGCGCTCGGCCAGGGCGCGGGCCGACTCCTGGCGCTCGGCCGGGGTCGTGCCGGTGATGATGCCGATCTGGGCCCCCTTCTCGGCCAGCGGCAGGCTGTCGTGCCAGATCTGGGCGGCAGCCGTGTCCTTCAGCGCGGCCGTCAGGCTCTCGAAGATCCATTCGCCGACGCGGTCGCCGTCGGCGGTGCGCGTTTGCCGGCCGTCGATGTCGGTCTCGGGGATTTGAGCCACGGCGATGTTGAACGCGCCGGACATGCGCTCCGGCCCGATGACCGGCGTGGGCGTTGGCGCGGTGACGCTCATGATGCCCGCCGTGCCGATGCCGGCGATGACCAGCACCGCCACCAGCAGCAGCGGCAGGGCGATCACCAGCCAGCGCGGCACGTTGAGTGAGCCGATCTGGACGACGTTCCTGCCACCGACGACGACCTGCCCGGTGTTGTTTCGCACCTCGGCGATGCCGCCGATGTTGACCGGCCCGCTCACGCCTTCGACCTTGACCTGAACGCCGGCAGGCTGATCGTCATCGTCCGGCTCGCCGGGTTGGCGCGGCGGCGGCACCTGCCAGTGGCGATGGGGGAAGTCCTGCCTGCATTGGGCGACCAGCTCGGGCAGCTTGCCGTGTCGGTCGGCGTACTGAATCAGTGACCAGGCGCGCGCCGGAAGCGTCTCGCCGCGCAGGTGCTCGAACGGGATGTCGAGCGTGCCACACAGCACGGCCAGCTCATCCAGCGTATAGGATGCGATCAGGTTCTCGTGGAGGGGTGTCAGCCTGCCCATGGCGCTCCGGTGAATGCGCGCCGCCGGCGCGAATTGCGCTTATTTTGTGGGCATCGCCTTCCTACGGCAATCCAGCTTCGGCCGGCGATCCGGCCGGTCGGGCGAGACGAATCGCAGACGATAGCGGACTGCGCTACGTCCCCGGCTGGATCACCTTGCGTCGCAGCACATCCAGCACCTGCAGCGCTGTCAGGTTGCGCTGGTTGTAGCCGTATTGCAGGTAGTCCGGCGTGAACCAGGCGCTGCGGTTGTCTCCGGGATAGTTGTAGTGGAAGCCGTCGCCGGTGGTTCCGCCGTTGGGCAGGCGCTGCACCACTTGCCGGAGGTTGAGCAAAGGCACCTGATACTCCGCGGCCAGTTGCGCGATCTTGCCGTTGATGAAGCCGTACGGCGCGCTGTTGTCGCGCGACTCCAGATCGTCGGCCTTCGTGATCAGCACCGGGATCACGCCCATATTGATCGAAATTTCGATGATGCGGCGGTAATTGGCCTCGAAGGTCTGCCAGTTGTGTTGATCGCCCGTGCCCAGCAGGATCAGGGCGACGCTGGGCCGAGTGCGGTTGTATTCGCACTCGAGCGGCGATTGGCCGTTGCAGTAGGCGGGCGCGTGGGCCGGGTCGAGCACCTTGATGGTGTTGAAGCCCCCGGCGGCTGCCGGACTGTCGTTGGCGAACGAGCCGCGGAAGAAGTCAACCGTGCTTTGCAAGTAGCCGTAGCTCCCCAGGTTGTAGTTGCCCCAGTCGAACGGCTTGAGGAAGGCCGGATGTTGCGAGTTGCTGTCGCCGATGACCGAGAAGGCGTTGGGGCGGTTGCCGCGTGCCTGGCCGAGCTGAAAGATTTGATACACGCGCGGCGAGATGTCGGAGAGGTAGGGATACTCCAGGGGGCCGGCGGCGACCGTCCGCACCGGCGGCGCGTCGAGGGCGGGCGATGTCGGCAGCACCGTTGCGCCGCCGATGCTCACGTAGCGCGCGTCCACGTAGCCCTCGGTGCCGTTGGGCGTGATCACCTTCAGCCAGCTTTGCCCGGCGACCTGTCCGAGGATCTTCAGCTCGGTGTTCGGCCCCAGTCGGGTGATGACGTCGCTCTCGTAGCTCGGCCCGGCACGCAGGCGCAACCCGCCGGCATCAGGCAGCACCTGGCCCATGACGAAGTAGGTGGAAGCCGGTTGCTGAGGTTGGGCGGGAGCCGCCGTCGGCTGTGGTCGGGGGGGCGGCACGAAGTCGGCGCCGGGGATGTTGATGACCTGGCCGAGCGAAAGGAAATCCGGGTTGATGCCAGGGTTGGCTGCGATGATCGCGTCGAGGGTGGTGAAGCCGAAGCGGATGGCGATGTCCCACAGCGTGTCGTTTTGCTGGACGACGTACTGCGTCACGCGCGGCGTGGGCGTCGGCTCGATGGTCGGTGCCTCGGTCGGTGCGACGATCAGCGGAATCGGTGTGGCCGTCGGCAGGGGCGGTGTCGGGTAGATGGTCACGGCAATGTCGCCGGCCCGTGGAGGTGCAGGGGATGTCCGGGCGAGGGCGAATGCAACGAGCGCCGCTCCGATCAGGGCGAGCAGGACGAAGAGGGCGGCGATGGCAGGCGACGGCGTGCGCGAGCGAGGCTGCATCGGCCTGAATTTTATCGAACCCATGTCGCCGCAGTGATTCCCCCGGCCGGCGGTGATACGATGCGCCCCATGCGCATGATGAGTAAAGTAATGGCTCTGGCGGCCGTTTTGAGCACAGGGTTGATTGCCTGCGGAGGAAATGCGCCCTCCGGCGACCCGGCCCGGCGCGTGGAGGCCTACTTGCAGGCGCGCGTGAAGGGCGACGTCAACCAGATGATCGCGCTTTCGTGCGCCGCCTGGGAGCCGAACGCGCGCCTGGAAGCGACGTCCATCCAGGGCCGTAGCCCGGAGCTGGATGCCCTGTCGTGTCAGACCGGCGCAACCGAGGGGAGCACGGCCTTCGTCGCATGCACTGGCAAGATCGTGACCAGCTACGACGGCGAGCGGCGCGAATTCGATCTCGCTGAGCGCCAGTTCAGGGTGGTGGAGGAGGGCGGCGAGTGGCGCATGTGCGGGTATCGCTAGCGATCAGGCCGTTATTGAACCGTCCGCAACACCGCGTCCAGTGCCTGCAGCGTCACCAGGTTGCGCACGGTGAAGCCGTATCGCAGGTGTTCCCCGGAGAAGATGTCCACGCGGCCATCGGGTGGCACGGTCAGGTGGGTGGTGTCTTTGGGATCTACGCCCTGGTTGGGCAATGCGGCCAACGCACGGTTCAAGTTCACCAGCGGCACCTCGTAATCCTGCGCGATCTTCACCACGATCTGGTTGAGCTGGCGAGTTTTGTCGGGGTTCTCCGGTCGGGTGGGGAAGGTGTTCAAGATCGGGATCACGCCGGCGTCCAGCGTTTGGCTGATGATGGTCCGCAGGTAGAAATCATAGGTCGCCAGGTCAGTAGTGTTCACGTCGTTGGTGCCGAACATGATGACGGCAAAGGCCGGCTTCGAGATGCGGAACTCGCACGCCAGCGGTGACTCGTCGGCAGTGCACCACTCCGGGTTCGACCAGGTGGGGTCGAGCGGACCGGCTACGTTGAAACCACCGGCCGAGGCAAGGCCGATGGTGGCGAACGAATCCTGATGCCAGGGGCGACCGCCCTCAGCTCGCGCAGGGGCGCCCAGGAAGTGATCGAGCGTCGGCTTGAGCGCTGCATACTCACCCAGCTCGTAGCGCGCTGCGCTGAGCGGCGCCAGGAAGTGTTCGTTCTCGGTCATGCAGTCGCCGACCTTGGCGAGCACGCGTG
>FWWM01013230.1_pt1 | contig 13429 bp, 12 predicted proteins | sample 2228351 | NCBI WGS metagenome assembly FWWM01 (sample SAMEA103939774, study PRJEB20133) | metagenome | reverse complement strand
CTAAAGGGTGGGTTGGGTGGGAGTTACCCTAAATAGATGCTAATAAAAATTCTTAAGTAGAAACCTCTGACAGCTTTTTAAGACTTACTTGAAAGAAATAGATTTAAGTATGTAAAATATTGTGACGGTTTTGATCGAAAAGGAGTATTATATATGCCTACAATAAATCAGCTTGTTAGAAAAGGAAGGGAAAAGGTTAGGAAAAAGAGTAAATCTACTGCTCTCCAAGGTAACCCTCAAAAAAGGGGGGTATGTGTTAGGGTCACGACCATGACACCTAAAAAACCAAACTCCGCATTGAGGAAAATAGCGAAAGTAATGCTTTCTAATAAAATAGAAGTCATAGCTTATATACCTGGTATAGGTCATAACCTTCAGGAACACTCTATAGTTCTGGTCAGAGGTGGCAGAGTCAAAGATTTGCCAGGTGTTAAGTACCACATAATAAGAGGAGCTTATGATGCTCTAGGTGTAGAAGGAAGAAAAACCAGTAGATCAAAGTATGGCACCAAAAAACCAAAATCATAATCTTCAATGGAGGTTGACATGAGAAAGAAAAGAAGTATAAAAAAACACCCAGTTTTGCCCGACAGCAAGTACAACAGCGTCACAGTAGCAAAACTAATTAATGTTATCATGAAAGACGGTAAAAAAATCAAAGCGCAAAATATACTTTACAAAGCTATGGATCTAGTAAAAGAAAAAACTGGTAAAAATCCACTTGAAGTATTAGAAAAAGCAATCCAAAATTTGAAACCAGAGTTGGAAGTCAGATCAAGAAGAGTTGGAGGTGCTACCTACCAAGTACCAGTCGAAGTAAGACCTGAAAGAGCATTTTCTCTTGCTATAAGATGGCTTGTAAACGCTTCCAGAGAAAAACAAGGTAAACCAATGTACGAAAAACTTGCCGCTGAAATAATAGACGCTTATAACGAATCTGGAAACGCTATAAAGAAAAAAATAGAAATGCATAAAATGGCAGAAGCTAACAAAGCATTCGTACACTATAGGTGGTAAAAACATCTATAATATATTCCAGATAAAAAATGTGTCCTAAACGTTTACTATGTGCACCTTTTCAAGAAGGTTTATTAGTATTTTCCAATTTTCTTAATCTCAATTTTATATAGAAAATGTATAACATCTACTTTGAAACTTCAGCATAAGGTTATACTTAGGGGGTGCCCCCCTTAGGACAACAACTAAAACGATGGATTGAATTAGAGTTTCTTTAAATAGAATGCCGATCGAAAATCTTTCTCCATCTCCTCCTAGAGAGTTGAGATAAGGTTAAAGAGAATTTCACCGATCACTCTTCAATTACATTGACCATTATTCCATCTTTAAGATACTCAGTGCCTAACGAAACTACTTTCTCGCCAGGTTTAACTCCCTTCACACTTACAATGTTTCCATCGCTTACTCCAGTAACCACTTCTCTCATATAAACTTTATAAATGTTCTGCGAGAAGCCTGGGTTATCAAAGTTATTAGTAGTATTTTGGCTATCCTTGCTCGAAATATTAGACGCAACATAAACAAAGCTTTTACCATCTAAATTAACTATAGCCGAATTCGGAACATAAGCTACATTATAATCAGCCTCAGTAAGAATAGAAACATTCGCAAACATACCTGATATCAAATTACCATCGTTTTGTATCCTAACCCTAACCCTTAAAGTTCTCGTATTTCTATCTATTATTACATCCAGGGATGAAATCTTACCTCTATAGATCTTGTCTTGGAATTTACTAACTTTAACCAAAACCTCAGAATTTTTGCTTATCTTACCTATATATTTTTCTGGCAATAAGATCGATACCTCGACGATGCTATCGTTTACAACAGTAGCCACAGGTGTTGTCTGAGACACAAACTGTCCCTCAGTATAGAGTATATTCCCTACTTTACCACTTATTGGTGATCTCACAGGCGACGGCTGATATTCTAGTCCAACTACGTCTCTATCTATGTACATTATCACATCTCCCCTTCTAACGAAACTACCCTCTAAAGCAACTATTTTTCTTATTTTACCTGGAACATCCGGAAAAACATTAGCCTCTTCTATACCTCTAATCTCACCAGCTAAGTTTAGATAACTTTTAACATTACCTAATTTTACTTCAGTAGCAACAACAGTAATACTAGGTTTTTTCACTGATTCCCCAAAAAATCCATCTGACTTATTAGTAAATATAACGCCAAAAAGTATTCTTATGGCAACACCAAGAACTAAGACCAACGCGATAACTATGACAAATATCTTTGTTTTACTTTTCATATAATACCTCCAAACCTATCTCACAACAAGTTTTCCTAGCAACCTAGATATAGCCAGTTTGCTAGAAATATAAGAAGAAACAGAATTCAAATAATTTAATTGAGCTTGCTGATATGCAAGGTCAGCATCCAGCAAATCGAGACTAGAAGCATTGCCCAATTTATATCTCTGAGTAGTTATATCTAAAGATCTCTTAGCTTGTAGAATGTTTGCTTTCTGTGCATCTATGCTCTGTAAGTATTGCTTTAAGTTTAACACAATCTGATCAATCTGTAAAAGTATGATATTTAAAGTTGTTTCATAGTTTATCTTCGCCTTTTCTATGGAAATATCCGCACTCTCCATATTAGCATATGACTTCGAAAAAGGTAACAATTCCGTAAAAGGTATATTTAACTGAAATCCAGCAACCCAACTGTCAACCCATGCTCTTTCATTCTCGATATTGTTTGTTTTTTTAAAATCGTAGTTAAAATTGAAAAAAGCCGAAAGAGTGGGTTTGTTTGCAGATAACGATATATCCTTAGACTTTTGAGCCACCTCTAAAAGTTTTCTTAAGATTTTAAGGTCTAGATTACCTTCAACAACCTCTTCCTTTAATTTCATAACATCTATTTCAGTATCCGAAACATCAACATCTATATCGTTAATATCACCCTCAATAATTACATTCGAAGCTTGATTAACATCAAGTCCCAAAAGAGATATAAAGTTTAACTTTTGTATTTCAACGTTATTTAACGAAGCTATCAGATTTGGTTTATTATTCACAAACTGAACTCTAGCTCTTATCAGATCAAGGTCTGAAATCAATCCAGCCCTATAATTTGACTCCGCAACTTTCACATTTTCTTCAAGTCTCTTATCAGTTTCAATAGCTATCCTTGCAACTTCTTTGCTTATGAGATAGTTATAATACGAAATCTGTAGATTGTAAACATAGTCATTCAAAGCTTTCTCATACTGTAAAGTAGAAACTTCATTATTTTTAAGCTGTAAAAGATAAGAATTATACCCTACATCTAACCCAAAAGGTAAAAGATAGGGTAATCTATAACTCACACTAACAGAAAGAGAATAGTTATCCCAGAATGCGTTTGTAATGGTTTTCTCTGTAGTTTCAAAAATTACAAAAGGTGGAATATTAGTCTGGATAACATTAAATCCGGAAATCTTAGAAATAGAGTTTTCAAGTGTTTTAGGGTCCAAAATCGAAAATTTACCAGAAACAACAACACTAGGTAAGATTAAATCCGCTAGACTAGATTTTATGTTCTTCTGTGAAGAGAGAATATCTAACATTTTTTGCTTTAAATCTCTGTTGTTCCTTAAACCTATCTCTAAAGCATCTTTTAAAGATCTTATCATCACAACTTCCGAAGAACTAATACCCCCAAAAAACAAAACCAACACTGCGGTTATCAAAACAACTTTCTTCATACATACCTCTTACTAGTTAAAGCTCTTTTTATAAATTTCACAGTATAATCAATAAAATCTTCAGGTGTGCCCGAAAAAAGCTTTATGTTTTTCTCGAAATAAGAAAGACCCAAAACATAAATCCCTAAAGTTCTCATAGTTCCCTCTATTAGATAGTTTAGTAATAAAGCTAGATTACTAACATCATCCTCATCATTTATAATACCTTCCCTCTTAGCGATAAGTAAAAGTTCTTTAATCATATCAAAAATCTTTCTATGCATATCTACCAGGAATTTCATCTTCTCCTCGTAGGTTTTTATATCTTTTCTCAGGTTATACATCTGCGTAAAAAAAAGCGAGTACAACTCTTTATTTGTTTTTAGATGTTGATAATTATTAAGCAAAATATTCCTCAGATTTTCTTCAAAAGTTAAATCATAATTTGGTTTATAAAACTCAAGCATTTCATTGAAAGTATATTCAATAGCGGCATGTAATAAATCCTCTTTAGACTTAAAATAAAGATACACAGTTCCCTTAGCTATATTAAGGTTGTTAGCTATTTCATCTACCTTAGTCTGGTGAAAACCTTTCTTAGCAAATATCTCTATGGAAGACTCTATTATCCTCTTCCTCAAACCTTCTCCCATAACTTTACCTAACTGACTGGTCAGTTCAAAAATATAAGAAACACTGAACTAATTGTCAAGACAAGTATTGAGTTTGTCGAAAAAATCCATCTACTCGAAGGGAGGATAGGTAAAAGGGAATTACTCTAGGTAGGTTGCTAAAAACAAAAAAGTGTCACTTAACTCAGATCAAAAAAGAAACATTTCTATCAGGTGTCTAAGACACTTTCTTAAAATTTTGGAATAGACGGGGGTAATCCTAAGGGGTGGACCCCCTATAGTTAACTTTAGGTAAGAAGTTACTTTCTAGTTCAAGCAAGTTGGGGGTACACTAGGGGCTAAGCCCCTTACAATTAAGAGAAAAGGCTTAGTCTCGTTCCTAAGGGTGCCTATGGCACTTTTCTTAAAACGGGGGTATTCTTAGGGGGTGCCTAAGGCACTTTTCTAAAAAAACGGGGGTATTCTAGTGGATGAAGCCCCTTACAATTAGGAGAAGAGGCTTAGCCTCGGGGGTATTCTTAGGGGGTGTTAACCCCCTAGAATTAAACTTAAATGTGGGTATGAATTAACTTTATAATTCAAGCAAAACGGGGGTATTCTAGGGGGCAAAGCCCCCTAAAAAAATCTTTTGGGAGGGGGGGGGTGAAAGTTACCCTAGATAGGTTGCTAAAAAGCATACAAGAGTTACTTGGCTTAAAGAAAGAGCAAAAATCCGCATCAAAGGAAAAGTTTACTCTCTTAGAGAATAGAAGTGTCTTAGACACTTTCTTAAAATAAGGAGCGAAGCCCTTATATTAAGGAAAATAGAAAAAAGCCAGTTAGAAAATGGAGTTATTACTAGGGAGTGAAACCTCAGAATAATAAGGGGGTATTACTAGGGGGCGGAAGCCCCCTAGAATTAAGAGAAGAGGCTTAGCCTCCTTAGCCTCAGGGCGGGTGGGCGCGGGTGCCTAGGGCGCTTTCCTTAAATAACACAATTCTAAAATTCTTTGAAAGAGTTTTTATAAAAGTTCATAATATCCCTAAGGTATGAGTATGAAAAGTTTGATAAATATTCTATTTTTCTCTTTGATTCTGGTTTTTATTAACCAAAATGCTTACTGTTATAAATTCGTAACAAACGGTAGATATATAACTATAAACGGTTTTGAGTCAAAAATCCTCGGGAATAAAAGATCTTTAAGGATTTTTTTGCCAGAAAGTTACTCTTCTTCTAGCAGAAATTACCCAGTATTATACATGCATGACGGACAGAACATATACTACTCTACAAACAATAAAATGAAATGGAACATAGACAAAAACATCGACAACCTAGTTAAACAAAACAAGATAGAAGAAATAATAATAGTAGGAATAGACAACACTGGGGAAAGGATAAGTGAATACACTCCAACCCCACACGGAAACTACGGAGGTGGAAAAGGTAAACTATACGCGGATTTCATTGTAAACGAAGTTAAACCCTTTATAGAAGAAAACTTTAGAGTTTTGAAAAGCAAACATAACACAGGTATTGCTGGATCATCTTTAGGTGGGCTAATATCGCTATATACAGCTTTGTGGTATCCAGATACATTCGGAATAGTAGGATGTATTTCTCCATCGTTTTGGTGGGATATAGAAAATACAATAAAAAATCTCCAATCTGCATACCAACTAACTAACACAAAGATATACATAGATATGGGATACATGGAAATGAACACCGATAAAAATAAAGATGGTATAGAAGATACCATATATACAACAAGAGTAGTATTCTTCGAACTCCAAAAACTGGGTATTGATTACCCTAATTTGATATACCTAGAAGACCCTAAAGGAATGCATAACGAGATAACGTGGAGTGAAAGAGTGAACAACTTCATAATATTCGGGTTCTCAACCCAAAAAACTCTAACAAATAAAATACAAAAATCTGAGATGTTTATTTTTCCTAAGGAAATAGGACTAGGAGATTATGGGTCTTTCACATTGAACATAATATTTGAAAACGACCTAACTATGTCTATCTTCAATCCAAAGTTTGAATCAGATGTGCTAGAATACACAGGTAATAATACATTCAAAGCAGTCAAGAGTGGTAGAGGTTATTTAAAGATCTACTTGGAAAACATTACAAACAACTTAGAAGTAGATGTTTTACCTATTTCTTCCTACATTAGTATTCTCAAATTGAATGTAAAATCTAAAGCTAAAAACGTAAAATTTGAAGTAACCAAATTAGATTCAATAAAAACAAATTTCATAATAGAATTAGAAAAATCGGGAGATAGCTTTGTAAAAACAATAACAAATAACAAAGGTACAGTTATCGAAGGAAGTTTTATATTGGACGAAATAAGAGAAAATACAGTAAGAAAATTGCTGCTAAACAGAGTAGAAAAAGAATATATATTTAATTTTTGACAAAATACATAAATCATCATCATAATCTTTCAGAGATAATGGGAGGATAAGATGATAAATATTGAAAAAATCGATGATGTTATAGTAGTTAGGCTAAGCGGGAGAATAGATGTACAATTTGCTATAGAGCTAGAAAGACAAATAAATGAAGTAATATTAGGTAATCATAACAAAATAGTATTTGACCTAAAAGACGTTCAGCACTTATCAAGTAGCGGTATAAGAGTGATAATATCAACCTTCAGAAAAACTACCGCAAACAAAGGTGGTGTAAAACTCGCAAGAGTAAACCAATCCGTGAGAAAAATCCTAAAATTAGTCGAACTTGACAACCTATTTACATACTACGACACCGTAGAAGAAGCAATAAAATCATTTTAAACAGTCTTAGTCCATATTAACTCTGATAAATTTTCCTTCTTTGTAGAAATTTATCCTCGTTTGGCCAGCAATAAAAGTGTTGTTATTAATTTTTCTAATGTCATCTGGAAATGAACCTGAGTATTCTTTACCTAAGTATCTCATCATGTATTCCTGAATTATTCTACCAATGGATACTAAAACAAGCTCGCTACCCTTTCTAACAATCTGATACATAAGTTTCTTATTTGGCACAAATATAGTACCAGTTCTTTCTAAAAATTCTTTGACTAACTCATTATTTGAGAAAAAGTAGTAAAAATATGCGGAAAAACTTTCACTACCATATATTTTTTTAGAGATTTTTGAAAAATTATCAACAGTTGGGTTATAAGATACTTGGATAATAGCTGGAAACAATTCATTTTCCTCAACTTTGATTACATAAGTCTTTCCTTCAACCACAGTAGTTCTACTTTTAAGCATCTTTTCAAGTTCTTCAACTCTAGCAAGCAACTTCTCATAATCTTCTTTGAGTTTAAGATAATCACTTTTCGGAACAAAATCTCCCACCACAGTAGGCACATCAACGGTTTTCTTAGCAACTACCGTTTGTATAAATTCAACCTTATACACCTTCGAAATAATATTCCCCACCACTGGAAAAGCCTCAATCTTTATAACATTCATGCCGCTCTCAAGCAATAGATTTGTTGAAAAAGTACCTTTCGGTTTTTCCAATGCTAAATAAACCCTTCCTTGTAGGTAAACTATAGCTCTAGAAAAATCACCATCAAACCTTACCTCAAAAGGCAAAAACTGAGAATAAACCTTTTCTGGTACATATTTAACCACAACATCGTTTTTAAACTCTTCAAACTTTACCTGAAAATCCTTTTTAGAAACATTTCCAGCCTTGTCATAAGCGTACACGGAAATATTAGTCAAATCTTTCTTAGACAATGAAAAAGAAACAAAAACCCCATCCTTATCACTAGTAATATTTACATTCTTTACATTCTCAGAAAAGGTAACTCTATCGAAATACTTCTCGATGACCTTAAAGCTAAAAACACCATTTCTTTCAATCAGAGTTGAGCCATCTAAGGAAACTATTTCAGGTTTAACATCATCAAATATAACAAAAACACTATTAGTCGAATAATTACCAAAAACATCATATGATACAACAGAAATGTTATTACTTCCAATTAATAAATCCACATTACCAAAGAATGTGCGAGAAATATTATCGAAAACTCCCCTGAATTCGCTATTCTCATTTTTAAAAATCATTCCATTCATATCACTATCCTTAAACTTACCAGAAATGATTATTCTTTTTTCACTGGTAGACGGTGGCACAGGAGAAATACTGATAACAGGAGGCAGATTATCCACAAAGAAAGACATACTAGACCTAAACTTCTCTGTTTTGTATTGATATTCTAATTCTAAGATATAAACATCACTCAACAAAGTAGAAGTGTCTATATCAATTATTTTCTTATTCTTACCATCAGAAATATTGAGGTTGATCTTTTGAATAGGTACTTCCCTACCAAGATTGAAAGAGTATATCCTAACAGCAGTCTTGGAAATAGCTCTAGAATTCAAAACATCCGCAAAAATACTTAACAAATTCTTTGAAGTATATACAGCTTTAGTTATGTTTACAATAGGAATATCTTTTACGGAAATGACACCAAAATCACCTTCCTTCGAGTCACCAGAAATAAAAATTTTATCTCCATATACAGAGATTGCACTTATTGGTAAAGCATTGAACACGCCTAATTCATTTCTGAAAAAAGAATTATTAACTGTATCATAGAATATAAGTCCTTCATATGTTCCAAGTAGCAAAATGTTCCCCATACTCTCCATAGATAGTATAGCACTATCTACCTTCGTTCTTGAGACAATCTCCGACCTAACATCAAACCTAACAAGCCCTAGAGAACTACCAATCCACACAGAAAAACCATCAAAAATGAGATTATTTATCGACTTACTGAAAATTGGGAAACTCTGGCTATCATAGGAAATGAAAAACCTTGAAATATTATCAAAAATAGATATACCTTCAGAAGAAGCTACAATCCTGTTAAAGTTGTCGAAATAGATACTTCTTATACTGTTATCGGATAAACCCTCAAGAGATGTAATAGGTGTCTTGAAAAGTAACTTGTTGACATAGTCGTATTGATAAACTCCCCAGAACCTAGTACCTATGTAAAGATATTGATCAGATAGAGATAAACAAGTTATATTTTCATCGTTTAAACCTTTCGATTTATCCACCACATCGTATAAATTAAGTTCACTATCTAATACTATCACACCCTTGGAAGTGCCTAAAAAGATAAAGTTACTATAATTCCTTATGAAAGTTACAGTATTTTTACCGACCAAAGCATTTAGCTTCTGTAAACTTTCAAGTTTTCTAGCTTTTAAATCGAAGTAAATAAATCCCTTAGTAAGAGAATAAATTAAAAAGCCGTTCTTATAAGCCGAAACAGCTCTTATAAAAGGTATTCCTTTTGAAGAAAACTCAAGTGTAAAATCTCCAAAACAGTCAAACGACAATAAGAATATAGCTACTAAGATAACCAAAACACCAACTTTTTTCATAAAATTAATAAAAATACCGATATCCTAAAACTCAACTTTTCAAAAGTTTTCTATGCTCACCTTTCCTTTCCAGTTCTATTATAGAATTTATGAAATTTTCTAATTTTGTTTTATCTTTCCAATCCATGTTTGACGAAAATTTAACACCTATATCAACCATGTTTTCCATAGGTTTACCGTATATGTTCATCACCGCAGCTAGTGTTTTTATAGCACTCTTGTCTGGGAAATACATCTGAACAAACAACCTCTTACCCAATCTAACATATTTTGTCATAATATCGTCCAATATTATAACTCTCATACCACCTAAGCTAATATCAATAATCTCTTGAGGATCTTTGGTAATAACTTCAAAAGATCCCTCTGTCTCAAGCTTGAGAGAAGCAGTCTGAGATATACTTTGAAGCCTCTTTACATTACCTGCGGACAACCTTGTTCTTTTCGAAACAACTCTCATAATACCTATGACTTCTTCATCAAAAAATATAGGAACTATTGCTTCACTTATAATCTTGTTCGAAATGTAAAATCCCCTTATTTCATCAATCTGCTGACTTATTTCCGAGTAAGATTTTCCAGCCTGCGCTAAAAACTTAATATAATCTTCATAAGTCAAAACAAAATCTTCCTTGAGTTTTATATTAGAAGTATCCATAACAACAAAAGGTTTTTTATACTTCTTCACTAGCTGGTAAACTACCCCCTTTTCAGTACCATCAAAAAGCATCACCTTGGCAAAATCATAGTTTTCACTTCTTTTTAGGTTACTTTCTACAGTCTTCAATATAGCATCTATCTTCTGTTGAAGGGAACTATCTTTTATAGAAGGATCTATAACTTTCATAGATACTATGCAGTACATATCACTCACAAGCGGGTTACCTTTAACTTTTACTCGGGAATATTTTCTTCTTGGGTGGATAATAATCCTATAAGGTGATTTTACTACAGAAGGTTCTACAAAAATAACATCAAACCTGGCAGTATTAGATCCATAAACGGTTTCAACTTCCCCTTCTCTACCAACGCACTCCTCTAGCTTAGCATTTTGAGTAACAACTTCAACATCTTTCAATTCTATTCTACTACCATCATAAGATTTAGGTCTACAAGTAATCTTTATTCCATTATCCGTAGTAATAGTAAAAGAAGAATTAGTTTCTATAAAGTACTGTAATATTTTACTTACTCTATCTTGAGAATCTATTATCTCTTCAGTGATCATTAACCACTACCCCCTATCCACGTACTTGAACATTCTGTCTATATGGTTAACAATCTCAGTAACACGTACACCAAAGTTCTCTTCTATTACGACAACTTCTCCTTTTGCTATGAGTCTACCGTTAACCAATACATCAACTGGCTCACCAGCTAACTTATCCAATTCCACTATTGAACCTTCACCAAGCTGAAGAACTTCCTTAACCAACATCTTAGTTCTACCTAGCTCAACTGTGATCTGAACAGGCACATCTAAGATCACCGAAAGACCACTCTCGCTATCTACACCAACTTCTTCTAGAGGAGAAAATTCAACAGGCTTAACCGGATATTTACCACTTCTTTCCTGAGATGTTAGCTGGGATCTCCTTTCTCTCTGTGCTGTATCTGGCATTCTTCTAGCCGAGTAAGACATTACTATTTGTTTCGCTGTAGACTGTGGAAAAACCACATAGACTTTGCCAATTTCATTTCCCACATTCAAATTGTAAGAAACCCTAACAAGCGGAACTTTAGGGAACGGTATATAAGACGGATTAGGAAACTTCTGAAGACTAGGAACACCACCAGTAACTGTCTTACCAGTAGATTCAGATATGACGCTAACAAAATTACCTATCAACTGCGAAACTATATCACTAAAGGTAGTAAAAACCAAATCAGTTATATCTCTGTTACTTTCATCACCCAAAGCAGGATTAGCTATAGCTAAAACCGATTTCGCGGGATATATAAAATGGAACTCACCAGAGATATTACCAGACATCATGAACTTGGCATCCAACAACTCACCTAATATTTCAGAACTCAGTTTACCAAGCTCAAATGTATCTATGTTAATAGAAGAAAAACCTGCTTCTCTGCCAGTCAAAGAAGAAATTATATTTAAAGCACTCTGCACAACATTTCTAAATATTTCCGTAAGAGTAGATCTGTCAACCTCGGTTAGAACACCTTCCCCTGTATCAACACCAGATATTTCAGGACCAAACCCTAAATTACTCACAGTATCTGTACTCTTCAGCAATGCCTCTATTTCATCTTGCGATAAAGAACCTTCACCCATCATTCTTCAACCTCCCTTAAAACTAATTCTAATATATCTTCAGGTAATTTTTCGATAATACCAGTTATTTGCACAGCTAATTTTTCGCCATACTTACCAGGCCTACAATAAAATTTTTCTCTGTTTTCAACTTTTATAACCATACTGTCTTTGATCTTTCTATCAAGCCTTATAACACTACCAACCCTAAGATTCTCAACATCCCTAAGCGTTAAAGTAGTTTTTCCTAACTCTACACTCAAGTCCAAATATACCTTACTCAAAGTATCTTTTATAAGATCAAGATTCTCCTTTGTTATAACCTTCTTTATGCCAGAATACCAATACTGGGCACTTAACTTAGACATTATAGACTCTATTGTTACATAAGGCACGCAAAAGTTCATCATACCCTCGATATCACCAATCTTAGTATCAAAGGTTATAAGAACTACCATATCCGTAGGTGGAACCAGCTGAGTAAACTGAGGATTAACCTCTATGTTACCCAGCCTAGGCCTCAAATCTATAACATTTGTCCAAGCTTCTCTCAAGTTTGAAAGTATTCGAACTATCACACTTTCCATAACAGACCTTTCTATATCTGTTAGCTCTCTGTTATTCTTAAGCGTTTCACCCTTACCACCAAAAAGCCTATCAACTATAGCAAATGTTAAAGTTGGATCTATCTCTAGAACTGCGCTTCCTTTCAGAGGATCCATGTTTATTATGCCTAAAGTTGTCGGCGATGGTATACTCCTAGAAAATTCTTCGTAAGTAAGCTGATCCACTGAAGCAACATGTATCTGGGTAACCAACCTCAATTGTGCAGACAAAAAAGTAGTAGTCAATCTTGCAAAAGTTTCATGGATCATCTGTAGCGTCCTAAGCTGATCCTTAGAAAACCTATCAGGACGCTTGAAATCATAACTTTTTATACTTTTTCTAGCTTTACTAACACCAGTCTCAACCGTTTGAGTCAATGGTAGCTCAGCACCACCTTCCAAACCACTTGTTTGTATCGCAGCTAAAAGATTGTCTATTTCCTCCTGCGAAAGCACAGAAGTCATAAAACTTCCTAACCTCTATAAATATAATAATGAAACAAAAAAATACTATCAAGTCAAGAATCGGAAAGTTTTCAAAAACTTTGAACAAAAACATTAAATTAGTTTTACTCTCTTAGAAAATTGGGTAATCTGTGAGTGCCTAAGGGTGTCTAAGACACTTTCCTTAAAAAATGGGGGTATACTTAGGGGGAGAAGCCTCCTGTAAAATCTTTTAGGATGAATGGTAGTTACTTTCTAATTCAAGGGGGTATGCTTAGGGGGCGGAAGCCCCCTATTAATTAACTTAAGGGTGGGTGGGTGCTTAAGGCACTTGTGTCTAGGATACTTTCTTTAAAAAATGGGG
>FWWM01013227.1_pt1 | contig 13431 bp, 9 predicted proteins | sample 2228351 | NCBI WGS metagenome assembly FWWM01 (sample SAMEA103939774, study PRJEB20133) | metagenome | reverse complement strand
TTGGTAGCTTCATCACATGAGCGCCTCGATGTTTCTTTTACACCTTGCTGGAACTCTTTCATAGCCCAAAAAAGGTGTCTTAGGTTTTTCTTTGAAATGTCATTAAAAAATTCTCTACGAGATATAGTACTCAAATAACCTCCATACTTAACGGCTCATAGGAGTCGTAACTCCCCATGGACCAAAGCTTGTGCCTTCCCATCTTGCCCTGTGGCAATCTGCACACATCGTTGAAACCTGATTTGTATTCCTCAAAAAGAAGACCTGTGAACCAACAGACTTTCCACCTGTAAATTCCTTGCCGTCATAATTCACTGTGTCATGAACAGCATGGCATGTTGCACACTCAAATTGGTCACGGTTAGTACCATAAAGCGGGTATCTGATTTGCCCTGTTTGTGCATCAGGTATCCACATTCTGTCAGGAGTAGTAGGGCATGGAATCTGTGCTGGAAAATCGTTGAAGTCCTGAGTATTGTCTTTAATCGGACTATAGGTAAAGCTTATCGGATGGTCGTCTTTGAGGTCTGTGCTGAGCATTGCCCAGAGGCCAGGGTTCATCTCATAGTCATACTCAGGATTGTCTATTGAGCCAGGACCAGGATAGTTTACAAGACTGCTGTAAATTCCATTATGACATACAAGGCAGAGTGAAGATGGTGCCTGAGGCTGATTGCCTTCATACATGTCAAATGATGGACTCTGATACATCTCATAAACTACTCCAGGGGCCATCCTGTTCCAGAGCGGATAATCCCCTGAACCAGAGTGCGGTGTATGGCACATTGCACATGGCTCAATCTCATCGTTTCCGGTCATGTTGTAAACATCATGAGGCGTATTTTTTATACCGGGCCGATCTGGACCAGCCATAGTTAAATACGCAAACCCCAAAATCAAACCCAACGTTAGCATCATACAGAAAATTTTCTTCAATTTCTTCACCTCCATTTCTTTTTTAAAGGATTATACGAAATTGCTCTCGAGAAATTTTCCTTAGACTTCTTTGGTCTCACCTCCTTTCTTTACCTTTGTCATCACATATTCCGACAAAGTCGGATTATACCGATTTCGTAGTTTGTAATTGTGAGTGGAATAAGTGAGCGTAGCAATCTCATGATTTTTGTTTTTAAGGAAGTAAAGATAAAGAAGAGATTGCTTCGGCACTTTGAGCTTTTGAGCCTCGGAATGGCAAAAAATAAACCTCTCGGAATTACAGGGTTAGAATGTTTATTTGTTGATGTGTTAAGGATTTCGAAATAAGGAGCTGGAGATCTTTTTTTCAGGATTCTGGATTTGATTATCTTTAAATTCATTAAACCTCTCCCTCCAGAGGAGATATCGGGCTTCTTGCCCATAAACGTTTAAACTTTTAAACATTCAGACAGGTCAATTCTTACCTTATGTTATGACATAAAAAAACAATCATTTCAATCGAGTAAAGGTTGTAATTTTATAAGTATTTGGTATGATATATTTATTGCAACTAAAGTTTCTATTTAATACCACCAAAAGGCCAAATCCTGTAAGAATATAAGGCAAGTTGTAGCCTGTCGGATACGCCAAGCTTTTTGTATATCCTGTTACAATGAGACTTTACAGTCTGCTCGCTTATGTTCAGTTTCTGGGCGATCTCTTTGTTTCTGTATCCCTGACATATATGGTATACAATCTCCCGCTCCCTTTTGGCGAGATTAGCACTCCTTTCACGATTTTTCATCGAGGCAAGAAGTTTCTTCAATGTGATGCGGTCAAGCCATAATTCCCCAGCAATAACAGCCCTTAGTGCCTTTTTAAGCAAGTCCGAATCAGCACTCGGTGGAAGGATACCTACAACACCTCTTGTGATTAAATCCTTTAGATGTTTGTCTGTTAAGAACCTTAAGGTTCTGTCTCCGATTAGAAGTATTCTTAGTCTATTTTCTTCTAAGAAACTTTCAGGGATACTGAGCAGTATATTAAAATCAGCACTGTAATCAGAAAGGATAACATCAGGATTAAGCTTTATAATATTCTTTAAATCAGATACCAGATTTTTACCAACGTTAAAGACCCCGACGATGTCTATCCCGCGTTCTTCTTCAAGAAGCTTTTTTAGACCTTCTGCGAAGATATAGCTACAACAGCATATCGCAAGTTTTATTGACATGATAGCTTAGGCTTTTTATTTCCGCTAAATACTCAATATTTTTACTCTTTTGATTAAATAAATAATAACATAAAAAAAATTTAAATAAAAGAAAAATAGATTGCTTCGGGGCTATGCCCATAGTAATTATGTCCTTGTTTTATCATTACAAGCGAGGCAACGCATTCTCACTGTTTTTCTTTTTCGATCTCATTAATTGCCCATTCTGCAAGGGAACGAACATGCGAAACATGATCATTAAGCACTATTTTTTTCAATGGCTCAACGGCTCGCATGTCCTTGATCTTAGCAAGTGTCTTTATCGCTTCGGCGCGAAACATCCATGACTTGTTATCGTAAGAATAAATCAGCAATTTGTTAATAAGTGGTTCAACTGCCTTTTTATCTCCGATATTGCCGAGGATTATGGCTGAATTTATTTTGGCCGTCATGTTCGAATCCTCGCTTTTGATTATAGAAATAAGAGGTTCAACAACGGGTTCTCCAATTTTTGATAATGCATTTACAGCCGCCTCCTGGACACGAATTTCTCCACTTTTGATAATATCAATCAGTGGGTGTATCGCCCTGACATCAGCAATCTTACCGAGTGCAATCGCTGATTCAACCCTTAACCTTTCGGCTGAAAGGGGTTTTTCTTGCGATGTATATGTAAGCGTATTTATAAGGGCTTCTACTGCCTCAGATGCCTTTATTTCACCTAATAAGAAGGCCGATGATATCTTGATCTCAATGTTGTCATTATTCAAAGCATTTATTAGTGGTTCTATCGCCGGTTTTCCAATATTTAAGATCGCGTCTGTGGCCATTTTTCGAATTTCTGGGTTTTCGTCTTTCATTGCAAGTATCAAAAGTTCTGCAGTTCTTTTGCTCTGCTTTCCTTTAATTGATTCAACAGCTATTTTCCTAACGGATAAATTTTCATGTGTAATAAGGTCTGTAATTAGTTCTAAGCTGTTAATATTGTTCAGTTTGTTTATTATCTTTTTCAGTGCATCAAGGGAAGCGTCCCTTACACACGTCTTTTTATCATTAATAGCTTTCACGAGTGGCATGATTGCACGAGGATCTCCTATTTCGCCCAGTGCTTCTGCTGAGTTTTTACGGACATACGTGTCTTTATCATCTAAGACTTCTATAACCGTCTCTACAGCCAGAGGGTCTTTTAATTTACCAAGTGCTTCGATTGCATTCCTTTTAAGATAAACATTGTTACTTTTGACAGCCTTAATGAGAGGTTTGACCGCGGGCTTACCAATATTTATTATTGCTTGTAAAGCCTCTCTGTCAATGGATGAGGACATGATTTTATCGTCTTTTTGCCATACGACAGAGGATGTATCTGCAAGCAGTTCTATTAGCAGGGGTAGGGCTATCTCAGCCTTTTCTCCAAGCGAAGCCAATTCCCTTATTGCTTCTCCACGAATAAAAGGGTTTTCTGAATGTAGTTTTTTGATTCCTTCTTTTATGTCTGAAGTGATTTCAGTTTCGGGATTAATTTGTTGCGCAAAGATAATTGAATTGTTGAGCGGTGGTAACCCAAGAAATGCAATTAGTATTATAATTATTAGACACTTCATAGGTTCTGTTTTTCAGGAGTATTATATAATAATTAAACCGAGGATTGCTATGTCCACAGCCTTTGGCGGTCTCCTTACAATGACAGCAAAAAGGCCAAAAGGCGAGGTTGCTTTTTCACTCCGCTCCTCGCAATAACGATCTTTATATGTCATAGCGAAAACCCGAAGGGTTCGTGGCGATCTTGCTGTTTATCATTGCGAGCGACCGAAGGGAGCGTGACAATCTCACCTTTCCTTCACAACCCTCTCAAAAAAATTCTCCAACCCATTTATGCATTCCATATCATAAAAAATCTTATATTTATTCTCTGCGATTTTCTTTGAAATAATTCTTCTGTATTCGTTGTCATTGCCAATTTGAACGGCTAAATCTATATAATCTTCAATACTTGAAGCAATGCATTCTTCGATCCCCATCATTTTTAGAATGGCAGAGCCATCTCTGCTTCTCATCAGACTCCCCTGAAATGTAATAATTGGAAGATTAAAATTAATTGCTTCAATTGCTGAATTACAGCCTGACCAGCCAACAGGATCAAGAAATACATCAGTGATTTGATAGAGCGAATAGTATCTTTGCTTATCAAGAAAGGGCAGGAATACTAAATAATCTTTTGCATTCAGATTAAATCTATCAAATGCCTTGTATAATCTTAAACGAAATTTATCTGTAATATAATTACTCTTTGGGTGAGAAGAAAATATAAAGCGACAGTTTCCAACCTTTTTGGCTATAAGTGGGAAGATTTGGTCATATTGGGGTAAGAATTTGTAGAGGGACTGACAGCAATGATAAAGCACAGAATCACCGGGCAGATTGAAACTTTCTCTATTTAATTTTTTTATTTGTATTTCCAAGGGCGTTATGTAGGCTGAAAGATTCGGTAACCGAACAAGTTCTTCAGTATAATGGTTATCAGCATCAGGTGGCTCCATTAGAGCGCTACTCAGGAAATAATCAATGGTGGGTAACCCTGTTGTCGTAGGGTGACCCCATGAAACGCACTGCACTGGAGCAAGTCTCAATGTAGCAAGTCTCAATGATAAAGGATCCATGCCGATTTCGGGGTAGATTAGGATGTGCAATCTGTCATGGCGTATTATCTTACAGATCTTTTCAAATGAATAAATATTTTTTATAAATTTCTTACAGTATTTTTTTGCTAATTTTGTCTCTTCATCAGTCTTTATCCATGTGTAATAGCCGTAAATCTCAAAACGTCGCTTGTCCAGTTTTTCCATCCATCCCTTAATCGGGATATTCCACACCGAGTGATTATAAAAGTGGCCCGAAACAAACCCTATACGAATAGGTCCGGTTGCACTAATGTCAGGTTTAGCCGGCTTTTCGGTTAACATTGGATATTGTAAAGACATAATGTTACAAACTAACTTGCCATAAACTCGCTGAAGTTCAACATCATTCAACCCTTGATAAGCTAAATAAAAAGGTTGAATTGTCCCTATAGCCTTTGAAGCTTCCTCGATTTCAGAGGGGCTTTTTAGTGTTATATAATCTCTCAAGTTGAGTAATTCTTTTTGGTAATTTTCCCGCGATGAGTATATGCTTGATTCATCCTGATAGATAACAGGAATTTGAGCTATGCAGTGTGCAAATCTTGCCGTAAAGGAATAGGGTCTTAGTTTAATGACCTCATTTAAAGTGGACAATGCTTCTTCTTGTTGGCCTATCTCCATATAAGCAGTTCCCAGATTGTAAAGGATTTCAGGTGAATCAGGTCTAAATCTTAAAGATTTTTTGTAGTGCTCGATGGCCTCTTCGATTTGTCCGCTTTCCTGAAAGGATATCGCAAGATTAAGGAGTATTTCTGCATAATTTGGATTGAGCTGGAGTGCTTTTTTGTAATACTCTATTGCCTTTTCGTGTTTGCCTTTTATTTTAAATATGATACCGAGATTATTATAAGCTTCAGTATGATTTGGATTGATCCTTAAAGCCTCTTTAAGACACTTGATCGCCTTCTCGAGTTGCATCTTTTCTTTATAAATAATGCCGAGATTTACATAAGCATCAGCCATTTCCGGCATTAACTTTAATGCATTTTGATAAGAAGATATTGCATCATTAAGAAGTTTTTTGCCCTGATATGCAAGGCCGAGATTGTAATATGCATGAGCGTCAGTACGTATTAGAAGTGCCTTATTTATGTACTCTATTGCTTTGTCGTGATTACCAAATTGAAAATACAGGACACCGAGATAATGAAGGGCATAGAAATTATCGGGATCAATCTCTAAGATTTTTCGGTATATATTTTCTGCTTCAACGAGATTTCCTGCCTGATGATAATGGATTGCTTTTTTTAGTGGCTCGGATGTTTCCATAGAGTATATTATAAATATACTTGCTCGAATTACAAATCTTGGTTGTTAAAAGGCGAGAGATTACTTCGGGCTATCGTCCTCGCAATTACCTATTAATTTCTTTAATTCATCCTTAACCCTCTCTATCACAGACTTCCAATCACCTATTGATGGCTGGCGAAAGAGTCTCATCGTTGGATACCATGGACTATCCTCTCTATCCAACATCCATCGCCAGTCAGGAACAAAAGGAAGAAGAGTCCATACAGGCCTGCCTAATGCCCCTGCAAGATGAGCTACAGCCGTATCTACTGATATAACTAAATCAAGATTTTGTATGATTGATGCAGTATCAGTAAAGTCCTCTATTTCGCTTGCATAGTCTATGAGTTTTATCTCCTCTGGTAAATCCTTTATCTGATTAGTGGCTTCTCCTTTTTGCAAACTGAAAAATGTAACACCTTTAATTCTTAGCAAAGGTAATAAAATATCTAACTTAATCGAACGCTTCATATCTTTTTTATATTTAGGATTGCCTGACCATACCAATCCTATCTTAAATTTAGAATTTTCTTTATTGATCCTTTCTTTCCATTTTTTCAAAATAGTATCATTTACAAAGATGTAAGGAACCTTTGAAGGAATATTCTCAAGGGTTGTTTCAAAAATTAAAGGGAGACTCAAAAGAGGGTAATGAAAATCAAATTCAGGCAAAGGATCCTCCCGTGTTAATAAATAATCTATCTCTTTTATTTCTCGAACTAATGATATTAATTCTTTTTGACATTCTACTATTATTACCCTCGCTCCTCTCTTGGCCACCAACTCAACATAACGAATGAACTGAATTGTATCTCCAAACCCTTGTTCAGCATATAAAAAAATTTTTTTATCTTTAATCTCGGAACCCTTCAATAAAGGTTTAGAAAATTCGTAACGGCTGTGTTCTCTTAATTTCAAACGCCATTCATATTCTTGCCATCCATCTTTAAAATTACCTATAAGCAAAAGTGCCAATGAAAGGTTAAAGTGTGCCTCTGCAAAATCAGGATTTAATTGAATAGCTTTTTGATAATAAGAAATCGCTTCATCGATCTTCCCTTGCTCTTGAAAAGCACGTCCTAAATTATTATATGCATCATACAATTGTGGGTCTAATTGTAAGGCTTTTTTGTAGCATCTTATTGCATCCTCGATTTCCCCCTTCGTCTGAAGCACATATCCCAAGTCATGATATGCATCAACATAATAGGGGTTCAATTCAATTGCCTTTTGATATGCAAGCACCGCTTCATCAATCTGGTCTATTTCTTGAAACAAAGAGCCAATATTGTAATAAGCACCTGAAAATTGTGGATTAATTTCAACCACCTTTTGATAAGACTTTATAGCCTCGTTATATAAACCTTCCTCTTTTAAGAGATTCCCCAAATTCAGGTAGGCATCGATAAAATCTTTTTTAATTTTTGTAGCTTTTTGATAACAATCAATTGCTTCCTTATTTTGTCCCTTTTTTTGAAAGGCACGTCCGAGATTGTAGTATACTTCATGATTTGCAGAGTTTTTATGTGTTATCCTTTTGAGGTAATCAATAGCTGAATCATATTCTTGAAGCTGGTAATATATTATACCCAGGAAATGCATGATATGAATATTTTGGGGCTGAGATTTTAATATTTTCTTACAAATTTCTTCAGATTTTTTTAAGTCCCCTGATTGATAATATAAAAAAGCCTGCTTTATTTCTTTATTGATATCCATGCAATATCCCGTTCGACTGTTTTAAATTTACAAAAGGCGATAGAGATACGCCCTGCTTTCAATAATGCGAAAATTCTGTTGTGAAGGTTATAATGCCTGAGCACTCTCCTACCCTGCCTTTTTAACTGCTTTCACTAAAAATTCCTCCAGCCCATCTATGCACTTTCTATCATCATATAATCGATGCTTTTTTGCCACAATCTTTTCAGAGATCTGTTTTCGCCATTTAACATCCTTTCCTAAACGGACTGCGATTTCGACATATTCATCAACTGAATTTGCGATGGTCTCTGTTAACCCCATCATTGTGAGAATACCTGCGGAATGACGTTGACGCATAAGTTTTCCACGTAACGTAACTACAGGAAGATTAAAATTGATAGCTTCAAAGGTTGAATTATTGGCAGACCAACCTATTGTATCCAAAAAGATATCAGATACAGAGTTAAGCAAGTGATATCTTTCAGGAGAAAGATGCGGAAGAAAAACAACATACTTTTCATAATCGATTTTGAATGAACTAAAAGTTTTTTTGAGTCGCGTAATGAATCTTTCTGTGACGAAATTTTTTATATCAAAATGTGAAATAAATACAAATTGAGGGTTTTGCACCTCTTTTGCAATTCGGGGGAAAATCTCATCATATTGAGGTAAATGGGTAAATAAGGCATGACTGCAAAGGTATATAATCGAATCGTAGTTTAGCCCAAACATTCCCCGATTTGCATCTCCAGAAATGATCTTCATTGGTGAATAAAAAAATCCTAAATTAGGCAATCGAATTAATTTTTCTGTGTAATGTTCATCTCCATCTACTGGCTCCATCAATTCACTGCTCAAATAATAATCTATTGTTGGAAGACCTGACGTATCAGGATGTCCTAAAGACGCACACTGGACTGGTGCAAGTCTTAATGACGCAAGTCTTAAGGTCATTGAATCCATCCCTATTTCCGGATATATCAATACATGCAAATTATCTCCACGAATGATTTGACATAATTCTTCGAATGAAAAAATATCTTCGACAAATTTTTTGCAGTTCTTTCTGGCAATCTCGGTAGCTTCGTCTTTTACTCTTCCAGTGTGGTAGCCATACAGATTGAAACGCTCTTTGTTTATATTTTCTAACCATCCTTTCAGAGGTATCTTCCATACAGAATGATAATGAAAATATGCTGACACTATACCAATTCTCAACGGCTGAGTACTTGAAACTAAAGGCATAACCGGCATTTCAGTAAATTGTGGGTATCTTTTGCCCATGATTTTACATACGAGTTCACCGTAGAGTTTTTGCAAATCTCTATCATTTAAGCCCTGACATGCTAAAAGAAAAGGCTGGTGGCTCCCTACAGCCTCTGAGGCGGTATATATCTCGTTAGGGGTTTCAAGGGAGATTGAATCCCGCAATCTCAAGAGCTCATCTTCATATCTCTTCCGACAAACATAAATACTTGCCTCATCAGGATAAATAAAGGGTAATTGTGAAAAACATTTAGCCCATCGTGCAGTGAAAAAATTAGGATCGATTCTTAAAGCTTCTCCATAAGCAACAATCGCTTCATCCGTCCTTCCGAGATAACCTAAAACATTTCCTTTATTGTAATGGGCAAGGATATAGTCCGGCTTGATCGAAATTGCATAATTAAAGCACTCAAGTGCTTTTTCGAGTTCTCCTATTTCTCTCAAAGAATTGCCGAGATTATTATATGCTTGTGCATGATTTGGATTTAATTCGATGGTTCTCTGAAAGCATGAAATAGATTCATGAAATTGACCAATATTCTGTAAAACAACGCCGATATTATTATAGACGTCAGCAAGGTATGGATTTAATTCCACCGCTTTCTGATAATGTTCAAAGGCTTTATCCAACTTTCCAAGATTGTAATATATGGCTCCAAGATTGTTGTGTGCATCTGCAAAGTGAGGATTAATACTTAAAGCCTTTTTAATATATTCTATTGCCTCATTATAATTTCTGAGTTGAAAATTTATTAGACCAAGAAAATGGAGGGCATCTGTGTTTTGTGGGTGAGTGTTTATTATTTGTCTACAAATCTTCTCTGCCTCTATGAAATTACCCGAATTGTATTTTTCGATAACCTGTTCGATCATAATTTTCTAAAATCTCTAAATTTTACATTGCCTGCCTCGCTCGCAATGACAGACCTGAAATCATCACGCCTCGACCTTGTCGGGGCTCGCTATGACAAATAAAGAATGTCATTGCGAGGTTTATTCTCTTTTATCATTGCAAGGGGCTTTAGCTTTGAAGCAATCTCGCCTTTTCCTACCTATAATAAGTCCTCTAATAAGTCCTCATAAATCCAAAATTCCTGCTGAATCTTTCTTATGTCAATAACACTCGAATCCTTTACCTTTAGTAATAAATGTCTCTTGGCATCAACAATACAATCGATTGGGAAATAATATGGGACAGTCCTCTTTTCACATCTTTCTGGATAAAATCTCTTTCTACCATAATCTTGTGGAAAACTCGCTCTATGTCCTCCCGCAAAAGGAATAGATGGATGAAGAATAACGGGTTTTACGTGTGGCCACCAGGGTAATCGCAGATACGATTTATCCAGCCATCTTACGCTTATCTTTTCGTCTTCATCGCTTAGGTTGTTAAATGCAAAATCAAGGCATTCGTCATCTGCAATCTTCGGGTTTCTTTCTATCACTTCCTGCCAGATTCTTAATAATCTCTTTGCTCTGGGATTATTTCTGTAAAATTGCACACCGCCACTACATATCAATTGTTCGGTACTAAAATAGTCAATACTATGCGAATATACATAAAATTCTGAAAAGGTAGTTCTGCCTCCTATACTCCGCACAATTGGCATATAAGCCTCGTTATGCACATCATTAAGCCAATTATATATTGCAAAATCAATTTCAGAATTATCTATTTCCAAAATGATTTGTGGGTAATCCATAAAAATCATATCCACATCAACATAAAGGATATTTTTATCCTGAAATCTTTCCATATTAAACAAGATAAATTTGGCTTTTGTATACAGCGAAGAGTCCGTCCCCTCGAGGTTAATAGAAGTATGCACATTTGATACTTTATAAACTGCGAAAGGTAAAGAATATTTTTCACAAGATAAGATTAGACGATCCGCTAATCTGTAATACTTCTCATTTGTAGGTGTGAACATCGAACAGACAATAAAATTATAATGTTTAGAAGATTCTCGCACTTTATAGTCAGAATAAATGTTACCGTAATTCAACTTTTCAAACACTATCGCTTTTCTCTTTAATAATTATAAGCCTTGAAATTGCCACGCAACCTCTGGTTGCTCACAATGATAGAATCTCAAGATTATAATGCCCTTCGCTTGGATACAATGCCACCAAATTAAAGACCTCATCTGGACAAATTATAAATTATCATAAATAATATTAACAATCATCGCAATAGAGCTTAGATTAGAGATGAAATTCAAGAAAAACAATATCCGGTTTATTTTAAGCCAATTAACTCTTTTAAATTTATTCTTATTCATTTTAATTATTGCGTTTTCGAACTATATAATTATCCCTATGTTTAAAACTGATATAAATTACACCGTTCCAAAAGAAAAAAATTTAAAGAATATACAACAGACAGCACTAAGTACAGTTGGCACTTTAGATTTTTCTTCTCTTTCTGATTATTCAATTATCAGCGATGAAAATCTTTTTCATCCAGAAAGAAAGATCCCGATCGAAAAAAAGGAAGAAAAGCCCTTACCGAAGCCTGAGTTCGTATTGTATGGGACATTGATATCGGAGAACTTAAGTTTAGCCTATCTTGAAGACTTAAAAGAACCCTATACCTCGCCGGGGCGTGGAAAAAGGCAAATTCCACTTAGAGCAGGTGACACCTTAAGTGGCTTTACACTCAAAGAAATATATACAGATAAGGTCGTCATGATCAGAGGTGAAGAAAAAATTGTCTTAAACCTAACCGATCCAATCAGAAAAAAAAGGGAGCTAATAACTTCTACCGAAAAAGCTGATGTTCCAAAATCCTCTGATGAAAAGGCTCCATCATTAGCCGCTTCAAAAACTCCTGTGCAAGAACAACGCATTGAAAAGCCTAAACAACCTTTGTCTAAAAAAACAATAGATCAGGAGGTTTTTAAATTTTTTGAGAGATTGAAGGAATCGAATAAGAAAAGATAAAAAAGATATAAATAAGCAGGAGGAAAAAATGGGAGAAAAAGATAGTAAAATAGCTGAAATCATCAAATATTTCGAAGATATCAAAAAATATTCTGATTCAGCCATTGCCTTATTAAATGCACCATCAAAAACTGAAGAAGAGGATGACGAAGATTCCCCGAATTTATTTGACTACACTGTTCAAATACAGGACGCGATAGAAGAAATCAGAGACCTTATATTCGATTTAGATTAGTGACGGTGTAAACAACGAGATCGCTACTCTTTGCTCGCTATTTTTTTGTCATTGCGAGGAGCCCAACGATGAAGCGATCTCGTCGTTCACTTAGAAAATGTTCGCAGTTACAAAATGAATTATGTTATAAAAATAAAAGTAAATTAAGGAGGGTCCTATAAAACCGGTAAAATTCGGAGATGAAGTAAAAATTCATTTCACATGCAAATTTCAAGACGGGACTATCCATGATAGTTCCGTTGGGAAAGAACCTATCATATTAAAAGTAGGAGAAAATAATTTTCTCCCCTTCTTCGAAAAACTAATCATTGGTATGAATATAGGAGAGAAAAAGATATCAACGGTGCCTGCTTCAGAAGCATTTGGAGAACATAAAAAGGAATTGGTAAAGATAATAAAACGCGAAGAATTTCCAAAAGATATAAATCCTGAAGTTGGCCTTCAAATTAAGATAAAACGGAATGATGGTAACGAAGATGTTATAACGGTAACTCAGATTACAGAAACGGAGATAACTCTGGATGCTAATCATCCATTAGCAGGCAAAGACCTTATCTTCGAAATAGAATTGTTAGATATAATCAAAGCTGGTCCGAGTGCAGAATCTTATTATACACTCGGAGTTTTTTTACAAGAAAAGGGGTTTTTTGATGAAGCGGTCCTCCACTATCAGAAAGCTATATCAGTAAATCCAAATTTTATCGAGGCCCATTTCAATATGGGCGTTGCCTATCAGCAATTAGGCGAACACGAAAAGGCAATTTTAGCTTATCAACAAGTCATTGCACTTAATTCTGAAAATCCGAAGGCACATCTTAATCTTGGAATAGCCTTTAAGGAACTGGGCTTATACGAAGAAGCTCTCAAATCTCTAAAAACCGCATTGAAAATCAAACCAGACTATGCCATGGCACTTTATAATCTCGGCAACGTATATTTAGCGAAAGGGCAATATAACGAGGCTATGGACTACTATAAGAAAACGATCTCAATCGATCAGGAATATGCCGAGGCACACTGGAACATAGCGCTCTTAAATTTATTATCTGGTAATTTTAAGGAAGGATGGCAGGGATATGAATGGCGGTGGAAACTTGGAAATCTTGCAGTCAAAAAGAATTTTAACAAACCCGAATGGGATGGCTCGGATATTAATGGTAAGACTATACTTACTTATACAGAACAAGGCT
>FWWM01013225.1_pt1 | contig 13431 bp, 12 predicted proteins | sample 2228351 | NCBI WGS metagenome assembly FWWM01 (sample SAMEA103939774, study PRJEB20133) | metagenome | reverse complement strand
CATCCGCAGTGTCGAACTCCTCATCAAGCCCCAGCTCCCGTAGCGCCATGCGGGTCTCTTGTTGCTTCTGCTCACCGACTCCACCCTCGGGCTCCACCTCGAACGCCACGTGAATCCGCAGCGTTGGCTCGGTCGCAAAGCGAGTGAGCACCCGCATGTAGAAGTTCGTCCACTTCTGCGGGGGGATGTCGCCTTCCCAACGCAAGCGTGGCACTCCACCGGGTGCCTCGAGAATGCCGGCGCCAGCGCGGCCTGGCGCAGCCTCCACCCCCACCGCTTCAGCGCCTGAAGGCTCGCCTGTCCCATATTCCCTTTCACCGTCTCGGACTGCGCCTTCCTGTCTGGCATCCTCTCCTTCTTTCAGAGCGATATCGCCGTGTCACGAGGAAGAAGCACTACCTGGTCTGAAAACTCGACGTTTGCTGGCCCGAAAGACGGCTGGTCAATAGCCACCGGTCCTTCGTACCCACCGGTTGCCGTCTTCCCCACGTAGCCGAACTTCCCCCGTGAAACGCCTTCGGCCACCGTGGCCCGCAGGACAGTGGAGTCGAGAAGCCGCGGGAACTGAGGCGAGGCGTAAAAGGTGTCGCGAACCGCCTTAGTGCTCCACTCGGCTAGGGCCGGCGGCCAATTTCGCACCAAGAAGTCAGGACTGATCGTGTCCTCCAAAAGACCTTCCTGCTTGAGGCGCGCAACGATGAGCGCGACGAGCGACTCCGCCGCGCTGGAATGGAGTAGGCCCAGGTCGACGTCTCGCAGGCCTCCGTCTTCCGCCAGCAGTAGAAGGCGACGGTAGGTACGCCACACATTCTCTCTCAGGTCCCGCTCGCTGCGCTTCTTCTTCTCTTCGAGTTCTTTCAGTTGGGCCTCCTCAAGCCCAAGGCGCTCGCGCTCCGTTGGATCCTCCAAGCTCTCGATCGCCAGCAGGTTTCTTGCCTCGTCCGCAAGCGAATCACCGTTCTCCGCGACAGCAAAGAGAAGGCCACTCTTGAATGTGCGCGCACGGGACCCGTACTCCTGGATCATTGTGGTAATGAGCTTCTTGGTAGTGTCCCTGGCCGAGGCTTCCCAGCCGTGTTCTGGCGATAGCACGACGAGCGTCAGCGCCGCGCTGTCTGGGACATCGCCGGAGCTTTCGGGGAAGTAGCGCCGTTCTGGTCCTGCACCCGTCGCGAACACTCTGCGAATGGTTTCGCGGACCCGCTCTCGGACGCTCTCTTCGCCGGCATCGCCGGAAAGAATAGCCCGCCGGTCGGCCAGAATCTTGTTCAGCGTGGGGCGATGGCTAACCCAGTAGCCGGTGCCTTTAGCGTCGAGGTAGTAGCACCGACGGACGAGGTCGTCGAGGACCGTTTCCACGTTCCCGATGTCTAGGTCCGGATCGCCTACAGCCAGGCGCACGACTGGTCCGATCGCGTTGTCACGGTGGAGGGTGTGCTGCGCTACGTGTTCAACAACGGCAAGCAGGCGCTGTTGGGCTTCGAGCATCCACATCGCGGCGCATTCAAGGTGCTGATCCGAAGGGAACACTGGCCGGCATTCGGCGGGGCGCCGGAGGTGCGTTACCGGGTCGGCGACCGCGTGCGCGTGACCGGCCTGATCGAGTGGTATCAGGGCGATCCGGCTATCTACGCGACGGAGCCGGCACAAATCCACGTTGCGCCATGAAGCGCCGGGCTACCTGCGTTGCCTAGCGCTGAGCCAGGTTCGACGCGACGATCACGTCCCAAGGCGCGAGCGCGAACCGCTTGCCGGTCCTGCCGCTCAGGTGGTCCTTCGCCCGCCACGGGAAGGTGACGGTCTTCGCTTCGGCATCGTTGATCAGGATGTAGACATCGCCGCGCTTCATCGCGTGCACGCCGGCCGGCAAGTCGGGCAGCACCGGCTCCACACCCGCCTGCGCGACGATCCATCCCATCAGCGCGTCTTGCAAAGCGTCGTCGAACCACGCGCCGAGCACGTATACGCCGCCGCCGCCGGGATGCCTGCGCAACGTCACGGCCGCCTGCCCGCCCAGCCAGGAGTCGGAGTCGCCGGCGCCGTAGCGGGCCAGAACCTGTGTGCCTTCGTGCGGCACGAGCCACTCCGCCCAGATGTGGGCCGTGCCCTGGAGCATGCCCCGGGCGCGCTTGCCTGCCGTGCCCAGCACGGTCTTGACCGCAATCGTCCCGCGCAGGGCATAGTACTCTTCCACATGCGCGCCGGCGAGGTCTTGCAAGAGGGCCGGCTGGCGCTCCGGCCAGAGCGCGTTGTCGCCGTCCTTGAAGCCGCTGCGCACGCCGAGCACCAGGTGCCCGCCGGTCTCTACGAAGCGCCTCAGCTCGCCGGCAATGTGCTTGTCCATGATGTGCGGCGCGGCGATGACCAGCCGATAACCATCCAGGTTGGCGCGCGTCGAAAGGATGTCCATCGCCACGTTGCGCACCGAGAGCGGCCGGTAGAAGCCGCTCAAGTAGTGCAGCGGGTCGAAGTCCTGATGGTGGCGCTGGAAGTGCAATGCCCAGCGGTCGTCGTAGGAGTGCAGGATGGCGACGTCGGCTTTCACGGTCGTGCCGTCCAACAACGCGCCCACGCGCGCGAAGTCGTCGCCGATGCGTTTGATCTCCTCGTAGATCGGCCGCGGGTTGCCGTCGGGGGCGACGAGCGAGCCGTGATACTGTTCCTGGCCGTTCAGGGCGTTGCGCCATTGCCAGTAGCACACTGCCTCGGCGCCATGCGCGACGGCCGTCCAGGCCACGGCGCGCGTCTCGCCGCGATCCTGCACGCTGTTGATGCCGGCCCAGTTCACGTTGCCCGGCTGGGTCTCGATCAGCCAGAAGTTCTTGCGCTTGAAGCCGCGCGTCAGATCATGGCCGGCGCTGTCGCGCGCGAAGTCCAGATGCCCCGTTGGGAAATACTGGTCCCACGAGGGAAAGTCGAGTTCCTCGCTGAGGGTGTAGTGGTCGAAGCCGTCGAAGAAGCCCATGAAGTTGTGGGTGATCCACTGCGAAGGCGCGTGGGCGCGGATCACCTCGACCTGGTTGTGCTGGAAGCGGCGATAGGCCTCGGTGACGAACTGTCGCCACTTCAGGCGCAGGCCGGGATTGTGCGGCTGGCCGAAGCCATGCGCGCCGGAGATGGGAAGGGGGATCTGTGACCAGTCGGTATAGCGCTGCGACCAGTAGGCCGTCGCCCATGCTGCGTTGAGCGCGTCCAGCGAGCCGTAGCAGCGCTGCAGCCAGCGCCGGAACTCATGGCGCGCGTTGTCGCTGTAGCTGACCGTGTTGTACTCGTTGTCGATCTGCCAGCCGATCACCCGCGCGTCGCGTCCGAAGCACACCGCCAGCTTCTCGGCGATGCGACGACAGAAGTGCAGGTAGCGCTCGCTGGTCACGTCGTAGTGACAGCGCGCCCCATGGCTGGCCGGCCGGCCGTCCTCGTTGACGGCCAGCACGTCGGGGTAACGCTGCGTCATCCATGCTGGCGGTGCCGCCGTCGGCGTGCCGATCACCACGGCCAGGCCATGATCGGCAGCCAGGGCGATGGCGCGCTCAAGCCAGCCGAAATCGAAGCGGCCTTCCTGCGGCTCGAGGTCGGCCCAGGCAAATTCGGCAACGCGCACGACCGTGATGCCGGCGTCGCGCATCAACTTCACGTCGGCAGCCCAGCGCGATTCGGGCCAGTGTTCGGGATACCAGGCAACGCCAAGATGTAGGGTCATGATGATGCTCGATGGTTGATGATTGTGAAGGGCGCGTGCCTCATCCCTTCACGCCGCTGCTCGTCACACTCGCGACGTAGTAGCGCTGGGCGAGGATGAACACCAGGGTTGGCGGGATAATGGCAATAGCCGCGCCGGCCAGGATCAGGTTGGGGCTGTCGCTGGCGCGTCCGCGCAGCACGTTCAACGCCAGCGTCAACACCTGTGCGCGCGTGTTGCCGGTGTTCACCACCACCAGCGGCCAGAAGAAGCTGTTCCAGGCATACAGGAAGGTGAACGTCGCCAGCGTCGCCAGCGCCGGCACGCTGGCCGGGATGAAGATGCGCATCAGGATGGACCAGCGCGATGCGCCGTCAATCAGCGCGGCCTCCTCGATCTCCTTCGGGATCGTGATGAAGAATTGGCGCATGAGGAAGGTGCCGTAGGCCGTGTAGAGCCAGGGGAGGATCAACGCCGGCATGGCGTTCACCCAGCCGATGGCCACCATGAGCTGATACAGCGGGATGATCAGCACGACGAACGGCACCATGATCGTGCCCAGATAGAGCAGGAAGATCTGGTCGCGGCCGGGGAACTTCAGGCGAGCGAAGGCGTAACCTCCCAGCACGCTGGTGACGATCTGACCGATCACCGTCAAGATGGTGATCATGGCGGTGTTGGTCAGCGCGCGGTCGAACCCAAGCAGGTTGACCACTTCGGCGTAATTCTCGGGGTGGGCGGTGATGCGCGTGACCGGCTGGCTGAGCCGCACGTTGGCCAGTGCAGTCTCCTCGGGGTCGGCAGGATTGACGAACCTGCCGACGGCGGTGCGGGTGAGCACGACCATCTCGGCGATCGCGCCGTTGACCTCCACCTCGTACAGCGGCACCGCCTGCCCGCCGACGACGACTTCCCGGGGCGTGGCGCCGCCGGCCACCTTCACCTCGCCGAAGCGGCGGATGACGGTGTTGGTCGCGTCCGGCTGGCCTGCCGCGTCGAGCGGCGCGAAGATGCCCACCCGGATGTTTTCTTCGACCAGCGCCATCGGTTTTGTCTGGCCCGACTCGACGGCGATGTTATAGAGCGGCAGCGGGCGGTCGAAGCCCGGCACTTCGACGGTGACCTGCTCGGTCGGCAACAAACGAGGCGGATAGCTGAACGTGTCGGAGGCCGTCTTGAGCGAGGTGAACAACATCACCAGGAACGGAAACAGCATGATCGCGGCGAAGACCGTCAGGATCGCGTAGATCGCGGCAGCGCGGATGGCGAGGGTCAATCGGTAGCTCATGGGCGAAGGCTCACATGTCGTAGGCGCCGCTGGCGCGCCGCTGCCGGCGGAACTGGAACAGCGTGAAGGCGAAGATCACGATGAACAACACCCACGCCAGCGCGCTGGCGTACCCCTGGCGGAAGCTCTGAAAGCCGTTTTGATACAGGTTGAGCGTCATCGTCAGCGTGGAGGTACCCGGCCCGCCCGTGCCGTTGCTGACGATGAACACCTGGTCGAACACCTGCAACGCCTGGATGGTGGTGGTGATCAACACGTAGAGCGTGGTCGGCGCGAGCATCGGCAGCGTGACGTTGAAGAACTGCTGGCGCGGATTGGCGCCGTCCACCGTAGCCGCTTCGTAGAGCTCGCGCGGGATGGTCTGCAGGCCAGCCAGAAAGAGCACCGTGTTGAAACCCAACCATTGCCACGCACTCATGATCACCACCGAAAGCAAGGCGTAGTCGCTGTCGGCCAGCCAGCGGATCTGAGGATCCCTGATGCTGGTGCCGAAGACGCTGTTGACGAAGTTGACTGCGCTGGTGATGAAGTAGTTGATCCAGCCGACCTGCGAGTTATACATCCACTGCCAGATCAGCGCGACGCCGACGACCGCCGCCACGCTGGGGATGAAATACAGGGTTCGGTAGATGCGCATGCCCGGCAGTCGGCTGTTCAGCAACGTGGCCAGCAATAAAGCCGGGATCACTGACAACGGCACGGCCAACAGGCCGAACACTAGCGTGTTGCGCAGCGCGATCCAGAAGCGCTTGTCCTCCGCCCCGACCAGATATCCCCGGCCGAAGAGGTTCACGCGGAACAACTCGTCGTACACCCGAACATCCAGCACCGCGTTGGCCGGCTGGTTCGGCGTTGCCAGGGGCTGCACGGTCAGGTTGAACACCCGCTGGTAGTTGGCCAGACCCACCCAATCCCGCTTGTTGAACGAGTCCCAGTTGGTGAAGCTGACGTAGAGCGAGAACAGCAACGGCCCGGCGAAGAACAGGGCGAAGCCCAACAGGTTGGGCGAAAGGAACAACCAGCCGTTCAGTCGCTCGCCATGGATGTTCTTCGCGCCCATCGCCCGCGCGCTCTCGCCACGCCACATGCTCCAGAGCATGTAGCTCAGCACCACCACGCCCAGGGTGAGCAACAGCGGGAGCAGGCCGCCGCTGGCGTACTTGCCAGGGATCGAAGCCAGCGCCGGCACCACGCCGGCCGTCAGCAGGAAGCCGATCGCTCCAATCGCCATCAGCACGCGCCCCAGGTTGCGGCGCGCCACGGACACCGGCCTCTCTTGCAGCTCGGTTGTGCCGACGAAGTAGCCGACGACGCCCAACGCAGCCATCAGGAACGGGAAGCCGCGTGCCATGGAGTCGGCCAGGTCATCCAGCCCCATGAACACCCCGAGCACATGCGCCAGGCCGATCAGGCAGGCGACGAACAAAACGTAGTTGACGACGAGCGACAACGTGCGTCCGAGGTGGTTGCGTCGGAGGATGAGGCGTGCTGCGGCAGCGCTGCCGCAGGCCAGGAGCGCCAGCGCCGTGGCCAGGGCGATCACAGGCAGATCGGGCACGGGCGCGCCGCTCAGCACAGCGAATGCGCCGGCGATCAGCATGACGCACAGCACGGCATGCCATGCCATCAGCACAGTCAACGCGGCGTTACCGCGTTGGCCGGCGGAAGGAAGCGCGGTCGTCGCAGAGGTCATGTCGCTTCGGATTCTGGCACAGACGAAATCAGCCAGCAACGTCGCGCGCAGCGAAGCGGTGCTGGCTGATCATCGTGGGCGGCCTCGTGAGCCACCCCCATCGGGTAGGCGAGGACAATGCCTTCGCCTACCCGATGAGTCCCTTACCTGTTGAATGCCTTGTTCGCTTCGTCGCAGATGGTCGCGCCAAAGTCCTCGACCGAGAGTTTGCCGGTCAACACGTCGCTCACCTTCGCGCCCATAGCGTTATCGAAGTCCGGCCAGCTGCCCGTCCACAGCGGCCCTTCGGCCGTGGGCATATCGGCCAGGCCGTTCAGGAAGGCCTGATTGTTCTTCTCGGGCAGGATCTTCAGGAACTCGGCGAACACGGCCTCGCCCTTGCGGCTCGGGATATTGGTGCCGCGGGCTGCGACCTTCGCCTGAACGTCGGGCTGGGTGAGCGCATCCACCAGCTTCCAGGCCGCTTCGGGGTGCTTGGTGTTCTTGTTTACGACGTAGGCGCCCCAGAACAGCCAGTTGCCCATGTGACCGCTCGGGCCCTTCGGCAGCTCCACCACGTCCCAATTGAAGGTGACCGTGCTGATGCCGGGCGTGGCCCAGCGGCCGTTCTGGAACATGCCGACCTTGCCGGCGCGGAAGGGCGGCTCGCTGTCTTCGCCGTAAGGCACCGCCAATCCGGCGTCGTACAGGCTGCGCGCGAAGGCGAGGCCTTCCAACGACTCTTTGCTGTTCAGGTTGCAGGCATTGCGATCGGCGTTGAAGAAGCCGCCGCCGGCCGAGTTCATGAACGCGCCGAAGGGTCCCCACCAGGCGTTCATGCCATAGCCCTTGATGTCACCGCCGAGGGCGTTGATCTTCTCGGCCACTTCCTTGAAGGCAGCCCAGTCCCACTTGCCTTCCTTGGCCAGCTCGCGCGGATCTGGTGCGCCGGCCTCGTTGATCAGGTCGAGGTTGAGGTAGAGCACGAACGTGGACACGTCGCGCGGCAGTCCCCACAACACCTCGCCCGGCTTGCCCGTCGCGGGGTTGTAGGTCAGGTGGAACATCGGCTCGGGGTAGTAGTTGTCATCGCTGTAGCCTTCGGTTGCATCGGCGTAGGGGCGCAGGTCGAGCAACAGCCCGCGTTGTACGAAATCGGCGATGTCCGTGCCGGGGATCCAGAACACGTCTGGGGCTGTGCCAGCGGCCAGCTCGGTGCGCAGCACGTCCTGGTAGCTGGCGGTCTCGCTGCCGCCCGGCTCGTAGGTCAACTTGATGCCGAGCTTCTGGGCCACTTCGTCGCTGATGCTGGCATAGACGTCGGCTTCTTCTTTGTTGTCGGGGCGAGTGCGCCAGCGCAGGCTGATTTCTCCGGCGGCCGGAGCCGGGGCTTCGGTGGCGGCCGGCTGAGCGGGTTGCGCGGGTTGCGCGGGCTGGGCCGGCGGAGCGGCTGGGGCCGCGCATGCTGCCAGGGCGAGGCCGGCAACGGCCATCAGGCCGATCAGACGATACGTGGTCTTCATACTTCCTCTCCTTATGCGTGAAACGTGTGGACTTTGCTCGAGTTCTATAGAAGTGCGAAAGCGAGAGGCAGGTGATGATGATTCATAATGGCCTCTCGCCTTACGCCGAGACGAAATTGCCTTGCCGGCGGCAAGGACACGGAGCACGACGCATCAGCGATGCAGGCGCGAGCGCAGAGAGTGCGAGCAATAGGCGCGCTGTCCGGGCAAACGATCCGGAATGCAAAGCGATTGCACGTCGCAGTGCTCATCGAGCTCCTGAACAAGGAATCGTTACGACCGGTCGCGCGGAGGCGTCCGTTGTCGTAAAATCCCGATAACGTTCACAGTTTTACCACAAGCATGGCGAATGTCAATCACCCACATCGTGTCACCATTCGCGAAGTGGCCGCCCAGGCCGGCGTGTCGGTGCAGACCGTCTCGCGCGTGGTGAACGGTCACCCCGACGTGTCCGACGAGACCCGCGCGCGCGTGCAAGAAGTGATCACCCGGCTGCGCTACCGCCCCAACGGCATCGCCCGCAGCCTGGTCGCTCAGAGCAGCCACATGCTCGGCGTGGTCGCCAGCGGCTTCCAGTTGTTCGGCCCGGCGCAGCTCCTCACCGGCATCGAGCAGCAAGCCACCGAACTCGGCTGGCACTTGATGCTGCAGATTGTGGACCCCGCCAAACCAAACGACTACGATCGGGTGGCCTCCAACCTGATCTCGCAAAAGGTCGAGGGGGTGATTTGGGCCTATCCTGAACTGACCGGAGAGCGCGAGCGGGCCTTCCACCAGCAGATTCAGCCGCACGCACCGATCGTCTTCCTCAGCATGGGGCCGCAGCCCGGCTCGGCGGTGTTGAACGTGGACAACCGCTATGGCGCACGCCTGGCTACCGAGCACTTGATCGAGCGCGGGTATCGCCACATCGGCATCATCACCGGGCCGATGACGCTGTGGTCGGCTCGCCAGCGCAAGCTCGGCTGGCAGGACGCACTGGCATCGGCCAGGCTGCCCCACCGCAACAGACAGGTGGTCGAGGGCGATTGGAGCGCGGCCAGCGGCGAAGCCGGCCTGTTGAAGCTGGTCGAACGGTTTCCAAAGCTCGACGCAGTATTCGCCAGCAACGACCAGATGGCGCTCGGCGTGCTCAAGGCCGCAGACCGGCTCGGCCTGCGTGTGCCAGGTGACCTGGGCGTGACGGGGTTCGACGACATCCCCGAATCGGCCTTCTTCAAGCCGGCGCTGACCACGGTGCATCACGACCTGCTCGAGCTGGGTCGGCTGGCCGTGCGCGAGCTGGATCGCGTGATCCAGGCACAACGCGAGGGTAAGCCGGCAGCAACGACCTCGCTCGTGCTACAGCCACGGCTGGTGGTGCGGGAGAGCGCGTAGAGACGGCGTCCTCACTCCTTGCGAGGCCGGCTCCGTATAATCCCCCGCGTATGACGAAGAGGATCGTGGCGCTGGTGGACGACCTGCTTTTCCAGCAGCCCATCGAATCGGCAGCGCAACGGATGGGTTATACGGTCGAGTTCGCCACACCGACCGACGACGTGGTGGCTTATCTGGTCGCCCGGCAACCTTGGCTGATCATCGTGGACCTGAACGTGAAGTCGCTGGACTGGGTGCGCTGGGTGATGGCAGCCAAGACCAGCCCGGCCACGCGCAAGATGCCCGTCCTCGCCTTCGGCTCGCACATGGACGCGGCGAGCATCGCGCAGGCGCGCAAGGCGGGCTGCGACGCCGTTGTCAGCAACGGCGCCCTCATGGCCGACCCGGCCGGCATGATCCAGAAGCATGCCAGGCTAGACGAGAGCGAAGCGCTGCGTCGCCAGGCGCAGGAGCCGTTGCCGGAGCTGGCCCATCAGGCCATCGAGCAGTTCAACCGCGGCGAGTTCTGGGAGCAGCACGAGACCTTCGAGCACGTCTGGCGCGCAGAGCCGGGACCGGTGCGCCAGATGTATCAGGGCATCCTGCAGGTCGGCGTGGCCTACTACCAGATTCAACGCAAGAATTACGACGGCGCGCGCAAACTCTTCCAGCGCGCATGGCAATACCTCAACATGCTGCCCGACGTATGCCAGGGTGTGGACGTCGCACAGTTGAAGAGGGACACACAGGCGGCGATGGCCGAGCTGGAACGGCTGGGGCCGGACCGCATTGCCGAATTCGACCCGGCGTTGCTCAAGCCAATTCGTATGTCACCGGCGCAAGCGACGGAACCACAGGCTGACCATGAGCGATGAACTTAAGAACGACATCCTGGCCGATCTTGCAACGGTTCAACGGTTGTATGACGAAGCGTTCGAGCCAATGGCGGCACACACAGAGCGGGTCAGTGACCTCGAGCGGTGGCGTCGCAACGTGCACGGCGCGGTCGAACGTACGCGGCAGGCAGTTGAAGCCGTGACGGTGTTGGACAATCGCGAAGCCAGAAGTCACGCCGCGCTCGACGCCGCGATGAGCGTCGCCGTGCTCGACGCGCAATTCACATCCATCACCGCACAGGTCAACATCAACCACGCCGCCGGTCCGGTGGCCTCGGCGCTCAGTGGCCTGATCAACAACATCAAAGCAGTCGTCCAGGGCCTCTCGGCGCAGATTCTGCAACTGATCTCGAATCTGATCACACCGGCGGGATGGGCAGTCGCGGGCGGCCTCGGCGCAAACCTTTTCGGGCTACAAGGCAACGTGCAAATCGAAATCCAGTTCAACTAATCTTCGTAGCTTTGCGCCTCGACACCTTCGTTCAGGATGCTCAGCGCCAATCGTCAATCACCAATCACCAATCGAAAATCCAAGATCGTCAATCGGAAATGTCATTCGACTTCTCCAACAAGATCGCCCTGATCACCGGCAGCGGCCGGGGCATCGGCAAGGCCACGGCGCTGCATTTCGCCCGCCTGGGCGCCGACATCGTCGTCAATTACCTCCGCAAGCAGAGCACGGCCGAGGAGACCGCGCGCGAGATCGAGGCGCTCGGCCGCCGCGCGCTGGTCGTCAAGGCGGACGTCGGCGATCCCGACGACATTGACCGGCTGTTCGACACGATCGAGCACATGTGGGGCGGGCTGGACTTCCTGATCAACAACGCTGCGTCGGGCTACATCCGGCCGATCGCCGAGCAGAAGGTCAAAGGATGGGACTGGACGATGAACATCAACGCGCGCGCGGCGTTGTTCACCGCGCAGCGCGCGGCGCCGCTGATGCACAAGCGCGGAGGCGGCGCGATCGTCAACGTCAGCAGCATCGGCAGCGGGCGCACGCTGCCCGACTACGCGGTGATCGGCGCATCGAAGGGCGCGCTGGAAGCCGTCACGCGCTACTGCGCCGTCGAGTTCTCGCCGCTGAACATCGTGGTGAACTGCGTCGCGCCGGGCATCATCCACACCGACGCGCTGCAGTTCTTCAAGGATAGTGACCTGATGCTGAAGCTGGCGCGCGAGCGTACGCCGGCCGGCCGGCTGGTGGAACCGGAGGACGTCGCCAGGCTGATCGCCTTCCTGTGCAGCCCCGACGCCCACATGATCCGCGGCCAGGTGATCCTGATCGACGGCGGCTGGAGCGTGGACGTGGGCCGGCGGTGGGTGGCCTAGAGGGTCGGATGCCTCTGTCTGCGCTGATCGTCCTCGCGCTCGCCCTCATCGCTCTAGCCGTGGCGTTGATCGCAATCGCGCGCCGGCTACGTGCGCAGAGCGACTTGCCCGAAGGCCGCGTGATCTATAACGACACAGGCGCCTGGCAGCGCAACGAACAATCACTCTACTCGCCCACATACCGGATCATCGGCAAGCCCGACTACCTGGTGCGCGAGGGCGATGCCATCGTACCGGTCGAAGTGAAGTCGTCGCCCGCGCCGACCCAGCCATGGGCAGGTCACATCCTGCAGCTGGCCGCGTACTGCCTGCTGGTCGAGGAGGTATTCGAGGCGCGCGTCGCCTACGGCATCATCCAGTACGCCGACAAGCGCTTCGCCGTTGACTACACGCCCGAGCTGAAGAGCGAGCTATTGAGCACCGTGAATGCGATGCGACAGGCGCTGGAAGCAGGCGACGCCCACCGTTCGCACCACGACGCCGGGCGCTGCGCGCGCTGCGGTGTGCGGGAGGCATGCAACGAAAAGCTGTAGGCACATCTTCCCGGCAAGGCGCGCGTTCGCACACCCCCGGCGCCGATGCACGCCGGATAGAATGGACTGGCCATGAACACATCGGTCTGGAGACGCGCCCTGCGTGGCGTGCCGCGCCTGAACGCCGAAGAGTGGCGCTCGCTGGATGTAGTCGCCAAATGGCTGATCGCCACGCGCTCGGCGGTGCTGATCATGACCTTCATCTCGGCGGCCATCGCCGGCATCTTCGCCCTGCGCGCCGCCAGGTTCGACCCGGTGCTGTGGGCGCTGGTGACGCTCGGCCTGATGATGGCCCACGCGACGAACAACCTGCTCAACGACATGACCGACTACGCCAAGGGCGTAGATCGGGGCAACTACTATCGCGCACAGTATGGGGTGCAGCCGCTCGAAGCAGGCTTTTGGACGATGAAGGATGCGTGGCGCTACGCCATCGTCACGGGCGGGATCGCGCTGCTGTGCGGCCTGGCGCTCGTGCTGATACGCGGTGGATTGACCCTGCCTCTGCTGCTGGCCGGCGCGTTCTTCGTGTTGGCCTACACGTGGCCGCTGAAGTATGTCGGCCTCGGCGAGGTGGCGGTGCTGCTGGTGTGGGGGCCGTTGATGATCGGCGGCGGCTACTACGTGATCACCGGTGAGTGGGATTGGAATGTGGTGCTCGGCGGCCTGCCCTACGCGCTGGGCACGACGATGGTGATCTTCGGCAAGCACATTGACAAGCGCGCCTCGGACAAGGAGAAGCGCATCTTCACGCTACCGGTGATCCTCGGCGACCGGCTGGCGCGCGCCGTCGCAATCGGCTGTATGGTGCTGCAGTATGCGCTGGTGATCGGCTTGATCGTCGCCGGCTTCTTCACGCCGATCCTGCTGGTGGTGCTGCTGGCCCTGCGCGCGTTCGCGCTCACCTTCCGCATGTTCCAGCAGCCCAGGCCGGCCGAAAAGCCAGAGTGGTTCCCCGCCGACGCCTGGCCGACGTGGCTGGCGGCGTTCGCCTTCTATCACAACCGCGCATTCGGTCTGCTCTTCTTGCTGGGGCTGATCGTCGAGACGGCCCTTCGCGTTGCCGGCGTGTGGCGCTGAGCCTCACATCGAAATTCGCTCGCCGCCATCCACGACGATCACCGCGCCGTTGATGCGCTCGATCTCCGGGTCGCA
>FWWM01013224.1_pt1 | contig 13431 bp, 11 predicted proteins | sample 2228351 | NCBI WGS metagenome assembly FWWM01 (sample SAMEA103939774, study PRJEB20133) | metagenome | reverse complement strand
TAGGATTTACCTTGAGTAACAAGAAGTTTGATCTCGTTAAAAGAAGCCGGCCATGGAACAACTTTGACAAGTTGTCCTTGGTATGTAAAACTCTCACCTTCAACTTTCTGTAAAATCCCTTCACTCAAGAGAACATCGCGCCCTTTTCTCCTCACGGGAACAGGTTTGGAAGAGACGAAAATGTCGTCACCGATCTTAAGAAGTACGAGAAAATCATCCGTCGGATTTATTCCATCGTAAGCCATGAACACTCCGTAAGATGTAGCCTCGGCATTTTCAACAGTATAAGTGTATCTTGGACTGTATAGAAGTCGCTCAATGGCCTCCTCTTTTGGCATGAAGTGACCTGTTCCATAATTTGTGAAAGCCGTTTTTACAGTGAAATAAATTGGGTATAAAACAAGGATAAACAGCAAAACCAACGCGGGAACAATGTATCGGTAGGGATAGCCTTTCGGATTGAAAATAAAAAAGTCGATCAAAAATAACAAAACAGCAAAGGTTATCCCAAGCTCATAATATCTGTTTTGAACCAGAAAAGCAGTCATCCAAAAAAAGCCAATGTTCATCACGAGGAAAAGAAACCAAACAAAAGCTTTCAAGAACCTTTTCACTCAACCTTGCCTCCTTCAAAGACAAGACCCGGGGAAATCCCCGGGTCTGATTTTCTTTGTCACTGGGTCTGAGCCTTAATTCTCTCGACAGCGTTCTTCGCAGCTTCTTCTGGAGATGCTCGACCGTTGACAACCAGATTCAGAGCGTCGTCCATAGCTCCCCAGACAAATCCCATCTGTGGAACATTTGGCATTGGGATACCGTTGCCTGCGCTGAGGGTGAATGCGACGACGTCAGGATTGTCTTTCACAAGTTCAAGAACGTCCTTTCTTGCAGGCAACCTTGGATCGGCAAGATAAATTCGATACATTGTATCCTTCTTTGCGATGTAATTGATCAAGAATTCCTTTGCCAGCAAAAGGTTTGGTGATTTAGTGTTAACCATAAATCCCTGAACACCGACGAATGGTCTCGCAACAAGTCCTGGGGCAACATCGGGAATAAGGGCAACACCGTAATCGATACCTGCATCTGCGTAAGCTTTTATCGCCCACGGTCCGTTGATTATCATAGCAGCTCTGCCTTCTCTGAACATCGAATCCATTATTTCGTAATTGTCGCCCGGAGTGATGATACCTTCATCCACAAATCTCTTCAACAACGCCAAGCCCTTTATTGCTCCTTCGTTCGCAAGACCAATATCTTTTACATCAAGACCAGCGGGAGTACTCTTGAAGACATAGCCTCCATGCCCAAAGATGAATGGAACCGCATAGTAGAAAATAGTCGCAGGGATGATGAACCCTCTGACTTCCCCACCAAATTCTTTATCGATTTTCTTTGCCGTTGCGATCAGCTCTTCGATGCTCTTCGGTGGTTGTGGCACATAGTCTTTGTTGTAAATCAACGCGATTGCTTCAAGGGCATACGGAAGACCGTAGAGCTTTCCACCGTAGGAGAACGCCTCCAAACCCGATTCAAAGAACTGATTGATTTCCGCAAAGTTTGGAATTGGTTCAAGTAAGCCGTTTGCAACCAGTTCTCCAACCCAGTCGTGTGCACCAACGATGATGTCGGCACCTTGTCCCTGAGGAGCTGCTGTCAAGAACTTAGGTTTGATGTCACCAAATGGAATGTACTGAACTTCAACCTCAACCCCATACTTTGCTTTGAATTCTTGACCAATAGCTTGAAGGATGTCGACTTGTTTCTCCGAGCACCATACGACGAGTTTTTGCTGGGCAAAAATCAGAACCGCCATGGTCACAAGAAGCATTACCACAAATTTTCTCACGCAATCCACCTCCCCTTAGGTGTGTTAAATTGTCCACGAATATTTTAGCCTTTTCATTACCAAATTGTCAACACAGGATTATTAAAATTATTAAATACGTGACCGTTATACAAAATATCCGATGATGTAAAATAAGAGATAGTTCAAAAACCCAAAAGGAGCGGTTGAAGTGAAAGTTATCAGGTGCAATTGTGGCAGAGATCACCGGGTTCCAGAGATACGAATAAAATGGGAAAACAACTCGGCGAAGAACCTTTCAAATTTTTTCGGAGACTCCCTTTTCGTCACAGATGCGACGGTAGCAAAATTGGTTAGCGTACCTGAGAACCGCTTTGTTTTTGAAACTGACAGAATTTTGGCAAGTTTGGAAAACGCTAAGAAGGTTGCCGATTTTGCAAAAAATTGTTCCTCAATAGTATCGGTTGGTTCAGGTTCAATCACCGATGTGGTTAGATATGCTGCACACATTTTGAACAAACCTTTCTCAGCTTTTCCGACTGCGCCATCTGTGGATGGTTACACTTCTTCGGTTGCACCACTTCTTGTGAACAACATAAAGAAAGCTTTGCCAGCCAAAACGCCGACGTCAATTCTGATCGATCCAGAAATACTGAAAAACGCTCCAATCGATCTGTTAAGAGCCGGAATTGGGGACATCACGGCAAAGGTTACCGCAAGGCTGGATTGGATTGTGGCGAATCGGCTTTTGAATGAGGCTATCTGCGATTTTGCATGGGAGAATCTCAAGGATCACTTGGCTGATGTTCTGAAAAATTCGAAGAACATACTCATTGGAGATGAAAACTCGGTTAGATACTTAATGGAAGGTCTTCTCATCTCGGGGTTGAATATAGCCACTGTTGGACATTCCCGACCTGCCTCTGGTGCAGAACATCTGATATCACACTTTATAGAAATGCACCACGAATTTCACGGTGAATTCCCACCGTACCATGGTATCACGGTGGCAATGGGAACTTTCATAACGCTGAAAGGATATGAGTTGTTTATAAACAGCGTAAAACTTCAAAGAAGAAGATCCACAAACCAGAAAAAGGAAATGCTGAGGAATCTTTTCAGCGACGAGATCGCCGACGAATTTCTCAAAATTTACGAAACCAAGCACCGAGCAGAAAAGATCGACCCCGGGGAGATAATAAAAGCAGTTGAGCCGATTTATCAGCGTTACTCCGACTTAGTTTTCAGCGCACTGTCGGAGATTGATGTACACGAGTTTTTCAAGAACTATGATAAGGACTTCCTTAAGAAGGTTATTATCCTGACAAACACAATGCGTGATCGGTACAGCATTTTGGATGTGTTGGACCAGCTGGATCTTTTGGAAAGTTTTGCCGAGTGGATTGTCGAGGAGCAGCTGAAATTCTAAGCCAGTAATCTTTTTGGTATGACGGCTTTGACTGTCTTGTTTGGATCCACAAGCTGGCTTATTCTTATGTCCACAGCCAAGCTCGCGAGCATGTATGCATCCACTGTAGAAAGGTTGAGTCTTTGGCTGAGAAACTTCACCGCTTGCAGAGTGGCTTCTTTGACTGCCTCGTCAAGTGTTGGAAGCGAAACGATCAGGCAAAAAGATTCAGGCGTCTCTACAATAGGCCATTCGATTTCCGTCTCTGCTACGTCAACCCTTACCGTGACCCGTGCGTTAACTTCACAAGCCGAAACACAGACTTCACCGTCTGCCATCAAGGCATGAACATCCCCCAGGGCAAGAAATGCACCATCCTGAAAGATCGGCAGATAAAGAGTATTGCCTTTCGAGATTTCCTTTGTGTCCATATTTCCACCATGTTTATGTGCCGTGCCGGTTGGAAATTCATCATCCTTAGGTGCCACTCCGATAACTCCAATCATAGGGCTAACCAGAAGCCTTTTCCCACCGAAATTCAGAAAACCATCCTCTATCTTCAAAACCTTCACGGCGAAGCCCCTCACAACTTCCGGCAGAACCCCAAATCCTTCCTCGGCAACCAAAATCCCTGGACTGTCGATTTCTATGTCCAAGACCTTCACGACAAGGGTCATACCGGCTTTTGCACCGTCGATGAACACCGGGCCGGTAGCGGGATTAACCTTTGAAAAATCAAGCTGCATGGCATCACTTTCTTCTCGAATCTGTCCTCCAAGAGCATCAAGAGTGTCAAAAATCAAAATCTCTCCAGGTTCTACGGATGCAACAGCTTTCATATTGGAAGAAAAAGCGTAGATTAAATGACTCCTCTCAACTATTTTCATTGGGATTCACCTCTTTGTACTTTTCCTCACCCCAAAGTTCTACCAAACGCTTTTTGATGTTTACCTCTTTGCCAATCTCCTTTGGAATGTAAATTTTGAGCCTCTTCAACTCATCAGGAAGATAGCTTCTACGAACAAAGCCTCCAACTTCGTGCGGGTAGACATATCCTTCTCCATAACCGGCATCTTTCATCATTTTGGTCACAGGATTTCTCAAGAACAGAGGAACTTGAACATTTGCACTTTGCTTAACAATTTTCTTTGCTCTCTCGACGGCTAGATAGACAGAGTTACTCTTTGGTGCAGCAGCCAGATAAATCGCAGCTTCAGCCAGGTTCAGTACACATTCTGGTAAACCAACGTGCTCAACAGCTTGAGCAGCGGACACCGCAACCAAAAGAGCCATTGGATCTGCTAACCCCACATCTTCACTTGCAAGGATTACCATTCTTCTGGCTATGAACCTGGGGTCTTCTCCGAGCTCTATCATCCGCATCATATAGTAAAGTGCTGCATCTGGATCGCTACCACGAAGGCTCTTTATGAAGGCAGATGCAAAATCGTAATGATCTTCCTTCCGATAACCAGCTGCTTTCGAACCTATCAAGCTTTGCAATTTTTGCAGATCAACAACTGAGATCTTCGAAATTCTTGCATTCTCGATTGCCATCTCAAGGGTGTTCAACGCAAAGCGAGCATCTCCTTGTGACATACCTGCTATCGTCATTAAGACATCGTCGGTCACCGATATGTTGTAACTTGAGATTTTTTCATCGACTATCAAAGCGCGTTTCATTATCTGAATCAGCTCTTCGTTGGATAAAGGCTTCAGAAATATAACTCTGCACCTTGAAAGCAAAGGCGGGATGACCTCGAAGGATGGATTCTCCGTGGTTGCTCCCACCAAGATAATCGTTCCATCTTCAACTTTCGAAAGTAGAACGTCCTGTTGAGCTTTGTTCAATCTATGTATTTCGTCTATGAAAAGCACTGTTTGCCTGCCGTATTTCTTCATCTCCTGAGCTCGATTCAGCATTTGTTTTATTTCGTTCGCTCCGTGCAACGCGCCACTGAGAAGATAGAATTCGGCATCAACATATCTTCTTATCAGCTCGCCTATGGAACTCTTCCCACAACCTGGAGGACCATAAAGAATGCACGAAAATATTGTTCCCTTCTGCAGGGCTTTTCGCAGAATTCCATCTTTTCCCATCACATGGGTTTGACCGATCAGATCGTCCAAACTCTTAGGTCTGACTCGCTCCGCAAGAGGGGCATCAGTTGGCTTGCGATCGACCATTTAAGTCCTCCAGTTTAGATGGATTTGAAATACTCCACAGTCATAATTAAACCCTCTTCCAAAGCTGTTTGTGGGCTCCAGCCAAGTTCAACTCTCGCCTTTGATATGTCCAGAATACTCTTTCTCAAATCGCCTTTTCTCGGAGGAGCATAGGTTGGTTCCTTTTTGTAACCTGTTATCTTGGCAAGAGACTTGAAAAGTTGGTTCACCGTAGTTCCAATACCTGTACCGATGTTGTAAACACCCACGATGTCCTCTTTCATTGCCAAGAGGTTCGCCTGCACAACGTCCCTGACGTAGACATAGTCCCTTGTGTATTCTCCGTCTCCAAAAATTATGACTTCGTCATTTTTGAGCATTCTGGCAGTAAAGATTGCCACAACACCAGCTTCGCCGTAGGGATCTTGTCTTGGTCCATATACGTTCCCGTATCGGAGCGACACATAGTTCAGGCCGTACTCTTTTTTGAAAAATTCTAAGTACATCTCAACAGATCTTTTCGCTATTCCATAGGGGGAAATGGGGTGTGGTTCCACCGTTTCTGGAGTAGGGGTCACGACATTGTCTCCGTAAATGGCCCCACCAGTTGAGGAGAACACGAATTTCTTTACCCCGTATTTTACAGCTTTCTCAATCAGCACAAGAGAACCAAGAACATTTGTTTGCGCGTCTTTCGATGGTTCTTTTACTGATATGCTGACACTCGCTTGAGCCGCAACGTGAAAAACGTAATCAAACTTGTGAAGCTGGAAAACCCTTTCCATCATCTCCGAGTCTTGGATGCTCTGCTGGTAAAAGAGTGCCGCCCTGTTCATATTTTCTATCTTTCCAGTTGAAAGGTTGTCCACAACGACAACCTTGTGACCTTGCTGAAGCAAACTTTCAACAAGATGAGATCCTATGAAACCTGCGCCCCCTGTCACAAGAACGTTCGCCATTCTCAGTCACCTTCTTGTTCTTCCTCTTCTTTCTCACCCTTCTCAATTGCCGCCAGGTCTTCCAAAACCTCCTGTGGCAACTCAGTAACGTTGACGAGGTTTCTGCTTTCTTTGATGAATTTTTCAAGTTCTTCGGCCTTGGATTTGTCAAAATTGATTATTATCCTGTAAAACTCCTTGACTCTCTCTCTTGTTCGTGCTGTTAAATAGTGTGAAAGATGTCGAGCAATCTTGTCGGCGGCTTCCAACGAGACACCAAGAACATAGTGGAAAAAGTTTCTAACCCTCCTCTGAAGCACAAGCATCATTTGAGCTTTTCTCTTGCCTTTGGTTGTTAGGGTTATCAAGCCGTACTTTTCGTAATCCACATACCCAAGATCCGCAAGTCTTCTAACGGCGTTGGTTACACTTGGAAAAGTCACCCCAACCTTCCTTGCGACAGTGCTTATCCTTGCCGCTGGCTGCTTTTGCTGGATTTCGTAGATCACAACCAAGTAATCCTCAAGCGTTGGTGTTAAAACCTTCTTTCTACCTCTAGGCATCCTACCTACCTCCCTTTGCAGTTATCGTAGAATATTCTGACCTTCTTTATATCCTGCCAGGTTAGATCTTTCGGCGAACCTTTTTCCTTGGATGGATTCCTCAACAGATAGCTTGGATGAAACATTGGAAAAAGTATCTTACCGCCTCTCCATTGGATCTCCTTTCCTCTATATTCTGTGATAGAAACATTCTGACCAAGGAGAAAGGAGAGCGCGGTGCTACCCAGGGGAATTATGTAGATTGGATCAACTATCATTATCTGAGCGTAAAGGTAATGTCCGCAAGCTTTTTGTTCTTCAGCGTTTGGTACACGGTTTTCCGGTGGTCTACATTTGACGACGTTGCAAATGTACACGTCTTCTCTTCTCAAACCAACAGATTCGAGAATCTTTGTGAGCAACTGTCCGGCCTTGCCAACGAACGGGCGACCAGTTTTGTCTTCCTCTTCCCCCGGACCCTCTCCCACAAACATTACTGGAGCGAACAAATTTCCTTCGCCAACTACTACGTTGGTCCGTTTTTCACTCAATGGACATGCCGTGCATTTCCCAACACGTTCTGAAACAATTTTCATCAGCTCTTCCCTTGTCACGCAAATTCCTCCTGGATTTCAAAAACTATGTTTTAGAACAATAGGTTTTTTTAATTATATCATATCCATTTGCTATAGTTTAGTCTGCTGTAAGAGACGAGAAGTTCAAAAATCCTCAAAATTGCTTTTTGATCTTTATAATCTTTTGTCACCCAGTACGACAGTCGGGAGGGTTTAACTGATTTTAAAAATTTTCAAATTAATCCGACAAAGCTCTTTGAATTCTTTCGAGCAGCTCGTCAACAGAATAGTAGCCGTAAAGCCTGCCAACGTCTCTGTTGGTAAAATCCTTCAAAACTTTTTGGTATATTTTCTGCATTATGTTTTTTCTGCAGTACACCCATGTCCCCCAAGGCAGTCTTCCCACTAAAATTGATACGTCAAGTGGATACATCAAGAGATCTACAAAAAGAAGAAATTCGTCGTCATCTGCGCATTCAACAAATGCGATCTTTGGATCAATGTCAAAGATCTTCATATTGCTCAAATGAAATGTGAATTCTCTGATATCTTTTATTTTACCTGACAACACCACTGTAAAAACTTCTTCCAGCGGGCGGTTTTTCAGGAATTTTGAAAGGTAGAACAGTTCTTCCTCCTTTGCCACCTTCAGAAAACCTGTGTCGGTTACCAAAGCAACTGCAAAGGCAAACAACATGTCTTCATCAAGATCCTTCTTGCTGGATAGATCGTACAAGTTCATGACGTTGGCTGTCCTCATCCTCATATGCGCAAAAGCCGCCATTTTCACGAAATTCTCATCGCTCACCTTGTGATGGTCATATATACTGTAATTGAAGACCAAAAAGGGTAGCTTCTGGGGATCAGACGTATCGTAAATGTTGAAACCAACCACTCTGGGCGGGATAATGTTGCGAATTCCGAGTCTTTTCATCAAATTTTGAACAGTCGAATCTGGCTCAGGAATGTAGATGCCCCCACCAAAGACCTTGTAACCCCAGTATGCGCTGGCAAAACCATCCGCATCCGCTCGGTTATGAGTGATGTGCAGAATTGGCGTATCACCAGAGAGCCGTTTGATCTGGATTCACCTTCTTTTTCTTTATTTTTCTCAGTTTCTCGGCACTTACCACTCTCAAACGGTCTTCGAGCTCACTTTTTGACGCTATTACATCGAGGACTTCCCTTGCCCTTTGGATAATTTCTTTGGGTAAACCTGCTATAGCCGCAACATCTACACCATAACTTTTGTCTGCCACACCATCCACGACCTTGTGCAAGAAGATCACCTGCGATCCTTGCTCGATCACTTGAATGGTCTTGTTTGTTATGCCTTCGTAGAGATTTGCAAGTTCTGTTAGCTCAGTAAAGTGTGTTGCAAAGACACACTTGCACCCGATCTTTGTGTGGAGATATTCAGAGATGGCCCAAGCTATGCTTATTCCGTCAAAAGTACTTGTTCCGCGACCAACTTCATCTAAAAGCACAAGACTATCTTTTGTTGCTTTGTAAACGATCTTTGCCATCTCGTTCATTTCACTTAAAAAGGTGCTTCTGCCCGCAGTTATGTCGTCTCGAACTCCCATTTTGACAAAAACCCTGTCGAAGATTGGCAGGATGGCTTGCTCAGCTGGAACAAAACTTCCGATCTGTGCCATTAAAACTGTTAGCCCAATTTGCCTTACAAAGGTGGATTTGCCACTCATGTTTGGTCCAGTCAAGATCACAAAGCTTTCTTCTTCAGAGATTGATATGTCGTTCGGTACGAAGTTCTCCGTAAACCTCTCGGCAATTGGATGACGAGACTTCACGAGAATAAGTTTTCTTTGGTTGTTAAAGTTTGGCCTGCAGTATTTGTTCAAAGTGGCTGCGTACGCCAAACTCTGAAGAACGTCCACTTTGGCTACAAAATCAGCCAACGCAATGATCCTGTCCAGCTTTTCAAGAATTTTGGCACAGAGCTTGTCGAAGAGTTCTTTTTCCCTTCTTTCCAACAGCTCTTTGGCGTGAAGTATTTTCTCCTCGAACCTTTTGAGTTCCTCTGTAACAAACCTTTCTGCATTCACAAGGGTCTGCTTTCTTATGTAATCTGGCGGGATCTTGTACAGATGAGACTTCGTGACCTCTATGTAGTAACCGAAAACCGTGTTGTAACCTACCCTGAGGTTTGGAATATTGGTTCTAATTCTTTCTTGTTGCTCGTATTCTGCTAAAAATTTCTCAGAGTGGTAAACCAGCTCTCTCAGCTCGTCTAATTCTTTATCGTACCCTTGCCGTATTACTTTTCCTTCTCCAACAATGTTGGAGGGTTCATCCTCAACGGCTTTTGACAACTCTTCACGCAAATCACCAAGACAATCCAAATTCTCTGCCTCTGCAAAGGCTTCATTTGTGAGGAGAAGTTCTTTTATCTTTGGAACAACTTGCAAAGTTGCCTTCAGCGCAACAAGGTCCTTCGGAGTTGTTTTTCCGTAGCGAAGTCGACCTGCTATTCTGTGAAGGTCTTTGACTGAATGAAGATACTCGCGAAGTTCGTTTAAAAGGAGTTGATCCTCGACAAAGGCTTGAACCTTATCTAAACGATCAAGGATTTCATTTTCATCTCTGACAGGTTGAACAATCCAATTTTTCAAAAGTCTTGAGCCCATAGATGTTTTAGTGTGGTTTAAGATATCAAACAAGCTTTTTCCCTTTGGTTCAAATAGATTCAAATGTTCAACAGTTGTCGAATCAAGGATCAAAAACTTCTCATCTCTTATGCATTTTGGCGGTTTGAGCATGATTTCTTCAACCATCATCGTGTAGCGCAGATACCTAACCATCGCTGCAAAAGCTTTGAGACTTTCCCCAAGTTCCAAATGATCTATTGCAACAACTTTAAAGGCTTTCGCAACGTCTTGTTCCATCCCGTATGGATTCAAATGCCAGTCTTGAAGCGGCTCAACAAGCACACCGAAAATATTTTCAAAATTCGACTTCAAGACAGGTTCGCAGAGTATCTGGGTCGCACGCAAAGAATAGATGAAATCTACCATTGAGTCGAGGTTGTCAAAGGAGGCAATCAAACTGTCTCCGGTGGAGACATCCACTCCGGCAAGATGGTATCTGTCTTTGTCTTTTGTAACCACAACCAGGTAGTTGTTTGAATCGCTTTCGAGTAACTCATCTTCAACAAGGGTCCCAGGTGTTACAATACGTGTGACTTGCCGTCTGACCAAACCTTTGGCGGTGGCAGGATCTTCCATCTGATCACAGATGGCAACTTTATACCCAAGCTGAACAAGCTTTTTCAAGTAGGAATTCAAAGCGTGGTAGGGAACACCTGCCATTGGTGCCCCCTGGCGCTGAGTTAAGACGAGATCCAGCGCTTTCGAAACAGTGTAAGCATCTTCAAAAAAAGCTTCGTAGAAATCCCCCAAGCGGAAAAGGAGTATTGCATCCTTGTACTGAGATTTAATCTGCAGATACTGTTGCATCATCGGGGTGAGTTTCAACAAACTCACCTTCTCTTCGGTTCAATCACCTTGTCGATCAGTCCATATCTGAGTGCTTCATATGCATCCATGAAGAAATCTCTGTCCGTATCCTTTTCAATCTGCTCTATGGGTTGTCCTGTTTTTTCGCTCAGAATGCTGTTTATTAAGTTCTTTATTCTCAAAAGTTCCTTTGTAATTATCTCAACATCCTTGACAGGTCCTTCGGCACCGCCGAGTGGTTGGTGCAGCATTATTCTGGAATTTGGAAGCGCATAACGCTTTCCTTTCGCACCACTCGCAAGCAAAACTGCCGCCATAGAAGCCGCCTGACCAACACATATCGTAGCAACATCGCATTTAACATACTGCATCGTGTCGTAAATCGCCAAGCCAGCGGTTACCGATCCACCAGGACTGTTTATGTAAAGCTGAATATCTTTGTCAGGATCCTCTGCCTCGAGAAACAAAAGCTGCGCAACAACGAGGTTTGCAGTGTGATCGTCAATTGGATAACCCAAGAAAACTATCCTATCTTTTAATAGTCTTGAGTAAATGTCGTAAGCTCTTTCGTATCTTCCAGTGGTCTCAACGACAATCGGTACCAATTGATCACGTTCTATTTTCTTCATTCTCTTTCGCCTCCTTGTCGGCTTCTTGAGGATTTACATCGGTGATCTTCGCCTTGCCGAGTATCAATTCCCCGACCTTTGTCCTAAGAAGATTCCATTCGACTTCCTCCCGAAGGTCCTTGCGGTTTTTCAAAAGTGATTTCGCTCTCTCGACGGATATTCCCCAGTTTGGAGCTATGACTTCAGCCTGCGCCAAAATTTCCTCTTCACTTACCGAAAGGTTGTTTTCCTTGACTACTTTTTGCACGGCATACGTTTTCTTCAAATCCGAAATGTAGAATTTTCTGAGCGCTTCTTTGATTTTCTCGTCATCACCATATTCCTTCAAAAGTCTCTGATATTCTTTCGAATCTTTCTTCATTTTTTCAAAAGCTGTCTGAACAAGTTCATCCATCGTGCGATCGGATATCACCAATTCAGCGGTGTCAACAAGAATATCCACTGCCTGGTTTATCAAAAATTCCTTGACATCTCTCTCGTAAATGTCGCTGCCCTCTTTTTCGATAGCCTTTTTCAGCTGATCTAAGGTTTCATATTCTGTGCTGATCATTTTCGCAAGTTCATCGGAGATCTCTGGCAGGGTTCTTTTGTTCACTTGAATTAGCTCTATTTTGTAGTGATAGACATTTCCTTCACCAAAATCCTTGTCGAATTCGATCACGTCCCCGGTCTTCTTACCAACAATCTCCGTCACAACAGGTCTGTCGTCATCCTTGTGCAAAATGTACTCGGTTTCTTTTTGATCAACAAGGACTTTGCCATCCTTGCTGATGGTCATTTTGACTCGCACCAGATCCTCATATTCAGCCGGTCCTTCTTTGGGTTCAACGATGGCGTGAATCTGCTGAAGATCCTTGAGTTTCTGTTCAACATAATTCGAGACTATGTAATCTTTCTTGGGCTTTTTCAGTTCTATCTCTTCGAATGCTTTGAGCACAACCTCGGGTGCTCTATGCATCTCAATGCTTAACCTTGCCGTTTCCCCAGCTAGATCGAAATCAACCAAGATTGGTGGCAAAATCGTTTCCTCATTCGAAAGATCTTTGGCAACTTGTTGCCAAAGCAGATCCAGCATTTCGGACTTGATAGTTTCCGGATATCTCATTTCAACAAGTCTTGATGGTGCTTTACCTTTCCTAAAACCTGGAACCTCCACTCTCGAAGCAACTGCTCTGACTGCCTTTTGGCGAATCTCATCGCTTTCTTGCTTTGAAAATGTGTATTCAACCACCAACACGTTTCTATCCTGTGACTTTGTTGTTTTCTCCATGCTATTTGACCTCCTTGCTGTTTGAGTACATTAGTATATTACATCAAAAAAGCGCCTCCGTTTAGAGGCGCAAAATCACCTTAATCTGGCTGGGAGGGGAGGACTCGAACCTCCACCGGCGGATCCAGAGTCCGCTGTCCTACCGTTAGACGACCTCCCATCGCCATCAAATTATAGCATTAAGGGGGATGACGGTCAAGGCTGAGCGCTTTCCAAAAACAGAACGATCTTCTCAACTTCTGTAGTTCCAGGGGAAGGATATTGATCTTTCACGATTCCTGTTCCATAGATCTCGATATTCTCAAACCCAAGGTGTTTCAACACAGCAAAAGCATCTCTGAGAGTTAACCCCCTCAAATCTGGCACAACACCCTTCGGAAAACTCATGATTTGCTCCTTGGAGAGCTCAAGTATTCTCTTTACAATTTTTGCAAAAACAGGTGCGGCAACTTCGCCAGCCAGATATTGATCGGCCGAAGGTTCGTCCAACCAGATCAAAATGGTGTATTTCGGATCCTCGTGTGGATAAAATCCAACGAAGATAGAATAGTACTTGTCCTCGCCAACGGCGATCTTCTGTGCCGTTCCGGTCTTTCCAGCCACCCTGAGATTCGGCACCT
>FWWM01013223.1_pt1 | contig 13431 bp, 12 predicted proteins | sample 2228351 | NCBI WGS metagenome assembly FWWM01 (sample SAMEA103939774, study PRJEB20133) | metagenome | reverse complement strand
AGAAAATAATTTTACTTTTGAGCGGTAAAACTGTGTAAAAATGAGCTTAAGCGAGGAAATAAAAAAAGAAAATGGTTTTGAATACCTTGAAAAAGGGGAGGGGCATCCGGTCATAATTTTGCACGGACTTTTTGGGGCGTTAAGCAATTTTACTGATTTGATCAATACTTTCGAAAATCGTTTTCGGTTAATTGTGCCAATCATGCCATTATATTCCATGCCATTGTTAAATACAGGTGTTCCTTCCCTGGCAAAACATATTCATGATTTTGTAAAATATAAAGGGTTAAACAATTTCACCATGTTGGGAAATTCCTTGGGAGGACATGTTGCTCTAATTTATACATTGAAACATCCTGACAGGGTGCATTCTTTAATTTTAACCGGGAGTTCGGGCTTGTATGAAAATGCTTTTGGCGGTTCTTTTCCTCGTAGAGAAGACAAAAATTATTTAAGACAAAAAATTGCGGTTACTTTCTATGACCCTAAAATGGTGACCGACGAATTGGTAGATGAAGTGGCAGAGATTGTCAAAGATAGGGAAAAGCTGATACGTGTATTAGCTCTGGCAAAGTCGGCAATAAGAAACAACTTGGCCAAAGAATTGCCCAAAATTAAGCAACCGGTATGTTTGATTTGGGGTAAAAATGATAACATAACACCACCACATGTTGCCGAGGAATTTCATAAATTGCTACCTGATTCCGATTTGTATTGGATTGATAAATGTGGTCATGCCCCCATGATGGAGCATCCCGAAGAGTTCAACAAAATTATGGGAGAGTGGATGGGACAAAGGTTTGCTCTATAAAATGAAAATAGAAAAAATAGAATTTTTAGGCAGTTTTACTTCGATAGACCGTTGCCCCAAATGGATTTTGCCGGAAATTGCTTTGATCGGAAGATCGAATGTGGGTAAGTCGACTTTTATTAATTTTTTGACAAATCAAAAAAATTTAGCCAAAACTTCATCTACTCCGGGTAAAACAAGACAGATTAACTATTTCAGGATCGACAACCGCTGGTATTTGGTCGATCTGCCCGGTTATGGCTATGCCAAATTAAATGCAACAGAAAGGAAAAAAATAAATCATTTAATTCATGATTACTTATTATACAGAAAAGGGCTTACGCTGTTATTTTTACTTATTGATGCCCGTCATCCAGCTTTACCAATAGATTTGGAAATGTGCAACTTCCTTGGTGAAAACAATATACCATTTAGTTTGATTCTTACTAAAACAGATAAATTAAGTAAAATCGGATTACAAAAAAACATAAAATTATTGGAGCGGAACTTATCACAACATTGGGAGCCGTTGCCCAATATTTTTACGGTGTCGTCACTAAAAAAAACAGGCAGGGAGGAAGTTTTGTCTTATATTGAAGAGGTTATTTCAACTTTAAGATAAACAAAAAAGCCGGTCTTTACCGGACCGGCTAAAAAAATTAAAACCAAACTTATTTTAATAAAGTCAAATAACCGGTGGTACTATAATCTTTTGATTTTGATTTTGCAACAAGTATAAAATAATATGTGCCCGGTGATGCTTCAAGGCCGGCAGAAGTACGTCCATCCCAACCTATGTTGACATTGTCGGTTTCGAACATTAACTCTCCCCAGCGATTGTAAATAGACAATTTAAATTCCTCGAAACCTCCCCCTAAAATTCTGAAGACGTCATTGATTCCGTCTCCGTTGGGTGAAAATACGTTGGGTATAAGAACATTATCCAGTATGGTAATATAAATGACGGCGGTATCGACACAACCATTGGTGTCTGTTACGGTCAATGTTACGGGATAAGTCCCGGGAGCATAATAGATGTGATAGGGATTCTGGATATTTGATTGGTTGCCGTCAGAAAAATTCCAGCCCCATGCTACAACACCACCGACACTAGTATCGACAAATTGGATTGGCATACCGGGTAAAACATTATTGGTGTCGCTATATCCATAAGCCGTGGGAGGAGGAAAAACGCCAATATTTAACATTGCCGGTGACGATTTACATTGGCCGGATGGACTTTGAGAGGTAACCATGATTGTGCCGGCTCCGGTTCCCCAATTAACGGTAATTTGAGAACTGTCTGAATTAGCACTCACAATGGTTACTCCGTTAGGAAACGTCCAAGAATATGTACCGCTGCCACCGGAGGCAGTAAAAGTAACTTCGTTTTCGCCTATACAAAGTATGTTTTTTCCGTTGATGACAGGAGCCGATGGGGCATTTTCTATCAACATAAATGGATAACCGGGATCAGTAAATGCCCATCCGGTGCGTTTAACTGTATTAAATGAACCGAGTGTGCCTGTAATATTTGCTCCTGTATTAGTCCAGAGGGTATTAGTATTGTGCCAATGAGCTATACCGTTCCAACTGCCATCGTTGGGAGATACATAAGTTATGGTAACATCTGCAGCGGTATTACCATTGACCAATTCAATATCGTGATAAAACAAGCTGTCGGTTTTACAAATTGTACCATCATTTGAAGCACGGCTAAAACCGTCGATATTGGGGTCATTGTTGACAAATCTGACAGAATAAGAAGCCGGCGTGTTTGATGTGGGTTTAAGTACAACAGGACGATAGCGTGCAGGTGCTATGGATGAACCTACAGGAAAAAGATAGTCCTGGGTAGAATTGGCATCCCATTGCAAAGAACCATTTCCGCTGCTGCTTACAAATCCGGTGGTTGTAGTTGTTGGTGCATTTGTGACTACTGCAGTGGGAGAGGGATTCATCACATGCATGGTATTTGTGCCGGTAGCTAATTCGACAGTGGTAAGGTTTAACGTTCCCGTATTATCGATATTGGCATCTACGGTTTGAGTTTTGATACCTGTTCCCGTAAGAGTCAGGTTATGAAATGTGGTTATTTGAGATCCTGTAATGAGCTGATTTGTACCATCCAATGTAACCAAACTGTTGTTTGCATTGAAAGTGCCGTCATTGATCCAATCGTGTTCAATATAATAATTTCCGTTTCCCTGTGAAGTGCCGTTGGTGTTTATGTGAAAATCGCCATTGTTTCCTGCGTTTCTCACATAAATACTACCTTCATTATTCAAAGTTCCGGCATTGATCATAACATCACCGTTGACATGAAAGGTGTTGTTGAAATTGTGCACATTGGCTCCATTGATAAATAGGGTATTTTGAGCTTTTATTGCTGTTGAAACATGACAAGTAATCAAAGCTGCCAGATAATATAGTTTTTTCATAGTACAATGATTATTTCAAAACAAATTTAATATTTTTTAATAAATGACAATAGATCTCATAAAAAAGTTGCATCGATTATCCATGTAATGAAATAATTTTTTAGAAAAAAACCTTTGGTTTATTGATCTTTATTTTTCAAAAATCCGAATTTTTGAGCAAGAAACATGGCTGTATCATGAATGATCATGCTTTCTTTTTCGTCTCCTGTTGACTTTCTTAGAGTTTCAGCAAGCAGAAACATTCGTTGCACAATAAAATAACGCATTTCGTCAGTGGTCATATCTTTTGTCCAAAGATCCAACTGCAAAGTATTGTTTGTGGAAGGATCCCAAAGAGCCATCAGTATCGATTTTATTTCCTGAAGTTCATTTTGATTATTTAACCATTTTATTTTTTCAGGCATGGCTTTTTCGTCCAATTCCACTTCAATGGTTAATTTGTTTGTTTTTTTATTCATCGGGTCTGTAGTTTGATTGTTTTAAAAATTCCGGACCATTTGTGAGATTAAATAAATCATTAAGATTTTCAATCTTGTTATGCTTGACATAACTCAACACAATTTTGTAACCTAGCCAATGAGCGGCTCGGCCGGGCGATCCTTCCGGAAATCCGGGCGTGAACGGACCATCATTGATGTATTTGGCTATTTCTTGATTTTCAGTTGAAAAGAGCAAATTTTTCTCCAAAAAATACTTCCACATATGGGGTTCGTTGTCTTCCAACCACTTTAATTGTTGACGGCTGTATTTAAATAAAATAGTGTCACTTTTTTCAGGGAGAATATTTTTCAAGGCATAAAAAATTTTCCCGTAATAAAGCATAAAGTCAAGAATCGAAGGATTTTCAAATTCGGGTTCGTATTCGGTGGATATCCATCCATACAAAGCATCGCGGACAAGATATTCTTTTGACATTTTTTGAATCATGTATTTCGGAAAAATGATTGAATAATAGGTTGCATCGGGACCAAGAAACATATCCAGTCCAATTGCCAGCAGGCTGTCATCGCAAACAATGGCATAATTAAAGGCGGAGATAAAATAAATTACTTCGTTGGGAATATTCTTGCCGGGGCATAAGGGTTTAAATCTTTTAAATGCTTCATTGATTTCAAGATTAAAATCCGAAAGGTTTTGAAATACGCTGTCGGTTTTGTGTTTAATTTCCAATATGTTAAAATCATGAGTGAAACTGTTTAGATAATAAGGCATACCGGGATGATCAGATGTCCCGACTCTGATAATTTGAGAAGTGAATAAAGGGAAAAATTTGGGATATGATTTGGTAAGCTGTTTAATATCTTTTTCATCTATAGAATCATGGCTCAATTCAAAAAGGTCCTGGTGAAATTGCCGGAATGAAATTTTTACTTTATCATCGGGCTGTATATGTAATAATTGTGGTTGGGTATTTTCGCTACATGAAAATAAACTTCCGAAAATGATTAATAAAGTAGAATATGTATTTTTTTTGACAAATTGAAACATACCGCAAATAAAATAAAAAAGCCGGAATAATCCGGCTTTAAACAAAAAGATTAAAATTGTTTTACTTATTAAGAATTGTAAAATAACCTGTAACTTCTTCTCCATTATGTCTTATCAGAATAAAATAGTATGTTCCGTCGCTATGACCATCTCCATCCCAGTCGTTTTGATAATTGTCAATTTCGTAGATTTTATTTCCCCAACGGTTATAAATGATTAGTTTATTTTGACCTTGTAAACCTTTAATAAACAATACATCATTTTTTCCATCTCCATTGGGGGTAATGATATTGGGAAACAAGAAATCTTCATAGATTTCGATTGATTTGCACGTTTCGCTTTCGCAGCCATCGGGGTTTTTAATTTTCAAACATATCGTATATTGACCTGTTTTATCAAAAGTAAATGAGGGATTCTGTTCTGTTGATTGCAAACCATTATTTACGGTCCATTGCCATTGCACAGGGTTGATGGACAAATCTGTGCATTGAACAGGTGTGTTAATTTTAACAGGAGAAGAAGGACTATAGGTAAAATCAGGATAAATAGGAGAGACATAAACATAGACAGAATCATTTGCAGAATTTCCGCATTGGTCGGTAACATTGACATAGAGTGTTTGAGTTTGTGTCAATTGAAGCGTGATGGAAGAAGTGGTGTCGCCTGTATTCCATTGGTAGTAATATACACCCGATCCACCTTGAACGAGGGCTGAGAGTTGGATGGGATCATTCAAACAAATGGATGTGTCGTTATTTAATGATAGCGACATGGGAGGGTAGATAGGTACATTAACAGTAATTGTGTCACGTATTGTGTCTTTACTGCAATTGTCAATGGCCATAAAATAATATGTAGTGGTGGTTGATGGATGAATAAGCAAAGGATTGGAATTATAAGTAAAGCTTCCATCATACCAGACAATGTTTAGTGGATTACCGGAGCCGCCGGAGATATTTTTAAAAAGTAATGCAGTATCTCCAGGACATAATAGATTGGTGTCATTCAAATTGATGGAGGTTAAGGGAGGGTGATTGATTACGGAGACATAAACTGTATCGGTGACAGTTTTATTACATTCGTCAGTGATGGTTACAATATAGTAGGTATTGTTTGAAGGACTCACAAAAATTGTATCTGAAGTATAGTTGCCGGGTGTCCAATTATATGTAAAGGGCCAGTCACCACCTGTAAGGGTAACAAACACCGGTACAGTGTCGTCCACACATACTTTCACCGGATTGTTTGGAGTTGTTTGCATACTGTCGTAATCGGCAATATAAAAAGTTACGGTTTGCGTATCATTTACATTACAAACAGTTTGAATCAATTGAATAATAACACTTTCGGGTCCTTCTGTCTGACCGTCAACTATAGCCCAGATGTTGAATGAAGCAGAATCTTCGCCCGGAAGAAAATAATTCGATGTATTTATGTAATTATAATCAACACCATTGGTAGCGGTTCCCGAAATATTGAATGTAAAGAATAGCGTATCGGTGGTGTCGGAGCGGGTCAATAATAAAGTGGCCATTCCACACCCTTCATAAAGCATTGAATCGATAGATTGTACGTCAATATTTGAAGACATAGTGATATTGTTACTGGAAAAACTGCCTTCCTGGAGAAAAACACCTGAGTCAAAGGCCTGATCGAGGGCATCTCCAATGGCAAGCTTTATATGGAATGTGTCACCACAACTTAAAGGAGCCAAAATAGCGGTAAGCGGCACAGTATAGCCATCATATTGCACAAATTGTCCGGTGCAATTATCCACATAATATGCACAATTGGTACAACCCGAAGGAGGGCCGGGACAATTATAATTTCCCATGTTTACATTATTGATGGTAACCGGAGTGGTTGTGTTGGGTATTAAGGCTACATTGATGGCATTGTTGCTATAGGGTCCATTGATACCCGGACCACTCAAAAAGAAACCAAAAGCATCGTTAAAACTACCCACATATTCGGGATATTCTTCCGATGCAAAAACAAAGTTAAATTTAACTGTGTCGCCTGTGGCAATAAAATCAAATTCCAGTACTGCAGCGTCATTAATCTGCAGTCCGGCAATGGCAGCCAAATCAGGATCTGTGTAATTTTGAGTGGTGGGTGTTCCGGCACTAGGAGAATTGTTTGGACCGGGTGCTGTGGTAACAACATTGCCGGAACCCATGATGATTCCACTGGGTATTCCAATGCTGTTTCCGTTAGTAAAGTATGCTACCTGATTTGTTATTGTATTGGCAGTTTGTCCATTGAAAGTGATGTTAAATGCCTGTACGCCGCTTCCCAATAATACATTCTGCACAAGCTGGGCGGGTGTTTGAGTGTTTTGCACCTGTAATATCTGGTTAAAGCTGTTTTGACAAAACAAAAAAATGCTTCCAACAAAAAATAGTAATTTTATCATAAGCTATTAAATTTTTTTACTGACTTGACGTGAAAAAAAACAATATAGTTGCATTATCGAATTAAATTTAATGGTTCTAAATATTGATGCCATTCGCCTAACACATCTTTAATGACAACCTTTACGGTATATACCCCCATAGCAGCTTCTTTAGAACGAAATTTCCCATCCCAGGTAACATTGGGGTTATTAGTTTCAAAAATTAATTCGCCCCAGCGATCAAAAATTTGAAGATGAAAAGATGCATAAGCATACGTAAAACAGCGGAATTCATCATTTATACCATCTCCATCGGGAGTAAACGCATTAGGCATATAAAATAAAAAAATTGGTTTTACAAATAACTCTTTTGTAGATGTATCTTTACAACCGAATTGGTTGGTGACAATTTGTTGAATTTTATAATTTCCCCAATCAGGTGCCCATAATGATTGAGTAAAACAAGGCAACGAGTTGTTTAACCAAGGTACGGTATAATAACAATCGATTATATCTACCGATTGATTGTCTAATTCAAATTGATTGTTAAAAATATCAATGGTATCAGGATGAAGAGTAAAATGTGATGTTGGTTTAGGATAAACGGTAACAATATCTTTAAGCATGATAGAAGCTGTGTCTATACAACCATTGGAAGTAATGACAGTAAGCGAGACATCATAAGAACCCGGAGATGTGAATGTATGTGTAAATTCAGCGTTTGTGTTGACAGTGCCGTCACTTATGGTCCAAAAATAACTTAGGGGCGTCCAGGCATTGGATAAATTCTTGAATTTCACTGTAAATGGCTGACAGCCACGTGATGTGTCCAATTTGAATTCTGCATGGGGATTAGGATAAACCTTCACTGTATCGGTAAATGATTTTTCACAACCATCGGGATGGGCAATGGTGAGAGTGACAGGATAAAAACCGGGATTGTCGTATGAAATTCCCGAAGGAGTGGAATCGGTTGAAGAGGATGGAATGGCATTAGGGCCAAAATCCCATAAGAAAGTTGCATATTGAGGGTTGTAAATTCCTTTTGCTTTAAATGAAAATTCATTTCCATTGATGCATTGAGGAGCCGGAGGAGAAAAAAATGCCGAAAGTTTTTCCCTGATTTCAAATGTTACATAATCGGTATCGGCACAGGTCCATCCTGGATTGGCAATCAACATTACCGTGAAGGTTCCGGTATCTGTGTAGGTATAAACAGGATTGACTTGTGTGGAGGTATCTTGATTTGTATATGGGTCGCCAAAATCCCAAAAATAAAATGAGGCGCCCTGGCTTTGATTGATAAACTGTACAGTTTTTCCATCACAAAAAATTTGTTGTTCTTGTGCAGAAGCGATAAAAGTCGGATCACAGAGAGCCACATTAAACTGAAAATCACGCAAGTTTTCCGATAATAATATTCCATTCCGATATTCTTTCACTTTAACACCAATGACATATTGACCTTGTTGTGTGGGCTGACCGGTAAGAATACCCGTATGAGCATCAATTTGCAAAGGAGGATTGGCATTCATGGGATAATTCGCCGAATAGCCCGGCCCCCATGGCACTTGGGTAAAGGGCGGTGGTGATGGTTGCGGCATGGGGTTATTAGGACTGCCACCATGAAATGGCGTTGCAAATTCATATACCAATGAATCTCCATCAGGGTCTATGGCAGAATGGTCAAATGTTAAATAGTCATTAGTACATATGACTACCGGAGGAAATTGTTTGAAACGGGGGGAAGAATTGCATTGTTGCCATGCACTTTCAGGTATTCTTGTCCAATATGTATTGCCAAGATTTTGGGGTTGGACCAAATTGACAATGGTTGGATTTCGGCAACATCGTTGGTACACTATATCAACACCCCCGGGGGTATAGGGAATGGTAACAACTACCTCATATGTAGCTTCTTCAACACATACATTTGGCGGGGCAATTAAACAAGGATTATTGATGATTACAGGAATTTTTTTAACAATATAGTTAGAAACCGATATTATACTGATATTTTGCCCGTTTGTTTCAAACAATCCAATTTTTGCTTGACTGTCGAATGGAGTGCCATTGGTATTGGCAGGACTGCAATCTCTGTAAACTTTTAATGTGATTTTAAATTGATTATTACCCAGACAATCATAATAAATCTCGCCCCCTATCAAATGGGTAGAATATAGTAAATCCGAACGAAATGTGACAAGAAAAATCAACAAACCTAAATATATCCTCATATAAAACATATGAGGATAAAATTAGTATTAAAAAATTGATTTTAAAAACCTTTTGTAAAAAATTCTATTAAGAATTATGCAAATTCATGGCTCGGTCAATACCCAAAAAAACAAAATCCAAAACACATTGTTTGGCTTTTTCAATTTTTTCGGGCAATACATTCAGTTCTTCCGAGCTCCATTGTCCCAAGACATAATCAACTTGCCTCCCTTTAGGAAAGTTATTACCGATACCAAATCGCAATCTTGGAAAATTTTGGGTTTGCAGCTCTTCTTCAATGTTTCGCAAACCGTTGTGCCCACCATGGCTACCTTTAGGCCTTAACCTGATTTTTCCGAATGGCAACATGATGTCATCGGTGATTACCAATAAATTTTCAATATCAATTTTTTCTTTTTCCAGCCAATATTTTATGGCTTTCCCACTCAGATTCATGAACGTTTGAGGTTTGATCAAAATTACTTGACGCCCTTTGTACTTTAATTCGGCCCTCAGGGCAAAACGTTCTTGTGAAAATAAAATAGTGGATGCTAAAGCATCCACTATTTTAAATCCGATGTTATGTCTTGTATTTTCATATGTCGGTCCGGGATTCCCAAGACCGGCTATGATATATTTCATCCGGAAAGATTATTTTTTGGCTTCCTGTTGGGCTTCTTCTGCAGGAGTTGCAGCTCCCCGGGCTGTTTTAACATGTACAACCAAAGATTTTGGACTTCCGAGTATTTCTACTCCATCCAATTTTATATCTTCTACGCGTATGCTTTTGCCCAATCCAAGGTTAGTAATATCGATTTCGATAAATTCCGGCAGTTTTGAAGGAATAGCTTTTACTTTCAATTTGCGTTGTTTGATTTGTAACTTACCACCTGCCAAAACACCTTGGGAAACACCGGAAGTTTTGACGGGAACCAACACAGAAACCGGTTTGTTGTCGAATACTTCCAATAAATCTACATGAATGGGATAGTCGGTGATAGGGTCAAATTGTACGTCTTTTAGTACGGTTCTGACAGTTTTACCGTCAAAATTAACGTTGATCAAGTAGGTCTCAGGTTTAGCCAACAAACGTTCAATGTCAATACGTTTGATGATTAAATCATAGTTTTTTTCGCCTCCATAGAGAACAGCCGTCACATTTCCGTTTTTTCTAATATCTTTAGCGTTTTTGGAACCGGTTTGTTTGCGGAGTTCGGCTGATAAATCTAATGATTTCATAAGTTTGAATTTTTATGGTTAACAAATAAAGTTTTTACTAATAGATTCGTAGTTGACAATATTTTTAATTACCTCTGCAAAAAGGGGAGCCACCGATAATACTTTGATTTTTGAGGAATTAAAATGATTGGGAATGGTGTTTGTTACAATAACTTCAGACAATGGTGAGTTTTCAATTTTTTCAATGGCGTTACCAGAGAAAATGGCATGAGTTGAAACAGCTCTCACGGAATTGGCTCCTTTTTCCATCATCAGCGTAGCTGCTTTGGCTAATGTACCGGCTGTATCTATCATGTCGTCAACCAATACAATGTCTTTCCCTTCAACGTCTCCAATGACAAGCATCTTTTCTATTTCGTTGGGTTTTTTTCTGTGTTTGTAACAAATAACAACTTCGCAGTGAAGATGCTTGGCATATGCATTGGCCCTTTTAGATCCTCCCATATCGGGCGAAGCCATCACAAGGTTGGGGAGTTTCAGGTTTTTGATATAGGGGATGAAAATTGTCGAAGCATATAAATGGTCAACAGGGAATTCGAAAAATCCTTGTATTTGGTCTGCGTGCAAGTCCATGGTGATAATTCTGTTGACTCCTGCCGCTGACAACAAATTTGCTACCAATTTTGCGCCTATGGGCACTCTGGGCTGATCTTTTCTGTCCTGACGTGCATAACCATAATATGGAATGACCACATTTATACTTTTAGCCGATGCCCGTTTGGCCGCATCTACCATCAATAATAATTCAAACAAATTTTCGGCAGGAGGCATAGTAGATTGAATGATGAATACATCGTGTCCTCTGACCGTTTCTTCAAAAGATGGTTGAAATTCCCCATCACTAAACCGGTTTAAAATGACATTTCCAAGAGGAGCGCCAAAATTTTCTGCGATCTCTTTTGCCAATGTTTGAGTGGCCGAACCGGCAAATATTTTAACCTTTCTTTCCATTTTTTTGAGGGCTGCAAATTTATCAATATTTCTATGATTTGCAAAAAATCTTTAAAAACAAAAAAATAAGTTTATTGTTTATTTGTAGTTGATAATGTAAGCATTAGCGAATAGTTTCCAAACAATTTGACAGCATTTCCCGGAATATTTCCAAACCGTCGGTGTTATATAAACATTCATCGGCTGCTCTTTCGGGATGGGGCATCATACCCATTACATTGAAATTTTCGCTACATATACCGGCGATATTATTAAGCGATCCGTTAGGGTTTGACTCAGATGTGATATTGCCCTCGGTGTTGCAATATTTAAATAGTATTCTGTCTTGATCTTCGAGTTGTTTGATTATGTCATCGGGAGCAAAAAAACGTCCTTCTCCATGGGCAATTGGAATTTTATATGCTACACGATTTAGATTACTTGTGATAGGTGCTTTTTTTGATACAGGCGCAATGTATACATTGTCACAGATAAATTTCCGGTTGAGGTTATGAAGCAATGCACCGGGGAGTAAACCCGCCTCGCATAATATTTGGAAACCGTTGCATATGCCCAATACATAACCTCCTCGTTTTGCAAAAGCTATTACTTCATTCATAATCGGTGCAAAACGGGCTATTGCTCCGGAACGTAAATAATCGCCATAAGAAAAACCTCCGGGTAATATGATAAAGTCGCAATTTTGTAAATCACGATCTTTATACCATAGATTTACTACTTCAGCTTTTAATTGATGCCGGATAACATAGATGACATCTCTGTCGCAATTTGATCCGGGAAAAGTAATTACACCAAATTTCATAATTTTACATGTTCATAGATGAATGCAAAATTCCAATAATTTTTTGAAGATAAGGCCATGTAATCATTAAATTGATAAAATAAACTTTCCAACGTGTGTTCAAGTTCGTTTTCTGTATGAAGTCGGTTAAAAATAAACCATGTGGTAAAAAGGTCAAAATTAAAAATGTTTGATCATAGAAAAAAACACAAAACCAGGAAAACAACAAAAAGATCAAATGAAAGTTAAAATATATTTTTTGAATTACAGTTTTATTTGATGAACCGGCAAAAGTCAGCAGTAAAACTATAAGTTGAATTGACAAGATAATAAATAGATTTAAGTCGTATGCAGAAATTTTTATTGGGAAAAACCGGTTAATATTTAACATATGTAAAAACTCTTCAAAGTTAATTCCCCTCATTACATGGAGATAAACATAGGCTGAATAAAATGGAAACAAAATGTTGATCAATATCACAAAAGGGAGATTAAGTTTAAATTGCTCAACAGAAAATATAAAGAAAACAAAAGGTATAAGAAAAATCATCATTCTGAAATCGAAAAAAATTGCCCATCCTAATAGAAAAGTACTCCGGATAATTTCAAAAAAATGTGTTTCTACAGGATCCAGGTTGCAGATTGTTTGAAAGGACCAAAGCATTAAGAGTAAACTTAATAAAAGATTCAAATCATACGTTTCGATAAAGAGGGTGAAAAATGCAAAGATTATTAAAGGCGCCCAGGAGTGCTTCAATGTAATTTCTTGTTTGTTCAAAATTGATTTATAGAGTATGACAATCAGTGCTAACAGTATTGTGGTGAAGATTATACCCGGAATGGTATACAATTGTATGTTTTGAAAAAAAAACGTATTATTCAATACAAACTTTGGTTGGGATATAACAAGATTGAAAAATATAATCATTATTACAACCGCAAATCTATTGGACAGATTGCTGTCAATTAGTTTAATCAATTGGTTTTTCATGCTTCAAAATTCAAAAAAACTTGTAAATTTTCTATATATTCACGGTTTCTAAAAATATTTTTACTTTTATAATTTAAAAGAGCACCGCGGGTATCAAATATTAACTTTGAATATTTTATAATAAAATCCCAGTTATAC
>FWWM01013218.1_pt1 | contig 13439 bp, 13 predicted proteins | sample 2228351 | NCBI WGS metagenome assembly FWWM01 (sample SAMEA103939774, study PRJEB20133) | metagenome | reverse complement strand
ATAGGCAACATGTGGTAACATCGGGGGCGAAAGCCCCCATTACAAGGGGGGATCTTTGTGAAGAGAGTACTGGTGTTGGGAGCTGTCATGCTAACAGTTGTTGCATTCAGTCTTACCTTTTACGTCGTTTCACACGGTGGTCCGGCCGACCCGTTCTGGGGTGTGGTGATAAGAGGCGTTCAGGATGCAGCTGAAAAGTTCGGTGTAAACGCAATCTACCTTGGCCCGGAGAAATTCTCAATCAAAGAATTCATCGACTTGGTCAACAGTGCAATTGCGAGGAAACCAGACGGACTTGTTGTTACGATGACAAATCCGGTTGCCTTGGATGAACCTTTACGTCAAGCAATCAGGATGGGCATACCAATTGTGGCTATCAACGTTCCAGATGACAGACCAGTTGAAGAGAAGATACCGTATCTGTGCTATGTGGGAATGAACGAGTACCTTGCCGGGGTTTATGCAGCGAGAAGAATGCTCCAGGAATTCACACCAAAGCGCGCGGTCGTGGCAATCCATGAACCTGGACACGTTGGTCTTGAAGCAAGAGCAAAGGGTGTAGCAGATGTACTTGGAGAGAAAAAGATACCTGTGGAAAAACTTGATATCACCACGGATCCAACAAAGGCCTTAACTTTGCTGAAAAGCTACCTGATGAGATATCCGGACACAGATGCTATTTTTACGCTTGGACCACTCGGCGCTCATCCAGCCATTCAACTGGTTGAAGAGGAAAGACTCGTTGGAAAGGTCAAAATAGGTGCCATAGACCTCACGACAAAGATAACCGAAGCAATTAGAAAAGGTGTCGTAGTTTTCACGATTGACCAACAGCAGTACCTGCAAGGATACTTACCCATTGTCTTCTTGTACATGTACAAGACCTACGGTCTCATGCCAGTTGGAGATATTCTAACTGGTCCTTTCATTGTAGATAAGTCAAATGTCGACATTGTTGAAGAGACCGTCAAAACTGGTTACCGTTAAAATGTCCCACGGCTGACCCGAATCACGGGTCAGCCATTGGTTATCTAAAGGGGGGAAATTTTTGCAGCAGAGAAATCTCTCCACCGTTTATTTGCTTCGGATCAAAGAACTTGGTGCGCTTGTGGGTATTGGTATCTTTTTTGTTGTTTTCTCGGTTATCTCAGAACGGTTTTTGAGCATAGACAACCTGTTTAACACGTTGACTATGGCTGCAGAGCTTGGAATCATAGCAGCTGGTGTTTGCATGTTGATGATAAGTGGCGAGTTTGACTTGTCCGTTGGCGCGGTTTTTGCCGTCGTGTCTATGACGTTTGCTTTACTCATAAACAACGGTTTTGATCCAGTTCTTTCGTTGCTCATCTCGCTTTTTTTGTCTATTCTCGTGGGACTTGTCAATGGTTTGGTAACTGTTAAAACAAGTATACCTTCCTTTATTACAACTCTTGGAATGATGATGTTCTGGAGGGGGATTCTGCTCGCTGTGACCGGTGGTTTTCCCATAATGCTTCAAAGGCGTGTCACTTTGCTGAACTACTTTGGTGGGCGAATCTACGGTGGGCTTCGCTATTCGGCTATCTGGTTTGTCATCTTGGCCTTTGTGGTGTGGTTTATCCTCGAAAGAACTCGCTATGGGAACTGGACGTTTGCCACAGGTGGTAACCTTGGGGCTGCAAAAGCCCTTGGAGTTTCGGTAGAGAAAATTAAGATCACGAATTTCGTGATAAGTTCTCTGTTTGCAGGTTTCTCGGGTATCACGACTTTCGCAAGATTCAGGATAGTCGATCCAACGTTTGGACTTGAAATGGAACTTGAAGCGATTGCCGCGTGCGTTATGGGTGGAACGTTGCTTACTGGAGGGTACGGAAGTGTCCTTGGAGCTGCAATTGGAGCTGTGATGATAAGCATGGTTCGAAATGGTCTTGTTCTTGCTGGTGCACCTGCCTACTGGTACCGAGCATTCATTGGGATTATCTTGATCGTCGCTGCCGTAATCAACGCGAGGATCCGAAAGAAGGTGGCAGGATGAACGACCTACTCGTTGAAATGATAGGCATAAGCAAGAGATTTGGAAAGGTTCAAGCTCTGAGAAAGGTTGACTTCAGCGTGGGAAAACAGGAAGTGGTAGGTCTTCTGGGAGACAACGGAGCTGGAAAGTCGACGCTCATAAAAATCCTCGTTGGCTACTATCAACCGGATGAGGGTGAAATCTATTTTGAGGGTAAGCGTGTTCGATTCCACTCTCCGCGTCAATCGAGAGATCTTGGCATTGAGACGGTATACCAAGATCTTGCTTTGGTTAACCTGATGCCTTTGTGGAGGAATTTTTTCCTTGGCAGAGAGCTTACAGTGAAGTTCGGTCTGTTCAAATTCTTGAAATTGAGGGAAATGAAGTACAGGTCTGTTAATGCAATGAAGGATATCGGTATAACTCTCAGAGATTCCGACGAGACAGTTGCCATGATGTCGGGTGGCGAGCGACAAGCCGTCGCAATTGCAAGAGCTATACATTTTGGTGCCAAGCTTTTGATACTTGACGAACCCACTGCTGCTCTCTCAGTTGGGGAAACAAAGAGAGTTTTGGAACACATACTCGAAGCTAAAAGACGTGGAATCTCGGTGGTTTTCATAACCCACAATATCTACCATGTCTACGAAGTTGCCGACAGACTCGTGATATTGGAAAAAGGCGAAAAAATAGGAGATTACAAAAAGACTGAAGTGACTCCGCAACAAGTTATGGACATAATCGCCGCATCAGCTGGAGTGAAGTGAGGGATGAGTATGCAAATAACTTTCGTTGGTCATGTATCAAAGGATATCAATAAGACTTTGAGAACAGTGACAATTGTACCGGGTGGGGGCGTCTATTACGGAAGTATAGCAGCAAGCAGGCTCGGTGCGACTTGTTCAGTTATAACCAAATGTGCCGAGCAGGACAAGAGTTTGTTTGTCGAGATGGCTCAAACTGTTGGTGCTGTTTCTTTCATGAACAGTCAAAGTACCACAACAATAGAGAATTTTTATCCTTCTGATAATCCAGATGAACGGATCAGTAGAGTTCTCAGCTTGGCAGAGAGTTTCCGTGCAGAAGAGATCTCTCAAATTCGAAGCCAAATACTCGTTGTAACTGCACTTTGGCATGGTGAAATATCAGAGAATCTTTTGCCAACGCTAAGAGAAAACTGTGAATTGCTCGCACTTGATGCACAGGGGTTTCTTCGCAACGTTGATTCAAGCGGTCATATGATGTACTCAAAGTGGGACAGGTTGGACCTTCTGAGCCTTGTGGATGTTCTCAAAGTAGACAACAAAGAAGCCTTCGTCCTGACTGGTGAGACAGATCATTTAGCTGCCTGCCGGAAGATTAAAGAGTACGGCGCTAAGATAATCTTGCTCACACACAACCAAGGTGTCTGTGCATACGATGGCGAGAATTTTTATGAAGCAACTTTCTCACCTTACAAACTTGAGGGAAGGACCGGACGCGGAGATACCTGTTTAGCAAGCTTTTTAGCTTCTTTTGATCAGCCACTTGAATTAGCCGTTGCAATATCTGCTAAGGTGACCTCTGCAAAAATGCAATACCCCGGTCCTTACGTCGGTTAAAAGGAGGTGTTATCGTGAAGAGGTTTTTACTGGTTTCTATCCTGTGTTTTACAACGTTGATTTTTGCGGAACAAGTTCTACACATGTACACTGCATTGGACGAAAACGAGTGGCCAATTTACGTCAAAGCATTTGAGCAAGCAACGGGAATCAAAGTCAACGTCGTGAGAATGTCTTCTGGCGAACTTTTGGCAAGGATTGAGGCTGAGTCAAGAAACCCACGTGCGAGCATTTGGTTTGGTGGGCCAGCAGTTGACCAGATTGCCGCAAAGAAGAAAGGACTTCTTGCACCTTACAAATCCGCTGCAACGGAAAGGGTTCCCGAAGCCTTCAAAGATCCGGAAGGTTACTGGGTCGGATTTTACTTTGGAGCAATCGGATTTGGAACCAACACTGAGCACTTGAAACAACTCAAGGTCGACCCGCCACAATCTTGGTACGATCTGCTGAAACCAGAGTTCAAAGGTAGGATCGCTGTTGCGTATCCGTACACCTCCGGAACTGCTTACACGATATTAGCGGCACTGGTTGCCTTAATGGGAGAAGACAAAGCCTTTGAGTACTGGAAGCAACTTGACAAACAGATTCACCATTACACCAAATCTGGGTCAGCACCTGTAACCGAAGCCGGTTTGGGAGAGGTAACGATAGCCATAGCCTTTGCCCATGACATTCTAGCAAAGGGAGTCGCAAAAGGTTATCCACTTGTTCTAACTTTCCCGAAGGAACCCACGGGTTACGAAATAGGAGCTATGTCACTTATCAAAGGAGGACCTGAGCCAGAACTTGCCAAAAAATTCATAGACTGGATGCTCTCGGCAGAAGCTCAAAGCCTCTTCAAAGAATGGTACAGAATCCCGATCAATCCAGATGCAGAAGTTGCACCCGGCGCTGTAAAGATGCAAGATGTGAACGTGATACCGATGGACTTTGATCACTTTGGAAGAGAAAAAGACAGACTCATCGAAAGATGGAAAGAGGAAATTGAATATGGCAGGTGAACTTATTTTGGCGCGGGCTAAACAGCTCGCGCCGTTAGGTTTCCTCAAAAGGTGGGATTTGAGTGTATGTACGTTCTCAAACAGGTGAAAAGAGTTTTCAATGAACCCATGCTACTGTTCTTGATAATTTTCTGCTGGATATTACTGGCTCTCTTCATGCTTTATCCTCTTTTAATGGTCGGTTTGAGGAGTTTTCAACCGAAGCCTGGGGTTTTTGGATTTGATGTATACAGGGTGATCTTCACCAGGAGGTACTTTATAGCACCAATCTTCAACACCCTAAAACTTGGTGCCACCGTTGCATCCATAGGAGTTCTCATAGGTTATCTTTTTGCCTATGCGATAACCAAGGCGAATATTCCTTTAAAGACACTTTTCAGAACAACTGCCATGTTTCCCATAGTTTCACCACCTTTTGTTGTGGCATTGTCGTTGATCATGCTGCTTGGAAGAAATGGAATTCTGACGAGGACCCTTTTTGGTGGCAAAGCTCCTTTCCAAATATACGGATTTTGGGGATTGGTCATTGTCGAAACCTTGGCGTACTTTCCGACGGCCTTTATGACCATTGAAGCCGTCTTGTTGTCCATAGGTTCTGATCTCGAAGAAGCGTCGATGAGCCTTGGTTCTGGAAAATGGCGAACCTTTTGGAGGGTGACTTTTCCACTTTCAATGCCCGGAATACTATCATCCTGGTTATTGGTGTTCTCCCAGTCGATGGCGGATTTTGGCAACCCGTTGATACTTGGTGGTCGATTCCAAGTGCTAAGCGTTGCCGCATATCTGGAAATAACCGGTTCCTACAGGATATCTCATGGTTCTGCTCTCGCCATCTTGCTGTTGCTACCAACTTTGATTGCTTTCTTTGTTCAGCGTTATTGGCTTTCGAGAAAGTCATATGTTACAATCACCGGAAAACCTTCTTCAATAAGAGTGCTAGAACCTCCTCGATGGGTGAAGGTGATCTTTGTCTTGATATGTTTGGCACTTGTAGCGGGTATATTCTTGATCTACGGTACGGTTCTTGTGGGCTCGTTCACCAAACTTTGGGGTGTAAACCACACTTTCACACTTGCCAACTACAAATATGCCTTTGGAAGAACGACCCTGAAATACCTCACAGACACACTTCTTCTTGGCTCGGTTGCGACACCACTTTGCGGTGTACTAGGCATATTGATAGCCTATCTTGTGGCAAGAAAAGACTTTCCAACCAAGAGATTTATGGAAGCAACGGCTTTGATGGGTTTTGCAGTTCCTGGAACAGTGATTGGTATCGGCTATCTTCTTGCCTTCAACGACAAACCGCTGATGCTGACGGGTACCGCCTTGATAATAGTCTTGGTTTTTGTCTTTCGCGAACTGGCCGTCGGTGTGCAAAATGGTGTGGCTGTCTTGTACCAAATAGATAAATCAATAGAAGAAGCATCCTCAGATTTAGGTGCAACTAGCAACAGGACCTTCTGGCGTATTACCATGCCTTTACTGATGCCAGCCTTTTTCAACGCGTTGTTCACAGCGTTCGTGAGAAGTATGACCGCCATCAGCGCAGTGATCTTTGTTGTATCGGCTCGATGGAATCTCCTTACAGTTCGAATACTTGGCGCTGTTGAAAACGCAGATCTCGCCCAGGCAGCCGCTTTGAGCTGGTTGCTCATCGGCATAGTCTTAGCCGTAATGTTCTTGCTCAGATTTCTGACGGTCAACATCTCGTACCAGGCAAGACTTAGGAGGATTGGAACATGAACGAATACTATGTTGAGGTGAGGAACCTTGTAAAAGAGTTCAAGGAATACGGCTCAAACAGCACGGTTTTGGCCGTGAACAACATAAGTTTTGGTGTCAAAAAAGGGCAACTTGTGACCTTACTTGGACCTTCAGGCTGTGGAAAAACAACGACCCTTCGATTAATTGGTGGTTTTGAGATTCCAACCAGCGGAGAGATATTTATTGAGGGGAATAAAATAAATGACTTGTCACCAAACAGAAGACCGACCGCAATGGTTTTCCAAAGTTACGCGCTTTTTCCTCACATGAGTGTGTTTCAAAACGTCGCATATGGTTTGAAAAACAAGAGATTACCAAAAGAGAAGATAAAGCAAAAGGTATCTGAGATACTTTCAGTAGTTGGACTTACCGGACTAGAAAAAAGATATCCAAACCAACTTTCGGGTGGACAACAGCAACGGGTGGCCCTAGCAAGAGCTTTGGTTGTTGAGCCGAAGGTTTTACTGCTGGACGAACCGCTTTCCAACCTCGATGCAAAACTGAGGGAACAGATGAGAATCGAGTTGAAGAAAATTCAGATGGAACTTGGAATCACAAGCATTTATGTTACTCACGATCAACTTGAGGCAATGGTTCTATCGGATTATGTGATAGTGATGAAAGATGGAATCATCATGCAGCAAGATCCACCGGAAATAGTCTACAAATTTCCCGCCAATCGATTCGTCGCTGGTTTCATAGGCAAAGCGAGTTTTGTGAAAGCACTCGTTTTAAGTTGTGAAAACGGGCTTTGTAAAGTCAAGTTACCCAACGGGAAAATCGTGGAAGTTTCGGTCAGGGCAGATTCACGTTTTAAGAATGATGAAGAAGTTTTTCTGATGGTTAGACCCGAAGGAGGAAAGTTCGTCGATCCCGATAAGGGTATGCTCGCGGGAGTAGTAATCACAAGGGTTTTCACTGGTTCAACGGCGTATTTTGAGGTGAAAACCGATCACGGGATGTTAACTGTGGAGATCCAAAACCCCAGTCTTTCGAGACTGCCGAAGATTGACGAAAACGTTGGTATCACCTACGAAAAAGAATCGATGACGGTGGTGAGGTGACATTGAAATTGCTTGTCTTCGATCTGGATGGAACGTTGCTGGAGGACGATCACAGTTTGGCGAAAGAAACTATTCTAATGCTTGAGAGGTTAGTTCAAATTGGTTTTCTCTTCACAGTTGCAACCGGTAGATCTTTGAAAAGTTCTAGTGCATATTTGGAAGAGCTTCCTGTAAATTTACCCGTGATATTGTTCAACGGCGCAAGAATATACGAACTTGTTGAAAAAAGGTACCTGCTTCAAGAAATCTTGGAAAGCAATGCTGTGGGAGATTTTCTCGAAATTCTCAAGACTACCACTTTTGAAATAGCAACTTTTTTCTTCATCGGGGAGGAAGTTTTTGCTTGCGAGCCAATCTATGCTGCGCCGAGTTATTTGTGGAGAGATTCTCTCACCTACATCTCGGTAAACGACTGTGAAGCTGCCTTGAAAGAACCAATCACCAAGATTGTAATATCAGCTAACAAACATACGCTCGATAACTTTCAGCTGATCCTCGAGAAATCACTCGGGAAGATGACCCAAATTGTTCGCTCTGAAACAGATATCATCGAAATACTTCCTCGTGGGGTCAACAAAGGAGCGGCACTCGAAAAACTGTGTAGGATGTTTGGTGTGATGCTTTCAGAAGTTGTCGCAGTCGGAGACAGTTGGAACGATCTGGAGATGCTCAAGATTGCTGGTTTTGGAATAGCGGTTGGCAACGCAGTTGAAAAGATCAAGCACGTAGCGAAACTGTCAATACCAAAAAAGGGTGTTCAGCTTGTGGATCAGTTGTACAAACTCATCAAGGAAGGTGATTTAAGTGAAACTTTCGCTTGTGATAAGCACTGCTGATGCAGCTTTCAACTCTTTGGCTTTCAAAGGAGATCTTGTGAAGGGAATCGAACTTGCCAAGAAGATTGGCTACGATGGTGTTGAAATAGCCATCAGAGACCCGAAGGTTGCTGAAGTTGAACTGATCAAACAGGTTGTCTCAGATTCTAAGATGCAAGTAGTTGCAATAGGCACAGGTCAGGCATACCTTGCCGAGGGACTTAACTTGATCGACGAGGATGAAGGCATCAGAAAGAAAACCTTTGAGAGGTTGATTGATCACATAAGCTTTGCCTCGATTTTTGGTGCAAAGGTCATCATCGGTTTCATAAGGGGTAGAAGGAAAAACAGAAGCGAAGAACAAGTGCGAGAACTTTTTGCCGAACAAATTGTGAAACTGGCAAATTACGCTCGTCCGTTCTCTGTGCAACTCGTAATAGAGCCGTTGAACAGGTACGAAATAGATTTCCTCAACACTCTCGATGAAACTTACGAACTCGTAAGAGGTTTAAAGTGCGATAACGTTGGGATTCTCGCTGACACATTTCACATGAATATAGAAGAACCAAGAATTGAAGAAAGTTTAGAAAAAGTGAGGGACAAACTTTACCACTTCCACGTAGCCGACAGCAACCGATGGGCTCCGGGTGCTGGGCACATCGATTTTGGTGCCATCGTGAAAACTCTTCAAAAGATTGGCTACAAAGGCTTTGTGTCTGTTGAATGCTTACCGTTGCCAGACGGAGCGGAAGAAGCCGCAAAGTTGGCTTACAAAACGCTGAAGAACATCGTGCTTGGTTGTAAAGATATTTCATAAACACATTGAGCGGGTTTAAGAACCGCTTGACATACTTGAATTGAGAACACCGTTATCCAAGGGGAGGTGTGGTTATGAGAAAAGGTTTGATTGTTCTTGCAAGCCTACTGCTGATAAGTTTTGTGGCATTAGCCCAAGAAGAAATTCCCGTCAAGGTTACTCTGACGATGATGGTAGCTGGAGATCAGAACATGGTTGACTTCTTTGAGTACGAGGTTGGACCAGAGTTCAGGAAACTGTATCCCAACGTGACATTAAAAGTCATCGGTACTGGACCTGGTGACGCTGGTTCTCAACAGATTGTGCAGCAGCTCAAACTCGAAAAAGAGTCTGGAAAGGACAAGTGGTCAATTGACTTAGTTGTGATTCACGAGACTGGTGCCATCTGGGCCATCGAAGCCGGATTGCTAAAGCCGTACACTGAGTTCTTGACTTACAGGAGATTGCTCGTTCGAGGCACCGAGAAAACAGCTCTGGGAGTCAACGTCGAAGGGTACGTTATACCGATGTTCCACAGTCAAGTTGTTATTGCCTACAACCCAAAATTTGTTAAAGATCCGCCAAAATCTTATGCTGAGTTGGTCGAATGGGTGAAGAAGAATCCCGGCAAATTTGGTTACAATGGCATCAAAGGCGGCATGTCAGGTGTTGGCTTTGTTTTCGGATGGGTTTACTGGAAATCCGGCTATATGGACATCTACACAAAGGGACCTTACGACAAAAAGTACGAAGAAAATTGGCCTCAGATCTTTGCCGAACTTAAAGAGTTCAACAAATACGTTACTATCACAGCCGGTAATGCCGGAACGTTGGACGCATTGAACCGCGGTGAGATCTGGATGGGTCCAGTTTGGGTCGACATGCTCTACACCTGGATGCGAGAGGGCAGAATGGATCCTAACATTAGAATCACTTTGTTGGCCCCTGGCATGCCAGGTCAACCAATGCACTTTGCGATTCCAGCGAAAGCCGCAAATCCCGACTATGCGTTCAAGTTCATCGAATTCATGACATCTCCGAAAATTCAAGCCAAACACATTGTGGAGCGGTTCAACTGGTACCCAGCGATTGGAGACGACTACGTTGCACCATACCTCAGCAAGGACGTTTTGGATCGCCTCTACAAGGACGTGAAACAAGACGACCTCGTCAAGTATGGCAAACCCATGCCACTTCTCGGATTCAAGCAGGACATGCAGGAAGCATATGAAAAGTGGGTTGAAAAATGATTCCGCTCAGCAGGGGCTTTTTGCCCCTGCTTAGTTTGCGTTTCTCTGGGGTGGTAAATGTGAAACACAAGCGAGCTTCGGAAGTATTTGTTGGATTCCTTCTGATCCTTCCATCTCTGGCAGTTCTTGCGTTTTTGTATTTTTACCCTCTTGTAACATCTGTTTGGACCAGTTTCATTGTGAGCAACAAAGTCAGCATGCTGAACTACAAGAAGCTTGCGGAACTGTATCTTCGTGATGTGATTTACTCTGTTGGAATTACCGCAGCGACTGTTTTAATCGTTTCCATGTTGAGCATAGCCATAGCTGGATACTTGCGTTTTAAGCACTGGAGATTCCTCGATGTAATGTACCGACTCCCGCTGTTCATCCCCTTTCTCATCGTCGGACATGCTATGAGAATCTTTTTAGCGCCACACGGAACGCTGAACAACTTTCTGACACGTTTAACGGGCATAAGTGAACTGCCTGGATTATCAAGATCTTGGATTGGACTTTTGTGGGCTTTCGTCTGGGTGATGACACCGTATGCCGCGATCGTAGTTGTTGGGGCATTCAGGGCACTTGATAGTTCCTACATAGAGGCTGCTCAAAGCCTTGGTGCGTCGAAACTCAGAGTGATCTTCACAATCATTATTCCTATGTGCAGATCATCGATAGTGGTTACGATGATACTGACCTTTGTTAGGACCATCAGCAGCCTGACGATTCCTGCGTTAGTCGGACCAAATTCTCCGGCGATGATAACGATGGACATGATGTTTAGAATCAATTTTTTCAACGATTGGGGAGTTGCCAATGCATTAGGAGTAGTTTCTTACCTAATTGTCGTCGTTCTTGCTGTTTACTATTTGAAATTCATGTCCACTGAAAGGGGGGGTATAAAGGGATGAAGAAAATGCCGGTAGTTTTGCTGACTATAAAGGCAGCGGTGATCGCGCTAATCTTAGGTGCTATGATTGGACCACTGGTTGGGATAATTATCTGGAGCTTTGCGAAAACCTGGTACTGGCCAAATCCACTGCCTCAAGAATACACCCTTCGATACTGGAGGGAAGTCTTCACGCAAGGCAGGGTGTTGAATTCACTTCGTCTCAGTTTGATCATTGCCCTGGTTACCGTAGGACTTTCGATTCTGATTTCCATCCCTGCAGCATACGCATTCGCTCGATACGAAATCCCCCTTCAAAGGCTGTTGCTGTTGCTGTTTTTGATGCCACAAGCATTTCCTCAGTTGCCGGTTTTCATAAATCTTGCGAGGATCTTCGCAAAAATCGGTCTGAGAGGAAATCTCTGGGGTATCATCCTGGCGCATACCATGGCTTCCATGGTCTTCGCAATATGGATAATAACTGCGACCTTCAAATCAATTCCCCTGGAACTCGAACAAGCTGCTCAGAACCTTGGAGCGAGCAAGTTTGTAACATTCAGAACTATTACACTCCCTCTTGCACTTCCTGGGATAATCGCCAGTTCAATATATGTTTTTCTTTGGTCAATGGGAGAGTTCAACGCCGCGTTTTTCATAGGTGCACCCTTTATACAAACCGCACCAGTTTTAATGTACACGGCAAGTATGGGATACAACATGCAGATAGCAAGTGTGATAGCGCTTGTCTTGACCATACCCTCTTTGGTGTTCATGATTCTCATCGAGAAATTCTTAAAAGCTGAGTATCTCGCTGGGCTGGGAGGATGAAAACATGGAAGTTGTTAAGGTTCAGAATCTGAGGAAATACTACGGGGAAGTAAGAGCATTGGATGATGTAAGTTTGTCCGTGTCCGAGTCTGAAATATTGGCTGTGATTGGTCCAAGTGGGTCTGGCAAGACAACACTCCTGAGGGCGATAGCGGGTTTCGTAAGTTTAGATTCTGGTAGGATAATCATAAATTCACGTGACGTAACGGATGTTCCGCCAGAAAAGCGGAACGTGTCGATGTTTTTTCAAAATTACGCACTTTGGCCACATATGACTGTTTATGAAAATGTGGCGTATGGTTTGAAGATTCGAAAGATGAGTAAATTGGAAATCAGAGAAAAAGTGGAATGGGCGCTCAGTTTTCTGGAGATAAGCCATCTTGCCAAGAGAAAACCATCTCAGTTGTCTGGTGGTCAGCAGCAACGAGTCGCTTTGGCAAGAGCTATTGTAGTCAGACCCGATGTCCTACTTCTTGATGAACCATTGTCCAATCTTGATGCCAAGATAAGGACAAGAATAAGATCCGATCTGCGCGAACTTCTGAAAAAGCTTGGTATTCCCACACTTTATGTAACACACGATCAAGAAGAAGCCTTAAGCATAGCCGATAGAATAGCTGTGATGAATCAAGGGAAGCTTTTACAACTTGGAACGCCGCAAGAGGTGTACAAGAATCCTTCTGACCTTTTTGTTGCTGACTTCGTTGGCATGAATAATGTGATTCGCATCCAGACCAAACCTGGTGAGCAAGTCAAAATTGGAAACAAAAACTTTGTTGCTAAAAGTGAGTTTTTGACTCTCGTCATAAGAGTGGATGAAGCTGATTTGTTGCCAGCGTCACAGCTAACCGCTGAGAGTGTTTCTGAGCAGGATCTTATACTGAGGGCAGTTGTGGTTGACAGGCTCTTCTTGGGGTCAAAGTACAAGTACAAGCTGAGGATTGATGACGCAGACGAACATGTATATCTGAGCAGCAACAAGATCTTTGCGGACGGTGAGAAACTGATCATAGTCATACCGTCCGCAAGTTATTTTGTGTTTTGAACTTTTCCTAATCAAAAGGCAATCGGCATCACTTAGTTGCCTCACCCTTTTTGACGAAGATCATCGTGATAGCTGAAAGTATTACAAAACCAATTGAAAAAGGGATCAGCGAAGTATAGCCAGCGACATCTATAAAAGTACCTGCCAAAGGCGGTGCAAAGATGTTTGCAGCCATTGAAAAGAAGTAGTACAAGCCGGTATACCCTCCAACTTTTTCCTGTATGGTCATATCCACTACCATTGGTAAAGAATTGACATTCACCAAAGCCCATCCAATACCGCTAACTGCGAAAAGGACAAACAACTGCGGCAAGACGTTTTTGTCGATAGAAAGCCCAACAACGCTAACGACTGCTATTAAGCAAGCTATCAAAATGGAAAGGCCAAATAGGATCGTTCGTTTTCTTC
>FWWM01013190.1_pt1 | contig 13440 bp, 8 predicted proteins | sample 2228351 | NCBI WGS metagenome assembly FWWM01 (sample SAMEA103939774, study PRJEB20133) | metagenome | reverse complement strand
TCCTCGCGCGACGGATCCGCTCGCCTGAAGGGCAAGTCAAAAACTGTGCCCAGCTATCGACGATGATCCGATTTTTGATGAAAAAAGCTATCCTGTGGAAAAAAGATGGTTTTTCGCTTTGTTTGAAGAAAGAAGGGGCGTTCAGGCCGAGCAAAGCAAACGGTGAAGGAAGACCAAGCGTCCACTTTTCTGGGACATATGTCCTGTTTTCCAGGAATGCGGGATGGAGCCCCTTTTCAGGCTTCCAAAGGCATGCGCCTTCAGGGATAAATTCTCGGTGACCCTTGTAGGGGCGGACCGATGTGTCCGCCCCTAGGGCATTGAGGCCCGAGAATCCTTTGGGGCGGACACGCCGGTCCGCCCCTACAGATCGGGTACCGGCAAAAACCTATCAGCCTGACCGACATTGATACAAAGGGGGTACCGGCAAAAACCTATCAGCCTCACCGACATTGATACAAATGGGATACCGGCAAAAACCTACCAGGCTGCCCCACATTGATACAAAGGGGATACCGGAAGAAACCTAGAAGCCCACTTCCTTCATCAGGGCGTAGAGGCGGGATCGGGAAAGACCGCTCATGGCGCAGGCTTTCTGCAGATCCTTGCCGCACCGTTTCTTTAATTCCAGAAGGTAGGTTCGAGCGGCCTGGTTCATCATCTTTTCCCGGTATTCCTTGAACGTTGGAAGAGGTTTGTTCATCGGCACGGACATTTGGGCTTCTTCGTCGATTGTGTCCGTGGGTTGCTGTGACGGGGCCAGAGGTTCTTTGGACGGAATGCGTGATGCTGTTACATGCACCCGCACATGTTCCGGTAGATGCACGGCGAAAAGGATGTGGTTTTCCCCCGAGGCGGTCAGGGCATGCTGAACCGCATGGACAAGTTCCCGCACATTCCCGGGCCACGAATACTGAAGCACGGTTTCAACGAAATCCGGTGAAAGGCCCTTGAATTCTTTGCCGCTTCGTTGGTTTTCGCGCCGAAGCAGGTCTTGCACGATGGGAAGGATATCTTCCTTGCGCTCCCGAAGAGGCGGAATGTGGATTTTCATGGCCGCCATTCGGTAATAGAGATCTTCTCGAAAACGTCCTTCCTTGATCATGGCTTCCAGATTTCGATGGGTGGCGGCCAGAAGCCGAAAATCCGAAAAGATCTCTTCTTTGGCCCCTAGAGGGCGAAACGTCTTTTCCTGCAGGAGCCGAAGCAACCTGGCTTGAAGTTCCAAGGGAAGATCCCCCACCTCGTCCAGAAACAGGGTTCCTTGATGCGCCAGTTGCACGAGGCCCAGGCGGCGTTGGTCGGCTCCCGTAAAGGCTCCCTTTTCATGCCCGAAAAGGTGACTTTCAATGAGCGGCTCCGGAATGGCCGTGCAATCCACCACCACGAAAGCCTGGGGGGCTCTCCGGCTGTTGTGGTGAATGCCGCGGGCCAGACGTTCTTTGCCGGTTCCTGTTTCCCCTGTGATGAGCACGGCGATATCCGAGGCCGCCGCCCGGGCCGCAGCCTTCATGCAGTCCTCCATCGCGGGAGACGTGCTCACAAAATCCGCGATGGTAAAAACGGTGGGAGTCATGGCTGCCGCAGAACGTCGAAAATCCATGGAGCGTGTTACAGCCAAACGCACTTCATGAGCGCTCAGCGGCTTGCAGAGGTAGTCCCAGGCCCCGTGCCTCAAAGCCAAAGCCGCCCCAGAAGGGTCTCCCTGACCGGTCATGATGATCACTTCGGGATGCCCAGGACCTCGACGGAAGGTTTTCACGGCTTCCAAGCCTGATCCATCGGGAAGGACCACATCGAGAAAGACGACATCGAAAGCGTCGAAGGAAGCGGTCTGCAAACCTTCGTGCAGGGTTGTGGCCGAAGAGAGAAAAGCGGCGTGGGCTCGAAGGACTTCCAGCAAAAATTCACGCACGTGGGGATCGTCATCCACCACAAGGATTCGTCCCTCCATGTTTTGAAGACCTCCTTTGCGACGATGGCAGCACCTCCTCCAGAACGCGAAACAGTTCCACTCGGGTCACCGGTTTGTGGACCACACGCTCCACCAGATGCATGTGTTCGGCCCCTAATTCCTCAAGGGATCGGTATCCCGTCAAGAGCACCACGGGAAGGTCCGGACGAAGGGCTTTGAAGGCTCTGGCCACATCCAAACCCGTCATGCCCGGCATGGAATAATCTGAAAGGACCAGGTCCACATCGAAAGGATTACGGTGAAAAACCGTGATGGCTTTCTCGGGGGATTCCACCAGGGTGAGGCGTTGCACCATGGGACCCAGAAAGGCTTGAAGAACGCTTCGCACATCAGGCTCATCATCGACGGCCAGCACATGAACATTCCAATGTCGAGCCGGCGCATCAGCGGGTTCTTCCTTCACAGGAGAGACCTGGGTGGCTGCAGGCAGGAGCACATGGAACGCCGCCCCTCCCTGCGAAGCATCCTCCACCCACACCGCTCCTCCGAGACGACGCACCACGCCAGCGGTGATGAAGAGCCCCAGTCCCGTGCCTTGCTCGGGCCCCTTGGTGGTAAAGTAGGGATCGAAAATCTTTTCCCGTAACGCGACCGGAACGCCGGGACCGTTATCGGTGACCGAAAGGTGTACCCAGTGGCCTTCGGCGTGAGGAACATGCTTGAGCACCGTTTGGCTTAGACATGGGCATTCCAGGTCCAGACACACCTTGCCGGCTTTCTCTTTGACGGCATGGTAGGCGTTCACGGTGAGGTTCATAAGGATTTGGTGAAGATCCGAGGGGTCGGCTCGAACGGGTGCTTTCTCGGGAAGAATGCCGTAAGAGATGTCCACGTTTTTGGGCACGCCGGCCCGAAGAAGTTTTACGCATTCCTTGAGAATGGGCACGAGATCCGTTCCCACTTCCGAGGGGGGATTGTCTCGGCTTAAAAGAAGGATCTGACTCACCAGGTCTTTCGCCCGTTTCGAGGCGTCCAGGATACGTTGAAAATACCGGGAGGCGGGCTGATCGGCAGGGGTGTGATCGATGCCCATTTGGGCATAGCCCAGAATGGGCATGAGAAGATTGTTGAAATCATGGGCAATCCCCGCAGCCAAGGTGGCAAGGGACTCCATCCTTTGAATACGGTGAATGTGCTTGAGAAGTTCGGTCTTTTCCTCTTCGGCTTTTTTTTGCGCCGTTTTGTCCTCGTAAACGGCCACAATGTCTCCGGAAGGCAATCGGAACACGTAGTTTTCGACCCAAAGCTCGATTCGGTCATCTCTATATTGGGTGAGAGGAAAACGCTGAGGCACACCCGTGTGCCACACCTTTCGAAAAACTTCCAAAAGCCCCATGGCCCTCACACCGGGATACACCTCGGTCACCCGCCGTCCCAGGTGAGCTTCCCGAGGCGTTTTTCCGATGGCGGCTGCTGCGGCATTGATGTTTTTGAAAACAAAATCAGCCCCTTCGTCCACCGCTTCGTAGACGGCGATGCCCGTGGCGATATGGTCGAAGATTTCGCGAGCGCTGTCTTCGTGAAACTTTGTCTCGGACTCCATGCCCCCCTCCCTCGTCCCTGACCAGAAGGCGTGCCCACCCTCTTCGGAATCCCTTTTTTAGAGAAACCTGGGCGAAAACCCGATCGGGAACAGGCTTGAGGACCCCTGAGGTGGACTTCTATTCTTTTAGTGCATAGCAGATCATGCAGGAATTGCCAAGGTACATTGTGCCGTCAGTCACATGCCCCAATGGCTTGAAGGCCATATCAGTGGAGGGGCGAGGCGCCGCCTCGCCCCACCAGACTCACCGTAGGGCGCTCACCGTAGGGCGCCTGAAGGCGAAGCCGTCATGCGCCGTTAACGACTTTACACCGAAGATGGTTCTTCACCTGCGGGAAACAATTCCTCGCAATGTCCAGTAGTCACGCGCCGTTAACCATTTCACACCGAAGATGGTCCAGCCGTTTTCGGCCAAAAGGATTCACGGCGGTCATGGAGCGATTTTTTCAAGAAGGGAATGGTTTCCTCTCGACAACATGAGCAAGAAAAGGGCCATGGGCAGGCCAAGGAAAACGGCCTAGATATTCCAAAACTGCAACGTAGGATTCACAAGCAACAAAGTGACCCTAAGATTCCACCACAGATGAAGATCAAGAAAAAGATGAACAGGAAAACGGTATCCGGCCATGGAAGGTGGACAAAAGATCCATGTCTTTTGGAAGGGCCGTGAGTATCGGTCGGGGAATTTATCGGCGCATTTCATGCGCCCTACGGATTTGACGATTCCGTGCAAAAATGTGTTATGTATTTTGAGCCGTTGATGCACGAGGCGACGAGGATGTGCCCATCGTCATCTATCTTTTGAAAAGAAGGTGAGGAAGGCTTATTGTGATGGCGCAGGAGGGCTTGAAGCGGATAGGCAAGAAGGAAGTGCAGAGCCTTTTGGCGTCTCCTGATTTTGCAAAAAATCTGGATCGATGGCCATCCTTTGACGCGCGAAAGGTGATCAATCCGCTTTTGAGTTTTTTGTGTTCCACAGACGAGCGGCTTCGATGGCATGCGGTGACGGCCGCCGGGATTGTGACGGCGAGCCTGGCGGACACGGACATGGAATCGGCTCGGGTGATTCTTCGCCGTTTTCTTTGGCAGCTTAACGATGAATCAGGAGGCATCGGCTGGGGAATTGCCGAAGCCATGGGAGAAGCCTTGGCTCGCAGTCCTGTTCTTGCCAAGGAATACGGTCGGCTGGTGTTGTCCTTTGTGCGGGAAGATGAAAACTACTTGGAACATGAACCCCTGCTGGCCGGGGCTTTATGGGCCTTGGCGCGTCTTCTTCAAGCCCAGCCGAAACTCCTTGAGGAAAGCCGGAGCGATCTGATCCGTTATGCCCGCCATGACCGGGCTTCTTTTCGAGCCTTGGCCTTGTGGGGCTTGCGTGCTGTGGGGGACGCCTCCTGTCTTCCCGTCATCACCTCCTTGACTTCAGATACGGCAAGGGTGCGCTTGTATCGCCGGGAATCTTTTCAGGACGTGACCGTGGCCCAAATGGCTCAAGAAGCCCTTTCGGCCATTCAGGTCCGAGAGAATCTTATTCATTGTCCAGAGGCAGACGAACGATAAAGGTGGTGCCTCGGCCTTCCTCCGTTTCAAAGAGCAATGCTCCCTTGTGTTTTTCCACCACCACGTGATGAGCGATGGCCAAGCCCTGGCCTGTTCCGCGCCCCACTTCCTTGGTGGTAAAAAAGGGATCGAAGATACGGTGCCGAATCTTTTCGGGAATACCGGTCCCGGTGTCCGAAATGCGAACTTCGCACCAGTCTTCCACGGCGCGGGTTGTGATGGTGATGGTTCCTTTGCTCTGCGGCCGATTCTGCACGGCGTCTTTGACCGCGTGCGCGGCATTGACCAAAATGTTCAGGAAAACCTGGTTCATTTCCCCGGGAATACACGGCACCAGGGGAAGGTTCGGGTCCAGATCGGTGATGACATCGGCCACATACTTCCATTCGTTTCGAGCCACGGTCACGGTGTTTTCCAGCGCCTTATTGATATCTGTCAGCGTTTTTTCTTCTTGGCCGGGATGTGAGAATTCTTTCATGGCCAGGACGATCTTGGCGACCCTTTGAACCCCTTCCAGAGTTTGTTCCAGGGCTCGAGGTATTTCCTCTTTAAGGTAGTCCAGATCAACGGCTTCCATGGTGGCTTCCACGGCCTGAACCGATTCGGCGAGCTGTTCGGTGTTCCGGGCTCCTTCAAGCAGTTCCCCATACTTGTCCAGCAGCTCTTGCAGGTCTCTAAAGGCATCCCCGAGGAAACGGGTGTTATCCCCGATAAATTGCACGGGCGTGTTGATTTCGTGAGCGATCCCCGCTGCAAGCTGACCGATGGATTCCAGCTTTTGAGCCTGAGCCAGTTGGGCTTCCAGAAGTTTTCTCTGGGTGATGTCAGCTCCCATGATGAGCAGACCAAGGTCCTCCAATTCGTCCAAACGAATGGGGTTGATGCTTAGGCCAAGGAAACCCGGCTGCCCGTCCGGGCGCGTGTATCGAAGGTCATCCACGCGCTGGGTTTTCTTCTTTCGGCGACTGACTTCCAAGGCCGCTTCCAGACGCTCCCATTGCCATTCGATGGGCAGTTCCTGCAACCTTTTGCCGAGCACCTGGGCCGTCGTCAGTCCGAAGACACCTTCCGCCGTTGTGTTCCATCGTGTAATGCGCCCGTGGGAATCCAGCCCAATGAGAACGGAAGTGATGGCCGAAACGAATTGTTCCAATTCCCGGTGCGCTTTGCGGACTTCCTGTTCGGCTTTTTTGAGAGGAGTAATGTCGTGGGAGACGGAAATACAGCCGGCCAAAGAACCGTCGCTGTGGAAATAAGGTGCGCTTACCACATGAAAATAGGCTTCCAGATACTCATTGTAGACTTCGCGTTCCAAAGGAAGCTGGAGAGAATCCGTGTTTTCCCACGGGCACCGAGGGCATTTTCCCGACCGTCCGTAAAGTATTTCGTAACAATGACGACCGACGATTTCTTCCCGAGGCATTCCCAATCGGCGGGAGAAAGCCGCATTGACCTTGAGAATGCGCAGATCCTTGTCCGACACGTCGATCAGGGCGGGGACGGCGTCAAAGGTGCGTTCCCATTCTTCTTTGGCTTGAAGAAGGGCTTCTCGAGCTTTCTTACGTTCCGTGATATCAAAAAGAACTCCGGAAACGTGGTCCACTTTTCGGTCCTCAGTAAAAACAATGCGACCTCGATCTTGAATCCAGCGGATTTGACCAAAGGCATCCACGATTCGGTATTCTCTGACGAAAGCTCCGTCCCCCGCCATGGCTGCCTTCATGGCCTGGGACAGAAGGGGAAGATCTTCCTTGACAACGCACTCGTTCCAGCGCTTCTTTCCAGAAACGAAGACTTCAGGGTCATACCCGGTGACGTCACGAATCTGATCGGAAAGAAATACGACCGACCAGTCTTTCAAACCTTTATAGACGACGCAGGGCAGATTGTGAACCAAGGCGGCATAATCTTTCTGCTGCTGCCGGAGTTCTCGAGTTTTTTGTTCGACAAGCCGTTCGAGATCCTCCAGGTATTCGCGGTTGGCGATTTCCAGTTCCCGTCTTCGCAGGGCACTTTCTACGTCGATGCGTAAGGCGGATAGATCAAAAGGTTTCACGATATATCCGTAGACGCCGATCTCCAAGGCTCTCTGCGTCATTTTTGCATTGTCCAGAACGGACAGGATAAGCGTACCTGTATTCGGATACATCTGAACCACGTGAGCGATGAAATCCAGCCCGTTTTCTCCCGGCATATTGACATCGGAAATGACCAGTTCAAAATTCTGTTCCCTTAATAGGGAACGTGCTTCGGCGGCATCAGCCGCCGTGATGCATTCATGCCCGAAACCTGTGAGCGCCGAGGAAACCAGGTGTCGAATGGCGGCCTCATCGTCTACGAAAAGAATACGTGCCATGACCTTGGCCCTCCCGTGAAAAGAAGATTGGCAAGAACCTTTGTAAGGGTCCATGCGTTTCTCTTATCGGCATGATTCAAGTCGGGCTTGAGAGATGCCGATATAGGCCGTGGATGGTCCAGATCCTGCTAGCCCGAGCCTGTAGGGGCGGACCTATGTGTCCGCCCCTGGCCGCCGGGATGCGTAGGGGCCGACCCATGTGTCCGGCCGTTTCCCGGGGGCATTGTGGGGCGGACACACCGGTCCGCCCCTACAGGGCATGTGGGGACGCGGGGGCGGACACACCGGTCCGCCCCTACGGGTTGTGTGCGGGGTGGGCGGACCCATGTGTCCGGCCGTTTCCCGTGGGCATTAAGGGGCGGACACGTCGGCCCGCCCCGATGGGTCGTATGGCGGTTTTTTTGAGGCCCCTGGGCCTCAGAATGGAGACAGCGGGTATGCTTCCGAAAAATGGAGATTGGAAAAAAGGTTTGGTTGTGGTTCGAACCTTCTGAAGAAAGGGAAAAGAACCCATGCATCAAAAGGCTGACTTTGTGGTCTTTGACATTGGCGGGCAGGGTTGTGCCGTGCCCCTGCATTCGGTGCAGCGCATTCTTCGAGCGGCGGCTGTAACCCCGGTGCCGGAAAGCCCGGAGGGTCTTTTGGGTGTCCTGGACCTTCACGGGGATCTGGTTCCCGTCTATGACCTGAGAAGCTTTTTAGGGCATCCCGACAAAGCACTGTGCGCCTCAGATCGTTTCATCATCGTCCATGACGGCGTAGGCCTTGTGGGGCTTCGTGCCGATGAGGTGCAACGTATCGGCCCGCTGAATCTGCAAAGCAACCGTTCCTGCGAATCTCTTTTTCAGCAACACGCCGGGCCCTTTTGTCAGGTGGCCAAATGGGGCGAAAAGACCGTGCTCGTGGTCGAGCCTCATGGTCTCAGCAGAAAACCGGAACCCCTTGTCCGGGGCGTCAAAACAAGTGATGGAAACGTCATAGATATGACGCCAGGGGCTGGGTTTTCCCAAGTGCGCCCGACCATAGAAGGTCAGGGCGAGGCGTGGCCGGAAGCTGTGAGTCTATCCCATCGGTGAGCTGATCCCGGGCTTTTGGGAGAGGATGCCGTGTTCGGTTTGGGAGTGTGATCAAAGGTCGGAAGGTATGGACGCTGTGAGTCGCGTTCTTCTTTGGGCGCAGGAACATTTTGGGTTTTCCTGGGACGATGCCGCCTATGCGGAAGTGCATCGCAAACTGTCTATGGAAGCGAAAGACAGGGGGCATGGCGATGCGCAGGCCTTTGCCAGGTATCTCCTGGAAGAGGCTTGTTGTGAAGATCGCGTGCGTCTTTTGGCTTCGATGCTGACCATTGGGGAAACTTACTTTTTTCGAGAGTACGACGCTCTGGAAGCTCTTCTGCACCACGCCCTGCCGGAAATCCTTCGAGACGGGGAGATTCGGAAGGACAAAACGATACGCCTTTGGAGCGCCGGGTGCAGTACGGGAGAAGAAGCCTACACGGTGGCCATGATGCTCACCGAAGCCCTGAGAGGAAATCGTCCACGGACCTTTACGCTTCTGGCGACAGACGTCAATGAAAAGGCGTTGGAAACGGCACGTCTTGGAAGGTATCGTTCTTATTCGTTTCGACATTCCGTGCCGGAACCTTACGAACGCTATGTGGTGCGAGAGGCAGGGGGAACGTTCCGGGTTCGAGAGGAGTTAAAGGACCACATCCAATTTCAAGTGCTCAATTTGGCAAGTGCCGCCTACCCGTCTGCGGTCAACGGCACCTGGAATCTGGACGTTGTTCTGTGCCGCAATGTGCTCATGTACTTGCAGTCTGACACAAGACGGGAGGTGTTGCGTCGGTTGCATGAAAGTCTTCGAGAGGGGGGCTGGCTTCTTCTAAGTGCTTCTGAGGTGCATCTGGCCGATTGCGGCTTGTGGGAAGCGGTGCGCACACCTCGTGCGACACTGTTCCGTAAAAGAGCCGAGCTGTATCTCAGCCGGGAAAAGTTCGGCCAACCTGCTGCCGTAGCGCTCTCTCGAAGCTTGGGTGGGAACGCACAATCACCGTTGGATCAAATGCGATCCCAGAGGAGGGACGAGGCGCACCTTGCCCGAACGAACCTGCAACCGGGTTTTTCCCTTGGAAGCGCGGGCGTATCGCCTGCACAAAGATCGGGCCGGAAAACTGTACTTGCGGGAGTGCCGCCCATTTCAAAAGTCGGGCACCACGTGCCGCACTTTTCAAGCATGATCGGACAGGCTTCTGGGGATCTTTCGTCGACGACACAAGGATTTTACGCTTCCCGGCAACCGACCTGCCATGCCGACAAAGAGCTTCAGGATGTGGAAACGGAACTTGCCCGCCTGGTTTCGCTCGACCTGCTGGAGGAAGCCACAGCCCTGGCAGAACACCACCTCAAGACCTGCACCGGCTCGACAGCTTCTCCAAGGACCTCCCCAGCCCTCCTGAACCTCTTTCGAGTCCTTGCGGCTCGACATCAAGTGGACAAGGCCATGAGCCTTCTCCATCTGGCTCTGAACCTTCACAGATGGGATCCTGCCCTCTACCACCTCAAAGGGGCGTTCCATGCCGACCGTGGCGAATGGCAGGAGGCGATCGCGGCCTATAGACAGATGGTGTACGTGGCCCCCGAGTCCGCATCGGCCCTGTTTTCTTTGGCCATGCTTAGTTGGCGTGAAGGTCACCGGGAGGCGGCTTTCCGTTACTTGGACGGCGCCAGAAAGGTTCTTGAAGGAAAAGACGACAAGGAGGAAGCGCCTTTCAGTGATGGCATGTCCGTGGGGCATTTGCGGGATCTTATTGAAAAGTTCATGAAGACGCTTGAAAGCGGACTCAAGGAGTGGGCACCGTGAAAAACGTTCTGGAAGAGGACCGAAACATCCTTGAAGAACGAGCCAGGCAGTTGGCAAAGCCTTTGGATGAGAGGGTGGATGAAGAAGGCGAGAATATGGTTGTGTTCGCATTGGGCGATGAGCGTTATGCCGTGGAAGCCACGGTGGTGCGCGAGATCCGTAGGCTTGGCGGCATCACACCGCTTCCCGGCGTTCCTCCCTTTGTGATGGGGATCACCAATGTGCGGGGGGAAATCCTCTCCGTGCTGGATTTGACTAAGATTCTGCATCTGCCCGAAAAGCCTTACGACGAAGCAGCCCAGATGGTGGTGTTGAGTGATGGAAGAATGACCTTTGGCGTGGCCGTCCACGGACTTCACGGCACGCAACGTTTGTCCCTGGAAGGATTGCAGAAGGACCCAATCCAGGGTGATGGGCCGGCCAAGAAATTCCTTTGCGGCGTGCGGCCGGATCGTCTCATCGTGCTGGACGGCCGAGCCCTTTTGGCGGAGAAAAGCCTGATTGTGGAGATATCGTGATATCGTGAAGTCGTGAAGTCGTAAATCGTGAAGTGGTAAAGTGGTGAAGTGATGAAGTCGTGAAGGGGTGAAGGATCGTGGAGTCGTGGGGGGATGATCCATGGTGGGAAAGTTAAAGAAGTCTTTGGCTTGGAGGATGTCTGCGTACTTTGGAGCCATCGTCACCGTCTCCCTGGTGCTGTCGGCATGGGTGAGTTTCCACTCTCAGAAATCCACCATACAAGACCTTGTTTTTCAAAGACAGGCAGCTTTTAGGCATATCGCAAAGGAGCGTCTCGCAGAATTGCTTACGGAACGCGGCCGGCTTGTCCGTATGCTGGCCACGTCCCGGGAAATTTCGGAAATCTTGGCGTATGCCTCTGAGGGAAGATCTGTGGAAAGCGGGGCGGCTCAGGATATCTCCCAGCGCCGTTACGGCCATCTAGCCCAGAGGGCCCATAAGAAACTGGGTGCCGAAGAAATCTTTGAAGGTTTCGAGGAAATACTCCTGCTGGCACCGGATTCTTTCAAGGTGCTCTATGCGTCTCGGGAAGGCTTGACCATGCCTTCCACCGAAGCCGTTGCCAAGCGAGCCAAGGTGTTGGAGTCCCTCTGGAAAAACACTCTTAAAAAGAAAGATTTTGTTTTCGGGGACATGGCCCACTACGAGCCGGCGGCGAAACCGTGTTTTTTCATGGCGGTTCCCGTTTCCGATGAACAGGCAATGGTACAGGCGGTTTTTGTGGCGGTCCTCGGAGGGGATCAGTTGAAGTCCATCGTGGAGGATCGGACCGGCTTGGGAGATTCCGGAGACACGTACCTGGTCGGGACCGAGGGTTTGCTGCGCACCCCTTCTCGGTTTCTCGCGGAAACGGAAGTTCTGAAGAAAAAGGTGGATACGGAGTCGGTGCGCCGTGCCCTGGCCGGCGAAGAAGGCGAAAGCATCATCGTTGATTACCGAAGCGTGAAAGTCCTGAGCACCTACGGGCCCCTGGGGCTCAAAGAGATGTTTCAGACGGACATCGAGTGGGCCTTGCTCGTGGAAATGGATGCTGATGAAGCCTTTGCGGGCATCGCGCACTTGGGAGTTCGCTACGTTCTCCTGACCCTGATCTTGGTAGCCGTTGCCCTTCTTGCAGGTTATGTCACGGCTCGTGGTATGGTTCGGCCTATTCGAAATCTTGTCGGCGTTATTCAGGAAGTGGCGCAAGGGAACCTGGGTGTTTCCATAGAGGAGCATGCTCGAGCTGACGAAGTGGGGGATCTGGTTCAGGGTTTTACCAACATGTTAGAGGCGTTGAAGACGCAAACGAAGCATATGCAAGGTGGCGTGAACGATCTGGCCTCTTCCATCAGCCAGATTTCGGCGACGGCGGCCCAATTGGCGGCCAGTTCCGCCGAGACGGCCACGTCCATCAGTGAAATTACGGCCACGGTAGAAGAAGTGCGCCAAACGGCGAGGCTCTCCCATGAAAAGGGCAAGTACGTGGCCCAACAGTCCGAACTCCTGGCCCATACGGCTCAAGAAGGGCGCCGCTCGACCGAAGATGCGCTCCACGGTTTGCAGCGCATTCGCGAAGAGATGGATTTTGTGGCGGAAAGTGTCATGCGCTTGAGCGAGCAAGGGCAGAGTATCGGAAACATCATTGATGTGGTGAGAGACTTGGCGGATCAGGTGAACCTTTTGTCCGTGAACGCGGCCATTGAAGCGGCCAAGGCAGGGGATCACGGCAAGGGCTTTGCCGTGGTGGCTCAGGAGATGCGCTCCTTGGCGGACCAGTCCAAGGAAGCCACGGAACAGGTCAAACAGATTCTCTCCGAGATTCAAAAAGCAACCAGCTCGGCCGTCATGGCCATTGAACGGGGGACGAAGGCTGTGGCGGCGGGATTGGAGGTGGGACAGCGCACCGAAAAATCCATTGCCCGTTTGGCGCAAGGGGTGGAAGAAGCGTCGGATTCGGCCCTGCAGATCGCCTCCTCCAGCCAGGAACAGTTGGTGGGTATGGAACAACTGGTGCTGGCGGTGCAAAACATTCGGGAAGCCAGCAGCCAAAACACCGATGCCGCCCGGCAGCTGGAATCCGCCGTGCGGGGTCTCGAAAAGCTAAGCCGCACCTTGACGCAGATGTTGTCCCAAATGCGTGTGTAATCTCAATGTCCTTTGAAGCTTAGGCAGCCATGAGGCCGTCGACGGGGCAAGGAAAAAGGAAGTCCGAAGACTCGGGCTACCATGGTGCGGCCTGTGTGAGGAGGGTTTGGATCTTTCAGGCGGCCCGTAGGGGAACGATCATGGCGGTGCGAGAGATCCCGACCCTTGAGGCTGTGTGAGAGGTAGGAGCTCGCATGAACGAAGAAGAACTCATGCAAAGGCTTCGACAGGCTTTTCTGGGGGAAGCCAGGGAACGGCTGGATTCCTTGACGTCGCAGCTGGATTCTTTGGAAAAAGACGAAGATCCGCAGCATCGCAAAGCTTCCCTTGAGGTAGCCTACCGGGAGGTCCACAGCCTCAAAGGAGCCGCTCGGGCGGTAGGGTTTTCCGATGTGGAAGCGGTCTGTCAAGCGGCGGAAAGTGTCCTCTCGGCGCTGAAAAGGGACGCAATTCCCCTGAGTCGGGATGTTTCGGGTGCCTTGTACCGAGTGCTCT